>Ga0075425_100002596_pt1 | contig 18133 bp, 8 predicted proteins | sample SoiMethybrSBSTD4_FD_75300 | JGI IMG/M metagenome (GOLD analysis project Ga0075425, IMG submission 75300) | Bulk soil microbial communities from a Populus tree surrounding site in Tennessee, USA - Soil MetaG P. TD hybrid SBSTD4 | ecosystem: Environmental > Terrestrial > Soil > Tree plantation... | reverse complement strand
ACCGCTTCGACGGTCATGATGGTGAATCGACAAGCGCGGCCGTATCTGGCCCAGGACGCGTCTCGCACATCGCCGATGGCGGTGCACGGTTCTGACTATAAATTTCGCGTTCTTTCCACGCGCCTTCAGCTTCACGACCGTACGGTGACGATCGCTCGCGTAGACGCCGCGCACGGCGAATCGAATAGCGCTGACACACGGGCACTGCTTGGCGGCGCACCAGCTTTTCTGTGCGCCCTCGATCGGCTGCGCGCCGTCGCCGCACATGATGCGACGGTGCTGATCGAAGGCGAGACCGGCACCGGCAAGGAGCTCGCTGCTCACGCGGTCCATGCGATGGGCCGGCGCGCCCCGTACCCGTTCGTCGCGATCAATTGTGCGGCCATCCCGGACTCGCTCATCGAGGACGAGCTGTTCGGGCACACGCGCGGCGCCTTCACCGACGCTGGACACGAGCGTGTGGGGCTGCTGCAAACGGCGTCGCGCGGCACCCTGTGCCTCGACGAGATCGGATCGCTGTCGCGGCGCGGACAGGCGACGCTCCTGCGCGTGCTGCAGGACAAGAGCTTCCGACGGCTCGGCTCCAACGCCGAGCAGCACAGCGACGCACGATTCATCGCGCTCACCAACACCCCGCTGTGGGATCTGGTGCGCGCCGACGCGTTCCGCGCCGACCTGTACTTCCGCCTCTGCGTGCTGTCCGTGCGACTGCCGCCGCTTCGCGAGCGCGGCGAAGACATTCTCCTGTTGGCGCGGCACTTCCTTCAGAAGCACGCGCGACCCGATTACCCGGTCACCGCCTTGTCACCCGCGGCGGAGGCGATGTTGACCAGCTACGACTGGCCGGGCAACATCCGGCAACTCGAATACGCGATTCTGCGCGCCGCGCAGCTCACCGCCGGCGCCATTGCTGATCTGCACGACCTCGACTTGCCTGGCGCGGACACCGCCGTTGCAGCGGCTGCAGCGCCGCTCGACGCCGACGAGGTGCCGTTCACGGTGCTGAAGCGGCGAACGATCGAGGCTTTCGAACGCCAGTACCCGACGCGGCTGATGGAACAGTGCCGCGGCAACGTCACGCACGTGCGGGTGACCCAATCGGGCACCTCGCCGGCCGTGCCGTTGCCTGGCGTGCTCGTGCGCATCTTTCGCAGCCCACGCGCTGCCGCACCCTCGTCTCGACCTTCACCGTGACCACCCGCGTCACGCTGCTGAGCGTCAGCGACTTCCCCGCCCTCACCACCTGTCAGCGCCAGCGCGTTCGCGACGGCATCAACAACGTCCTCGCGCCGCACGAGCAGCAGCACGTCGCCGCCTTTCGCACCTACAACGGCACCGTCCGAACGCCGTTCTCCCTCACCCTCTGCCGCGCCGACTTCGACGCCCGCGTCCAGGCGCTGCACGATGCGGTGGACAGCGCGCGCCAGAGTTCTGCGCAGGCCGCCAGCGACGCCCTCGATCCGTTCGAGTTCGTCGTCGATCTGGACTGCCAGGACTGACGCCGGCGTCGCGCTGCCTCTTTTTCGAATCGCCAAGGCCTCAAGACTCCGCCGGCTGCAGCCGGACGGTCGCCGAGGCGCTCAGCGCTTCGGTCGCTTCCGGCGCCGCGTCGGTGAGGCCGGGCGTTTTGCGAGCACGCGTTTGCGAGGCTTCGGTGCGGCCCGCCTGCCTTTGCGCGCCGCAGCGGCGCGCTTCGGCGCACGCGCCGCGGGCTTCTGTTTACGCGCCGGCCGCCGTTGCGCTTCACGCAGGATGGCTTCGTAGCCGCGGAGGAACTCGGGCTCCGATCCGCGCGGACGCGGCGGGCCGCCGCGCGCGACCGGCGGTGCCGTCACGTCGAGCACGGTGCGGGCGACGGCGTAGAACTGCTCGCGGTCGGCCAGGCCGTTGAACCCGCCGTTGATCCGCCGCGTGATCTCGCGGAACGCGTCGGGGGTCGCCTCGTCCGCCAGCTCGTTCAGCCCTTTCTTCGACCAGAACAGCGCCGCAATCCTGAACGCGACGTCGGGGAGGGCGGCACGCGCCGGATCGGCCACCAGATCGATGCCGAGCAAATTGCCGAATCGCTGGTAATTGGCCCGGCCGGTGATTTGTATCGGGCCGCGTCCTTTGAACTTCGCACCGTCGCCCGGTTCGGTGTTGCCGAGCGTGGTCGCGAGTGGAGACGCGGGCTCGTAGCGGCGCTGCGCAGGCGTCGGCCCCCACAGCTCCTGCATGAAGCGGAGTTCGCCCGACTCGTGGGCGATCTGGGCGAGAAACGCCGCCATCCGCGGCGGCGATGCAATCGCGAATTCGTTCATCGCCGCGACGAGGCACGGCAGGCACACCTCCGCTTTCGCGGCGGCAAGGTGCGGCATGATCGCTCTCAACTGATCGCTGGTCACCATGTGCGGCGTCACACCGTGAACGGCTGCTCGACCACGAACCTCGAGACCGGTCCGAGGGTAAAGAGGTTCGGCACCTGGGTGCGCGGCATCAGCGCTTTGATCGCGGCGTAGAACTTCGCGTAGTTGCCGCGGTACTTCCCGTGATCCCAGACGTGGAGCAGCTGCTCGGTGAAGGCGCCGTTGTGATCGCCGTCCATCGAGGTCTGGTTGTCCTGGCAGCCCGAAATCAAGATCACCGACGCCTTGACGGCGTTGGCAATCGCCGTGAGCCGCGGGCTGACGGTGATGCGCGCCAGCGCGCTGTCGGGATCGGGCGTCGACGCCTTGCCTGACGCCCGCGCGACGTCGCGTTGCAGCTTGTCGTAGAACGCCTGGTGTTCCCGGTAGGTCCGCATCGCGACCGCCGGCGGCATCATCTTCGATCGGGCGTGCGGCGCCTCGCCAACCGGCGGCCGCGCCCGGGTCACCGTACCGCTGTGACAACTGTCCGAGAGCACCAGCACGCGAACGCCGGCCGCGAAGCGGCTCAGTTCGAGGTAGATCTCGTCGTCGATGACTTCGCCGTCGTACAGGCACCAGGTCTCGTCCAGCTTGTCGTCTTCCTCGCCGGTGACGTCGGGGATCTGGCCGCCGTGGCCGGAATAGGTGAGGAACAGCAAGTCGCCGGACTTCAGCCGCTTCGCGGCCGCGCGGACCGCGGCCAGCACCTTCGGGCGGGTCGCCTTCTTCGTGAGCAGCACCGTCGGTTTCATTCCCGACGCGCGCGCGATCGCCGCCATATCGTTCGCGTCGAATTCGCAGGCGGCGAGCTCGCCGCTCCACCCCTCGTAATGGCCAGCGCTGACGGCGTTCAGCCCGATATGCACCGAAACGCCGCGGGATTTCGTTGACCGCCTTGCGGTCTTCGCCATGTGTCACTCCTCTGGACTGTTAAGCCGACCTCATCCGGTGGTGTTCCGCAGCCCTCGGATCAGCAGTCAAGCGACGTTCCTCGTAATGGCAACGACGCACCTGCGCCAGCCGAACACCGCCGCTGACCCTACCGCCGTGTGCTCCTTCGATGCGGCCGGCGCCCGACTCTTGCCGGCAATTCCTGTTTTGCCGTCGTTTTACGTTTCGCCGGGTTCCGCGATGCCGACCGTGCGCGACGGGCGCGACGCGCCGCCGTCGCCGCCGTGTGTTCGGCTGACGCGGAGCTTCCCGCGAATATCCCAAGCGCGTCGAGCAGACGCGCTGCGGCGCGCTGTTCCTCATGACTCGCGACGCGCCGATATCGCGAGAGCACGAAGGTCGCGTTGTCGAGGACCGAGCCCCACATGCGTCTCGAGTCGACGCGCTCGTAATGTTTGCGGAAGTCGTCGATCAGCTGGTCGACGTGCCGCGCCAGGTCGCCGGTCGACATCGCGACGTACATGTCGAGTTCGGTGTGGCCGACAACCGACCAGAACTCGGGGGGAACCGAGCTGAGGGACTGACGGATGGGTTCGAGCGTCTCCGGATCCATCGCTGCGGACCGTTGCGCAGGGTCCGAAAGGGCCAGCTGCGCGGCAATGCGGTTCATCGCCGGATAGAACAGCGGACGCGCCACTCCGTCGGACTGAGCGGCGCTGTTCCGCGCGATCGTCTCGGCCGCTGAGTAGTGTTTCCACATGTTGGTGATCGCCTGCTGTTCTTCCTCCCGGCGGCCGGCCGCCGCTTCGAGCAGCGCCAGTCGCTTGAAGGCCGATCCGTAGATGCTCTCGCGTTCGAGCGTCGGCCCGATCGCCAGCAGCGTGTCGAGGAGCCTGATGGCTTCTTCAATGTCCTTGCGGGCGGCGTCGATCGCTTCGGAGGACGGGTTGTCATCCGCCGCGATGCGATTCCACGCCGCGCGGACGCGCGCGTTCGTCAGCTGCTCGATCGCGAGCAGTGTGGCCGTTCCATCCTCTGCCGTGCGGGCGCGGTCGTACCAGACCACCGCCTGTTCGAACCGTGCCAGCTTGGCCCAGGCGTTGCCGAAGGCCTGGGCCACGTCGCCGTGTTTCGCGTAACGAGCGAACGCCGTCTCGAGGTAGGTAATCCGCTTGTCCTGACGTTCCGGGTTCTGCTGCTGGAACTCCGTCTCAACGGCGATGGTGTCGAGCGCCACGATCAACGACGCCGGCGACGCGATGCTCGAAAACTCATCCCGCACCGGCCGCGGACGCTGCGCATCGGCCCGCTTTTTGAACTGCCAGTCGGGATCCCCGTAGCACTGGTACGCCGCCCACGTGTTGCCGCCACACTCGTACGCCTTGGTGCGCGCAGAGGCAACCGCATCGATGAAGCGGTCGCCGTTGCGTAATCGGCGGTAGAACTCGGTTGCGAAGCTACTCGCGGCCTCGTCGTCTACCGCCCACCCGGCGGCCACGACGCAGCGCACGCCGCCTTTGATCAACGCCTGGGCAACGCCGGCCGCGAACCGCGAGCGATCGTAATTCGTCGGCGAGAGCAGAGCGCGCGTCCCCGAAGACGCGAGGTGGCAACAGTTCACAAAAACCAGTTCCGGGACGACGCGGAGTCCGGTGATCTCACGCGGTCCGAGGAAGGAGTTCCCAGACAACACGACGCCGCGCGGGTCGATCCCGGTCGGCAGCTCCAGCGGCGGCTCGCCATGCGCAGCGATATGAATGATGCGCCAGGACTGTCGCATCACGGCGTTGGTCACGTCGATCGCGTCGGGTTTGTCGTCCGAGATTGTGGCGTCGCTGATCACGGTGACGACATGTGGCGCTTCAGAGTCGCTGTTCTCGGCGGTGCGCGTCAGGCACGCGGCGACTTCGAGCGCTTCACGCCTGGCGCCCGTCAGCATGGGATATTGCGTGCGATCGCACGCCGGGTCGCCGATGACGAGGATGCTGTCGTCACTGGTCGCATCGTTGACCGCGAAGGGCATCGGACCCATCCGCAGCTTGCGCAACAGCCTGCTGCGGATCGACCACGGTCGCTGGTCAGCGCTGTCTGACGAGGGCGCCTCGAGCAGCTCCCACGGAATTCCCGCCGTGGCCCCGTCGAGCTCGAGCAAGGTCTCGATGCTGCTGCCGATGAACGGCTCGAGGTCCACCGGCACGAGCAGGTTGAACAGCGTCCGGCCGATCTGCGCGTCGCCGTTTGACGCGTTCGACGCCGTCATCACCAGATTGCGGATCAACGGGATCTGCACCGGCTGCGGGCGCACGTCGCTGCGCGCGCGCTTGGTGTTGACGGTGTAGACGATCTCTTCGTTGTCGGCGCTGCTGCCCGAGACGAGGGCGCTGATGAAATCGTAGGCGGCGCCGCGATATCCCGCGTCGGCGGTCCGCCGAAGGGCGCCGACACCGGGTTCGATCGCCGGCGTGATCGCGTATCGCGAAGACGCCGACGCGTCGAGCGCCTGGAGCGTGTTCCACGCCTCCGCCGCGCGATCCAGATACAGTTCGATCAAGCGCAGGTGATCGACCCGCGGCCACGGCTGACCGCCGGCGCCATCGGTCAACTGATCGTTCGCTTCGCGAATGCCCTGCGCAATCAACTGCGCCGCCTGTCCCGCCGTGATCCCGCTGCCACCGCTGCCGAGCAGCGTGGCCGCGAGCGAGAACGATGTCGGAATCGGGGTGCGTTCGGTCAGCCGCTGGGCGAACCCAATCACCGCCTGACGCACCGTGCCCGCGAGATCGGCGCCGCGCAGCTCTCCCTCGGACCCGAGGCCGGCGACGATCACCGCTTCGGGCCGCGGCACCTGCCACGGGTTGTCGCGGTCGGTCGTCACGTTGGCGAAGATCTGCGAGGTGCCGACCGCTTGCGGGTAGTGGCCGCGCCGCAGCGACGCGCTCATCACCTTGCCGGTCGCACGATCCATCGCCGCTTCGGCGCCGGTCAACTGCCATGATCGGTAATGACCAATCAGCAGCGGCTCGGCGATATAGGTGAGATCGCCGTTGACGACGGTGACTCGCAGCGCCGCGGACGGTGGCGAGGTCAAAACTGCTGGCGCACCGCCAGCCGCGAGCACTTCGGTCTGGCGCTGCGGCGGCGCGCCCGTGAGCGCAATGCGTGATGGACGCGTGCGCACCATCGCCCCGGTTGCGCCCGCTCCGCGAGTCGTCGCCGCCTTCAACGCCGTCAACCGGCTCGTGGTCCCTTTCTCCAGCAGTTCTTTGTAGCCGTCGAATGCTTCTTTTCGGCGCGGCAGCGAACCGTGATCGACATCGACGGTCCACGTCGATACGCCCGGCAGCCGAGCGCTCTCGAGCAGCACGCGGCCGTCACCGCCGTTTGCCGCATTGAGATAGACGACACCGGCGTCGGTCGATTCGTACCCCGCTGGCGTCAGCGGCGCCTGGCCGACGACGAGCAGCAGTTTGTGCGCGAACAAGGGGAGGTCCCTGTCCTGCTGCCGCCGCAGCTCGGTCCACAGCCGTTTGGCGTCGTCGAGAATCGCCTGCGCGGGCAGGCCCCACTCGAACTGCTCGATCTGAATCGGCAGCCGATGCCAGACGCTCCGCGCGCCGATTGCCTTGGCATCGTCGTCGGCGAGCCGTCGCCAGACGGCTGCGTCACCGAGGCTGTCGAGGACGTTGGCCTGCAGCTGCATGAGTCCGGGGCAGCCGGCGATCAGCTGACGTATCGCATCGATTCGGAACGGCCGGCCGACCGACGTCAACAGGTTACCGAACGTGTCATCGCCCGACAGCACCTGCATCGGCGTCCACGAGCCGTTGTTCGGCGTGCCGAGCATCAAAAGGCGCGCGCCGTCGACGCTCATCATCGCGTTCCACGTGTCGCCGGCGACGATCTGCAGCGTTCGTGCAACCAGTCCGCCCATCGAGTGCGCGATGATGCGGACCGGCTGCCTGGACTTCTTGCGCTCCGCAACCGCCGCGGCCACCGCCGCGGCGAGGCGCGTGGCTTCAGCGCGGATTGGCCGGCGCCAATCGAACGCGAACGGCTTGACGTCGTAGTCGGCGGAGAAAAACGCCATGAGGTCGTCGTAGTACATCCCGATCGGACCGTCCGGCGTCACGGCCGTACTCCGTTCGCCGTACGCGAGTCGCGAGAACCCGTTGACCAGCCGCCAATTGAGCCAGACACGTTCGTGGTCGACCGCGAGGTTGCTGCCGAGGATCCCCGGCAGGACGAACAGCGCCGGCAGTTCCGGCGCGGTCGCCGCGGTTCGCGTCGCGATTGCGGCGCGGACGCCGGTTGCCGATTCGCCGCTCCACGACATGGGTCCGATCACGCGAAAGCCGTCCGGCGTTTCCTGCGTCACGGCGCTGACGATCGACGACGCCGTCTGTCCATTGCTGAAGTACGTGAAGTGGGACACCTTCCCGCCCTGGTCGAGGACGAACATCGACTGTTTCTCGCGGGGGGCGCCGCCGTACATCGATCGCGTCTGGACGACGAGATCGTTGTCGGTCCAGAAGAACGCGTCGGACAACAGCGTCTTCACCCACGAGACGACCGAGTCGCCCTGCATGTCGCCGGCGATCACGCGGAGATCGCCGCGGATCGACGGGCCATCGGCATGCAGCCACTGCACGAGCGGCGAGTCCGGGATTTGCGCGGCGAGTCCCGGCAGCACGGACGGGTCGGCCCGCCGCCGCGCGACCTCACCAAGGAAGTCGAGGAGCTGCGGCACCACCGGAAGCTGCGCGAGCTCCAGCGCCCATTTCAAGACCGACACATATGCGTCGAGGCGCTTCGAGGCGAGCAGCGTCCCGCGCGCCGGACAGGCGACGCGGACGATGCGATCGACCTGAATTTTCTTGCGCGATACGATCGCGGCGAGTTGACGCAGGTCCTTGGCGCTGTGGGTGTCGGCGTCGAAGAACTTCTCGAGCGACAGCCGGGGCGTGCCGCAGACGCGCGCGAGCACCTCGGCAACCAGGCCGCCGCGCGAGTGCGTCAACAGGTGCAGCCGCGCGCCGTCAGGCGCGGCCTCGGCCAGCGTGATTGCGTTCTCCACCGGGTTCCTGCCAAGCGTTGCGTGATCGAGCGCGTAGAGGCGGCCGTCGTACGCGGTGAACAGCTGCTGGACGAGCTCGGGATGCTGTGCCCACAGCTGCCCGAACGTGCCAACGGTCTCGCAGAAGGTGCCGTGAATAAGCACAAGCGATGCGCCGGTGCCCGTCGCGATCGCCGCCGTCGACTGCCCCTTCAGCGGCTCGAGACGGCGTCCATCCAGGCGATACACACCGTTGTCGACCTGACCATCGAACGCCTGCACGACTTTCGATGCGACGAAATCGGCCGCGCTGTCACCGCCCAGTCCGGTGAGCACGTCGATCCCGTGGACGAACACGTCGCCGAGAAACCCTCGCGTGGCGCCGCGGGTCGGCGCGGCGGCTTCGAGTTGCCACTGCAGGCGGGTTGGAACGGCGACCTCGCCCGCGCCAACCGCCGTGCGGCCGCGCTGACGAAGCGGATCACGCTGCGACTCGAGCAGATCGCGCGCACTCTCCGGATGGAGCCACAACTCCGGACCGCCGCTGATGTGGAGAACGACGACATCCTCGCCTGGTACCGCTGTCGTCTTGACTTCACCTTCGCCCGCGGCGCGCTGCGCCGTCACCGTGATTGAATCTTTCACGCGTCCGATACGCGGCGGCGGCGGAGCGGCAGCGGCGCCGCGCGCGGCGGCTGCACCGCGGACGCCGGGAACGACAAATGTGATCGGAGCGGCCATGACGAGTCCCTACGATGTGCGCGCCTGATTGGACGCGCTGGAGTTCAGCCGCGTCGCGCGGCCGGCGCAATGACACGTGCCGAGGATTGTCAGCGGCCGGGCGATTTCGATCGCGCCTGATCTGCAAGCATCACTGATGCTTCTTGCCAGTGAGCAAGGCGTCGACCAGACCGCCGCCGGCGAGATTCTTCCCCACCTTTTTCACGTCCTCGCGAAGGCGCTGTAATTCGGCGGTATTGGCCTTGACGCTTTCATTGATCTCTCTGAGAAGACCCTTCACCTCGTCATCGACGGACGGGGCGCTGACCACCGCATTGAGCGGCGCTGGCGGCGCTGGCGCCGCCAGCGGTGCTGGAGGTGCTGCGGACGACAGATAGGTCGCCGGGCTGATCGGATCGCGGTACCAACGCGTGTTGCGATCGACGAACGCCGTTTCAGCGGCACCCGGCCACTGAGGGTTGTTCGCCCCGCCGCCGTCCCCGAGAATGTCGAACCCGAATTTCGTTCTCGGGTCGATGACGTAGTCCACAGCGAAACCGGGTTGCCTGACGTCATCACCCCAGCGGCATTGCGAACCGTCGTCGTAGAGGACGGCTCGGCTCCCACCCTCTTTGTAGAGCAGGCCGTACCCGAGTCGAAACGCGACGAGATTTGTAATTCGAATTGCGTTCGGCCCCGAAATATCGACGCCGGCGGCTTCGAGATCGGACTTCGCTTTCTGAACATCTTCTAGCACAGGACCTCACTTCGGTAAAACAAGGTTGACCAGCGCCACGAAGGCGTGGTCTTCCGCACACTGCTGACCCGATCACGAGCGAACCTCATCCCGCGAGATCGGCGTGCGGCAACGATGACTGGAGGTCGTCCACTCGGTCGCCGCGTCGGGCTTCCTCCTGCTTCCTGTGTGCGGCCGCCGAGCGCGCCAGCAGTCGTGTCGCAAAGGTGGGGAGGCTGTCTCGCGCCTCGAATGGTTCAAAGACGTCGAGCGCGATGGCCTGCCCGAGCCGCCGATAGCTTTCAAATTGATCTTCCCCGTAAAACTGATTGCCCGTCGATTCGTGGGGAAACGTCGGGTGGCTCGCCTTGTATTGCAGCACCGAGGTGTCCTCGTCGCCGCTCATCGACGCCTTCAGGTAGATGAGCACACCGTCGGGGGTGCCGTCGCCGTAGCTGATGGAGCCGACCGCCCATCGCGACCGACTCCACCGCGTCGAGGTCAGCCGCAGCGCGCTGACGTCGATCGTGATCCGCGCGCCGAAATCCACCTCGCACATCCGAATCAGCGTGCCCAGACCTTCGAACGTCATCGTCGCGTCGCACTCGCCGTCGCTGAGGATGATGACCCGACACCGCCGTCTCACCAGTTCGTAGGCCGCCAGGTTTTCGAAATGTCCGCCGTCGGAGATCATCACGAACCGCGATCGGTCGGTCGCGCCGCCGAATAGTTCGGCAAGCAGATAGCTCAGACTGAACGGCGGCGATGGCAGCGCTGCGTTCGTCTTGCCGGGATTGGGGAACCACCAGCCGAGGCGAACGTTGAACAGCGTGAGGAGAAACGCCGTCACCGGCGAGGTGTGGTAGCCCATGTTCGGGCTGGCCGCCGCGCCCGAGACCGCAATGGCCTGACCGAGCGTCGGCGCGCCGCGGCGGCCGCCGTAGGCTGCTGTCGGCACGTACCCGAGCTCGCCGCACGTGGTGAGGTCGTGCGATTTGTAACTGCTGCCGCAATAGAACGGCGTCAATGTGAACGCGGCACTGTGCCGCGTGTGCAGCGCGAGATCGCTCGAGCCGCCCAGGTTGAGGGCGCAGTTGACGACGTGCAGCGGGCCGCAGAGCGGGCCGTCGGCCAGCGCCGCGACCGGCATGTCGTCGGCGCCGTCGAAACCGGTGAAATTCTGCGGCTGCCGCTCGCTACGGGTCGCGCCAAGGTAGCAGCGAACGAGCCGGTTACGGTAGAACGCGTTCAGGCTGAACTCGTTGATGTCGACACGCGCCGCCATGATGAGCAGCCCGCCAAAGCACACCAGGAGCGTGACGACCGAGACGGTGAAAAATTTCGAGTGGACGGCGTGCAGCGTGCGGCCGACATCGGCCCATTCCTGGCCGGAGTTCGAGTAGATTAGCGCGTCGAGCCCATACGCGATACCTATCAGCAATCCGGCGATGAATACGAACGGCGCCACCCGGGCGAACCACTCCTTTACTCTGCCGCTGACTGTTTGCTGCGACCCGCCGTCGGTCGACGCTGAGTTGCCGGCGAGAAGCCCGGCGGCGATCGTGCCCAGCCATCCCGCACTGGCCCAGAGCGCCGTCAACGGATGCTGCGCGCCAGCCCACCGCACCCAGGGTGTCGCGTAGACGGCGGTGACCGCGAAAATCATCCACGCCGTCGCGTAGATACCGAGCCACGCGGCGAGACGGCTCCACCACTCGCGAACATCTTCAGTGGACTCGCGCGACATCATTCCGATCAACACCACGATCGCGAACACGAACGCGAAGGCGACCAACGGTGGCCCCCAGACGAACGCACGCCACGCGCCGCTCGCCGGATCGGCTGCCCAGGTCTGGAACAGCAGCATCACCACGCACAGCAGCGCATGCAGCACCGGCACCGCGACGGCCGGCGCGAGCAGCGCCGTCAGCAGGCCGGTGAGGTTCTTCCGGCTCTCGATCGAGCAGAACGCCACCAGCCACACTGATACGAAGACGACCGACAGCGGAAACGGCCAGTACCGCCATGCGTTGCCGACCAGCTCGCCGTAGGTCGTCAGCGTGTTGAGCCCGACCACACCCGACGCTCCGATGGCTTCGCCCCACAGCACCGCGGCGACGAGGAAGCCGGCGGTTACCAGCGGTACGACGACGACCGCCTGAACCCAGTTCTGCGTGTAGTTGATCTGTTGCGGCGGGTCGTCGCCGGGCCACAAACGTGCCACCAGCCGCACCGCGGCTGGTTGCAGCGCGAATCCGCCAATCACGAGCAGCAGCGCGATCGGCGCGGTTTGCGCGTAGCTCACCTCGCCGCCGTGAAAGGGATCGAAGCCGGTCCAGCGGCCATACGCCCATGCGATCGCGACGCAAGCGATCGCGGCGGCGAGCGACATCGGCCAGCTGCGGGCGTGCAACAGCTTGCCGCCGCCGTTGCCGGTGAGACGCATCTGGTTACCCGCGATGCCGACAATGCCGAGCACGAACAGAACGATCGTGGCCCAGCGGAAATTGCCGCTCTGCGGCCAATGCTGAAATAGCTCGAACGCCGGCCGTGGTGTCAGCAGCGCGCACGCGATCGCCAGGATGGCAGTGGTCTGGATCAGGAGCGTATTGCGAACCCAGACGGTCACCATCGACCAGGTGTCGGCGCTCAGGAATCCGACGCTCGGCGACAGGTAATTCGAATAGCGGCGAAGATAGGCGATCGAGGTGCCCCAGTCGGTCTGCGGGTCACACCAACCCGGCTTCCGCTTGCAGTTCGCGCTCAGCCACGCGCCGATGAACCCTCCCCCCGACACCGTCGACAGGTAGTCAACCGCCTTGAGGACGCCCGTCGTCTTCAGCGTCTCGAGAACGCCGAGGGCAAAGGTCGCGCTGCGGATTCCGCCTCCGGAGATCGCCAACCCGATGAGATCCTGTGGCGGATCGCCGTCAAGGGGACGCCGCTGCTGCAGCGCGGCGACTTCCTCGGCGAACACGTTCGACCACACCGTGCGGCCCTGGCTCATGCCCTCCTCCGGTCGTGCGCCCTCACGCGTTCACTCTCGAAACCGCCGAGCTGTGCATCGTGATCGTTCGCGACGAAACGACATAATCGCGGTGGCTTCCGACAGCGATGCCCGCTCCGTAATCGGCGGCGTGGTTCGTACCCCCTCATATAACGTGCGACATGCCGGAGGCGCACGGTGGGAACCGACGGCGATGATCGCAGAGCCGCCGCCGGCGATTAGCGAGGGCGCGGTTCACTGTTGCGGAGATCGGCGTTATCGGTTGGTGATGGTCGGCGTGCGGGATGACGACACCCGCGCGGGCGAGTCGCGAAAGGCGCATGATGCGAAGCGATTATGGCGCAACCGTCGATCGACGCAACCGATGCGTGCCTGGCGGCTGCGAATTCGACGTAGGATGCAAGGCACCGTTCACTACCTCGGTGTGCATGATGAAGCACCGTGTCGTTGCTGGTACAGGGCGTGGTGTGGCGCGGCTTGACAGGCGATCCTGTTCAGGTCCGTTGGTACTCTTTCAGCGAGGAGCGTCGGAATGCGGCGGTTACGATTGTGGTGGGTGCCCGTGGTGTTGTTCGCCGTCGCGTGCGGCCGGTCCGGGCCGCGGCCAGGCTCGGTGCAGGACGAGGCGATGCGCGCCGGCAGGACCCCCGATCAGTTCCCGGCTGCATCCGAGGACTACTTCCACGATATGGACGCCAACGTCGTTGACGGAAGGCCGGTGCGCGCGCTCACGCCGCAGGAGATCGAAGGCCGGAACATGTGGCTCGTCTGGACTGGCGGCGACGACCGGCTGTGGGATCGTCTGACGGTCGACAGCCTCGGTACCTTCGATCTTCTGAAGACGATCTCGTCGCACCCGGCCGTGAAGTACGACGACCCTCATCAAAAGGCCGGCGAACAACCGAAATACCTCTATGGCTACGGCCGGCACAATCGATTCGCATACCTCGGCCTCGTGAACGAGCCGTGCTTCACCGAAGCGACCGGTCCCGATCCGAACCACTTCGGCCTGTGGCTGGATCAGCGGAAACCCGGCTGCCCGCAGGATCCCTTCGCGGATGCAGCGCGCTATCCGGGAACGCAGATCGGCGCGCGCGGGAAGACCGTCCCCGTCGGTTCGTACTACGGCGAGCCGACGGGGATCGTCGGTCTGCGCCTGTTCCCGAATCCCGACTTCGACGAGCAGGCGCGGGAGCACTGGAACGCCGAGCGCTTTTACAACGATCCGAGCTACTACTTCGACCCGAAGCTGATACGCCCATACCGCGTCGGCATGTCGTGCGCGTTCTGCCACGTCGGGCCGAATCCGATCCGTCCGCCGGCGAACGCAGAGGAGCCGGCATGGGAAAACCTGAGCTCCAACGTCGGCGCGCAGTACTTCTGGTGGGATCGCGTGTTCAACTGGCGCGGTGACGCGGCAAACGACGGCGTGTTCTACCAGGCGCTCCACGTGTCGCGGCCGGGGACGCTCGACACCTCGCTCGTCTCGACCGACAACATCAACAACCCACGAACGATGAACGCGGTCTACTACCTGCTGCCGCGCATGGCACAGGCGCGCAAATGGGGCCGCGAAACCATTGCCGGCGGCGGGTTGTCCAACAAGCAGTTCAACAATTACGTGCCGCCTGGCGATCCCCTCGCGCAGTTCTTTGCCGCCCCCTCGACGACGTGGACGCCGCGGGTGCTGAAGGACGGCTCGGACTCGGTCGGCGCGCTGGGCGCGCTGAACCGCGTCTACCTGAACATCGGCCTGTTCAGCGAGGAGTGGCTGTTGCACTTCCGCGCGGTGATCGGCGGTCAGCCGATCTCGCCGATCCCAATCGAGACCGCCGAACGCAACTCCGTCTACTGGCGGGCGACCGAGAACCAGACGCCGAACATGGCGCGGTTCTTCCTCGCCACGACCGATCCGCACAAGCTGCGCGATGCGCCGGGCGGTCCCGCGTATCTCGTCGCCGGCAGCGACGCGATCGGCCGCGGCAAGGTCGTCTTTGCAGAGCGCTGTGCGCGCTGCCATTCGACGAAGCTCCCCGACCTGCCACCCGAGCTCAACCTCGAGGCGGCGAATGGCCCGAACTACCTCACAGCGTGGAATCAGTACTGGGCGTGGACCAAGACCGACGCCTTCAAGGCGCGGATGCGCGACATCGTGGCGGACGAGCGTTTTCTCGACGGCAACTATCTGTCGAGCGAACTGCGCGTCCCGGCGACGTTGCTCGGGATCAACGCATGCAGCCCGATTGCCACCAACGCGATCCGCGACAACATCTGGGACAACTTCTCGTCCGAGTCGTACAAGTCGCTGCCGTCAGCCGGGTCGATCGAAATCCGCCATCCCGTGACCGGCGCCAAATCGCAATATCCGCTGCCGGCGGGTGGCCGCGGCTACATCAGGCCGGCGTCGCTCGTCAGCCTGTGGTCGACCAGTCCATTCCTGCAGAACAACACCGTGGGTTATTTCGATCCGGATCCGTCAGTCGACTCGCGGATGAGCGCGTTCTACGACGCGATTTCCCAGATGCTCTACCCGGAGACGCGCGACAAGGACGATATCTTCAAGAACGAGAGCGGACCGGGTGTCGGTAAGATCGATCGCATCACCGATGACAGCTACCTCGACGTGCCGGAGGCGTACGTGCCGCCGTTCCTCCGGCCGCTCGTGCCGTTGTCGCGAGCACTCGTGCCGTCGATCGGCGGATCGGGCAAGTCGATCAGCATTGGACCGTTTCCGAGAGGATTTCCGATCGGGCTGGTGACGAACACCGATCTGCTCGGCGCCGATCTCTCCGGGCCGGATCGGCGGCAGCACACGAAGAACCTGCTCGCGCTGGTCGACAAGGCAAAGGCGGCGGTGAAGACGGAACGGGACTTCGCCGCCATCGCGAACCGGCTCGTCGACGACATGCTCGCGGTCAGCAAGTGCAAGGATTTCGTCGTCAACAAGGGTCATTACTTCGGCACCAGCTATTTCGCGGAGGAGCCGCCACTGAACGATTGGGACAAGTACGCGCTGATCGAATTCCTGAAGACATTCTGAGGTGAACCGCCGCGATCTGCTCAAAGCGGCCGCCCTGCTCGGGACGGCGGGAACGCGCGCCTTCGCCGGCCAGCCAGCCGACTCCGATCCCGACTACATCGTCGTCGGTTCCGGCGCAGGCGGCGGCACGGTTGCGGCGCGGCTTGCGGAAGCCGGTTTCACGGTCACGGTTCTCGAGGCCGGCGGCGACGTTGCGGCGAATGGATCGGCGAACTACCAGGTGCCCGCCTTCCATCCCTTCGCCACCGAAGATCCCCAGATGCGATGGGATTTCTTCGTGCGGCACTATCAGGATCTCACCCGTCAGCAGCGCGATCCGAAGTTCCTGCCCGAGCGCGACGGCGTCTGGTACCCGCGCGCCGGCACGCTCGGCGGCTGCACCGCACACAATGCGCTGATCTTCGTGTACCCGAGCAACTCCGACTGGGATGCCATCGCCGATCTCACCGGTGATCCGTCGTGGCGCGGCACCGAGATGTGGAAGTACGTCGAACTCGTCGAGGACTGTCACCATCGGCCGTTCGAACGACGGTGGCACGACGTCGGTATCAACCCGACCCGGCACGGCTGGTCGGGATGGCTGCGTACCGAAACGTTCGCGCCGAAGGAGGCCATCTCGGACGATCAGCTGCGGAAGGTGATCGCGCAGTCGGTGAACAACGTGATGAAGGAGTTCGGCGCGCCGTCGCTCTCGCGGCTCGAAGCGCTCGGCGATCCGAATGACTGGCGGGTCGTCTCCACCGACGACATCGGCGCGCGCTACACACCGATGACGGCCAGCAACCGCTCGCGGACCGGTTCGCGCGAGCGGCTCCTGTCGGTCGCCGCGAAGCGTCCCGATCTGCTCAAGATCGAGCTGCACGCGCTGGCGACGCGCGTGCTCCTCAACGAGGACCACACGCGCGCGATTGGCGTCGAGTATCAGCGCGGCGAACGTCTCTACGGCGCGGATCCCGGTGCCCGTAGCGCAGCGGCCGAGACGCGCCGCCTCAGAGCGCGGCGCGAGGTGATCCTCGCCGGCGGCGCATTCAACACGCCGCAGTTGCTGATGCTGTCGGGGATCGGCGACCCCGACGCCCTGCGCCGCGCCGGCGTCGAGCCGCTGGTCGCGTTACCGGCCGTCGGATGCAATCTGCAGGACCGTTACGAAGTTGCTGTCGTCAGCCGCATGCGGAAGAACTGGGACATGCTGGACGGCGCGACGTTCACCACCGCGGATCGGCAATACCGCGAGTGGCAAGCGCACCGCCGCGGCATTTACGCGACCAACGGTGTGGTGCTGGCGCTGATGCAGCGATCCAGCGTCGGCAAGCCGGTTCCCGATCTGTTCTGCTACGCGGTGCTTGCCGACTTCCGCGGCTACAAGCCCCACTATTCGGACGCGATCCGCGCGCGCCACAACATGCTCTCGTGGGTCGTGCTCAAGGGCCATACGAACAACCGCGGCGGACGCGTGACGCTGACCTCAGCGGATCCGCGCGCGCGGCCAGCCATCAACTTCCACTACTTCGACGAAGGGACCGATTCGACCGCCGACGACCTGCGGTCCGTCGTCGAGGGCATCCGGCTGGTGCGCCGCATCGCCGCCGGGCTCGGCGACGTAGTCGAGGCCGAGGAATGCCCGGGACCCGACGTGGTCCGCGATGAGGACCTGCAGCGTTTCGCGCGCGACCACGCCTGGGGACATCATGCGTCGTGCACGTGCGCGATCGGTCCTCGTCACCTCGGCGGCGTGCTCACCAGCGACTTTCAAGTGCACGGCGTCGAGCGGCTGCGCGTCGTCGACGCGTCGGTGTTCCCGCGAACGCCGGGACTGTTCATCGTCAGTGCGATTTACATGATTGGGGAGAAGGCGGCGGAGGTCATCGCGCGCGACGCGGGCAAACGGTAGGGCGAGCTCGATCTACAGAGTCTTCAGGTATTCGACGAGCGCCCGCTTGTCGTCCGCGGGGAGATCGGTGCCGTACAGATGGCCGGCGTTGCTGTTCCCGGGTTGGGTGACATCGTAGAGCGTCCCACGGCGTTCCGCCTCCGGTCCGATAGAGACGAAGCCGAGCTTCGTCCGATCGTACACATCGTAGCCGCGGAAGAAACGCGCCGGACGGCGATCGGCGGTTTCGAGCAGATCGACGAGCGAGGGAACCGAGCCGTTGTGGAGGTACGGCGCGCGCGCCCAGATCCCGTCGAGCGGCGCCGCGGCGTAGCCTGCGGTTTTTGTGAACCCGGAGAACTTCCAGGCGTGACCGTCGCCGTACGCGTTGTATGCGGTCGCCGACGCACTCGTCCAGGCGTCGACACG
>Ga0075425_100002595_pt1 | contig 18133 bp, 17 predicted proteins | sample SoiMethybrSBSTD4_FD_75300 | JGI IMG/M metagenome (GOLD analysis project Ga0075425, IMG submission 75300) | Bulk soil microbial communities from a Populus tree surrounding site in Tennessee, USA - Soil MetaG P. TD hybrid SBSTD4 | ecosystem: Environmental > Terrestrial > Soil > Tree plantation... | reverse complement strand
GGAGCGGCCGAGCGTCACGTAGTGATCGAGTGCCATGGCAGCGAGCATACCTCTTGTTGAAGCGTTGAACAGTTTGTGGATCCAGGGGTAACCACCACACTCGCGGTGGACCAGCTCCGGACTCGCGGACCGTTCGCTCTGCGGCGCCACGAATGAGCGCACGGAAATTTGCACTCCCCGTCGAACCTATCCTCCCATGCGGCGTTTCGTGATAATTCTACCAAAGCGGGAGGGGTCATGGACGACCGACACGCGAAGTTGCTAAAGACGCTGGTCGACACAATCGGAGGCACCGAAGCACACCTTGCCGTCTCCGTGCGCCAGGGCCTCCTGGAGGGCAAACCATCGAGCGGCGCACTTGGAGCCTTTTGCATCAAGGTGCAACAGAATGCCTCCAACATCACCGACGAAAACGTCGCGTCGCTGCTTCGAGCGGGCTACAGCGACGACCAAATCTTCGAGGCAATCGTCTCGGTGGCCATCGGTACCGGGCTCGATCGTGTGCGTAAAATTCGGCACCTCCTGGGCATCCACTCGTGATTCGGCTCGAGAAGGTTCGCAACGGCCACAGCGTCAAGCACAAGGTCATGTTGACCCTGGCTCCGCTGGTCTACGGTATGAAGCCGCCCGACATTCTGCGGGTGTTCTTCTACCGGCCGGAGTTCTTCGGAAGGCCATTCGGTCACCTCGAACAGGACCTCTTACGTCATGAGAGCGAATGGTCGGTCGGCGAGCGCGAGCTTTTTGCCGCCTACACTTCCGTAAAGAACCGGTGCCGGTTCTGTCTCGAAGCCCACGGCGCGGTTGCGAGTCACGCCCTCGGTCATGGCGCGGTGAAAGCGATCATGGATGGCGTAAGCACCGATCAGATCAGTCCCAAGGCGCAGGCAGTGTTGCCGTTCCTCGAGAAACTTACCCTCCGGCCCGACGACGTGTCGAAAGACGACATCGATCGCCTTCGAGCCGCGGGGCTCAGCGAAGAAGCGATTCTCGATGCGGCTTACGTGGCGGCGCTCTTCTGCATGACGAACCGCATCGTCGACGCTCTGGGCTGCGATCCCCTCTCCCCCAAACAGCTCGCCAAGAGCGCCAAGATGCTGCTCGAACAAGGGTACGGCGGCGGGCGCTGACGATTCGTCGGAGACGTCAGTCGATGGGAAGCTCGGTGAAAAGGGTGAAGCGGGTTCAACCTGCGGGGAGGAAGTAGCCGGCGGGTGCCGGCTGCTTGATGTCCGAGAAATCGGGCAGTTTGCCGACGTTGAAGCCGAAGCCCGCGAGATAGAGTTTGCGGAGAGCTCGCACGATTGATTCATGCGAAGACGAGATTTCGCTTAACGGGCTCGTCGCCACGTCTCGTCGCAAAATGGCCTCCCCTCCACTCTCTGGAAGCTAGCGAATTTACCCGGTGCATACTTCGATGGGCGGGCATGCGTCCGCGGCATCCGAGGTCCCGCCATCCAGGAGAACGCAGCACTGCAATACCGGACACCCGTCCACGACAGTCATGACGTTCCCGCTGCCCGTCGTGCAGGCGTAGATGCATCCCTGGAGAGGTCGACAAGCGTCGGGCGCGTCGGTTCCGCCGCCGTCGAGCGGAACGCAACACTGCGACATGGTGCACCCGTTGACGACGGTCGTGATGTTGCCGCGACCTTCGACGCACGCTCCAGTGCATACCGTGATAGGCGGGCATTCGTCGGCGGAGGCTTCGGGCGCTGCTTCCACCGCGGCATCCTGCGGTACGGGGGCGCCAGGGTCTGATGGCCCGCCGCACGCACCGATGAGGAGGAGCGATATGGGAAAGCAGTACGAACGAGCAAGATACGAACGAGCAAGATGAGTTGACATGCGCTGCGGACCAAGCATATTCCGTTCCACCGCTTGCAACCCGGGGGGCGATGTCTGCGCGATCGATCCGTTGCGGCGCCGCGCGTCCGAAGCACCATCGGGTGATCACCGAGTACGAGCGCGGACGCGGGCCCGTGGCACACAATGAGCCAGCTAGATCGCTAGATCATGAGCACCTGTGCCGTGCTCTCCGGTTACACGCCTCCTCAGCCAAAACCCCAGCCAGTGCTAGGCGACCGTGGCAGTTCGGGCATGCGAGAACATCGACCCTGGACAGCGCGTGCAAATCTTGGACGCATTACAACGGCACTTGCTGGATCAAAAACGCCGCACCCGGCACCTCGTCGCTGTCGGGGGCCACGTCAGGATTGATCGTCCAATAGGTGTTGTAGCCGCATGTCCGCGGGTGCCGGTCGCGAGGAGCGCGCAAGCGCGACGCACCCAACCACCCCCGAAGCGATCCTTCGGCGGATCGGTGACGACCGCTCCTGCGTTCCGTGCGTTCGCAAGCGGTTTTGGCCGACTGTTAAGTGAGATCGATTGACCCATATGAAATAGGGTCATACGAACCAATCAACCGGTGTCCAGAGCTTCCCCGCACTGGGAAACATTTTCGTTGCTGAACAAGGAGCGCAACCATGGCACGATCGCGGATCGCGAGAAGTCTGGGCTACGGCACCATCGTCTCGGGCATGCTGGTCTCGACTCTGTCGACGGCCGCCCCAACCTTGAGTCTCGACACGACGACGGTCGGGGAACAGAGCCCTTATTATGGCTATTCGGGGTTTTATCGCAAGAACTCCGACTACGCGCTTCTGACCAACGGCCAGAACACGTACATTAATGCTGCGTCGGGGGGCACGATCTTCTTTCGGGGCGGCAACGGCGGCGGTTCCTTCGGCGCTGTGGATCCCGACGGCTGGTACTCGCGCATGTTCCTCGATTCCGACAACAACTTGGTGGTCGGGGGCACCGTCAAGGCCCTTCAAGGAGTCGACATCGTTACCGGGACCGTCGCACTGCACGCCCTCTCTACGTCGCGCGTAGCCATCGACGCCGAGACGTCGTCCGACAACACGCTACCGGCCATCCGGGGTAGGGCGACGAACAGCGGTGGCTATGGCATAGGTGTCAGCGGCTATAGCGTCAACGGGGACGGCGTCGAAGGACAGTCAGACAATGGAATCGGCGTCTACGGCAGTGGGGCGGCTTGGGGAGTGTACGGCTACAGTCCGAACGGCGTCGCCGTGCGGGGAGATTCGGCAGGCGGCGGCGTGGAGGGCAATTCGTATGGCGCGACTGGAGCTGGGGTGAGGGGCACCAACTCGGCCGGCGGCTTGGCCGGGGATTTCTCGGGAAAGGTCCAGATCGGAACTGGTCCTCTGGTGCCGGCCGCCACCAACACGGTCAGCATCGGAACCTCCGCCCTCCGCTTTTCGAACATCTACTTGATCAACCAACCGGTCGTCGGCTCCGACATTCGACTTAAGAAAGACGTCAAGGATTCGACATTCGGCCTGTCCGACGTGCTCAAGCTACGTCCGGTCACCTACCGATGGAACAGCGGATCGGACGACAGCCGCCAGCTCGGGCTCATCGCGCAGGAAGTGGAGAAGGTCATCCCCGATGTCGTGGTGCACGGGACGGCCCCCTCGGATCCACTATCGATGCGGTACGAGGCGTTGGTCCCCGTTCTCATCAAGGCGGTCCAAGAGCAACAAGCTCGCATCGATTTCCTGGAGCGAAAGCAAACGGTGGCTTCGACGCCCTTCCCTTCGGGAGCTCTCGGCATCGGTTTGGCCCTCGGCTTACTGCCGCTCGGAATGACGCTCCGGCTGCGCAAACGCAAGGCGGACGAAATCGGCGAAACGCCTTGAGATCCGCGGCGCTTGCCGGTTCGCACACGCAAGAGCGTCGAGCGTTAACTCAAATTCCGCGCGCGTAGAGCTCCGTGGCGGCCCTCCGGCGTCAGCCCCCGGGGAAGCAGGCACGCTCATTGTCCTTTACGCCAGGACCGCACCCTTTCACTCTTCGTTGACGCCGTTTGCGACCATCAGAGCGCCCGAACGTCTGTGACGTCGATGAGAAACCACTGGCCGGGCGACCCTTGCGCGTTCGCTGGCGGCTGCGAAAAGCCGGGCGGAGGAGGAGGCACCGCTCCGGTGAGATCCACGATGCGCGGCATGCACACCGGGGCCGTCCTCGAGTTGGGGCCACAGTTCATGATTTCGGCGCAGTTCGAATCGAAAGTGCGATACGTAATCGTGCCGCCGCCAGGCACCTTGATCGACGCAGCGTAGTTGATGACCCAGGTGTTCCCGTCGTGTTCATCGGTGCCGTCGCGGGCGTTCAAGTAGTAATCGTTGGCGGCGCCCTGGACTTTCGGGGTGACGTGAAGCTCGTACGATTCGTAGGTGGAGAGAGGAACCGTTCCGGCTTCGTACCAGAGGTCGTTTCCAGTCGGCCCCGAATCCATCGACGCGCTCGATCGCCGCGTGCCGCCGGCGTAGTTCTTCGCTTCGACGATCCCCTTGATCGTGAAATCGATCTGGTACGTCTTCGTCGGGTCTCCCTTGATGACGAAGTCTTTCGTGAACGTCTGCTCGCTCGTGCCCGTGGTGTTCATCACGCAAGCCGTGCCCGGACACGAGTTCGGCATGTGGGGCTCGCCGCAAACGTAGTGAAAGAGGTACCCGTCGAAGCCATTCACGATCGCGTTGCAATCGCCCGCGTTGCAAAGCGGGCCAGCAGCGGCATCACCGCCGTCATCGCGCGCGCCGCCGGCTCCCTCTTGTCCCGCTCCGCCGGACGCACCAGCCGCTCCGGCGTTCCCCGAACCATCGCGGCCAGCGCTCGCGTCCGCGGCAGCGCTTCCCCCGGTCCCGCCGATCCCAGCACCCGATGAGGTCATGCCCGTTTGCCCTCTGCCCGGCGCGGTGTCGGATTGTGCGGCCGTGTCCCCGGAGCAGCGCGCGCTGGCCAGCGCGAGGGCCGAGATGCCCAGGAAGCCAACTAGCGATGTCGATCTCAAACGAACCTCCAAGTCCGCTCGTGCTCCGCGACCGGCAGCACGCGCGGCGGGTACACCAACGGGGTTCGAACGTTCCACTCTCCGACTATCATGTCAAGACTCGGGTCTTCGACCGCGCTTCATGGATGCGCGCGCGCTTCGACCCGCTGGAGCGCGGCACGCGCGTCGGGAGCGAGCGACGAATTCGGGTACTTGCGGAGAAGCAGCGACAGCGCGGAGGTTGCTTCCGAGAAATGGCTTTGTCGCTCGGCGGCAAGACCCTGACGCAGCAGTTGTGCTTCCTCCTCCAGCGTCGCCTCTCTGCGACGCACGTCGCCGCGGAGCGGGTGCGGAGAAGGGGTGGCTGCGGCCGACGACGAGATGCCCGACGCGATCGGGGGGGACTCGAGCGTTGCGGTCGTGGCTGGGGCCGGAGGGGCGGTCGGACTGGACCAAGAACCGGGCCCTTTCACGCGCGTCGTGCCCGAGGCGTGCTGCACGATGACTTCCCCCTCCTCGACCGTCACGCGCGTCGTTCGAGCTTGGCCTTCGACGTCGACCGTGAACACGGTTCCGAGGTCGGTGATCGTGACGTCCGGCGTGAGCACCTCGAACGGGCTCGAAGCGCTGCGGTGGGGGACGGCGCAGCGAATGGCGCCACGGAGGAGCCGGAGCCGTCGGCTCTTCGCTTGCAGTTGATCCAAGGCGACGCGCGTTCGACCTCCGAGCTCGATCTCCAACCCATCGGCGGCGCGGATGTTCGCTTTCGAATCCTCTGCGGTCTCGAGCTCGCCCGTCGCGACAATTCGCGTATGCGACTTCTCGGCGATTGCACTCTGGCTTCCGGCGCTCACTTGTGTGGCACTGCCTTCCGCAACCAAGATGTCGAGCGCGCCGTTCGAATCCGAGCCACGCAGGAAGTGCCAACCGCCGGCGGCGACCACGAGAGCCGCTGCGGCTGCCCACGATGCGAGGCGCCGCCGCCGGTGTTGGCGTTGTTCCGAGTGCCGCGCTTTCTCGATACGAGAAAGCACGCGTCCGCGATCGACGCGGTAAGACGGGGCGACGAGATCGACCTTGCGATCGATCATCGGCGACAACAATTTGTTTACTTCGGGAGGCCCGCTCATTTTCCGCTCCCTTTCACGAGCTTCTCGGCGCGTCGTCGCAGCTCCAGGTGAGCACGTGACAAGCGCTTCTGCGTGGCCGTCGACGACGTCTCGGTGACGCGAGCGATTTCCGAAAGCTCGAACCCGAGCACGTCGTGAAGCAACATGACTTCGACCTGCTCTGGATTCATGTCGGCAAGCTGCCCTTGTAGCCATTCGAGCTCCTGCCGAACTTGAATTTGGTGCTCGAGCTCGGGGCCCGGGACCGTTTCCAACGCGTGCACCGTCGTCGTGTCGCGATGGAACATGCTTCGCTCTTGAATGCGTGCGCGCAAGGCGTCGACTGCCACGCGCGCCGCGATGGTACTGGCCCAGGCTGCGATATTTTCGACCTCCACGGCTCGCGGCCGATGAAGTGAGCGCACGATGAGCTCGAACGAGCTTTGAACCAAGTCTTCGTAGTCCAAGGGTCGATGAAGAATTTTCTGCAAGGCGCTCGCGACGATCGGATAGAGCGTGTCGTAGAGCGCCTCGTCAGCCCAGGGCTCGCCCGCTAGGACACCGCGCAGCACGTCTCTGTGCGAGCGGCTCGCGGGCGCAATGTCCGCGGGCAAAGCGACGTCACGCAACGGCATCTCTGTCGAGGCTCGCACGAGTTTTCATTAGCACGTTTCGACTCATGTGCATCGCGCCCCCCCTTCGACGGCGTGTTCCGGCGCGACGCCAAGAGCCGAGTCAGGGCTGAAAACGCACACCGACGAAGAACGCCGCGGTGACGAGTGGAACCTCCGCCGTTTCTTGGGCTCCGATGGCGACTCGGACGCGAGGCAGGATCATCGTGGCGTCGATACCGCACATGAGCGAGGCGTGTTGCCAACTCTTCCAGACTCCGCCCACGCCGATGCGGCCTCCCCAACCATTTTGGGCTGCGCTTTCGTGATCGGCGCCGCGCTGAGCCGTGGCGGTCGTGTGCTCGAAGACGAATTCGCCGCTGAGCTCGACGTCGAGGCGCGCTGCGCGCTCGGCCAGCCGTGTGCCGAGACCGGCCGAAAGGGCCAGCCACGATAGCGTCGGATTGCCCGGATGCACGGCGTAGCGCCCCGAGAAGAGCGCGAAAGGACGGGTTTGGAGTCCGACATGCGCGCGGCCGAGTCCGCCGAAACGATAGGGTCCGGAGCCGAGCGCGGGAACGGCGTAGGCTGCGAGGCCGATGCTCCAATCCGCAGGCGGGTTTTGCGGTTGGACCGAGGACCCGAGAGGCGCGAGCGAAGGTTCCGGCGGTTTCGGTCGAGGGCGCGATGGGTGCGGTCCTCCTTCGCGAGCGGCTGCGAGCGCTGCGATCACGCTACCGATGGAGACGAGGCGTGCTTCTCGACTCGCTCCTCCCGGAAACGTGAGCGATCGTTCTTCGATCAACGTACCGTCGGAAGTTCGATCCCGGAATTCGATTCGAACGCTGCCGAGCGCCGGATCGTTGGGATGCACGACGGCATACCACGCGGTGACCATTCCCGGACCGAGGTCACGGGCTGCGGGACACCGATCCTGACCAATCACCTCCTCACACGCCGCCACGATGAGGTGCACCGCGTCGGGTCCGTAGTCGTTCCCAGAATCGACGGCGATGGCGACATTCAGCATGTTGCGACGGATGGACCTCGTTCGTGCGAAGACCTACGTCTACACGAAATCGTCAGGCCGAGGACCCCGCTCGGACGATTTTGGGTCTGGTCACGCCCCCGCGCCCGACAGTGGTCTCGATGAGTCCGAGTCGACGTGTGGGCGTTTTCGCCTGGATGGTCGATCTATGCCCGCGTTCCGCGAGCTCGCATTCACCCTGCCGCTACCTTCCGGCGGTGGCGCATATCCCCACGATGGATCGAATTCACCCGACGGCGCCCAGCGGGGCCGCCGGGGTTTGACAGCTCGTTGCGCCGCGAAGGAGGCATTGCAAAATGCAAAAAGCATGGATCATAGCGTTGGGGTTTGGCCTCGCTACCAACAACTGCGGCGATTCGTCGAGCGGAGGCAACGTGCTCAATCCCATGGGCTCCGACGGTCAACCGACGACCGGCGCGGGGGGCGCCGTGGGGACGACCGCGACTTCCTCGTCAGCAACGACGGGCACCTCTGGAGGCTCCACCAGTAGTGGCGGCTCGGGGCCCGGGCCAGCCGGCGGCGCTGGCGGTTCTGGTCAGGCTGGCGGAGGCGGCGGCAATCTTGGCGGCGCGGCGGGTACGGGATCCGGTGGTGCCACGCCGGCCGGCCCGCCCAATGTGGTGGTGATTTTGTTCGACGACGTCGGATACGGCGACTTTGCCTCGTTCGGCGGCAAGGGCGTCGTGGAGCCGAACCTCGATCAGTTTGCGCGCGACGGCATGAGCTTCACCAACTTCTACGTGCAGCCCATCTGTACGGGGTCACGCACGGCACTGATGACGGGCGCATATCCGCACCGAGTGTCGATGCCGGGCGCGCTGGGGCCCGCAGAATTGATAGGCCTGAATCTGGCCGAGGTCACCATGGCCGAGGTGCTTAAGGCCGCCGGGTACAAAACCGCCATCTACGGCAAGTGGCACCTGGGACGCCCCGACATCTTCTTGCCGATGCAACAGGGCTTCGACGACTACTTCGGAGAACCGTACTCGAACGACATGGTTCCGCACATCATGCTCGAGGGTGATCAGATCGTCGAAAACAACCCCAGCAACGACACGCTGGTTCAGCGCTATACCGCGCGCGCGATCACGTTCTTGGAGGCGAATCAGCACAATCAATTCTTCCTCTACCTAGCCCACCAAATGGCGCACCAGCCGCTCGGTGCCACTCCCGCCTTTCGCGGCACGACGCCCCGCGGCCTCTACAGCGACGCGATGGCCGAGCTCGATTGGTCCGTCGGACAGATCCGCGCCACCCTCAAGCGGCTCGATCTCGAGAAGAACACCCTCCTCATCCTCACTTCCGACAATGGTCCACACCTGCAGGGTGGGGTGGACGGCGGCTCCGCTGGGCCGCTTCGCGAGGGAAAATTCACCACCTTCGAAGGCGGCATGCGCAATCCGATGATCGCCGCGTGGCCAGGCGTCGTTCCGGCTGGGACGACGTGCAACGAGCCGGTGGCGTCGATCGATCTGCTGCCCACCTTCGCGAAGATCGTGGGCGCGACGTTTACGCCCAACGGCAAGATCGACGGTCTCGACATCAGCCCGCTCCTGCGGGGCGAACCGGGCGCGAAGACGCCGCACAACGCCCTCTACTTCTATTCCGAGGGCGCGCTGCAGGCGGTGCGCAGCGGCAAGTGGAAGCTGCACTTCCCCCACAATTATATCCACGTCGAAGGCGGCCCGGCCGCGCCCGTGTCGAGCACCCAGCACATCGACCTCTCGCTGTTCGATCTCGACAACGACATTGGCGAGACGACGAACGTCGCGGCCCAGCACCCGGACATCGTGAACCAACTCAGTGCGCTGGGCCAGATCATGCGCGCCGACATCGGCGACAGCATCACCGGCGTCGCGGGCGCGAACGTGCGTCCGCATGGCACGAGCCCTTGACGAACCTCGCTGCGTCCGAGCCCACGGTCTTATCGACGATGGTGAGTCAATGGCAAGCGTGGTTCGATTCGCCATGAAAGTTCGGGGGCTCCCGGTCTCGTCGTTCGCCATGTGGGTCCGCGGCGCGACGCGAAACCCGCTCGTCCGGTTCATGGCGTTGGGCGGAGTCATCTTTGCCGTCTCGTCGCGACGAGAAGACCCGCGGCACATGGTCATCGACACCGCGTCTCTTGCTGCGTTCGAACATGCGCAGGCGGCGCGCGACGGCGTGCCGAGCCTTGCGCCCGAACGGCGCGCCGAGGTCGATTCTCGCGCGCTCGAAGACGAGATCCTCTACCGCGAGGGGCTTCGTCTCGGCCTCGACCGTGACGATCCCATCATCCACCAAAGAGTCATCCAAAAGGTTCTGCTGCTCGCGGAGGATCTGGGTGGCGCTTCGCGGGCGCCGACCGAGGCCGAGCTTCGCGCGTACGTCGCGACGCACCCCGAACGCTTCGAAATCGCCCCGCGCGTTCATTTCGTTCACGTCTTTGCGTCACGAGAGGGCGCGCTGCCTCCAGACCGATCGCTCCTGGTCGAGGGGGTTCCGCTGGGCGGCGAGGCGTTTCCTTTCTCGCGCGATGTTCGCGCAACGCGCGACGACCTGGCCAAGAGCTATGGGGGCGAGTTTGCGTCGGCGGTGTTCGCGCTTCCGGAAGGGGCATGGAGCGCGCCGATCGCGTCGAGCTACGGGTGGCACCGCGTCCGTGTCGACGCGCGCGAGCCCGCGCGAACGCCGACGTTCGAAGAAGTACGCGCCGACGTCGCTTTTGCGTACGTCCTCGACAAGCGCGCCGAGGTCGTCTCCCGGTATCTCAAGAAGGCGAGCCGAGAATACCGAATCGAGGTCGGCGGTCGTCGGCTCTCGAATTTCACGCCGACGGGCAGGGTGGCGCTTCGAACAGAGGCATCCGCGGAGGACTGAAGCGGTGGGCCAGCGCTTCCCTTTCGCGGCCTTCGTCTTCGCTCTAAGCCTGGTCGTTGCTGCGCCGCGGGTTGCGCGCGCGCACCCGATGCGCTCGGCGTACGTCGAGGTCGTCGAGATCGAACCGTCACACGCTCGCGTGACGCTGCAATCGCCCTTTCCAGCAGCGGGTCTCTCGCTCTTTACGCAGGCCCCTTGCGCGCTCGAACAGCCCGCCGACTTCGGTCCCGATGTTCGCCTCCTCACTTGCCCCAAGACCGTCGCGGGCGCCACGATTCGCGTCGAAGGCTTGGGCCCCATCCTGACCGAGGCGGCCGTCTGGTCGACGCTCGCCGACGGGACGTCGGCCTCTTCGCTTCTCACGCGCGATCATCCGGCCTGCTCCCTTCCGCGCGCGCGAGGCTCGCGCTTCGCCGTCGTATCCGACTACGTCGGTTTCGGTTGGCGCCATATCTTGAGCGGGTTCGATCATCTGCTCTTTCTTCTGGGGCTCGTCGTCGTCCAGCGTCGCGTCCGGCACGTCCTCGCCGCGGAGACTGCTTTCACGATCTCGCATTCGGTCACGTTCGCCGCCAACGCGCTCGGCTGGATCCGCGTGGCGTCGGCCCCGGTCGAGTGCTGCATCGCGGCCAGTCTCGTGATCGTGGCTCTCGAGGCGGCGCGGCGAACGGCCGCCGAACAAAGCGCACCGTCGTACCTTGCGGGCGCGAGCCTCGCTTTCGCGTTCGGGTTGGTTCATGGTCTTGGTTTCGCCGGTGGCCTCTCCGAGATTGGCCTCCCCGAGCAGGCGATCGGTGCAGCCCTCGTCGGCTTCGCGGGTGGGGTCGAGATCGGGCAGATCGCCTTCCTCGCCATCGTCCTTGCGGTGTTCGCGCTCGCCGACCGGCTGGCACGGACGACTCGCATGTTTTCGCGGGGTCCTCGCGTCCTCACCACGGCCGTCACCTACGCGGTCGGCTCGGTCGGCTGCTTTTGGCTGTACGCGCGACTTCCTTCCCTCACGCAACTCTCTCCTTGAGCGAACGTCCCCATGAACCAACCGTTTCGAGCAATCGCTGCACTCGCCGCCATCATGACGTTGCCGCTTGCATGCGCGAGCGAAAAGTCGGCGTCCCCGCCGGCGCCGGTGCAAGACGCGAGCGTGAACCCGGATGCCGGCGATCGGGATGCCGCCATCCCCGGGGACGCGCATGCTGGGGCTTCTCGCGACGCTCGCGCCGATGCCGCCGATTCGAGTCCCGGCGCGGACGATGGAACGACGCACCCAGGCACCTGCCCGAGCTCGAACCCGCTGAAGAATCCGTATTTCGGAGATCTCCACGCGCACACGTCGTATTCGAACGACGCGTTCTCCTTCGGCACGAGGAACACGCCATTCGACGCCTACGCATTCGCCAAGGGCAAGCCGCTGCAGATCGAACCTCCGGACGCCGGCGGGCCCATCACGATGATCGATCGGCCGCTCGATTTCCTCGCGGTCACCGATCATAGCGAGTCGCTGGACACCGCGGCCTGGCAGAGCGTCCAGAGCGCGGCCGCCGCCGCCAACGTGCCGTGCTCGTTCACGAGCTTCGTCGCGTACGAGTGGACGCTCGGAGGGTCCGGCCCCAACATGCTGCACAAGAACGTCATCTTTGCGAGCGACAAGGTTCCGCCGAATCCTCTCGATTCCCAGGCATATCCGACGCAGGCCGAGCTGTGGTCGGGCCTCGATCAGCAATGCAAGCCCGAAGCTGGATGCCAGGCGCTCACGATCCCTCACAATTCGAACAAGAGCGGGGGCCTGGCGTTCGTCTTCCCAGCTGGCACCGAACCGCAGATGTTGAAATACCAGCGGCTCGTGGAGATCTTTCAACACAAGGGCGGCAGCGAGTGTTTCTTCGATCCGGCCAATCCGACGGATCCGGGGTGCAATTTCGAATACCTCGGCGGTACGGTGGAACCGAATCTGGCCGCGAGCTACGTTCGCACGGCGCTGAAGCAGGGGCTGGTTCAGTATTCGAACACCAAGACCAATCCGTTTCAGCTCGGAATCATCGCTTCGAGCGACGATCACAACGGAACGCCCGGAAATACCAGGGAAGACACGTGGCCGGGCCACCACGGTAAGAACGACGACACCCCCGCGAGACGGATCGCTCCGCAGCTCGTCGACGGCGGCAACGGTCCCCCGCGCGCCGGCGAGACGAACCCGGGCGGGCTCGCGGGCATCTGGGCCGAAGAGAACACGCGCCCGAGCCTCTATGCGGCGCTACAGCGGCGGGAGACTTTCGGCACGAGCGGCACGCGCATCATCGTCCGGTATTATCAAACATGGGACGCGACGGCTGACCCCTGCGCGGACCCATCGTTTCCTCGCGCGCTCGTCGATTCGGGCGCCGTCCCAATGGGCGGCACGATGACGGCGCCGCCGAACGCGAATGCCCGGCCGCGTTTCGTTGCACGGGCCTGGAAGGACAACACCGACCTCGAGCGCATCGACATCATCAAAGGCTGGGTCGACGCCCAAGGCCAAGCGCAGGAGAAGGTCGTGCGGCTCCCGCTCACCGCGGGCGCTCCCGCGTGCGTCGTGTGGCAGGACGACGAGTTCACGGGGGCACCGGCGTTCTACTACGCGCGTGTTCTCGAAAAGCCTACACCACGCTGGTCGGTCTACGACTGCCAGGCCGCTCCGAGGGCGAATCCGACCGCCTGCGCTGACGGCGGCGTACTGAACGTCCAGATTCGCGAGCGCGCTTGGACGAGCCCGATCTGGTGGATGCCCTGATCGCGGAGGCCGAGCGCGCCGGGGCGAGGTTAGGCGCGAACTACATTTTTCGGTTCGGGACGCGAGCTCGAGGCGACTTGTACGGACCGCGTTCGACTTGCCCACCACAATCGCGCTTCGGCGGGGCCAAAGGGCGCGACGCTCGCCTCGCAGTCCGAAAGTATCCAGAGTACTTCGCGCGCATCTCTCGGCCGCCGGTCGGGATCCTTCGCGAGGCAGCGAAGTAGAAGTGTTTCTAGCTTTTCCGAGACGGGGCGCCCGAGCCGCCGCGAGGGGCTCTCCGGCTCGGTATGCAAATGATGGCCACAGATCTCGATGAGGGTTCGGCCGCTGAACGGCGGTGTTCCCGTGACCATGAAATATCCGACAGCGCCAAGCGCATAGATGTCGATTCGCTCATCTATATGATCTGGCTGCGTAATGGACTCAGGCGCCAGATAAAGCGGGGTTCCGGTTATCACATTTGCATCGGTCAGCGCGACCTCTGCATCGCCGCCATCGATCTTCTTTACTAGGCCGAAATCCAGCACCTTCACGACGTCGGGCATTCCACCTCTCTCGCAGAGCATCACATTGGCCGGTTTGATGTCGCGGTGGATGAGACCTATGCCGTGTGCTTCCGCCAGTGCGCCGGCCATTTGGGTCAGCACGCGCGCCACCCGACCATCCGGCTGCGGTCCGTAAGCGAGAACGAGCTGCTCGAGCGTCAGACCTTCGAGGTATTCCATTGCATAGTAAAAGACTCCATCGGGCGTACGACCATAATCGTAGACGGCGATGGTGTTGGGATGTGACAGCCGACTGGTGAGCTGCACTTCGCGCTCGAACCTGGCCAAAGCCTCGGGAGTTATCCGACCGGGAAGCAGAAGCTTGATGGCCGTCGGCCGACGAAGCATCGCGTGCTCGGCGCGGTAGACGGCCCCCATTCCCCCTTCGCCTATTTTGTCGCCGAGCCTGTATTGCCCGAGGTGCATCGTTTTCTGCACTTGGGTTACGAGGCCGTAGATGACGCGTGAGACGATGGAGGTGGTCGCCGTAGCGATAACGCACCAAATACCGATACCGAATGCGAGCACGATCGGAGGGACGACGGTCGGCCATGGGCCATAACGCGCTTGGCGATAGATCGCGATCCCGACCGGAACGGAGCAGAGGATCCCAACGACGGCCGTCCATCTGCCCGTGCTGGGAACGACCGCCGCGCGTAGAACGAGCATGAGAATGATGATGACGAGCGCGACGAACTCGAGATGGTATCCGTGCGGCAGCAAGGAAACGGCGACGGAACTGGCCGCCGCGGCGAGCAGCACCGGGCCGATGTCGCATATCTGGAGCATGAGCTGCCCCGGAGGGGAGCGACGCAAAAGCCAGAGGAACGAGAGCATCGCGAGGATGATGAAGAGATGCACCTGCTTACCGGGGTCTAGGAGCATCTTCAGCAACTGAGCTGGAGCCGTGATGCTGACGGCTATCACGCTCGCAGCGTAGAGACCCCCAAAGAGGCCAGCCATGAGGCGCGTGAAGACGAGCAACCGCCGTCGCACGAACCGGCGGATCTCGACGTAGTCGGTTTCGCGTGATGCCAAGTTCAGCACACGAGGCGACGCAGCCACGGTGTCGTCGTGAGCCAGGGCTCGCTCGTATGAAGATGTCGACTCGAACGCCACCTCGCTCCTATCGTGCGGTCCTTTTCGACGAACGAAACGCCCTTCTAAGTATATAGCGAAGATGCGAGCGATCAAGCGCGCCCTCCGCCCGCATTCACGCGAGCATGAGACGACCGCGGCCAAGAGATGGGCGGCACCGGGCGCGTCGTATCCTCGGCGAGCGCGAGCGGAAACAACTCAGCGAGGAGTGTGCTCAAGTTCAGTGAGCACGTGCCGTCAGGTAGTGGGATACTCCTAAGGCGGAGTGGAAAAAATGCGCAAGCTGCCGAGCCTGGTCTTCGAACCGCTGCACGACCTGAATCTCTTGGTCGTCCACGAAGGGGAAAATGACCCGACCGACGCTGATTGGGACGTCTACTTCCGTACGATCGAATCGATGTCTACCAAGTTGTTATCGCTACGGCGGCAATGACGATAGGGTCCTGCCGGCGCGGCTAAGGCATAGGTCCCAGCTCCCAGGGCGGTGGCGTCATGTTGGCCTGAAGGTGCTCGACGAAGCTCTTCACCGCGGGCGAGACGTGCCGCGTGCTCGGGTAGACCACGTGAACTGGCGTCGGCGGCGCCTCCCACTCGCGGAGGACCTGCTCGAGGCGGCGCGCGCGCAGGTCCTCGATGCATTGGAACGCAGGCATGAGCGCGAGACCGATCCCGCTGACGGCGACGGTGTGAAGAAGGTCGATCTCGGTGGTCACGAGCCGCGGGATCACCTCGACGTCCGCGCGCTCCTCGCCGCGCCGCAGGTGGAGCGTCACTCGATCCGAGCCGGAACCGAAGTAGAGGACGTCGTGCTTCGCGAGGTCTTCTGGGGACCGCGGGCGACCGCGGCGCTTGAAGTAGGATGGGGTCGCCGCGAGGAACCAAGCGACCTGGCCGAGGCTCTTGGCGATGAGGGTGGAGTCGGGAAGCCGGCCGGCACGAATGCCGAGGTCGAAGCGATCCTCCACGAGGTCCACTGCGCGCGTGGTGGTGAAGAGCTCGATGCGAACCTCGGGGTATCGCTTCAGGTAGTCGCGCACGATCGGGCTGAGATAGGTCGCGTTTGGACCGACGGTGATGCGGAGGAGCCCTCGCGGCGTCTCCTTCAGGCTGGTCACCGCGCGTTCGGCGGCATCCACCTCGCTCGCGATGCGCGCGCCGTGATCGTAGAAGATGCGGCCAGCGTCGGTGAGACTGAGCTTGCGCGACGTGCGTTGCATGAGACGCGTGTCGAGCCGCTCCTCGAGCTGGGCGACCTTGCGGCTGACCGTCGACTTCGGAATGCCGAGCGACTTCGACGCCGCGATGAAGCTGCCGGCCTGGACGACCCGGGTGAAGACGATGATCTCGTTGAGGTCCATGCCCAATCATCCCACTGACGGGACGATACATCCAACAATTACTGTCTGGTCCACGATGCGGGACGGACTTAGAAATGGGTCATCGGAGGCGCACATGATGACCCTAGAGACTTCCCGCATCACGACGTCAGAACGCGCCATCGCGTACCGCACGAAGGGGCACGGCGGCGGGCCCATCACCCGACTCATGAGCCCCGGCCGCGTCGGCGAGATGGTGAAGCCGTTCGTCTTCCTCGACCACTTCGACTTCTCCGGACCGTCGGACGGCGGCGTGGTGCACCCCCACTCCGGGATCGCGACTCACACGACGCTGCTCGAGGGCTCGCTGGTCTATGGCGACTCGACAGGCAAGTCGGGGCTCTTGCGCGCCGGCGGGGTCGAATGGATGCGCGCAGGCGGCGGCGTCTGGCACGGCGGGACGCTCCCCGCTGGCCGCATCCGCGGCTTTCAGCTCTGGGTCGCGCTCGAGCAACCGCTCGAGCTTGCCGCCGCCGAGAGTCATTATGTCGACGCCTCGTCGACTCCGTCGGACGGCAAGGTGCGCGTGCTGCTCGGCTCGTACGGCGAGCTCGAGAGCCCGATCCCGTACCCGCAGCCCGTGACCTACCTCAACGTGAAGCTCGCAGATGGCGAGCGCTGGACGTACCGGCCGCACGCAACGCACGACGTTGCGTGGCTCGCCGTTTCGCTGGGCACACTCCGCGTTGCCGGCGCGCGCGTGGGCCGCGAGATGATCATCTTCGAAGACGGAAACCGGCCGATTGAGGTCGTTGCCGAGGGTGACGTCGACTTCGTGATTGCGTCCGCCGTCAAGCATCCGCACCCGCTCGTCACCGGCACGTACTCGGTTCACACGAGCCCGAAGAACCTGACGATCGGTGAGAACGGGATCCGGGAGATCGCATCCTCGATGAGTCTCATCCCGTGGCGTCCGCTCGGGGAGTCTCTGGGCGAAGAGACAAGAGCTCGCCTCCTCCCCGCGGATCGGTGAAACGGCATGATGTCATGGGGCCCTCAGGTTTCCCTTCAGATCGGGCAACACGCCGAGCTGCCAGAGCATGACGAACACGGACAAAGCAGGCTCAGCGCCGTTTGGCGTCCATGCCCACGCTGCCGGACGGCTCGTCACTTCGCGTCGAAGCGATACTCCGTGCTTCGCGCACCCTCTCGCTCCCCGAAGCGCCTGCAGAAATCGCCGAGCCGCCGCCATGCGTCGACCTCGATGATCTGCCGGAAGGGCAGATGGGTCACGACGCAATAGAGAGCGACCTCCACGAAGCTGAGGACGCGATCGGTCGGTAGGACAGCGAGCAACCTTTCGACGTTCTCGTCGAGGTATCCGAGGCAGTTCTCGATGCTCCGCAGCGCCTTCGGCGGCGGGGGCCGCGAATCGCCCGAGAGCTTGGCCGTGATGAGCACGACGCCGGAAGACATCACATGGAGCGTCAACTCTTCCATGTTGGCGACGAGCCGGTCGCTCGAGTCGCCGCGCATGACGACTTTTGCCTCCTTTTTGGATCGTCGAACCAGCTCGCGGCAAATGTTCTCGGTGCCAAACAGCGGGCCGCGCTCGTCGACGAGGATGGGAATCTTGAGCGCGGGATTGTCTGCGAAGGTCGACTGATCGAGCGACATGATGTCGAGTACGGGTCGAAAAGTGTGGGGCACGCCGAGCTCGATCGCGAAGATCCGCGCAGTGCGGGTGAAGTGGGAGCTGCTTCGGCCGACGAGTACGAGCTCGCTCATCGAGAGGGACCTTGCCACCTTGCGCCAACTCCTACAAGCTGGTGAACGCGCTTCGCTCTCCCTTTTGCGACGGGGTCAAGTGTCCGCCCTGACGATGAACTCGACTATGACCCGGCACGGACGCAGGTAAA
>Ga0075425_100002594_pt1 | contig 18134 bp, 31 predicted proteins | sample SoiMethybrSBSTD4_FD_75300 | JGI IMG/M metagenome (GOLD analysis project Ga0075425, IMG submission 75300) | Bulk soil microbial communities from a Populus tree surrounding site in Tennessee, USA - Soil MetaG P. TD hybrid SBSTD4 | ecosystem: Environmental > Terrestrial > Soil > Tree plantation... | reverse complement strand
GCATCCTCTTCGAACATCTTCGCCGCCTCTGCCATCGCCTTCGCGGCCTCCGCGCGCTTTTTGGCGTCGATGTAGACGTCCACGGCCGCTTTGATCGCGGCGACGGCCGCTGCAATGATGGCCGGAACGATGAAGGAGAGAACGACTCCGGCGATTGCGAAGCCTACGGCCTTCAGGATAGCCTTGCGCTTGGCCTGCCGGGCCTTCCTCTTCTGTTCGGCAATGATGGCGTCACTTGCCGCGTCATAGCTCTCAAGCACGGCCATCGTATACCAGGAGCGGAATGCCTCCGGATCGACGACGACTCCAAGGTTCACCATCTCAGGAAGATGAGGAACCGCGGCCATGTTCCAGACGAAGTCCGGCGCCATATCAAGTGGGGGAGGAAGAGGATACGACGATTTCACGTCCAGAACGATCAAGCCGTTCTTGGTCTGCAGCTTGATCGCTCCCCACGTCTTGTTCACGTCGATCCCGAACATCTGAGCGAAGGATCCGAACTTTCCCAGTTGCCGAACATGATCTAGGAAGAGCGTCGGGTCCGTCGTCGATGGATCGGGACACCAGAACTTGTCGCTGGTAAAGGATTTATCCGGAGGGGGAGGCGGCTTCACCCCGCCCCATTTGCCGAACATCGGAATAGGTTTGGGATTAAAATAATGGGCAACAGCGTACTCGGCACCTTCTTGCCCCTTAATCGGAATGATAGCTGGTGCCTTGGCAAACGTGCGTACCCCCGGCAGTTTGCCGCTGTCCGCGTAATAGCAAACCTCGTTTGTCGTAAGATAATCCGCCTGGAAATTCTGACTGAAGAGACTGTCGATGGTTGCCAGGTCCTTCAGCTCTTCATCGGTCGGATTCTTGGAGATCTCGAAGAGGATTTGCTTTTCCGCTTCGGTCATCGGGGGGAAACTCGGTACCGGGTTTGGGTGAGGTCTGGCAGCCCAGATCGCGCCCAAGGCCGCATTCTCTTTATTCAGATCATCGAGATATTGCTGCACCGCGGGCTCGATCTGGATACGTCCGATGATCGCCGGGATGCTCACCTGATCGAGCCTGTTGACGGGCATCTGGCCCATGAACATTCCGCCGCCCAGCATGACCGAACGGCCGCCATGACGAAATGGAATCGTCCTAAGCGTCCTACCTTGAGTAGGTGCCTGCCAGAACATATGACGTCCGGAAACGACGTTCATTCTAGCTCGCAGCGATGACCGCAACAATCGTGGCCAGGGCCAGTCCTCCGGCAATGAAGACGACATTCGGATTGATGCCGGAAGGCGGCGGGACGACGCCCGGAAGCCCGGTCGGAAGTCCCTTCTTCTGGTTGGCCGCCGCTTGAGCGATCTGCGCTTTCGTATAGCCGGCGTAGCTCGAAGCTCCGGCCTTGGTGATGTCCGCCAGAATCTTTCCCCAGTCGGTCGTGGTGGCGGGGCTTGGAGTCGCCGGCAGCTTGGACTGGAGATCCTGCTGGGTCACGAGTCCAGGAACCCCCGATCCGATAGGTCCCTGCGTAAGCTGATCGCCAGATACAATCGTTCCAGGCGGAAGTGGTTCCGCTGGAGGACCCTGATTGATATCGGTGATGATCTCCTGTCCCAGCATTGGGGAGAAGGAAGCTCTGCTGAACCCGATCGTAAAGAGCGTTTTCATAGCATCACTATTTCTTCAAAGCCATAAAGAGGGCCGCACCAAGCCCCAGGATTCCAAGACCGCCGACAGCAAGCACCACAGGATCGACTCCGAAAGGCTTCTGGTTCGCCAGAGGGGTTCCCTGAGGCGTGAGGCCCTGCTGGGCCATGGCCTGCGCCTTGGCGGCTTCCGCATTGGCTGCGTCTGCCTCGGCCTGCGCCTTCAGGGCCGCCTCCTGCCTGTCCTTATCCTGCTTTGCCCGATCTGCCGCGCGCTTTGCCTGATAAGTCGCGATGACGGCAGGAGTAGCTTGAAGCAGTCCGGTCGCGATGCTGATGATTTCTCCCCACTGGCCGAGCGATACGCTCTTTCTTCCGAAAGGGCTACCGCCCATGAAGATGTCTCGGCTGGGAATCCTTTGAGCCTGCGCGATCAAGCGGCCTCCAGTTCTTTCTGCAGTCCGAACCAGGCGCCCGCGCCGAGGAGCAGGGCACTTCCGGCATAGCCAACGGCCTTGGTGCTCTTGTTTTCCGGATCAACCAGGAACATCGTGGACAGGAATGCCCCCAGGGACGCGACCACGAAGGGCAGCGCCATCATTCCGGCATCCGCCAGCTTCCGCCGCTCATCGTCCACGAGAGCCCTGACCTTGGGCTCCGCGGCGGTCACGATGGCTTGCGACGCCTGCTGGATATAAGGATCCGCAGCCGTCGGTCCCGTATTCGTGGCCGTTGGCCGAGTCGTTTCCGTAAGATTGGATACCGTCCACCAGGCGCCGCCGGCGGCGGCGACGGCAGAAGTAAGATATCCCACGGTCTTCGCCATGCCGGCGGTTTCGGGAACCATATACTTGGTTCCGACATATGCCAAGGCGGAGATGACCGCGAAAGGGATTGCCCCGATCAGCGCCTGGGCATATTTGTTCCGCTCTTCCTTGATGATCTTGCGAACCACCGGTTCGGCCTCGGTGACGATCTGCTTGGCGAGATTGGACGTCAAGCCGCTCGTCAGGGCTTCGATCTGCCCGAGCCGACGGCGCGTACCCAGGACGGGTTTATAAGCCAGCATTTCTTAGAAGAACTTCCTGAAGATCCTCTTCAGGATTCCAACCTTCTCCGCAGCTTCCGTCTCCTTGACGGGCGCTTCCACCGGCGCACCGTTCACGACCATCTCCTGCGCCTTCTGTTTCGCAGCTTCCGCCTTCCGCTCTGCCTCGATCTGAGCCTGGATGCGGATCTGCTCTTCTTCCTTGACCTTTTCGAGTTCCTTCTGACGGATCTCCTTCACCAGGAGAGAACTCTTCGCAGGTTCCTTCCCGACCCAGGCTTCGACGATCGGTGTCGGATCCTTCTCCTCGTCGAGCTCGAGGTGAACATAAGTGCCGCGAACATCCATACCCACATTGCGGACCTTGAAATCCGCTCTGCGAAGATCCATGAACAGGCCCCAGAGGTCCTGAACCTTGCTGTTCACCAGAACGGTCTTCTCGACGAGCGTGGGCACGATGCCTCCTAGTTATGGGTAACCGTAATGATCAGCGGGATCGACGGATTCGCGTTCACCGCCGCCGAAGCGCCGGTGCCGCCGCCGAATTCGCCCGGCAGGAGACCACGCAGCAGCAGTTCCGCCGTATAGTTGCCCGCCGCAAGTTGGACCGGGAAGTTGAAGCACTGGCCGATATCGAATTCCCCGACGTTGGCCGCGAACGTGTGAATGAGACGAACCGTGAGCGGATAGTCAGTGCCGTTCACCCGGATCCCGAGCTGGACGCTTTCGCATTGCTGTGTGGGCCCGGTGCCGAGAGTGACCAGCACCTTGACCTCGGCGACTCCGGCCGTGGACATCGTGAAAGGCACCGACGTTCCCGGGACCGGGACGAAGGCGCCAGGGCCTGCGACGAAATCTCCGTCCACCTTGACGACGGGCGGTTCCGTGATGCTGCCCGGCCCCGCGGGACCGGTAAGGCCCCTCGGGCCCTGCGATCCGGACGGGCCCGGCGAACCGCCGCCGCCGCCGAAGCTACCCATGCCGCCCACCGCACGTCCCATCGGGCCACCTTGCCCTGCGGGACCGAACGATGCGGAAGTGGGAACGACGGTCTGACCGTTGGGCTGCTGGCCGACAACGGAGACCTTCTGTCCCGGAGCCAGGCCCTTGGCCTGCAGATCGGTAAGGGTGCTCGCGAGGAACGGCATCAGCTCGCAGAGCGCCGCCAGCGTGATGTAATGATCGGGCTCGATCGTGGTGCCATCCGGCATTTCCACGGCGCCCGGGCACTTGCCTCCGGTCGGAGCAGGCGCGGCCGCAGGAGCGGGCGCGGGCGTCTGACCCATGTGCCGAAGCGGGATCTGGTTTTGGCTCAAGCCCGGAGATCCTGCGATCTGGCTCATGCCGCCCATCGGGCCCGACGGCGCGATCGGATTGCTGACCGGGTACGTATCCTTCCGACCCTCCTGGGTGGTGAGCGGAAGAGGTCTCGAGACCGAGCCCAGCATCATCGCAGGCCGCTCCTGAGGCGCCTGACGTGGCGCATCCATGATGGACGGAGCCACGGCCGGCCTGAGGGCTTCGACGGAATTCGAGATCCTGACGTTGCTCGGCATATCCGCCGGCTTGTCGATCGGCGTCTGCATGAAGGGAACAGCGACCTCCACCCCAGGCAGAGGCCCTTGCGCCTGGACCATGACGGGAGCGGGAGGGGCCGCTTTCTGAATGCTTACGGTCGGGACCGCCGTGGGCGCCGCGACCGGGATGTTCGTGCGGAAAGACTGCTGAGGCTGCGGCAGCGGGTTCTGACGTGCCATGAGCGGTACATTTTGTCCCTGGACGGGAACCGTAACGCGAGGAGCTGCCGCCGGACGACCCATCGTGGAGCGCGGCTGAGAGGGCATGCCGCTAAACACTGCATTTTCAGGAAGCACGGCTCCTTCAGGCAGGATGATGCCATCGGGGACAGGGGCTCCTTCCATCGACGGAGAGAAATCCTCCTCGACAGCCACCGCGGCGCCGGAAACACGCTTCTTCTGGACGCTCTCCGAAATCGTGATCTCCTCAGGAGCGCTTCCAGCCATAGCGATGTAGATATAGCGCCGAGTGTATCCGTTCGAGATGTCCGTCATGATGACGCCTTCCGGCGGAGTCTCAGCGGGCCTGGGCGAATTGGCCGGGAGCTCGCCCTGGATGAGCTCTTGTCCCATGAAAAATTCACCCATATCGTCCCTCTATAGCCACTCTGCGGTGAAATCCGCAAGCTGCAGCATGTTCGACTCGATTTCGGCGCTGTTCACCACCACGCCTTCTATTTTCTTGCGAACACTACCAGCATACAAACCTACATGATCCATGAACAGCCGCCTGAAATGCTCTTCGGGAAACTCCTTGACCGCGATCCCGAGGACCGCGGCAAGCGCTCCGGCATTGTCGAGCAACTTTCTCCCGATGCCATCGATATCCGCTTCTTTGTTGAGGCGCACGGCATCTACGAGCGCGACCTCCAGAGCAGCATGCTCGATCATCAGTCCTTGCTGGGCGACCTTGGGAATCATGGCTTCCCATTCCTGGGCCACCTTCTGCATATTACCCTGAATCTCGATCTTCGCGTTCGGAGTCTTCGTCCCGGACAGCGTCAGGTACCTCAACATGGTACGCGTATGCCGCGGCCACCAGGACGTCTTCGGCGGAGCCTGGATCGTTCCGCTCGCAAGACCTTTTGCGAACGTCGTCATGTCTTGGGCACCGGAACTTCCTCGCCTTCCATGTTGAGAAGCACGTAATCGCCGTCCTGGCCCTTCTTACTGATTCCGCCGTCATCGATTGCGTGATCCCGTGTATCCATCGGGCAGCCGAAGGGACCAGCGCGACGAATGATGCCGCCGGTCTTCGGACCGATGTATTCGACCCAGTAGGTTTCCTTATGTCTCGACTTCTCGGGAACCGCTCCGAAACCCGTCTCCCGGATTTCGGCTCCGGTCTCCATGACGGCGATCACGTTCAAGGAGCCTTCCTCGCAGTCCGTCGAGAACTCCCATCCCGGAGCCGGATTCACCGTATCACCCTCCCAGCCTTCGATACGCACGCGAAGACGTCCCTTCTTGAGGCACGTCGACGCCTGTGCTCCGCCGGGATTGCAGTCGACCGAGCCCCACCAGTGTTCGCGACGACCTGGGCGTTCGACCAGGATCACGCGCTCCACCAGCTTGATCATCTTCTGTTCTTCTTCGCTCTCATACGGCGCGGCGCAGCCAGAGAGCTGATGAGACTTCGTGCAGCCGATCGAGGGCTTGTAGGGGTCTTCCGGCTGGGCCCTCATTCTCGCAATCAACGGCCCTCCGAAGAGAATCGCAAGGCCCGCGATGTAGGTCGGTACCGTGATCCAGGACAGTCCGAAGAGGACGTTTGCGATCGTTCCCCCCGCGGACAGGCTGAAGGCCCATTTTGCCGCCGTCAGACGAGACTCGCGCGCTGCAGTAGCGCATTTCTCGAGGTCAACCAGGCGGAAGATGGCCTCGGCCGGAACCGATACCGTCTGGGCGCCGGCCTTGATCTGACGCTCTACCTCATGGCTCCAAGTGCCGACCTGGGTGAGGGTCTCCTGCCAGCGGTCCGTGGGGCAGTACGAAGTGAACTCGATCGGGAAATCCTGAGAGAAGTTGACGATGTTTTCGACGGTCTTGATGACGAGATTCCCTTCATCCGCGGAGATCTGGACGAGCTGACTGGCCGGCGGCTTGACCGCAGGTGCCGTAGGAGGAGGCACACTGGGAGATGCCACCGTCGCGCCGAGCTCGATCAGCATCTCGGCTCCCAGGGACGGCCCCCGCCGCAGCGGGAAGAGGGAGTTCTGGATGAGAGGACGCGCCTTCAGCATATTCCTCGATCACTATTTGGTCTTGAGCTTGCAGAAGCCCTGCTTGCGAAGCCATGCCTGGTCCGCCTTCGCCTTCGCGGCAGTCGAAGGAGAGGTCCGCTTCGTGAAGCCACGCTCGAGGCTGAGACGGCTGATCACGTTGCGGCAGCCTTCGGCCTTGACCGCTTTCCGAAGAGAGGCATGACGCTGTTCCGCGCTCTTCTTGGCTTCCCAGCCTTTCAGAGCTCCAGCCTTCGGCTGAGGGAGGATCCTCTTGGACGCCGGCGTGCGGCCGGGAGCGCCCTGATCCTTAACGCAGCCGGGAGGAACGTACGCGCCGTCCTTGCGGGTGAAGCCGCGACGCATGATCTGACCAGGACCGCAGCCGCGGCCAAGTTCGACCAGTTCACGGGCGCCCATCTGAACTTTCAGTTTCATAAATCCCTCTCGCTTATTTACCGTTCTTCTTGTTCTTCAGAGGGTTACCGTCGCCGATCTCGACCATCAGGTCCGGATGCCGGCGCAGGCCAACTCCGAAAAGCCGAAGCGAGCACGGCGACGGTTCGACTTCGGGGTTGCCCTTCACCTTGCGTGTCCGAACGCGGCCGTTAAGCTCTCCGACGGTCGCAATCTTGCGATCGCCGATCTTCTTCTTCATCTCACCGTTTTTTCCGGTGAAACAGTTCCCTACCGGAAGATCCGAGAGCTTGATCTTCATCGTGATTCCCTCGTTAGTAGGGCCTGGAGAAGTCGTGCAGCATCTTCATCGCGGTGACGCCGCTGACGATCCACCAGAAGGTGCTCCAGTCATTCCCGGCCTTCTTGTTCGCCCAGACCATCAGGGCCGAGCCGGTCAGCACCGCCATGTCGGTCGCGATCGCGACTTCCTTCGACGACAGGGCGGTCTTCGGCTGCTGCACCTGGCCCAGATTTGGCCTGGATGTAGGGATCGGCATGCGCTTCATCGGCGCCGGCGCCCAGGACATCTTGTTCGGCTTTGCAATCATCGCTTCATCCTCTATCGCACACGCAGATCCCAGATATCAAACAGGGTCTTGATGCCCAGAAGCCCGGTCAGGGTCCCCGTGAAGATCGCCGTCTTGTAGCGTTCCGCGCTGTAGAACGCCCTCGTCATGGTGTACCAGGCGACCGTCCCCAGGCCCGCGACGATCGCGCTCACGAACGCGCTGTCCACGAAGGGGGGCGGCGTCGTCGGTGGATTCACGATGACCGTGCCTGGAGGCGTCGACGGCGTGGCGACGACGGCCTGGGCCAGCATCGGTCGCGCTGCCGGCCTCAGCAGAGGCGCCTGGAAAGGCGACGGGCTCCAGCCCGGTGCCGCCTTCGAAATGGAAGCCACGGTCATCATAGATCCTCCTAAGACTTCTTCTTTTTCAGCTTGCCGAGGGACACGTGCGGCATTGGCCGCTTTTTATGAGGCAGTTTTTTCTTGGCCTTGATTTCTTCGTTCCGGATGAACACTCCCGCGTGAAGCGCATCGGTCAGCGTGTCCGCCGGCATCTCGCGAAACTCCTTGTCCGGCCCGACGTAGAAATACTTCCCCTGGACCCGGACTGTATGGACCGTGCCGCCTTGGGGTCCGGACAGGCGCGCTCTCAGGACATCCTTGTCCCTGATGTCCGTCCATTTGATCCGGAGAGGGCCGTTCGTCGGCCGAACGAGCCCGTTGATCTCGCACTGACATAGACGCCATCTCATGGTCAGATCCTCGTCGGCTGGGACGCCGTCCAAGCCTGAAGAGCCTCCTCATAAGACTGTTTCGCTTCATCAAGCGCCGCCTTCGCCGAATCCTCTCCGATCAGCGAAATCAGCGCGTCGTAATTGTTTCGGATGCCTTCGTAATAGTCCTTCGTCTTCTGATAGTCGATCGTGCTCCCGTCGATCGTAGGGCCTGGCGGTTCGCCCAGCCGATTCCCGCGGCCGCCGTTGGTCGGCGTCATCGGAAACAGCGCAGCATGGCCGAAAGCCCTGTTATGAACGAGAGGAATACGGCTCGGTCCCATCATGAATTCACCCACCAGAGGATGGCACCACCTACAAGAAGGCCTCCGGCCACGAACGCCACGGTCTTGGCCATATCGGCCTGCTTCTTGTTCAGATAGATCGCGCTGCAGTCGAGGACCTGCTCCATCAGCGTGATGTCCTTGGTCTCGATCTGCAGACGGGCATTATCCGCGGCCGTCGTCGCGAACTTTGTCAGACCGTCCCGAAGGCCGGTCGCTTTGACCAGAGTGGAATTGTCGATTCCGAAACACTGTTCCCCTTCCGCCAAGGCCAGGGCCGAGTTTTCCAGGGCAGGAGCGAGAGCCGTTGCGAGATCCTGGGCCTCAGCCTTGGTCAGACCTTCCGGCGTCGCCTCTCTCTTCAGAATCGCCTCGATCTTGGGAGGGCTGGGCGGTGCTGGAGGAGGAGGCGCAGGCGTAGGAGCAGGAGTTTCCGAGGCCGGAGTCTGACCCATCGCGACGGCCGTAACACGAGGACGCTGCGGCGCAGCTTGTTGTGGCTGAGCCTTGGGAGCATCGAAGAAACTGCGGGCCTGGGCGCCCATCCCCATGTTGTTGTCGGGGATGCGCCCACCATTGCCGCTTTGAACAGGAATACCTTGAGGCGCCATGGGAAGCTGGATGTCCGGCGCAGGCATGGCCTTGGCCTGAATGCGCGGCCGCGCGCCCATTTCAGGCTCCGCCTTTTCCTCCGCCTTCGGCTTGGCCTTCGGAATGCTCGTTCCGAAGGTGATCGGCCGGGTGGTGGCAGGCTTTACGGCCAGCTCGTCGTAGCCGCAGCAGCCCATGCCCTTTTCTTTGCCATGAACGCACTTCTCATCGCTCTTGGGTTGAGCGATGATCAGCTTGCGCCCACCGTCGGACTTTACGTTTGAATCCATGATTATTCTCTTACGAGAGAAGACTCCGAATCAGGCCGGCCGCTCCGGTCGCGAGACCGATCAGATTTCCAAGTCTTGCCATCGGCTCCTGAGCAGCGGAAGCATCCAGAGTAGCCAGCTTCAGGCCGATCCTTGAAGATCCCATCGCGACCACAGCCTCCAGCCGGGACAGCGTCTCGAGGTCCTGAGAGGAGACCGTCACCTGCCGCCTGCTCCTGGCTGCTTCTCCGGCCAACTGAGCCACGCGAATAGGAGCGCCGCTCGACAGAATGGTTCTCGCCTCCAGAGAGCAGATCTCCACGCCGCACTCGCCGGCCAATGAAGGATCTTCCTCTCCGAACGACGAAAGCTCACGCCCAGCGACGATCAGATGCGCGGTCTTTTCAGCCAGCAGAGCCGCAGATCTTGGATCCAGAAGCAAGTTCACAGACGCCTCCTTATCCGGGCTCGACCTCCGTGACGCCCATCACCTTCGTGCCGCGGGGGAACATGGCTTCGAACTCGGCAATGTACGTCCTGCCGTCCAAGCCCTTCCCTTCGACCTTGATGATGTGCACCTCGGTGTCCGACGGAGCCTTCGGCCCCTGGAGCGCGGCCTGCGCCTGCTGACCCTGGGGGGACAGCGGCAGCTTGGGAGCGTTGCCCCCTGCCATCATCGGAGATCCGGCCAGCGGAACGGGCTGCGCGCCCTTGGGAGCTCCCTGAGGAGCGCCGCCGCCGAACATGGTTCCGCCCATCACCGGCTGCTGAATGACCTGCTGCTGACCCTGCTGCAGGATCGGCTGCGTGTACTGGCCGTTCGGCTTGTTGATCGGGACGCCCTGAGGAGGACCCGACGGCCCCGAGAGCTGGTACGCATTCACCTGCACGCCGCCCGCAGGCTTGAAGTTGTCCATAGCGCCCATAGTTCTATTCTCCTTTTGTTCGTAGAAGCTGGAAGGGAGTTTTTCGGCCTCCCTTGGCGAGGGGGAGGCCGAAAGCCCCTAAGCTTCCTACTTCCTCTTCCCCATGCTCGAGCCGGTCTTGCGCCAGCAGCCCTTCCGGCCCTTGATGTGCCGCGAACCCTTCCGGCACGCACCGCTCGCCTTCATCTTCACCCGGACGATCATCGGAAAACCCTCCGTCAATCCAGAACCAAGGGCAGGATGATGAGCCCGAGGAGCGCAATGCCCGCGGTTACGCACTCCATCATCATGTCCTGTTCCGGCGTGCTCCGGGCTTCAGAAGAAGCCGGAAGCGCACCGGAAGACTGTTCGGCAGCCTTCACCTTCGCTTCGAGTTGATTGAGAAAACTCTCCAGTTGATTCAGCCGTTGCCTCAAGCTCGAAATTTCAGCATCGGTCGAGGGGCTGAACTGCGAGTTGATGTCGTTCACGACGACCTGGTACCGTTCCGCCGGGCTGCTAGGGGTATCCGAACGACCGACCCAGTCCAGAATCTGCGTCTGGGCGTTCTTGTCGGCGAGCTTCGCCGTCCGCGCCAGCAGCGCATCCCACGCTTGAACGGTGGCTAGACCCTCAGAGGGCCACCAGGCCGCGGCAGAGGTGGCCTGGCCCATCCGAACGGCGCTGCCATGGCCGTTGGCCATCGGCGCCATCCGAAGCCCCTGAGATCCCATGGGACGGAAGCCGCTCTGTCCGAACACTATTTCTTACCTCTGGAGACCAGGAAATAGATCAGGGCGCCGGCGCCCAGGGTCGCAATGAGCACGGGAACGACCGGGAACGAAGAGGGCGGAGCCGGCGGAGGCAGGGTAACCGGCGGAGTCGTGGCGGTCGTGCTGCCCCTGCCAGCATAGATGTCGGCAGCCAGACCGGCATAGCATACGATCTCAGCCGTGCCGCTCTTCGCCTGGCACTCATCGTATTTCTTCTTCAGCGCTGCCTTGTCCGTCTCGCTCGCGACGGTCTCGATCTGCGACAGCAGACCGGGAGACCCGGCGCCAAGCTGGAGCGTGGGGAGGCCAATGCCGCCGCCCAGGGCGTGACGCCCCAGATCGTATCGGCTGAAGGCCGCGTTCACGAACATGCTTCTCATGCCGAGCTCCTAGTCCTTCCCAAAAACAAAGGTGATGAAGGCCGCGGCACCAGCCAAAATCAGGCCTCCATAGATGACTTTCTCAAGAAACACCCGCTTGTCGACCGGCGCAGGCTGTTCCTGGCTGTACATAGGCGCCGAAATCATCGGCGCCGACTGTCCCAGCTTCGCTTTGGCCGGGACCCACCGAATGCGGCTCACGAAGTCCTCCCGGCAGCCTTCTCCTTATTCTTCCGGATGGACTGGAGAGCGTAGCTCAGGTCTTCCTCGGCATCGGCCTGCTTGGGGACGCCGGCGAATCCCCGGACGGATTCCATGGTCGCCTTCACGTTCTCGAAGAAGCCACCCTTGATCTCTTCTTCGACTTTCGCTTCGATCCGGCGCAACGCCTCGATCGCGGGTTTCGCCTCTGCGGCAAGCCCCTCGTTCTTCTCGATGGCGCCGGAAAGCTTCTGGGAAGCACCGCGGATTTCGATAACGCCTTCGTCCAGCTTCTTCATGAAGATCGGAAGCTGTTCTTCCAGCTTTTCACCGAGGCGCTTCCAGACGATGGCGGCAGGAACGATCTCCTTTTCGATCGTTTCCTTCACCACGGTGGCCATGGACTCGATGAATTCCTGGCTCCGGAAGCCTACCTCGCGCTGCGGAATCAGGAAGATATAGAGGAACCCGGCGATCCAGATGCCTCCGGCGACCGGGATGACGTAGGCCCCGTTGAACTGCTGGAGCGACTGATGCATCGATTGCGGGGCGTAGATGAAGAGGAGGATGGCCACGCCGATCGCGACGGCCGAGAAGATCATGAGGGCTTTCCTGGCTCCGGACGTGGTGCGTCCGTACCACTGGCGGATGCTCTCCGACTTCTGGCTCTTCGGCTTGACCTGGAAGGGCTCGCTCACGCTTTCATCTCCTCGATGCTGTTCTTGTGCGCCACGTCGACGGCCTTCTCAAGAAGTGCCCGGATCTCTTTTTTGACCTCATCCGGACAGCTTTTCTTTGACACGATGATCAGGATGTCCGCCACCGCACACCGGATGGCACCCTGATCGTCAAAATGGTCGAACACGTCATTCCACCTTAAAGAGCCGATACGATGATCGGAAGAGCCTTGATCAGAACGCCGAGAGCGACGTCCAGCACGTTCTTGAAGGTCGCTCGCGCCGCGGCAGAGGCATTCACCGCGACCTGCGAGATCTCGTTCTGGATCGACTGCTTGACCACCTCGAGCTGCTCGATGACATGCTCACGGGCGGCATCGTCCGAGGCCTTCAGATACTCGACGCCGAGCTCCGCGACGCGCTTGGCACGATCCTCGAGGAACTGAGCGGCATCCTTGTTGTCCTGAAGCAGCTTCTTCGCAGCGTCGGTGACCGGCCCGACGATCGAGTTCTTCAGGTCCTCGACGATTTTGGCGTAGTCGATGGCCATGTCTTACTCCATCGCCTTCTTGAGAGCGTCGATGTTCCGCTGATCGGACTCGACCAGCTTATGCCAGTCGTCCTTGGCCTTCGCATCGAGCGATGCGTCCGCATCCACGTACTTGAGCAGCTTGACGGCGATCAGCTTGTGACTGTTCTCCACTTGCGTGACCGCAGTCTTCTCGACCGAGCACTTGCAAGAGGACAGCGAGAGCGCCAGGACGCAGGACAGGAGCGCGATGGCCAGTTTCTTCACAGGTTCTCCTTAGCCTTTCTTGATTTCAGCGATCTTCTCTTCGACCTTCTCGGCGACCTTCTCGTCGAGCTTTTTGTCCGGCGAATGCCCCTTGATGACCTCGTTCAGGAGGTGGTCATGGCCGAGCTTGGCGCCGACGGCCACGAAGAGCAGGGAGACCAGGAAGACGATCCAGTGGACCTTGGCGAAGGCCCCGGGGATCGAAAGCTTGGTCGCGATGCCCAGCACGTAGGAGAATGCCAGGCCGAGATACGGCTCCTTGTCCACGGCCCAGGTCGGAAACAGCTTCTTGATCGCACCGATGATGGCGATGACCGCCGCCATCAGCCCTGGATACGTCAGAAGGTCCCACTGAGTGAAGTTGCCGTCCATGATCTATCCTCCTACCCTTGATCGATCAGATACCAACCCACCGCCGCCAGCACGCCGAGCGCGATGATCGTACCGATCGTGCTTCCGCTGCTGTCTTCGGCGACCGGAACGCTTGGAGCTTCCTGGGAGACGACCATTTTTTCGGTATCCGCGACTGCAGTGCGGATGGCCGAAAGGCGCTGCTTGACTTCGTCGTCCGAGAGCTTTGACTTCGCGCCCGTCACTGGGCTGATATCGAACTGCTGGAGATAGGCGATGAGATCCTTGGAGTCGTTGACGGCCGTGCTGAGGGCCATCACCTGGGGCTCCGTCAGATACGAAGAGAGCGCCCCGGTAAGGAGACGCGAGGCCTCGCCCATCACGGCCTTCGTATCGGCGATGACCTGGGTCCGCATTTCGGCCGGCGTGAAATACTGACCCAATTCGCTGATGCCCTTGTAAATGTCAGGGTTTTCCCGGAGAGCTTCCGGGCTGAGCGTTCTTCCTTCGAGTTTGAGACCCTCGAGCTCCGTCCGGATCGCCTCGACTACCGGGCTGGCCGCGGTCTGAATGGACTTGATCTGATCCGCTGTGAGCTGCGGAGCAGCCATAAGCCCATAGCCCAGTTCTCCCAGCCTCATGGGAGGAGGGGCAATTTCCGGGCGAACGATGGCCTGAACCGGAGCCGGAGGGGGCGCCTGGTGCTGCTGAGGGGCGGCGTTCGGATCCGTCTTCCAACGAGGGCCGGCCATCAGGTTGAATCCATGACGTTGGCCCGATCCAGTGCCGCCATGGCGAGTCTGGTCCACGACGAAAGGATAGATTTGCGGAGCCGTCATGTTTTGTTTTCTCCGCCACTCGAGTTGCAAATAGACATATTGTCTCGTTGGGCGGAATTGTCTGCCAGACCACTACAGGTGCCTTGGGGGAAGGCGACTTGATTATACGGGATGGGCTAGGAAATTCAACAAGAGATCGCGTTTTTTCACGTTTGCCTGGATCCCAGCCCTGGCTAGTATTCGGCCTCGATGATCTCGGGCCCGTAGAGGTCGCCCATCACCGGCTGGGGCTTCTTGGCCTTCTTCTTGGACGGCTTCTCGAAGGCGTAGGGCTTGATGCTCTTCCTTCCGGCGGTCTTCTTCCGGTAGATCCAGCGCTTGAAGTCCGCGAGCATCCGGGCTTCATCACGCGTCAGTTCCTTGGGCACGTACTCTCTGGCCTCACCCTTGGGTAGCAGATCCTTTCCAAGCCACAGATAGATATGAGTCCACTCGGATCCTATAGGGGCGACAAGCGATGCCGTGTGTAGATAGGCCAATGCCTCCGCATCGGTCGCTTCCTCGATCTTCTTGCCCTTCGCCTTCATCTGCTGGACGAAGCGTTCCATGCGAATCATTTCCCAGAGCGTGGGAGGCAACGAATCTTCCCAGCCTCCTGGATAGAGGATGATGGGATCCTTGAAGATGCCGATGATCTCCGCGATCATCTCCTCGAGGGCCTTCTGGGATGCTCCTGAGGAGGCTTCGGCTTCTACAACGGCGCCGAGATAGGATTCGAAACTCATCTAGATCTCAGAGAGCCGCCTGCCGGCTGATGAAGCCCTTCAGACGATCCGCCGTGTTCTTGACCACGGAAAGATTGTCCGCGATCGAAGCCGCCTTATTGACCTTTTCGACCAGATCCTTGGTCCGGAACGGCTTCGCCACGTAATCCACCACCTTGAAAGGCTTGAAGCATTCCATAGCTTCGGCCTCGCCCATGGCGGCGCTCATGAGGATGACCGGCACCATGTTCCCCTTATTCCGGATCCGACTCAGGAACTCGTCGCCGGTGATCTTGGGCAGGAAGATGTCCAGAAGAACGAGGTCGGCCTTGTCGACCTGTTCCAGCGCCTGCTCGCCATCGATGACGTTCGTCACCTCGTATCCCTGGCGCTCCAAGATGCTGGAGATAGCCAATCGGATGCCGTTGTCATCCTCAACAACCAGGACCTTCTTCTTTTTGTCCATGGTCGATCTCCTACTTGAGCAGCTTGGTCACCACTGCTCCAACGCCGGCAGCCATCAGAATTTTCGCAACTTCCCACACCTTATTCCAGATGCTCTTTTTCTTCTCTTCAATCGCCGTGAGCTTGGTTTCCAAGTCAGTAACGCGCGTCAGCAACGGCTGTACCGCATTATTTACTGCTTCCTTGATATCACGTTTCAGATTCCCGTTCTGATTCTTGATTTTGCCGTTTTCGAGAGCGGCATCCTGGGCCTTCTTGTAAAGATCGGCCAGGCGGTTGGAAACCTTGGTTTTAAGATCGTCGAATTCTTTTCGGAGGGCCTGATTCCGTGCTTCCGCGGCCGCAGCGTCGATCTGGGCCTGGTGAAGCCGGGCCTCCATCCGCTCAAGGGTAGGCATGAGAGCCTTGAGCTGCCCGCTGAGCTCCCCAAGGTCCTGCTCGAAGTTATCGCTTCCCATCACCACACGGGCCGAGGGCGGATACCTAATGCCAAAGACCCTTTGGGGAAAGGGCTAACGGAGTGTAACGCCAGAATGACTTATGGGCAAATGCTTTTTAGCATTCGTAAATGCCGAGGTAATCGAGAGCCTCGCTGATCGCCTGGTCGAGTGTCGGAGCGATGAAGAACTTCTGGGCATAGTCGAATACTTCCCGAAGATCCGAGATATCCTTGTACGCCGGACTGTCCTTCTCGACGGCGATGAGCGTGACGGGAGCTTCGATGGACGCTCCCAAACCCGTGATCAACGCTCCTACGCCTTCCAACACGAAATCACGAGCATCATTCGGGGCATTTTTGAAGAGTCGAATGACCTCGGAACTCGGCAGCTTTGCTTCTTCCGCCTTCAGTCGATCAACAAACCATTCGTGCGTGGCCCGCAGAACGTTCATCTTGTCCTTTTCGTCGATAATCCTGGAGCCTCTTTTCAGCGCGTCCCAATCATATCTCAGGGCTTTTCTATAGAGGATATTGGCGATGCCGGCCCATTCGTCCTGGCGTTCCGCCGAGACGATGACTTGGCTCCAGTTGAAGGGGTTGACGTAGAACGTCGTCCTCCCCATGGTCTTCCGGTAGTAGGGCAGGTTTCCGCAGCGTTGCCAGCTCATGGTTCGATTAGAACCGGCCGCGATAGAGAGGGGTAACCGGAAGACGGCCTTGCAGAACAGCAGGGGTCGTCGTCATCGGAGTCATGGTCGTCCCTGGCGTGTTCAACCCTGCCGATAGCAGGCCTGGAGGAACGCAGGCTCCTCCACGCACGATTCTTTGATAGCCGGGAGGGCAACCTTCAAACCTCCAATCCGTCGTGGCAACCGGTGCAGGCGGCGGCGGGGTCGGCGCTGGCGGATGCTCATAGGATTCCGGCGTCGGCACTTCCTTCGGCCATTCGTAGGTGGTCGGCTCCGGATTCCAGGGCATCGTTCCACCGAAGTCCTTGTAGTTGATGAGAGCGTCGATCTGGGCGTGGCACTTGTTCAAGGCGTCCTCGGCGCTTTGATACGCTTGGAATGCCGATTCTTCCGCAGGGCCCTCTTCATGGCTTACGTCCCTCCAGCGGGCTTGTGCGTTGAGATAGGCCTCCTGAAGGGCTGCGCATTGCGACTGCTGCTTCGCGATCTCGGGATTGGCAGCCTCTATGCGCTCGTATTCTTCCGGAGTCTCCCCAGGCGTGAAAGGATGCGGCATCATAGTGCCGGCACCGGAAGTATAGGTGATTTCGTGGACGGTTCCGTTCTCATCCGTCCATCTCTGAACGGACACGGTCTGTCCGGTTTGGCCCAGGAAACGAATGCCGGGTCTTCTTAGAGGAACTTGGCCTAGAAATGGTCCCCTCGATAGGCGCATGGAAATCCTCTTGAAAAAGGTTGAGGCGTGGGGGAGACGCCTCGACAGGGATATTGTGACCCATCCGGGGTCAAAATTCAAAGCATTTACTTCCCAGCTTTGGACAAGGCAAGAGCCTCGAGGAATTCACGCTGCCCGCAGGTCTCCGCGTTGTAGATCAGTGTCGGCTTCGTTGTGCAGGCCCACTTCTCGCCACCCCTTACCCAACGGCTGACGAACTCCCAGTCATGATAATAATTGGCCTTCGTCCGGTCTTTCCAGCCTCCATATTTCTCCACGAGACTCTTCTGATGGAGAATGCAGGAAGTATCTATGCCGCCTTGCTTCGGCTCTTCGAACTTGAGATCCGTCCCGTTCACCTCCATCGAAGAGAAGGCGAATGAAGCCTCGCTCGCGATCATGGCGACGTAGAGCGAAGAAATATGGTCCGGCTTCCAGACATTGTCGTCGTCCAGGTATGCGATGAGCGGGCCGCCGGCAGCGGCGATCGCGTGATTGCGGGGGACGGCGCCGCCAGCACCATGATTGTGGACCAGATTGAACAGCCGAACGCGATCCGGCGGAGGACCGAGCGGGATCAGTTCCGCAAGATCCGGACATTTATCGCCGACGACGATCACTTCGAGATTAGCGTAATCCTGGGCAAGCGCAGAAGAAATCGCTCGATTGAGCAATTCCGCCCGCTTGTAGGTCGGAATGACGACCGAGATCAAAGGTCCAACGTAGATCGGCCGGATGCGAGGATCTTCCATGCGGTCATAATCGAGGATCGGCCACTCCTCGATCATCTTCTTCTTGTAAGCCGGATCCGTGAAATAGGGCTCTGCCTTCATGAGAG
>Ga0075425_100002593_pt1 | contig 18137 bp, 15 predicted proteins | sample SoiMethybrSBSTD4_FD_75300 | JGI IMG/M metagenome (GOLD analysis project Ga0075425, IMG submission 75300) | Bulk soil microbial communities from a Populus tree surrounding site in Tennessee, USA - Soil MetaG P. TD hybrid SBSTD4 | ecosystem: Environmental > Terrestrial > Soil > Tree plantation... | reverse complement strand
CCGCATGAGCTTCAGCGAGGAACTCTCACCCGCCAAGATCAAGGTCATTGGCGTCGGTGGCGGCGGCTGCAATGCCGTAAATCGCATGATTCGCGCCAAGGTCGAGGGCGTCGAATTCATTACCGCCAACACCGACCTGCAGGCGCTGAAACTCAGTCAGGCGCCCGTCAAACTTCAGCTCGGCGCGAAGCTCACCAAGGGCCTCGGCGCCGGCGCCAACCCGGAGGTCGGCCGCAAGGCCGCGCTCGAAGACACCGACAAAATTATCGAGGCCCTCGAAGGGTCCGACATGATTTTCATCACCTCTGGCCTCGGTGGAGGCACCGGTTCCGGCGCGGCGCCCGTAGTGGCTTCGCTCGCCAGCGAACTCGGCGCGCTCACCGTCGCCGTTGTCACCAAGCCTTTCGCTTTCGAAGGCAAGCGGCGAATGCTCCAGTCAGAACAAGCCTTGCAGGATCTCATCGGCGCCGTCGACACCGTCATCGTCATCCCTAACGAGCGCCTGATGGAAACCGTCGAGCGCGGCACCAGCTTTTTCGACGCCTTCCGTATCGCCGACGACATTCTGCGCCAAGCCGTTCAGGGCATCTCGGACATCATCACCGTCCCCGGCATCATCAACCGCGATTTCGCCGATGTGAAGGCCATCATGTCCGGTCAGGGCTACGCAGTCATGGGCACTGCGGTTGCCACCGGATCAAATCGCGCCGTGGACGCAGCCAATCGCGCCATCGCCAGTCCGCTCCTCGAAGACAACTCCATCCAGGGCGCGCAGGGCATCTTGATCAACATTTGCGGCAGCCCCAGCCTTTCGCTACACGAAGTTCACGAAGCCTCGTCCATCATCCAGAAAGCCGCGCACGAAAACGCCAACATTATCTTCGGGGCCGTTCAGGACGAATCCATGAAGGACGCGGTCAAGATCACCGTTATCGCTGCCGGCTTCAAGGAAGCCAACAAGAAGAATACCGCGCAAAAACCGCAATTCTTGCCGCGCACCTGGAAAGCCGGTAAGGAAGTTCCGGTCGCCGCGGCCGCAGCAGCTGGCGCCAACTCTTCCTCTTCCATCACTCACGAAGCGCAACAGACGGTCGTCCACGAGGTCCAACAAAACATCCGCGAAGTCGCCCACGAAGTACCGGCCGACGACCTCGACGTCCCGACGTTCCTGCGCCGCCAGGCTACGCAAAAGGCTTGAACCTGTCGAAATGGCCTCGTCGAATGCGCGCCTTAGCGGAAAGCCGGCAGTGACTGGGCGACTCCTGCGACCGCTCGCCTCAAACGCAAACAGACGCGGCCACGGTCTTGAGCAGGCCTGGCCTCCGCGGCGAGCATCAGAATAGATCGATTGGCTCAAACCGAATGCGAATAGCGCTCGTTATCGTCGCATGGGTGCTCTTTACCTGTAGCCAGCCATGTGTGGGCCAACCGCTGGCGGACCATCACCAGCACCTTTTCAGTCCGGAAACTACGAAGCTGGCGAAGGGATTGGATCCTATCGCGGCCAGTGATCTGGTTGCGCTTATGGACAAAGCTGGAATTCGGCGCGCGCTGGTATTGTCTATCGCCTACCAGTTCAGCGATCCCAACCGGTCGCCGTTTGAAAACGAGTATGAAAGGGTTAAGGCAGAAAACGACTGGACTAGCCGACAGGTGGCGTTGTTTCCGGACCGTTTGCGCGGATTTTGCAGTGTCAATCCGCTCAAGGATTATGCGATCCCGGAAATCGAGCGTTGCGCGCACGATCCACAGCTGCATTACGGGTTAAAGCTGCACTTTGGAAACTCGGACGTAGACCTAGACAATCCGGAACACCTAGGGAAGGTGAAGGAGGTGTTCCGCACCGCTGATGAGCATGGTATGGCGATCGTGGTTCACATGCGTTCGTCGGTCACGCGGAACCGGTCGTATGGCGCGCAGGAAGCGCGGACCTTCCTGAACGAGGTACTCCCTGAAGCGCGTGATATTACAGTGCAGATCGCGCACCTGAGCGGAGCCGGCGGGTATGACGATTCGTCCGTGGATGAAGCGCTTGCGGTTTTTGTGGAGGCTATCTCGAAGAAGGATCCGCGCTTGGCGCGCGTTTACTTTGATGTGTCTGGCGCGGCCGGATACGGCGACTGGGAAAGGAGAGCGGATGTTATTGTCAGACGTATTCGAGGACTTGGGCCGAGACGGGTGCTTTTCGGCTCGGATGGATTTGGCGGAGGCAATCTGGCGCCGCGCGATGCTTGGGCAGCGTTTCGAAAATTGCCGCTGAGCGAAGAAGAGTTCCGCGAAATCGAAACAAATGTTGCACCGTACATGCGTTGACTTTTCTGGCTGCAGCCCATAGCATTTTTAGTTCGCATCACGAAGTAGCCCGCTGCTGAGCGCCGCGTAATTACCGGCAAAGAGCGCCTCACGACTCTACCGAGTGCGAATAGAAGGCTTTCACTTGGCCGAAAGGGCCAAGAATTCTGGAGGACGGATGCCCATCAAGGTTGGTATCAACGGATTCGGACGCATCGGACGCAACATCGTGAGGACAGCGATTGACGACCAGGAGATCGAGTTCGTTGCCGTGAACGACATCACAGACTCGAAAACGCTGGCGCACCTGCTGAAGTACGACTCGATTCTAGGGAATTTGCCGCACAAGATTACGCACACGGACGACAGCATTTCAGTCGACGGGAAGGCCATCAAAGTTTTCAAGGTGAAAGATCCCGGGCAGCTGGATTGGGCCAGTGTCGGCGCGGAGGTTGTGGTTGAGTCCACGGGATTGTTCACCAAGGGCGAACAGGCCAGGGCGCACCTGCGCGGACCCGTGAAAAAAGTGATCATTTCGGCGCCGGCGGATGGGCCGGATGCGACGTTTGTGCTCGGTGTGAACCATCACACCTACGATCCGACGAAGCACAACGTGATTTCGAACGCTTCGTGTACGACAAATTGTCTGGCGCCGGTGGCCAAGGTGATTCACGAAACCTTCGGGATTCACAGCGGCACAATGACCACGATTCACTCGTATACGAATGATCAGAAGCTGCTGGATTTGCCACACAAGGATTTGCGGCGGGCGCGGGCGGCGGCGATCAGTATGATTCCGAGTTCGACGGGCGCGGCCAAGGCGCTGCACCTGGTGTTGCCGGATTTGAAAGGCAAACTCGATGGCTACGCGATGCGCGTGCCAACCCCGAACGTTAGCGTGGTGGACTTGACGGTGTTTGTGGACAAGCCCGCGACGAAAGAGTCGGTGAACGCGGCACTGAAAAAGGCCGCGGAAGGCCCGCTGAAGGGGATTTTGGGTTACACGCAAGAAGAGCTGGTGTCGGCAGACTTCAAGGGCAATTCGAATTCGTCCATTGTGGATTCGGAGTATACGAAGGTGGTGGGCGACAAGTGCGTGAAGGTGCTGGCGTGGTACGACAACGAGTGGGGGTATTCGTGCCGGTGCCGGGACCTGATCAAGTTTTTGGCGGCGAAGTTCTAAGCGGAAGCGGCTTCAGGGGCTAAAAGCCCTTTTTATCTGGATGGCTGACGTGGGGTCCAAATCCCCATTTCCTAAAGAGCAAAACCATGGACAAGCTGACGATTAAAGAGCTGGAACTGCAAGGGAAGCGTGTGTTCCTGCGGGTCGATTTCAACGTGCCATTGAAAGACGGCGTGGTGACGGACGACACACGAATTCGCGAAACGCTGCCAACGCTGAAACTGGCGATCGAAAAGGGCGGACGGTTGGTCCTGGCTTCGCATTTGGGAAGACCGAAAGGCGGGCCGGATCCGAAGTATTCCCTGCGGCCGGCGGCGAAAAAGTTGGAAGAAATTTTGGGGAAGCCGGTGGCGTTTGGAAGTGATTGCGTTGGGCCGGGAGTGGAAGGACAGAGCAAGGCGCTGCGCGATGGTGAAGTGCTCGTGTTGGAGAATGTGCGCTTTCATCCGGAGGAAGAAAAAAACGACGAAGCGTTCGCGAAACAGCTGGCGGCGCTGTCTGACGGACTGTTTGTATGCGATGCCTTCGGTTCGGCCCACCGTGCGCATGCGTCGGTGGTGGGTATTACGAAGTTTGTGCAGCAGGCAGCGGCGGGATTGTTGATGGAGAAGGAGCTGGCATATCTGGGCAGGGCGGTGAGCAATCCAGCGCGACCGTTTGTGGCGATTCTGGGTGGAGCGAAGGTCAGCGACAAGATTGAAGTGGTAGAGAACTTAATGAAGATCGCCGATGCGCTGCTGATTGGCGGCGGGATGGCATATACGTTCCTGAAATCGCAGGGAATTCCTATTGGGAAATCGCTGGTGGAAAACGATAAGTTAGACCTGGCGAAAAAGATTCTGGCGGATGCTCAGGCCACCGGGCGCAAACTCCTCCTGCCGGTCGACCACGTGACGGCGCCGGAGTTCAAGGCCGACGCGCCTGCGACGACGGGGGACGTGAACGAGACCCCGGATGACCTGATGGGACTCGACATCGGTCCGGAGACAATTGCCGCCTATGCGGCGGAAATCGCCAAGGCCAAAACCATCGTTTGGAATGGACCAATGGGCGTGTTTGAAATGCCCGCGTTCACCAAGGGTACCCTGGAGGTCGCCAAAGCTGTGGCTGCAGCGACTGACGCGGGCGCAACTTCCGTTGTGGGCGGCGGCGATTCGGTGGCAGCGGTGCATCAGTCGGGCCTCGCAGACAAGATTTCGCACATCTCCACAGGCGGCGGCGCGTCGCTGGAATTTCTCGGTGGCCGCAAACTGCCGGGCGTGGAGGCACTGACCAACCGATGAGCACCGAACACGCGACGAAGCGCCGCCGCGTTATGGCGGGCAACTGGAAGATGTACAAGACACAATCGGAGTCCCGGGCGTTTTTTGCGGCGTTCCTGCCAATGATTGGAGACGCGGCGCAATGCGATGTGGTGATCGCGCCGCCCTTTACCTCGATTGCGGCAGCCGTAGAGGCGGCCAAGGGAAGCCGCGTGGCCATCGCGGGACAAAACAATCATTGGCAAAAAGAAGGCGCCTTCACCGGAGAAGTGTCGCCTCAGATGCTGGTGGAAACCGGTTGTACGTACGTGATTGTGGGACATTCGGAGCGGCGGCAGTATTCCAATGAAACGGATGACATGGTGGCGCAAAAGAGCCGGGCGGCCTTAGGGGCCGGACTGACACCGATCGTTTGTTTGGGCGAAAACTTCACCGAACGGGAGACAGGCAAGACACAAGATGTTCTTTCTCAACAGTTTATCGGCGGGCCGGGTGCGTTGACCGGAGAGGAGTTCTCCCGTATTCTATTAGCTTACGAGCCAGTCTGGGCGATTGGAACGGGTCGTACGGCCACGCCGGAAATTGCGGCGGCAGCCCACCGGTTCTTGCGGCAGTGTGTGCGGGACCAGTTTTCGCCCGAGACTGCGGCAAACCTGCGCATCCTATATGGTGGCAGCGTCAAGCCGGATAACATTCAAGGGTTGATGGCGCAGGAAGAGCTGGACGGCGCGCTGGTGGGCGGAGCAAGCCTGGACCCCAAGTCTTTTGCGACAATCGTGAATTGCGAGGGCATGGTTTAGGGCTGCGAAGATTGAATTTGAGGACATTCGAGGTGATTGAGCAATGCCGGCTTGGATGAAATGGGGCGTCGCGCTCCTGGTGGGATTCGCGCTGATCATGGTGGGCTTCCGGTGGGCAGGATGGCTGCTGGCGACTTTTTTTGTTTTGAACTGTTTGGTGCTGATCATCGTGGTGCTGTTGCAAAGCGGCAAGGCGGCGGATTTGGCTGGCGCATTCGGCGGCGCGGGCAGCCAGACGGCATTTGGGCCGCGTGGCGCAGCGACCGTGCTTTCGCAGGCCACCACCTGGTGCGCAGTAATGTTCATGGTGTGCGCGATGGCGCTGGCACTACGGGCGGACCGCGCCGTGGGCGGAGGGAGTTCCGTGATTTACAATTCGTCGAAGCCGGCCAGCAAGCCAGCGGCTCCCGCTACGACACCCGCAGCGCCAGCGGGCACACAACCGGCTGGCACGCAGAGTTCGCCGGCGCCAGGTGCACAAAATCCGGCTCCTCCTCCTCCGGCTCAGTCTCCAAAGAAACCGTAACATCGCGATAAGCGCGGCTCGTTGCGCAAGTGTAAGAGAGTTTTTGTTGCTTTGCTGGCTTCAGCCGGAGAATAATCAAGAGGCGGCGCTCTTTCCGGGCAGCCGGGCAGTAAAGAGAAATTGCAGCGACGTTGCGGTGGTGGCGGAACTGGCAGACGCACCAGCTTGAGGGGCTGGCGGTAGCAATACCGTGAAGGTTCGAATCCTTTCCACCGCACCAAGCCTTTCTTGTCTCCGCGGTTCCCTCCCGCGTTCCTACGTATTTTTCGACACTTCTCCAGAAAGAAAATTTGTGTAGACTCGGGATGATCCCGTGAAGCCATGGGGACCCGAGGGCCGGGAAATGCCGGGACCTGCAATCGACGAAATCGAGCTCATCATAGAGGACATTCGTGGCGGCGGTGGCAAGCCGCCTTCGCGCGATAACGATGATGACGGGGGCGATGGAGGCGGCGGAGGCGACCGGGCTCCGGAGCCGCGCCAGCCGAACAGTAAAAAATATTCGACTGCCGTTTTAATCGGAATCGCTTCAATTGTGATGTTGTTCCTGGTATTGACCGCCGCCTTCGTGGCGCTGCGCGTGGAAAACCTGCACAACTGGCCGGGAATTCGCATGCCTGGAATTTTGTGGGTAAATACCAGCGTGCTATTGCTGAGCAGTGCGACACTCGAACTCGCGCGGCGCAAATTGCGAATGCAAGACGCAGCGGGTTTTCGGCGGATGTGGGGGCTAACGACGGGGCTGGGACTCTTGTTTGTGGGCGGCCAGGCAATCGCCTGGCGACAGTTGGCGGTGCAAGGCGTTTATGTCACGTCGGGTCTGGCAAGCAGCTTCTTTTACGTCTTTACGGCCTTGCATGCGGTGCACTTGCTGGGCGGCATTTGCGCACTCTCATATGTGGGATTGCGAAAGTTTGATTCGGCGAACCTTAGCCGGTCCTTGGCGGCAGAGGTAGCCTCGTATTACTGGCACTTTATGGACGGTCTGTGGTTGTTCCTGCTGGCGCTGCTGTACCTGGGTTCTTAAATTCCACGATCGGCGTTTGTTCCGCGCGGCATTTTTTAGCTTCCGTAAAATTCAGCGATGGCCGTTGCAACACGCTCGATTTGTTCCTCGCGAAGCTCTGGAAACATCGGTAGCGACAAAACCTCAGTTGCAGCTTTTTCCGATTCGGGGAGTGCGCCTGCTCCAAAGCCTTGGTTTGCGTAAATCGGTTGAAGTTGGAGCGGGACAGGGTAATACACCGCGCTGCCGATCTTGCGGTCGGCGAGAAATTTCTGCAGTTCATCGCGACGCTCCACGCGGATCGTATACTGATGGAACACGTGTTCCAGTCCCTCGGGGATGTAAGGTGTTCTGATCTCGCCAATGCCGGAAAGAAGTCTTGAATATTGAGCGGCGTGGGCGCGGCGCAGGCGTTCCCATTCCTTGAGATGGCGAAGTTTTACGCGCAAAATGGCGGCCTGAATTTCATCGAGTCGGCTGTTCCACCCGGGTTCGACGCTGTTGTAGCGCGAGGCTTGGCCGTGATTGCGCAATGTGCGCAGGCGTGCGTCCAGCTCCGGCGAATTGGTGGTGATCATGCCGGCATCGCCGTAGGCACCGAGATTTTTCGTTGGATAAAAGCTGAGGCAAGCGACATCGCTCAGCGACCCGGTGGGCCTGCCCTGGTAGGTGGCGCCGATGGCCTGAGCGTTATCTTCGACGATGGGCACACGGTGCTTCGCAGCCAGTGCGCGGATGGGATCCATATCCGCGGCCAGACCGTACAGGTGAACGACGACGATGGCGCGGGTGCGCGGTGTAATGCGCTTTTCAATCTCCGCAGCGCTCACGTTGAAAGTCGCGGGTACGATGTCCGCAAATTTCGGGCGCGCGCCGAGCGCGCTGACGGCACTTCCGGTGGCCACGAAGGTGAAAGGCGGCAGGATCACTTCGTCACCGGCCTTCACTCCCACTGCCCGCAAAGCCAAGATGAGCGCGTCGGTTCCGGACGCTACTCCAATGCCGCGGCGCACGCCGCAAAGTGCTGCGATTTCTTGCTCCAGTGCCGCGCCTTCCTTGCCCAGGACAAATTGCTGCGAGTCGAGCACTTGCTCGACGGCCGTTCGAATTTCGGCACCGATGGAGGCGTACTGTGCCGCCAGATCCATTTGCGGGATGGGCTGCGACTCGGCGATGGAATGTTTTGTGGAACTCATCAACGCCAAGCCAGTATACGCCAGCCGCAAGTCGCAGCGCGGGCGGGAATCTGCCGTGACTTTCGCCGGCTAGGCTTCGAGATTTTTCAAATGTGCTAGACGGAACGGCGAGCCCAGGGTTTCTCGCAATTCTTTCCAGTGAAGTTCGGGAATGGACAAAAACACTTCGACGACTTTAGGGTCGAATTGCGTACCTGCGCAGCGCTGAATTTCTTCGCGCGCGTAAGACATGGGAAGCGCTTTGCGATACGGGCGATCGCTGAGCATGGCATCCATGCTGTCTGCTATGGCGAATATGCGCGCGCCCAAAGGAATTTCTTCTCCCTTCAGGCCGCGGGGATATCCGGTTCCATCGAAAAATTCCTGGTGCGCGAGCACGATCTCCGCCGCATCGCGCAAAAACGGAATGCGGATCAGCATGTCATAGCCGATCTGGCAGTGCTTCCGCATGATGACTTTTTCGTCGTCGGTAAGTGGTCCGGGCTTCAACAAAATCTTGTCAGGAATGCCCATCTTGCCGATGTCGTGCAGAAAAGCGGCACGAGCCAGCACCGGCAGATAGGCGTTTGGAACGGGCATCGCTTTAGCAATGGAAATGGTAAACGCCGTCACACGCTGGCAGTGCCCTTCAGTCTCCGCGTCCTTCAGGTCGAGCGCGCTGCCAAGAGCTTCGAGCGTGTCGTCGTAAGACTGTTCCAGTTGGGCCAGCGCGATAGTCAAGCGCGCGGTGCGCTCTTCAACTTGACGCTCGAGGTCGCGCTGATAGTTACGGTTCTCCGCCACCAGCCGCCGGTGTTGTAAGGCGCGGTTCACGCCCAGATATAGCTGATCTTTCTCGAACGGCTTTAGGATGTAGTCGTAAGCTCCACGCCGAATGGCCTCCAGTGCGGTCGAAATATCGTGAATTGCGGTGACCATAATCACCGGAATTTCGGGATCATACTGGCGGAGCCACTCCAGCAGCTTGATGCCGTCCATTTCCGGCATGATCATGTCGCTGAGAACCAGGTCGGGGGTGGTGCGTTTCACGATGTCCTGTGCCGCCCGGCCGTTGCTGACCGCCGTGCAGTGATAGCCTTTCGACTCCAGCATCGTCGACACGACTTCGCGAATGGCTTCTTCGTCATCCACAACTAGAATGTTTTCGACGGTATCCGTTTGCACGTGGCCTCACTCCACCAGTATACGAGAGGTCACAGACGGTCTGAGGTACTCTTGTCCATTCAGAAAACAGCATGTTAGCGTCGAAAAAGTCTCGACACGCGCAGCTCTGAGCAGCCCTCGCAGTCCCACGGGCAGGTGTCCTCCGGGCTATCGCGCATCCACTTGGGAGGCGGCACTTCGTGCTGGAAACTCAGGGCCTAATGGCTGTCGCTTTCTTTGAGGCCACCGCCTTTATCATCCTGCTGGTTTTGTTCGTGTTGCTGCGCCGGGACCACCCCAGCCGTTATCTAAACGTCTGGGTCGCCGCTTGGGGTTTGCTGACCCTAAAGGCGCTCCTCGAACTCACCCAACTTTCGGTCGCAACGCCGAATCTTCGCCTTTTGCGGGTAATTCTGTTAATTGTGGTGCATCTGGGCTTCCTGAAAGCTGTAGTCCAGTACACCCAAGGCCCGCGTACGTCGCTTTCCTATCTATGGCCGATCGCTTGTGCTGTAGTCCTACTGGCCTTTTACCTTGAAACTCGATCCGTCACGGAAACGTCGCATATCGGGTGGTTTGCTTCGGCCACGTTGTCAGCAACCGCGTTGGCCGCGGGATGGTCCTTATGGAATGCCAAAGAGAAGAAGCTGGGCCACGGAGCGAGGCTGCTCGGAGGATTGTTTTTCCTGAACGGTTTGCACGGCTTGGATCGCTCGATGTGGTTTATGAGCCCCTTCTTCCTTCAGCGCATCGCCTTCGATCACCTGCTAGCCGTGGCATTGGGCATCGCGATGGTGGTCCTGGTGCTGGAAGAGGCCCGCGCACGGACCGAGGAACTCCACGACAAGCTCAAGCGCCTCAGCCTACTGATCGCGGCCAGTACGCAAACGCTCTCGGTCCGTGAAATGCTCGATCAGGTCTTGTTGAATGTGGTTGGCAGTCTGGGAGTTTCCCATGGCCTGGTACGGCTGCTGGAAGGGGGCGGCAATTCTGCAGAGCTAGTGGTCCACGCCGGCGTCGGTTTTGACGAGAATTACCTGCAGGCGCAAAACGGAATACCGGCCAATGAGCCTTGGGTACAGCGGGTCCTGAAACAGGATTACGCCTCTATGAAGCTCAGCGACGAGCCCGATCCCCGCGAGCGTCAACGGATGACGGCAACCGGCGTGCGCGAGATCGCCACCATTTCGCTGCGCGGGAAAGAAGCCCCGCTCGGCATCTTGGCTGTGGGCTCCGCGCATGAAATGAAATTTCAGCCCGACGAAGTCGAGTATCTAAAGAACATCGGCAATCTGCTGGGACTGACTTTGCAAAACGTGCGGTTGTTTCAACAGGTGGACAACGTTCAGCGGCAATGGGCCTTCACGTTCGACTCCATAGGCGACCCCATCGTAGTCCATGATCGCGAAGGGCGGATCTTGCGCTTGAACCAGCGAATGTCCCAACTCAGCGGCCGCGAAATTAAATCATCGATAGGGCGGAATCTTGCGGAGCTCTTCCCGCGCAAGCAGGCCGATTACGCCAGTTGCCCTTATTGCGAGGGAGTGGCGGGAGAAGGGGACGACCCGGATCCATGGCTTTCGGGCTACTTTCTAACCTCCAACTCACCATTTGTGGATCCCAGCGGCCGCCAAATGGGCGTGGTCCACGTGCTGAAGGATATTTCCGAGCGCAAGCGTGCCGAGGAGAAATACCGCACCCTGATTTCCAATGTGCAGGAGGGCGTTTTCATTTCGACGCCACAAGGCCGCTTTCTTGATTTCAACGATGCGTTTCTGCGCATGACCGGGTACAGCTCGCGGGAAGAGCTGATGAATCTCGACGTGGCGACACTTTATGCCGATCCCGTCGACCGTGATCGATTGAAGAAGCTGCTTTCCGATTACGGATCGGTGGCGGATTTCGAATTCGAGATCCAGAGAAAAGACGGTGAGGCGCGAACCGTCCTCGAATCCTCCAACGCCGCCAGAGACGCCGTCGGCAACATCATCGCGTACCAGGGATTCATGCTCGACATTACGGAGAGAAAGCGCGCCGAACAGGAGATCCGCCGCCGCAACCGCGAGTTGCTGGTTTTGAATTCGATCGCTACCACTCTGAACGAATCGCTGGACCTGAGCGATTCACTGCACAAGACGCTGCGCCAAATCTGCGAGCTGTTCGGTTTGGAGGCTTCTTCGCTGTATCTGTTCGATTCAGCGAACGAAATGTTGCGGCGCGTGGCGGCTTTCGGTCACCGTTCGGAATTCGCTCGTAGTTTTCCTCCGACCCGGGTGCAACCGGAGCTCCTGCAGCACATCCGTGCGGTGCGTGCTACATTCCTATCCATACAAGGCTTGCCTCTGCCGGCAATTTTTCGCGAACTACAACGAGCCGAACAGATTGTCGCCGCCCACATTGTAATCCTGTGGTCCAAGGACAAAGTCATCGGCGGCCTGGTGGTGGGCAGCCGCGCGCCACGCGACTTTTCCCCTGGCGACGTCAATCTCCTCATCGCTGTAGGCAGCCAGATTTCCAGTGCCATCGAGCGCACTCTCCTTTACGACCAGACGCGACAGGCCTATGACGATTTGCGTCGCACGCAAGAACAATTGCTCCACAGCGAAAAATTGGCCGCCGTTGGGCAGCTCATTTCGGGCGTGGCGCACGAGTTGAACAATCCGCTTACCGCGATTCTCGGCTACAGCCAATTACTCACTTCCTGCGGCCAGGTCGGTCCTCAGGGGCTCGAATATAGCGAGAAACTGTATAAGCAAGCGCAGCGAACCCACCGCATCGTGCAGAACCTCCTGAGTTTCTCGCGGCAGCACAAACCGGAACGTGTTCCAGTTCGCTTGAATCAGGTGCTCGAAGACACTCTCGCCCTGCGCGACTATGACCTGCGTATGAGTAACATCCGCCTGCATCTCGACCTTGCGGCGGAGTTGCCTTCGGCTATGGCCGACCCGCACCAGCTGCAACAGGTGTTCCTGAACCTGGTAAACAATGCCGTGGATGCCATTCTGGAGGCCTCGGCCAACGGCGATTTGTGGGTTCGCACCGCTCACGAAAACGGCAAGTTTGTGGTGGAATTTGTAGACAGCGGTCCCGGGGTGAAAGACGCTTCGCGCGTTTTTGATCCTTTCTACACTACGAAGCCGGTCGGCAAGGGCACCGGTTTGGGGCTCAGTATTTGCTATGGAATTATCACCGAACACGGCGGGCAAATTCGCGTTCGCAACGCTTCTGGCAAAGGAGCTTGCTTTACCATCGAGCTGCCGGGCCAAGCTGTAACAACCGACGGAGATCCTTCAGCTCTAGACGAAGCCGTCGCCCCCGTTGCCGGTTCGCCAAATCTCAACTGAATCCGCCTGCACCTCTATTGTTCGGAGTGCAAAGCGAGATCTGCCGACAGTGCTGCTCGCTCGCCCAGAGATTGCATCGCCGTCTCCATTCGGACGGCCAGTGAAGTCACCATTTCGCCCAGCGACGTAAGTTGCGACATTGCTGCGCCGCCGAAGAGGAAGCTCAATTTCACCAGTTGAAAACGCAGCCGGAATAAAACGGAGAGCCGCAGACGCTCATATTCGTGCGAACTGGAGATCTCCGGCGACAACAGCGCCACCACACGCGCGATGCGCAATAGCTGCTGGAAATCCGAACGAAGCGAATCCAGATATAACAACGCCACGTTGCGCCGTTCGTGTCTCAGCTGCTTGGCGAGGTCGCGCCCGCCTCTATCCGCTACGTAGCGCAGGTCTGCTGGATCTTGCGATCGTCGTATCGCGGCCATGTTGCAGAGATGCTGCGGCGCATTGCCCAGTACGGCCAGGCCGGCGGGCCTGTGCCGACTCTTGTGAGCCGTGCGCAATGTCCACAGCAGCAGCGCCGCCAGAATCAGCGCGAACACCACCACCACGATGAAAAATGCTCCACTCACGATTTCGGCTGCTCCGATTTCAACAAATGGACTAACTGTTGGTTAAGCTCGGCCAGTCGCTGGTTCATCTGAGGGGCCAGGGATCGGTAAACATCCACCGGCTGCAGTTCTGCTTCCGGAACGGCTGCCGCCACAGTGGCCCGCATGGCAAAAATCCAGAGCAAAAGCACGCCGCCGAAAGCCACCATCCCGACCTCGTTCCACATACCGGCATAGCTTGCCCAATAACGCGATAGCACCGCATCGTTGAGGATTTTCAGGCACGAGTTGATTCCCAGCCCGAGCCCAAGAAGAACCGCGCTCGGCAGCAGCGGTGCCTGGTAATACTTCGCAAACAGGAACGTCCCTACCACCAGTGTGGCAATAAACGCCTCGGAAGCGATCTCCAGAGTCATCACGCCATACCGAAATCCGTCTTTACCGAAATAAACTGCCAGGCCAAGAACCACCGCTCCGCAAAACAGCACGATGCGGGTTGCTAGCGCCCAGACCCCGACGTAACAGCCCAACGCGCGATAGCAAAACTCGCAGGTTGCAAGCGCCCTGGATAGGATAACCACTGCCTGCGAACCCCAGACGGCAGCGTACGTCACTTCGGAATCAAATCCATAAACCTGGTACACAATCACCTGTGCCAGGGTCTGCAGCAAATTCACACCGATATATGCCGTTAGAAACGGGAACTCGCGGTCGAGGCGCCGTACAAAAATCAGCGATATCAAAAACAGAGCAACCAGGGTGGTCGCGGCCCATAAGGTGAGGTCTAGCGTAGGCAGGGAACGCAACACATGGATATCCTAGCGCGACGGTACGATATAAGAAAGAGATAAGATACCCTGTGCGTTATTAGAACCAGCTAATAATTGGCAGTTTTCCTAGAAAATTCTTAGGCGAACTGCCCGATGGCGCCGGTCGGCTTTGGAATCGGCATCGGCGATCCATCCGCCACCAGCGATCCACCGTCCCTTGGTTTCGGGATCGGCATCGGTGACCCATCGGCCAGGAGCCCTCTGTCGCCCTTCGGTTTGGGAATTGGCATAGGCGAGCCGTCGGACCACTGGGTTGAAGCCTGGCCGTTACCTATTGAACTTTGATTGACTGGCTGTTTTCCTGGACCTACGATGGACCCGCCCAGTAGGATGAGACCCAGCACAACGCGCGTTTGAAGCATGGATGACACCTCCGGGCGTCATCCTTAGGGCTGGCGGTCGTTGGCTGATTTCGTGAGGTAAGATTTTCCGGATTCAGAACAAAACTGTGGTGCCGATGGACGAAATTCTTAGAATTCAACCGATTGTCCGGGATTTCGCGGAAACCACCCTCGCCGCTATTCCCAACGTGTTCGCCCGGCTCACCTACATCGCATCGCTACGCGATTTGTCTTCGGGGAGGTATGAGCACTCAGGACTTGCGACCGTGTATCCGGCTGAGGCGGTGCAGGAAGCCCTGAAGTTTTGCCATCAGGAGATTTTTTCGCGGTTTCTGGAAACGCCGTTATCGGTGCAGGAACAGGATCTCAGCGAATGCTTGGAGGGTATGTCGGGCTCGATGGCTGCGACCGTTGCCCATTGGCGGCAGCTCGAGGCCTACCGCATTCTTCCCCCGGAAGACGCACCCGATTACCTCAGAGAGCTTTTCTTCTCGAACTTGCGTGTCCTTCTTGAAATTCTTGATTCGCAGCGCTCCACGACTCGTTCAGGCGGGTGACCACTCCAATCACTTGCCCCACCACTTCCGCTTCATGCGGCAGCACCCAAGATTCGGGTACGTACCGTGACATCGGATGCGGCTGCATCACCAGCTTCTCGGCATCGCGCACAAACCATCCGCACCGATAGCCGCTTCTCACGTCCACCAGATACATGGGCCGGTCATGTTCCGAATTCCATCCTCGGTCCTCGATTTGTCGTCTCTCGGTATCCACCAGCACCAAACTGCCAGGGCGCAACAACGGCGCCATGCGATGGTCCGCCAGCCCGATGTAGGCGTAGCAATGCCGCGGATTTGCTTTGGTCAGCGCGCCTTCAAAGTGGCCCCAGCGTTCCACCATTCGTGACAAGAAATCCGTCCGACGCGGATCGAAGGCCGGATCGAAGCGCAGAGGCACTCGCAGCCCGTTAGGCGGAGCCGCCACGTGAGTGTGCGGCACGGGGAATTGCAGGCCGTCCTCGAAACATTCTTCGAATGGGACTTCATACCAGCCAAACAGCTGTAGCGGATTCAGATGATAAAGGACCGCGAGTGAGTACAACTTGTGCAAGCCGGGAACCACATTGCGATTTTCGAAATCGGCGAGACGGCTGATGTGCACGATGAATTCAGGCCGGCCGCGGCGCGAGGCAAGCTGGTAACTTTCAGCTTCCACGTCACGGTAGGTCAGCCCCAGTCGCTCGCGGACTTGGCGCAGACGCAATCCCGGAACCATAGGTACCTCGAGGAAGGAACAACTGCGAGCGGTTATACCATATCGTTATCAGATTGTTAAGGCTATAGAAGTTTACAACGACGGTTACGGGAACGATCTCCCAGCTGGCTCCCTCTCCTTTTTGTTTTCCATTGGGCAAAATCTGGAGCCGCTCGCCCTGCGCCTTGACCGTCAGGAATATCTGCTATTCTCAAATGATGATCACAGCGCTGCCGTGTCGGCCGGTGTTTCGCGGTGCTCCAAGATTGCTGCTCGTTTTACTTCTATGGTTAGCTCCGGCAGCGCTGCCTGCACAAGACGGTTCCAGCAAGGCGTCCCGGACTCCGAACTCGGCCACCGAATTTGCTCAAGCCGCCGATGAAGTTCTCCACAACATGAGCGAAATCACCGGCTTGTCCCTGGTTTCGCCCCTCAAGAAAACCCTGCGCTCCCGCGACGACATCCGCGCCTATGTCATCCGCCAGATGGACGAAGACAAAGACGCCGCGCGGCGCTACGCCGACGCCCGTTCCGCGGAAGCATTCGGACTGCTGCCAAAGAATTTCGACCTCGATTCGTTCATGGTCGAGCTGTTGACTGAGCAGATCGCCGGCCTCTATGACCCCAAAGCCCACGAGTTCTACATCGCCGACTGGATTCCCCTCGACGACCAACGCATGGTCATGGCCCACGAGCTTACCCACGCGCTTGAGGATCAGCACTTCCAGATCGAAACATGGCTAAAAGCTGCACGCCCCAACGATGACGCCGAGCTCGCCCGCGAAGCTTTCCTCGAAGGCTCCGCCATGGCCGCCATGGTGGACTACCTCCTGCAAGGTACCGGCAAATCGGTCAACGAAATGCCCGAATTCGACCCCTCGCTCCTCACCGGCGATATTGGCGACTCGCCCTCCATGAAAAAGGCCCCTCCCTTTATCAAGGATGCGCTCGTGTTCCCGTACTTCGCGGGAATGAAATTCACGGCCGCCGCCCTTAAACCCGACGGCTGGAACGCGCTCGGCAAAGTTTTCAAGAATCCACCGATCTCCACCCAGCAGATCATGCACCCTGCACTCTACAAGTCCGGCCACATTCCAGAAAAGGTCGCACTACCCGATGTTCAAACTAAACTCGGGAAAGATTGGAAAAAGCTCGACGACAACCTGATGGGTGAATTCGGCTGGAAGGAAGTTTTGAAGCAATATCTCGGCGAAGATCGGGCCGTCGCATTGGCCGCCGCATGGGATGGCGACCGCTACCTCGTCTACGAACACCAATCATCCAAACGGCTACTGCTCGTCGCGCGCGTGCACCTCGCTTCCGGCGAACAGGCCAACCGTTTTTTCGGACAGTATTCCGAGGTGCTCGAGAAGAAACACGAGAAACGCAGCGACCTGTTTCGACGACCCAATTTTTTCTCGTTCGAAACACCGGACGGCGGGGTCTTCCTACGTTGCGCTGCGGCCGAATGCCTCACCCTCGAAGGTGGCGACCGTTCGGTTTTCTCCGAACTCAATAAGCAGCTGGAACTAGGCCCGCTCCCCGAACTGGACCAACGGCCCGGCCCGACCTCGACCAAAACCGCTGATCATTCTTCGGTTCAACCGGCGATATCCGGCTCCCGATAACCCGGCGACTTCCGCGAAGTTCCTAGTAGTGGGGCCGCACCGGCAGCCTTTCTTAGGCGCGATTCCAGCCGCGTAATCTTTTTGCCGAGACGCTCAAAGTTTCTCATCGCAGTCGTCGTCCGCGCGCCGTATTCTTGGCCCAACTCCCGTTTTTTCAGGGTAACGATAGCCTGCCGCGCGTACCGCAACGCCTTTGTAAAATCCTGGCGCCGTCGCTCATGAAAACTCGCCAGCTCTTCACAAGCCGCCGCGCGCCAGTCATCATCACGCGCCAACTCCTCCCAGATTTTCGCCGCCGCTTCGTGCCGGGCTCGCCTTTTCGCCATTTTGGCCAATTCCCACTGTGCCAGTGCGTCCAACCCGATGGGCAGCCCGCGCTCCCGAGCCGCGCTACAGGCAAGTTCCGCGCGCCTCGCCTCGCCCCGGCGATGCAGATAGCGTGACAACCCAAACAAATCCAGCCCGTCTGCTTCCTCCGCGTGCCGTTCGCTGCCGAGCATCTCGTTCAATTTGCCAAACAGCGCAGCAAGCCCCCGCAAGTCATTTCGGTTGTGCCGCACCACACCCGCCAGCGGTGCCACCGAACGCCCGCGCAAATAGTCGAAATAAAATTGTGGAATCATGTTCGAAGGCACGTCATCCGCCCGATCCCATCCAAGCCTCACCGCGTCCAGGACATGCCGCTCCAATTCAATTAGCCTCACCGAACCCAGCCGCAGCTTCCACAGCGCGCGTGCCGGGTGCAGCAAATCCAGGTGCGCCGCCAGTTGGGGCACGC
>Ga0075425_100002590_pt1 | contig 18147 bp, 20 predicted proteins | sample SoiMethybrSBSTD4_FD_75300 | JGI IMG/M metagenome (GOLD analysis project Ga0075425, IMG submission 75300) | Bulk soil microbial communities from a Populus tree surrounding site in Tennessee, USA - Soil MetaG P. TD hybrid SBSTD4 | ecosystem: Environmental > Terrestrial > Soil > Tree plantation... | reverse complement strand
TCCGCCACCGTTTCGATTGCTACCGGGTGGAGCGAACCAGTTCCCGGGCGGGAGTTGCACCCGCTGAAGTCCAGCGCCTTTTCACGGCGCACGTGATATGGAGATTTATCGCCATTCGAGATCTTCATTGCTGATGAAGGCTCTTGATTTGTGACCACCCGACCCGGCAGCGTTTGCCTCGATTACCTGAAGCAGTTCTGAGAAAATGTGCCGAGAGGCCGAAATTCCGCCGAATCCTAGTTCGAAGCGGGGATCACGATAATGTAGGCGTCTGGCTGCCCGGATCGGATCAAATGGGGCATGTTGCGGCGGCCCGGTGGTGAACCAATGTCTTTCTCGGTTGCGTAAGGCGCGTAGAACATCAGGTGGGCTGGACCGTGAACGAGCTTATTGTTGATAAAGAGAAAGGTCTTGTCCGACATCATGTACACGATTCCAGGCTTTGCCGGGGCTTTGAACCGTCCGGTTTTGTAACCTTCATCCAGCTCGGATTTGATCTGGTCCTCGGTCCTCGCTTGCGCCCGCCGCTCTTCAACAAACAGGCGCGTCGCGAGAGTAGTCGCACTTCCCTCGGCATCAATGCAGGTTGGCTCCTGGTTCCATGGAGTTTGCCGGTCCACAAAGCACGAAAATCCATTGCTACCGGCTCGAACCTTCACATAGCCAGTTCGTTCAAGCGCGTAAATGGTCGCATTCCCCGAGACCTCAGGCGGAGCGGCACCCTCCGCCAGCTTGATTTTCTCCTCGCGCGATAGTGAGAAATCGTAGGCCGGTGCCGGGCTGTTCTCCTGAGCGAGCGCCAGGGTTGCCGATACAATTAGAGTGGAAATGAAGGCGAACATCATTCTCGACATTTCGCTGCCTCGGGTTCTTCGAGGAACATTGACTCGCAATTGGGTGAGTCGTTAGCACGTGTACAGAATAGAGTGACAAATAGCTGCTGGCGCGGTACGAAGGCATGGGGTTCAGGCCTGCCCAGGAGATCGATAAGTTTTTCAGAATTTCTCAACGATTAGAGTTTCGGGCCTCAATGAGTGAATATTGGGGTATCACTCATTAACCTGCCTAATCGCTCGATGAGTGGTATGGTCATTTACCACCAACTTCGTCACTGTGTTGCCCTTCGACTGAGGAGCCGTTCTGCGGCAATGATTCGGAATCAGCAGGTTTTCCTTCGGGATGTGATAAGTCTGCGCTCTGGCCCTAAACTGGAAGCAAGGTGTCGTAAAATGGATCGAAGCTCCCCGTCCAACTTCTCATAAGGCAAGAAGCTCTTAGCCTGATCGGAGTCTCAACATGATCGGCCATCTTCAGCAGAAATGTGCACTGACGCTCGTGCTGGCCTGCTTTGTCTCGGGTGCAGGAATGTTCGCCTACGGGAAGGACAAGAACCAGGCGAACTCCGATTCATCGCTCTTTTCCTGTCCTGCCGGTCAGGAAGATGCGATGCAGTATTTCGTGATGCGCAAGGACTTGCGTGAGGACCACTACCTCAGCGGTGAAGCGAATCCGAGTTACACCAAGATCTTTCCCGACGTGGACTTCGCCCCCTCCGGCTACTGGTTCTGGCTGAAGAGTCCAGAGGCGCACGGCTTCGATATCAAGACCTTCGACGAAAAGTACATTTACATCCGCGGCACCGAACTGGAGTGGAAGGACAACAGCACTTTTAAGCGCAAAGAGCAGGATAACCCGCTGACCGAGCGCTGCGTCCCGGTGAACGCTGCTTCGCAGGTGGAGCGCGTCAGCAATGCGCGATTCAGCTTCTACGCCAATTGCAAGCCGTATAAGAGCAGTTCGTTGGGGACGATCGTGGACAATCTGGACGCGCCCGAAATGATGGATGCCGGCGGCGACATCGGACAGGTGTCGACCCGCGTCCTGCACTACCGCTTTAATTGCGACAAGCATTTCGAGAACTGCAAGGATGAAGAACAGTCGTTCCTCGGCAAGGGCTACGGACGCTGGAAATGGTTGCACCTGAAATACGGTGAGGTTGTGAAAACGACCGTAGTGAACCGAGTCAGCAAAGGAACTGCCCACGCCATTCCGCCATGCGAGAACGCGTACAAATAGCGGCACAGGGTCGCGGCGAAGCTCAGGGCATGTTGCCGCTCTCCCCGATTTTCTCAATTGGAGCTCCTCCGGCCTCGGTCACTCTTTGCTGTCGAGTAAACTCTGCGCCTTCCATTCGGCGACTCGGCACACCTCGCTGATCAGGCAAGCATGTCGAAACGCCGTCACTGGCGTGCAGCTTCTGGCGCGTTTCGGGGGCTCAGTTCCCTTCCCGATGTTCATCGCTCACGGACACCGGGATTGGAATCAGGGCTAGAATCTTCCGGTGCCCTGGAGGTCTTAAGCCGGGGGAAATATCGATTCAAGAGGTAAAGAATGAATATGCCATCAGCGTCAGCGCCTCAAACTTCTTCCCGGCGCCTTGGGCGAAGCATTCTTGCGCTGCTCGCGGGGATCGTTGTGGGCATCGTTCTTTCGACGGGAACAGATTTCGGCCTGCAAGCAATGGGATTGGCTCCTCCCATCAGCGAGCGGTGGTCCAACAATTTATTGCTGTTGGCGACTGCCTATCGCTCAATCTACCAAGTCATCGCCGCCTATGTTATTGCGCGCCTGGCCCCGAGCCGCCCAATGGGCCACGCGCTCCTGGCAGGTGCTTTGGGTTTGGTAGTCAGCACGCTGGGCGCGGCCGCCGCGTGGAATAGCACCGTGGGTCAACACTGGTATCCAATCGCGCTTGCGCTGACAACGATCCCAACCGCCTGGATGGGGGGCAAACTTCGGTTGCTGCGACTGCAGAGGGATGCTATGCCCGCCGTAGTGAAATGACCTGAACATATGAAAGCCAAACAAGCCGCCTGCACGAAACGGTCCGAACCGGACAGCCTAAAACCGTGGTTTTGCGCGAATGGGCAATGAAGCAGCAGGCCTTCTATAATCCCGGCCATGAACCTCGAGCAGAAATTGGAAGAACTAAAGCGCCTCGACCGGCTCGCGGATGAAGGCGGAGGTAAAGAGCGACGCGAGCGCCAGCACAAAGAAGGAAAGATGTCGGCGCGCGAGCGCATCGAGTTTTTGCTCGATGAGGGCACGTTCGAGGAGACGGACCGTTTCGTTACACACCGAGCGAACGACTTTGGGTTATCCGAGCAGAAGTATTACGGCGATGGGTTCATCACGGGCTATGGACGGATCGAAGGACGTCTGGTTTTCGTCTTCGCGCAAGACTTCACGGTCTTCGGCGGTTCACTCTCTGAGGCGAACGCGGCAAAGATCGTGAAAGTCATGGACATGGCGGCGCGGGTGGGCGCGCCGGTCATTGGTCTGAACGATTCCGGCGGCGCGCGCATTCAGGAGGGCGTGGTTTCGCTCGGCGGTTACGCCGACATTTTTCTGCGCAACACGCTTTACAGCGGAGTCGTGCCACAGCTCTCAGCGGTAATGGGGCCTTGTGCAGGCGGAGCAGTGTACTCACCTGCGATCACCGACTTCGTGGTGATGGTGGACAAGACCTCGTACATGTTCATCACCGGGCCGGATGTGATCAAGACCGTGATGCACGAGGATGTCAGCAAAGAGCAGCTTGGCGGAGCGACTACTCACAACGAAATTTCCGGCGTCGCACATTTTCTGGCGCATGATGATGCCGAATGCTTGTCAATGCTGCGTGAACTGTTGAGCTTTATTCCTTCGAACAACGTTGATGATCCGCCGCGCAAGGCTTGCACGGATCCGATTGACCGAGCCGACGCTGCGATCGATACGATCGTTCCCGCGCAATCGAACCAGCCCTACGACATCAAAGGTGTTATTCACGCCGTGATCGACGATGGCTACTTCTTCGAAGTGCAGGAGCACTACGCGAAGAACATCGTGGTCGGATTCGCGCGCTTGAACGGACGCTCGGTAGGAATTGTTGCGAACCAGCCGGCGGTTCTTGCGGGAACGCTCGATATCAATGCATCAGTCAAAGGGGCTCGCTTTGTGCGCTTCTCCGACTGCTTCAACATTCCGCTGATCACGTTTGAAGATGTTCCGGGATTTTTGCCGGGTACGCAGCAAGAGTACGGCGGAATTATTCGTCATGGCGCGAAGCTGCTGTTTGCCTTCGCCGAAGCGACTGTACCGAAGCTCACCGTGATCACGCGCAAGGCTTACGGTGGCGCGTATTGTGTCATGGCGTCAAAGCACATCCGGACGGATGTGAACTATGCGTGGCCAACCGCCGAGATCGCGGTCATGGGGCCGGAAGGCGCGGTGGACATTGTCTATCGGCGGGAACTCGAGCGGGCAGCGAATCGCGAAGAATTGCGCAAGCAGAAGATCGAAGAATTCCGCGACCGGTTTGCGAGCCCCTACGTTGCAGCCGAACGCGGCTACGTGGACGCAGTCATCCAGCCGCGCGACACCCGCAAACGGCTGATTCAGGCGCTCGAAATGCTCGACACCAAAAGAGACAAGAACCCGCCGAAGAAGCATGGGAACATACCGCTGTGAAGGCTCTAGCCTAGCGGATTTTCTTGGGTGTTCCGATCAATGGCCGGCTTGTTTTCGCGAATGCCTGCGGCTTCTCGCCCGCTGAACCGTAATGCCCCTGAGCGGCGAGCAGATCGAATCCCGATTGCGTCGCGTAGATCGCCTCGTCGAATGTGTTTCCTGACTTCACGTTCGCCACCGCGAAAAATCCATATGCCTTGCCGTTGGCGAATGAGGTTGCGATGTAGTCGGCGACCATCTGTCCGGAAAAAGTGGAGGGCAGCCAACCGAGCGACGTCGGTCCCGCGAGCGGAGTGGGTGAGCTCCAGGTTGCACCGCCGTCAACGGAAGAGATGAATCCGACGTACAGAGTGCAGGTCGAAGCAGTGCAGTTTGCCTGTGGATAGTAGTAATAGGTGAGTCCCAGGTGCGCCGTGGCGCCGCCGGTTGCGGGATCGATGCCGAGACCGGGAATGAAGTGATCAACGGTGCTGTTTGTTGCGTCCATCGGAATTCTCGCCGGCGCGGACCATGTAGCGCCATCGGCGGACGTGCTCATCACCAGGTCGTTCGAGCGGCAGTTCGCGCGGAAGCTGCAATCCTGCCAGACGACATCGACATTGCCGCCCGAGTCCATCGCAGCGGAAGGGAGAGCATCACTGCGCAATCCCCCGGCGACCTGATGATCGTTCACGGGCGCAACCGTCACCAATCCGCTCCAAGTTGCGCCACCATTTGCCGAGGAAAACGCCTGAATGCCGTTTCCGAGAAACGGGACAATGACTTTCCCGTTTGGTTGCACCAGCGGCACGCCGCCGAGTCCGTGAGCGCCGGGCGTGGCAGGCACAGACCAGGTCAGGCCACCGTCGGTTGAGGTGCTCATCCAGATCAGATTGCCGTTGCCGTTGTCGTCCCATTCGACATAGCAATTTCCGTAGAAGGAGCTGGTAGGCGTGTTGTCGCAAGTAATCCAATCTTTGTCGAGGTGGGCGCCGTTTGCGATCACGATTGGATTGCTCCAGGCCGCCCCGCCATCGGTGGAACGGCTGACAACAATCTGAATGTTGGCCGCGGAAATTGGCAGCGACGAAATCAGCCATACGCCGTGTGCAGCGTCGTAAATGACGGCGGTGTCACTCACGGCAGAATTCGTTCCTCCGCCCTGAAAAGTCGTAAGCCCTGGAAGCAAGCCGTTCTGCCAGGTTGAACCGCCGTCGTTGGAGATCGCGTAGCCGATGTCGGCGCCGCCACCGCCGGAAATTCTGGCGACTTGAAATGACGTGATGATGGTTTGCCCCCAGGAATAGCTGTCGGGCTCGACCTCGGTGGCGTGCTGGCTGGTGGCGTTGGTGAAGGTATCGGTACTCAGGCGCACAAGAGGAATGGTGGCTGGCGGGAGAGTTGTGCCCATCGGGCTCGAGGTAGAGTCTGACCCACAACTGGTCGCGAACACCACTAAAACACACACTGCTGAAACACCTGTACTGATCGACCGCACAAAACCTCCCCTTCAGCAACATTGACAAAACTAACCAGAAAAGTGGCCTTGGGTCAATGCGAATCAATAACTTAGCGCGAAGGCCTCTGCAAAGGTTCGGCCTGAGAAGAATTCAGCAAAGAAACTGCTTGACAACCGTAGTGTTATAGTTAAGTATAACAGTATCTCAGCCAGTAATCAAAGCCTGGCAAGAATTCTTAGGAGAATCAACATGAAACCTCTTCGATTAACGCTTCCTTTTGTGGTGATGCTTCTCGCGACGGTCGCCGTCGCCCAGCACGAAATGTCAACCTCAACCCAGCCCCAGTCGGAGGCACAAAAGTCGTTCACGCAATTGAAGTCCCTTGCAGGCACGTGGCGCGGCACGGTGACTGTGGATCCGCCGCAGCCGGAAATAAAGAATGGAGAAATGGGGCACATCACGATGCGCGTGACCTCCCGTGGGAACGCCCTCGTACATGAAATGGCCGATCCTACGAAGTCTGGCGACCCGACGAAGTACGACCACCCGGTCACGATGTTTTACGTGGATAGTGACCATCTCACGCTGGTCCATTATTGCGACGCGGGAAACCGACCGCGCATGGTGGCGAGGACCTCGGCGGACGGAAAGACGGTGGAATTCGATTTTGTCGACGTCTCTGGCGGCACAAACTACGGACACATGCACCACGCGGTGTTCACCACGATCGACGCCAACCATCACATTGAGGACTGGACCTATATGATGCCGGGGGACAAGCCGGTTCACGCCCACATGGACGTGATGCGGGTTCAGTGAAAATGCGGGACGCGGATTAGGAGAAGAGGCCATGAGCACAACTTTCACGACGAAACCGCTTCCGCAAGTGTCGCCTGGTTTTAAGTCCGAGGTGGTAGTGATCTTTTACTTGCTCACCTTTCTCACGGGAGGATTCTTCCTATTCGTCGGTGGCCGGTTGGGCTTCGTGATCGAACTCACCGCGGCGATGTTGTATATCTCTGTTACCGTGCTCTTCTATGCGCTAAGTAAGAGGGGCTGACGACGCGACTGTAACCAAACGAATTGGAAACCAGAATGGACCGTGAGTGGAACGACAATCAGCCGATTTACCGTCAGCTTCGTGACCGCGTGGTCGCGATGATCCTCGACGGCGCGCTCAAGGAAGGCGATCCGCTGCCTTCGGTGCGAACGGTCGCGGCTGATTACAGGCTCAATCCGCTTACGGTCCTCAAGGGATATCAGGAACTGGTGGCCGAGGAGCTGGTTGAAAAGAGGAGAGGTCTCGGTATGTACGTCAAGGATGGGGCGCGCAATCTTCTGCTGAAAGGCGAGCGCCAGAAATTCCTGGCGGAAGACTGGCCCAGAATTCAGGAAACCATTCAGCGCCTGGGCTTGGACGCGGAGCAATTGCTGAATGGCCGACCATCATCTGCGAAAACGAAGAAAGAGGAGCGCTGATTCCCATGCCATGCATTGAAGCCCGCGGCCTGCGCAAGGCGTTCGGCACAACCGTTGCGCTCGACGGAGTTGATTTTCGTGTCGAGGAGGGCCGCATCCTCGGAATTATTGGGCCGAACGGCGCGGGCAAGACCACGGCGCTGAACGCTGTGCTCGGGCTGATTCCATATCAGGGAGAGCTGATGGTGCTCGGGCGCGATCCCTGGAAAGAACGCGATCGGCTTATGCGCGATGTTTGCTTCATTGCTGACGTCGCCGTGCTGCCGCGCTGGATAAAAGTTTCGCAGGCGCTGGAGTTCGTCGCCGGCGTGCATCCGCGATTTGATCGCGCCAAGGCCGAAGGGTTTCTGGCCAAGACCAGCATTGGGCTTGACCGCAAGGTGAAGCACCTATCAAAAGGCATGGTGGCACAACTTCACCTCGCGCTGGTGATGGCGATTGACGCGAGATTGCTGGTGCTCGATGAGCCGACGCTGGGGCTGGACATTCTGTTTCGCAAGCAGTTTTACGATTCCCTGTTGAACGACTATTTCGACCGCAGCCGCACCATCGTCGTCACGACGCATCAGGTAGAAGAGTTGCAGCACATCCTCACGGACCTGATGTTCGTAGATCGAGGCCGAATCGTGCTGAGTTGCACGATGGAAGAATTCGAGGCGCGCTATTTCGAAGTGACCGTGAACCCGGATCAAGTCACGGCGGCACGTGCTCTGAAGCCGATGTATGAACGCCAGGTATTCGGGCGCACGATCCTGATGTTCGATCGCGTTGAACGCGGCCGGCTTATGCAACTGGGCGAGGTACGCACGCCCGCGATCGCTGACTTGTTTGTTGCGGTGATGGGCACTCAGGGCGGCATGTCACAAGGAGCGGCAAGATGAATACCCATTCGAATGCGGCGGCTGAATCCCGGCTGCAATCACAGGAATTCGCGACTGCGGTCTTAGCTGCCCTTCGTCCCCTGTACTGGTCGATTCGGCGGGAGCTATGGGAGAGTAGGTATCTCTACATTGCGCCGCTGGCGGCGGCCGCTCTCTATCTGATTGGCTTCGCGATCAGCGCAGTTCGTCTGCGACTTCATCACGGAACCCCTTCGTCCGATCATGACGAACTCGCGGCAGCCCTGATTATGGGCACGGTGCTGATCGTCGGCCTTTTCTACTCTCTTGATGCGCTCTACGGCGAGCGCCGCGATCGCAGCATTCTGTTCTGGAAGTCGTTGCCCGTTTCGGATACCACAGCCGTAATCTCAAAGCTGGCCATTCCCATTCTCATTTTGCCGCTGCTCAGTTTCGTGATTTCGATTGCCACTCAGATCCTTATGCTCTTGCTTAGCGGTGTGATATTCGCTGGCAGTGGTGTACACATTGCGGGGGCCTGGACGCTGGCATCATTTTTGCGCGTACCAGCGATCTGGCTCTATCACCTCGTGACGGTCCATGGACTGTGGTACGCGCCGCTCTATTGCTGGCTGCTGCTGGTTTCAGCGTGGGCGCCGCGGGCACCGTTTTTGTGGGCCTGCTTGCCAGGATTCGTGATCTACGGCGTGGAAAAGATCGCGTTCAACACTTCGTACTTCCTGAACATGCTGCGCTACCGTTTGGAAGGTCCGGGGAGTGGCATGACGGCCGAACATCAACAGGACTTTACATCAACCCTGATTCCGCACCATCTTCTTAGCACACCGGGGCTTTGGACTGGATTAGTGTTCGCTGCAGTATTTCTTTACTTAACCGTGCAGCTGCGACGGTCCCGCGGGCCGATCTGATCACGGCCAGCAATTAGCGACGAACGCAGCAAGTCAGGGAAGTCGAGGAGGAATTGTGTCTCCAATTTTGGCTGTCCACGTTGCCGGCGGGACATTGGGATTGGTTTCTGGAGCCGCCGCGCTGTCGTTCCGCAAAGGTTCCCGTTGGCATGCGCTAGCTGGAAAGGTCTTTGTGGCATCCATGCTCGCCATGGCAGCAGGCGCGATACCGCTGGCTTTTTGGAAGCACGAAGCGGGTAACGTTATTGGCGGCATTTTTACGTTTTATCTCATACTGACGGCTTGGCTCACCGCCCGGCGTACTGAAGGGACGGCCGGCAAGCTCGGGTGGGTCGTTCTCCTGATTCCGGTGGCTGTGGGTGTTGTGAATTGGTACGCCGGGATTGAAAAGCTGCGCAGCCCAGGACCGCCAACCGACGGAGTTCCCGCGGGGATGAATCTTTTTCTGGGTTCGGTGATGCTGCTGGCCGCGGTGGGAGACGTTCGCATGCTGCTCCGTGGCGGAATTGAGGGGAGCGCGCGTATCGCGCGACATCTTTGGCGGATGTGCTTTGGACTATTTATCGCTTCGGGATCGTTTTTCCTGGGGCCTTCGAACCGCCCGCTGAGATTTCTTTCGGCGATGGGACTCCACCAACACTTCCTCAAGACCGTACTGCGCCAGGAAGTGCTCTTATTCCTGGCTGTTCTGCCGCTGCTTCTCCTGATTTTCTGGCTGATTCGCGTTCGCTTCATGAAGGCGATTCAGGATCGTGCAGTACGATATCGGACCAAGGGTCCTTCCGCTTTGTCGGTGGATCCGGTCTGATTCCTCGTTAGAAATTCTGACGCATTCCGGATGGGTCGCTCATCTACAAACCATGCCTGACAAAATCAACATCGCGCAGAAGTTCTCGCAAATTCACGAATACTGGAAGCCCTACATCGCCGGCGAACTCAATGGACAACTGGTGAAGCTCGACAAACTGAAAGGCGAATTCGTCTGGCATCATCACGAGAACGAAGACGAAATGTTTCTGGTGGTGAAGGGGCGGTTTCGGATTGAGTTCAGGGACAAGTCGGTTTCGCTCGAAGAGGGCGAGTTCATCGTCGTGCCGCGCGGAGTGGAGCACAAGCCGGTTGCGGAGGAAGAGTGCTGGATATTGCTGTTTGAGCCAGCATCAACGCTCAACACGGGGAACGTGGAGAATGAGTGGACGTTGCACGAGTTGGATCGGGTTTAAGAGTCGCCCAGTTCAGGGCTCCGGCTAGTTGGTCCAGTCGTCAATTCTTAGGTCCTTAACCCACCTGAACACCCGGTCCCCAGTCACCAATACGCTTCCGAGTGCCACGGCGTGCGCCGCAATCATCAAGTCCAGATTGCCCATTGGATGTCCTTCACTTTCGATTGAGGCCCTGATCTCCGCATACGCCTGCGCGGCTTCTGAGTTCCAAGACCTGATGTCCATGAAGCGCAAGAACCCTTCAACGGCGGCTTTCACGCGCGTGGCCTCGAGATGCCTGCGCACGCCGAATCTCAGCTCGGCTTCAGTTACAACTGAGATTGCAACGTCGGAAGTAGCGACTCTCAGCAATCGTTCGCGCACGCGGGGCACTGTGCCTTTGATCACGTAACTGGCAGTATTCGTGTCGAGAAGATAGCGGGCCATCTAGAGCGGCCTGCGCCTTTGCGGAGGTGCGTCGCTGCGATCTGAAAGAAAGTCCCGCGGCACGCCCAAGGAGTCGAGGAGATTGAACAACTCGCGCCATGACTCTGGCCGCCGCGAAAGGATGACGTCCCCGGTTTCATTATCCCGACGGATGTACACTTCAGAACCGTCAAAGCGGTACTCCGCCGGCAGCCGCAGAGCCTGGCTGCGTCCATTCCGAAATAGCTTTGCCGTACGCGCCAAATGGAAAGCCTCGTTTGATATATATCATGGTATATATCAAAACGGTCGCGCGCAAGTGGCTAACTTACCGCCCGTACACCATCTTCAGTACCGTGGCCATTCGTCACCGTTTGGCGCGACCATAGGCAAATCAGCCGAATTCTCCCCAGTGTCGCCGGTTCCTGATGGATGACGACTAAAGGCTGGTGGCAAAAATGGCTCCCGACGAACTCACTTCCGAAGAAGAGCCGGTTTGTACGGCATGGCCGCGGCTAGTCCAGGCGGCGCTCATAATTTTCCTTGCGATTTCAATACTGATCTTTGCCTTGTCTTTTTGGGTATCGAAACCGGCGGCGCTGCAGGAGGAGATTCGGCGACTCACCAGCCAGGTGGACGAACTGAAGCAGGAACAGGCGATGCCGTCGTTTGTACTGAACCGGTATCGCAATTCAATCTGCTACATTTTCGGGATCTATAACGTCGGGTTTCCTGGACAGAAGCCGCTTCAGCGCACGCGGATTTCGGGAACGGGTTTCGTAGTAGCCAATGGGCTGATTGCGACCAATCGGCACGTGGCCGAGCCGTGGTACGGAGATCCCGATGCTGATCCGGTCATTGCCAAAGGTGGTGCGGCGCGGCTTGAGAAGCTGGTGGCGTACTTCCCGGGATCGCCCGCGCCGGTGAGCCTTACGCCAGCGGCTATGTCTTCAGATGGAGATCTCGCTGTGGTGCGGATGAATGAGTTGCCACCGTTTGCGCTCGAACCGCTGCCTCTCGCGAAAGAGAATCCAGACGCCGGCGAGTTGGTGGCGGTGGTCGGCTATCCGATGGGAGTTCTGGGAATGATGGCGAAGGCTCCGACGCCTGTGTATGCGCGGTTGGCGTTTCGGCATGATGACCAGGGCACTGCCAGCGAATTGGCGGCGCTCTCGTTGATCAGGCCCTCGGCGACCTGCGGACATCTTGGCGACGTGGTCGGAGACAAATTGATTTACGACGCACCCACTGCCCACGGCGCCAGCGGCGGTCCGGTGTTCAACTCCCGCGGCGAAGTGATCGGAGTGAATGCCGCGTACATTGACGGGTTTTCCGGTGGGACGCTCGGAGTTTCCTCGCAAGCGTTGAAGCCGCTGATTGAACGGGCGCAGAAGAAAACTTTCTAACCGCGACAACTCCTTACTCAGCCCTCCAATGTATCCACCAAGTTAACCCACCAGCATTGGCCGGATCGGAGGACCTCGGTACGATTCTGATCATGCAACGCATTCCCTCCCTCGACGGCCTGCGCGCGATTTCGATCGCCATGGTCGTTCTCGGACACCTCGCAATTCAGGGACGGGCGCCCCAGATGTGGACCTACTATCCGAATATTGGCGTCCGGATGTTCTTCGTAATCTCGGGCTTTTTGATCACCACGATTCTTCTTCGAGAGCGAGCACAAAATGGCCATATCGATCTAAAGCAATTCTATGTTCGGAGAGGGTTTCGAATTTTTCCCGCGGCTTTTGTGTTCGCGTTCCTGATGATCGCTTTTTTCTGGCAAGTGCTTCGTTGGTATCAAGTCATCCCAGTGATTCTATATGTGACCAACTACACGCTCTCGACCCAGCACTGGGTGTTTGGACATCTGTGGTCTCTAAGCGTCGAGGAGCAATTTTACTTTCTGTGGCCCGCTGTTCTGAGACGGTTCGAGCCCTACAAAATCCCAATTCTCATTGGAACTATCGCCGTTGCGCCTCTATTCCAAGCGTTCATGTATGCATTAAAAGTTCATGTCGGGGGTTATGGCATGCTGCCGACGGTAGCAAACAATCTCGCGGTCGGATGCCTAGGGGCGATTTTGGCGCCGCGAATGCCGAGAATACCGAAGTGGTTAGCAGTGGTAATGCTTGGCGTTGTGCTGACAGTTCCAGTATTTGCAGGAGACACCGTAGCAAGGACCATAGTCAGTTTGTTTCTACTCCAACCAGCAATGCACGTTTCAATGGCGGGGTTGCTTCTTCATGTTGTGAACGAATCGTACAAATTCCTAAACTGGAAACCGGTCGTCTGGCTTGGGCAGGTCAGCTATAGCCTGTATCTTTGGCAGCAACCATTTTGTTATTCGCCCTCAGCACGTGCGTGGTTTGGTGTCGCAGCGGCCCTCGGCTTCGCCTGCCTTTCCTACTATTGTGTCGAACAGCCGATGCTACGCATGCGTGACCGGCGGCCCACCGCCATCCCGCTGTCGGAGCCGAATAGCTTGGAAGCTGTGCCTGCGGCCTGAGATACCCCGTTTAATCGACAGTCCCTACGAGATCCATCGCTGGTCATCGCCGCCCGGCGCCGTTTAGAATCGCTGTTCCTCAATTTCGCCCAGGAGATGTACGTTGATCCCACGTTATACGCGCGCCGAGATGGGCCGCATCTGGAGTGAAGAGAACCGCTTTCGAACCTGGCTGCGGGTTGAGATCGCGGCCACGGAGACGCTCGCCGAAGCGGGCATCGTGCCGAAAAAGGCGGCGAAGGCGATCCGTGAGCTGGCTGACTTTCGTCTTGAGCGCATTCGCGAGATTGAGGCCGAGGTCAAGCACGACGTTATTGCCTTCACGACTGCGGTTGCGGAGTTTGTCGGGCCGGAGTCGCGGTGGTTCCATTACGGACTGACTTCAAACGACGTCGTCGACACGGCACAAGCGGTCCTAATCAAAGAAGCTTCGGAACTTATCGCGGCTGACCTGCGCGAATTGTCCGATGTTTTGAAGCGGCGTGCGTTTGAATTCAAAGACACCCCCATGATCGGCCGCACGCACGGCATCCATGCCGAGCCGATTACGTTCGGATTTAAGCTGGCCAATTGGTACTCGGAGACAGAAAGGGACATCGAGCGTTTTGCCCGAGCGGCCGAAGATATGCGAGTTGGCAAGTTTTCAGGCGCGGTGGGAACTTTTGCGCACCTGAGTCCGGAGCTTGAAGAGAAGATGTGCGCACGACTGGATCTGAAGGCGGCGGCAGTTTCCTCGCAGGTCATTCAGCGGGACCGCCATGCCAATTACCTGGCTACTCTGGCGGTGATCGCATCCACGCTGGACAAGATCGCGACTGAAATCCGGCACCTGCAGCGGACGGAGGTTCGCGAGGCAGAGGAATACTTCAGCGAGAAGCAGAAAGGCTCGTCCGCCATGCCGCACAAACGCAATCCGGTTACGTGCGAGCAGATCAGCGGGCTGGCGCGCGTGGTGCGATCGAATGCTCAGGCGGGCTTTGAAAATGTCCCGCTCTGGCATGAGCGGGACATCTCACATTCGTCGGTTGAGCGGATTATTTTCCCCGACTCGACGACGTTGCTTGACTACATGCTGGCGAAAACCACCAACCTGCTTGAGACGATGTTCGTGTATCCGGAGCGCATGAAGGCGAACCTGGAGAGCACGGGCGGTTTGGTCTTCAGCGGCCAGCTCTTACTTGATCTGGTTGAGCAAGGCGTTTCGCGTGAGGACGCGTACCGGATTGTGCAGTCGCATGCCATGCGGGCGTGGAGGGAAGGCTTGAATTTTCGCGAGTTGGTGATGGCCGACAAGAACATTACCGGTCGAGTTCCAGCGAAAGCGATTCAGCGGGCGTTCGATTTGAAGCGGCAGCTGAGAAATATTGACGCAATTTTTGCGCGAGTGTTTGGAAAGGCTACACCGAGGCGAGCCAGGGGGCGACGGTCCTGAAGCATTCAACTAAAACCAAAAACTTCGCCGCGGATCACGCGGATTTCTTAAAGATTTATCCGCGAAAATCCGTGAAATCCGCGGCGGGTCTTGAAGTTCAATTAGAGTTGCAAAAACAAGGTAAGATTAGATAGAAAAATGCCTGAAGCGATTTTCAAACGCGTCCTGCTGAAACTGTCCGGTGAAGCGCTTGCCGCCAATCAGGGTTTCGGCGTTGACACCACCCGCATTCACGAAATCGCTGCTGAACTGGCCGATGTGCATTCGCTCGGCGTGCAGATCGCGATCGTTGTGGGCGGAGGAAATTTCTTTCGCGGCGTGGCTGAGCAGGCCCGCGACATGGACCGCGTGTCTGCCGACCACATGGGCATGCTGGCCACGGTCATCAATGCGCTGGCGCTTCAGGACGCGCTCGAAAAGCAGAACATCTACACCCGCGTGCAGTCGGCGATCGAGATGAACCAGGTGGCGGAGCCGTTCATCCGCCGCCGGGCGATCCGGCACCTTGAGAAAGGACGCGTGGTGATCTTTGCCGGAGGCACAGGAAACCCGTACTTTTCGACCGATACGGCAGCGTCTCTGCGGGCCATGGAGATCAAGGCTGATGCCATACTCAAGGCCACGAAAGTTGATGGCATTTACGACGCCGATCCGATGATCGTGAAAGACGCGACCAAGTTCTCGCAGATCACCTACATGGAAGTGCTGAAACGGGGCCTGAAGGTGATGGACTCAACCGCGATTTCGCTCTGCAAGGACAACAACCTGCCCATCATCATCTTCAATCTGAACCAGCGCGGAAATATTGCCAAGGTAGTTGCCGGGGAGAAGATTGGGTCGCTGGTGAGTGCGTGAAAACCTGCCATCAGCCGTCAGCCATCAGCCGTCAGCCATCAGTAAGAACCCATATCAAAAGGCCATAGCGAACTCGCGCGAAGCGGGATTCGAGTTTTTCGGCATTTGGCGGGTCGAGGATTTGTTTTTACTGATGGCTAATGGCTAGTTCACCCAGCCCGACTTCGAGCCGCCGTTCTTCTTGTCGTCATCAGGGGGGATGTAATTGCCGTGCTCGTCGAAGCGCACGGTTTGATTGCGGTCGCGCATATAGACTTCGAACTTGCGCGCGGCCCGGCGGCGTTTCCAACGGTAGTAGGAATTGCGAAGACCGTAGTATTTTTCGGAGATTCCCACCGAGCTTCGTTGCGTGAGAAATACCCTATACCAGAAGTAACCCGCCGCCAAACCCAGAAGCAAAACGAAGTAGAACAGTGCAAAGTGGCTCAAGAGCAGATAGGCAACTTCAATCGCGGCGGTAAACAAGACAATCCACTTCACCGGTATCTGAATTGGAATCGGGAAGAGCATAATTGGCGCGCTACGATTGAACAGATAGAAAACCATGAGAATTGCATTCGCAGCGGCTCCCGACCCCATTGCCGGCCCTTGGGCGATGAATCGGCTGAGCGAAAGTATGAATCCCCCCACCGCCGAGAGAGCGACGGTGCCGAAAAACAAACCGTAGAAGGATCTACGGCCAATTCGGTCCTGAACGGCGCCCCCCAGGAAATAAACCCCCAGAAGTGACAATGCAAACTGCAGCGGATCCACATACATGAAGGCGTAGGTTACGAACTGCCACAGCCAACCTTGTCGAACGTGTTCGGGATCGAGGATGCCCAGGGTAAGAAGTTGCTGGCCATAGCCCTGCGCAAAGGACATGAGCAGAAGGATGACGACATAAATAGCGACACTGGCGAGGATGATTTCGCGAACCGCGCCGCGGAACGGCGGGAAGCCCATTTCGAAGGAGGTATTTCTCGGCATACCAGGACTCTCAGCAAGTAATATCGTAGCAGCCCGCTATCGCTCCGGTACAGGCACGATGGGGAGGCTTCGGTGGCCGGATTCATCCACTGCCTGGACGGCGAAAATCACGTTGTCTTTCGAAACCGGAATGGTGGCTTTCGCCTCTTTGCCGGCAGCTAGCGCGTGCTCCCAATCGGGCGCTGATGTTGCGCGCCAGAGTACTTCGTAGCTGACGGCCCGGCCGTCATTCGGAGCGTCCCACGCAAGCGTGGAGCCATTCACCAGTTGCTTGGTTTCCAGGCGGACATTTCCCGGCGGAGCCGGCGCCGAGGCCAGAGAAGCCAGAGTCGCCGCATTCACCCGCGCCACATTTGCGACGTAGTCAAAATTCACGAACTTGGGAAGGTCGGCGTACTCGCCACCATTCTCGGTTCGGACATTCTGATGCTGCCGAGAGTAGTTCTCACGAAACTCGGCCATTCGCACGGCTGCAAATCCCTGCTGGTTGAAGGAAATATGGTCTCCACCACGCAGGTAGCGATCACGGCGGAATTCGAGCAGCGCAGAAACTTCCAGCTGGTATGCGCGTGCGGCCTGCCCGATGTAACGCGCCAGTTCTCGCGATGGCGAGTCGTTCTCGCCGCCGAGCGCGCCAATTGCCCGCAACTGTTTCTCTGTCGCATTGTCAGGAATGCTTTCGGAGAAAACGCGAACTACTTTGGGATCCTGTCCAGGACTTTGATCTCCGCCAACGATGTCGTTGTTCAGAACGGCTTCGATGTCCCAACCCTGAGCGCTGGCAAGCTCCGCAAAATGCTTGCTGCCGTACAGGCCCTGCTCTTCTCCGGCGACGGTCAGGAAGATGATGGTGCCGGGGAAATGCAGCTTGCAGAGCACGCGTGCGCACTCGAGGCTCACAGCTGTGCCGCTGGCGTCATCGTTCGCGCCGGGCGCGGGATCCGTTATGTTTTCATTGCTGCTGTTGCGCGAATCGTAGTGGCCGGTCAGGAGGACCATACGTTTTGCATCTTCTGGATTGGTTCCCCGCAGAATCGCATAAACATTCGTGATTACAGTCGGCGACGCGACGCGTTCCCTCACCGGCTGGGTGAAGCCGTCGGTCTTCACTTCAAGGCAGCCGCCGCACTCTCGTGAGTAGCGTTCGAACTCGCTCTTGATCCACTCCCGGGCCGCGCCGACTCCGCGGCCTGCTTTGATCGACTCCGCATCCTAAGCGGAGAGCGTGCTGCGGTTTTGAAAACTGACCAGCTTTTCAATATCGGATTGAATCTGCCCTGCAGAAATGTTCCGCAACGCGGCTGCAATCTGAGGATCGGCAGAGTTTGCAGGCTGTTGAGCGGACAGCAAGGACGGGTGGCAATTCAGAAGCAAGAATCCGAATGCGAACAGGAGTAATCTAAGCGGAAGATTCAGGCGAGAAGGTTTAACTTCGGGGCTTCGAGTTCCACCATATCCGTAGAAACTTCCAGCGGGCACGAAGCGTTCGAAACATGAAACTCGAAACATACTCCAACTCGTCGAAGCAGTGTTTCCATATGCGGCGTAAGCGATTG
>Ga0075425_100002589_pt1 | contig 18148 bp, 8 predicted proteins | sample SoiMethybrSBSTD4_FD_75300 | JGI IMG/M metagenome (GOLD analysis project Ga0075425, IMG submission 75300) | Bulk soil microbial communities from a Populus tree surrounding site in Tennessee, USA - Soil MetaG P. TD hybrid SBSTD4 | ecosystem: Environmental > Terrestrial > Soil > Tree plantation... | reverse complement strand
TGCTACGCCCGCCGAATTCCTGACTGAGTAATCGGTGAAGCTCACCCATCTCCATTGACCGCCCTTCGCGCCGATCCAACCCATTTACGAATTCGTGAAGATTTGATCCAGTGAGCAGCGGGACATCCGTCGATATTTCGGGAGCGCCTGGATCAAATGGATGACGAGGCAATATGTCGCTATCCATTGTGGGGCCCCAGTTGTCCTCACCGTACACCTGCCGAATCGAGGACCGCTGCGATGGCATTCTCTTCATCGCTTCCGCAGCAGCTCCCGAGAGGCGATCAACTGGAATTGCTTGCAGTTCTCTCACCCTTGACTTGGACAGACCCACTTCTGCTAGCACTAACTCACCCAATCGACCCGAGTAATCCGGCGACAGGCACTTTAGAAAGGGTCCACTCTGAACAATCGCGCGATGAAATAAGCCTTTGGCCGCCGGCATCGCCATGACGGCAAGTACTTTCCCGCCACCACCAGATTGGCCGAAGATGGTTACGCAACCTGGGTCACCCCCGAATGTAGCAATGTTTTCGCGAACCCAGGCCAGCACAGCGACGATGTCAAGCATGCCAACGTTAGCCGAGCTGAAAAATTCTTCGCCGCCCATCTCTTGAAGATTCAGATAGCCATAAACATTCAACCGATGATTGTGCGTAACCACGACAACGTCGTGATTTCGCGCGAGGTTTTCGCCGTCGTACGCTAGGAGGTCGTGGCCGCTGCCACCAGAAAACCCGCCCCCGTGCATGTAAACCATGACTGGGCGTTTATGGGAGCCATTGATCTCAGGTGTCCAAAGATTAAGCCGCAGGCAATCCTCACCAGGTATGGTGGCAGCGGCACCGCGGTGGAGCACGAATGCATCTTCATCAGTATTCGCAAGATTCTTTCCCTCGGTGTCGAAGTGAGCGGAATCCTGATTAGGACAGACCCGACCATACTGCAATGCGTTGCGAATTCCGCTCCAGGGCTCGAGTTTCATTGGCGGCATGAAGCGGTTTGCACCTGAAGTGGAAGCGCCGTAGGGAACGCCCTTGAAGGTATAAACGCCGTTTCGCTTGAATCCCCGGATCTTCCCGGCAGTTGTCTCAACCACCGTCACTGCGTCCGAGGCCACAACCTTGCTTCGCCCGCAGGATGCTTGCGGCTCATGCAGAGCTCCTTGAGCAGTAGCAAGGGACGGAGGCAGCGGGTTGGAGGATGCGATCGCGGCGCCCGCAAGTCCTGCACATGATGCCGCGATACCGCCTAAAAACCTTCTTCGATCCCTCGAAATCGGTGTTGAACGAACCGTATTTTTAAAAGCGTTAAATGTGGCTGCGTTTCTCTTCATAACGGCCCTTAGCATGACAAGCTGCACGAGTAACTTTGTGGTACGAGAAACTTCCGGCGTATCCAGTCGCAGATGTCTTCTGTCGCTCGGTTCTCGTTCAACGCGCGCGAATCATTTCCAAGGCCTTCGCGGCGTCCCGATCTTCGGGGTTAAGTGCGAGCGCTTTGCCTAGTTCCTCGGTGCCCCGTTCAATCTGGCCGTCCCGGCAGAGAGTCAGGCCTAAGTCACGGTGAAGCGTGCTCTCGATCTCGCAATCTCCGCAGGTTTCAAGCGCTTCACTAAAAAGGCGGACTGACTCGCGCCAGTTCCGAACCGTAAATGCGTGGAAAGCTTCGTTAGCGAGCGCCTTGGCCTGATCGACGACAGAATTTTGTGCCTTGAGCCGGAGGAACTGGTCACTCAGCCTCTTTGATTCCTCGGGATCAGTGGTGTGAAGAGCGCGCGAAAGCTTATAGATGGCTTGCGCTGAATTGGGATCGATCGCCAAGGCCATTCGAAGCTCGGCTACAGCTTCGGTGGTCCGATGCTGATGTAGCAGACTGTCGGCAAGCTTGATATGAGCCTTGACATTGCCGGGCTGTAGCTTCACAACCTTCCGCAACAATTCGGTTTCTTTAGTGAAGTTTCCCTGCGCCCGCTCGCCAAACGACCAGTAGAAATAACAGTCTGGATTGCCCGGAGCGAGCCGGGCCGCAAGAGCGAATTCGTTGCCAGCCTCCCGATCCTGATTCATGTCACTGAGAATGCGCGCCCGATTCAAATGCGCGATCGCCAGAGCGGGATCAATAGAAATTGCGGTTGCCGTTTCCGCCAGGGCGCGGTTAAGGTCGCCGGAGTCAGCGAGGGCGATAGCAAGATCGACATGCGCTTGGGCGGACCGCGGAATCAGCCCAATCACGCGCTTGAGAAGAGCGACGGCGCTGGCATACTCGCCCAGCCGGCCTTTGACCTTGGCATCCAGATTCAGGATCACCGGATCAGATGGAGCAAGTTTCTCAGCGCGATCCAAAATCAGTTCAGCTTCGGCGATTTTTCCTGCCTCAAGTAGCTTTCTGCCTTGATCGAGGAGTTCGCTCGAAGACGAAGCCCCCTGTGATGCGGCTGCAACGATCGAACTCAAGTTGAGAGCGCAGCATACAACTAGCAGTGCAACAAAAACACGAGAGCGATTGTTCTTGCCTGCTCGCATTGTTGCTTGAAGAATGACGGGGCCACTCACCTTATAACGCGTTGTTACCGGTTACTCGGGCTAGAGAATAGCATTTTCCGCCGTACCGCCCCGACGCGCCTCAGTGTAGAACGGCCGCTTCCGCGGCCGTTCTACATGCAATCAAGTTGCGCTACCCGGCTGACAGTCTTAGAAGATAAACTTCGCTGCAAGCTGAAGTTGTCGTGCTGTACTTGCGACGCTATCGATCACACCGAAGAGTTGTATGTTGCTGATGTCGTTATGGGGCTGACCCAAGTCTACGTGGTTAAGCACATTGAATGCCTCGGCCCGAAACTCGAATTGCCGCCGTTCCCCAACCGGGAAAATGCGAAAGAGCGAAGTATCCAGGTTCCAATAGGACGGGCCCCGGATGGAGTTGCGTCCTGCGTCGCCGAAAGTGCCCCTTGGTGGCGCGGCAAACGCAGCGGTATTGAACCACTCCGCTGCGCTCTTGTGCGAAAGCCCGGGATTCCCCACTTTGTTCAAATGTTCATAACCAGTCCACCCTGCTTGCCCCGTATTTGCCCAATCCCCACCGATGATGGGAGTAAAAGCAATGCCCGAATGGGCTTGGAACAGGTTGTTAATCTGCCAGCCGCCCACGATGTAATCGAGCACACCGTGTCCAGTGGAAAATCTCTTTCCCCTCCCAACAGGAATTTCGTAAAGCGTGTTCACAGATAGAATGTGCGTCAAATCCAGTCCGGAGACAGACCGATCGAAGCGAGCCGGGTTATAAGCATCCTGCGGAACGCCGCCCTCAACACCGTAATATCCGTCGCCTCCCTCATCAATCGCCTTTGAAAAGGTGTAGGACACTCCGTATGAGAGACCGTTGGTGTACCTCTTATCCAGCGAGGCCTGCAGCCCGTGGTAATTACCATTGCCCACGCCGCGATCATAAAACGTCGGTGCAATGTAGGGATACAAAGCGCGAGACTGGTCAAAGGCGCTAGTTGACGGCGTAGTCGCACCACCATAGGTGCCGGCAACATCGAGCCGGTGCATGCTCGAACCAACATAATTTACTGTCAGCGTGGTTGACGGGTTAATAAGTTTCTGCACGCCGAAGTTCCACTGTTCCGCATAGGGAACCTTCAGATTCGGATCGTATTCAAAGCCAACCTGGCCGAATGGGTCAGGCGCGGGGAAGAAGTTATTATTCCCCGCGATTGCGAATGGATTCTGAGCGGTAACCGTCGGCGTTGGTGAGGCAGAGGTTGGCGCGTTCAAGTTGGCAGCTTCCTGTTGACCAATGTCCGGCCATAGTCCGCTTATATTCTGTGCGGTTTGCAATACACCCGCCCAGTTGTCATAGACGATGCCGAAACCTCCACGAACAACCAAGCCATCCATCGCCTTATAGGCAAACCCGAGGTGGGGGCCGAAATTCTTCCAGTCGTTATGAAGTATCTTATTGTTTGGAGAGACGACGACGTGCGCCGGAAGCGCACCGGTTCCGGGAAGGCAAGGCGCAAAGCCGCGAACACTGCAGAGCGGGGGAAGCTTCTGGATGATATAGGTGCCGTTGTTGAAATCAACGTCACCTGTCTCCGGCCCACCATTTATACCAATTTGCTTGTCGGTACCCATGGGTGGATAAAATGTGACGTCGTAGCGAAGTCCCGCATTGATCGTCAATTTAGGTGTAGCTCTCCAGGAGTCCTGCACAAATTCGCTCATTACACCGCCGGGGCGTGTTTCCGTAACTACGTTGCGCCGGTCTGCTTGCGAGGGGACGTTGAGCAGGAAGGAAGCAAGCGGATTGCCGGTGTTTGTTTGCTGGCCAACGGGGTCGCTGGCATTTAATTCCGCGGTTGCCCCAGCGCCGAATGTGACGGTATCGGTCGTGATCGGACTGTAAAACTTATTGCTGATGAACCCTCCACCAATGTTAATCACATGGTTTCCAATTGTCTTTGTCACAACGCCACTGAATTGGTTGGCAGTCGGGACCTGTGGGTGCAGCGCGTAGACTTCGCCGGCGCTGGGAAATCCGGAGATACCAGCCGCAGGAAGAAAGCTCCTTCCCGGTGCTGCCTTGAAATTGCCGACAAATGCCGGCGAGAATCCAATCTGGCTGATGAGAGCTGCGGTAGAGTTTGTAAAGGCAGCTGTCGCGTTGTCTCCCACTTCAGTTCGGCCAAATTGAGCCTGAACAATGAGACTCGGACTGAAGACATGTACGTAACTGCCTCCATAGTTCCGGTTTGGAATAGTGACGACTTGGGGTATCCCGGGAAGGCCAAGGGAAGAACTTTGTACGCTGGTATCGTGGCTATAACGGAACCATGCTGAGTCATTCTGGCCAAACTTTTGATCGATCTTTGCAGTGAATTGGTTGATGTGTTGAGTGGTGGGAGTTGAGTCAGTCGCATTGGCTCCGGAGTTTGTATCAAGTACAGGCCCGGCAGCCGGGAAGATGAACTTCGCCCAGGCTACCATGTTGGGATCTGGAGTGATTTGGTTTCCCGGAAATGGGTCGCGAATGAACTGGCCAGGGTTGGCTGGGTCCGGTCGAGTAGAGAACGGGTTGTATATCTGCGTCCCCCAGGAACTCAAATCCCCGGCAAGCTCCGCGGCAGTGGGAACTCTTATGTCGTTAGCCTGGGTCAGTGAATAACGGAATCCCTGATATGCCGCGAAGAAAAATGTCTTGTTTTTACCGTTATATAGTTTCGGGATCAAAACCGGCCCCCCGACGACGCCGCCGAATTCGTTTTGCCTAAAATCCGGACGGGAGTGAGTGTGAGGTTGCTGACCATCGAAGATTCCATTGCGGGCATACTCGAACACTGAGCCGTGCAAGTCGTTCGTGCCGGACTTGGTGACTACGTTGACGACGCCACCGATTACCGACCCGTATTCCGCGCTGTCGGCGTGAGACACGACCTTGAATTCCTGAATTTCATCGATGATAGGTGGGACCGCGTACACACTATGGAAGGCGCCAAAATTGCTCAGGCCATCCGTGAAAAAGTAATTGCTTCGGTTAGCGGACCCATTGACGGAGGGAATCGTGGGAGCCACGTTGCCCGGCGCCGGTTCTGCATAATTACCTTGTCCGGGACCGGACTGCGAATTGTTCACCGGGGATACACCTGGGGTTAAGGTAAGAAGCTGTGTAAAGTCGCGCCCGTTGAGTGGCAGATCGTTCACCTGTTTCGTCGCCACAACCAGGCCGAGATTGGCACTTGTGGTCTCCAGTTGCGGCGTCGCGCCCCGCACCTCCACTACTTCGATTTGCGAACCGACGGTCAGAGCGAAATCAATCGTCGCCGCCTGTCCGACCTCAAGTGAGAACTCAGGAACCAGCTGCTTCCCGAAGTTTGGAGCCGATGCGGAAACCACATATCTACCCGGTGTGATATCGAGGAAGAGATAGGCGCCCGCATCATTGGTTGTGGTTGTGTGCTCGACAGCAGTAGCCACATTTTTCAGAACGACTCTGCCTTTCGGAACCACCGCGCCGCTGGAATCCTTTACAACTCCGCTCAGCTTGGCCGTCGATAGCTGTGCAAACCCCGTGCTGGATAGCAATAGGATTCCACCCAGAAGACACGCTTGCCACATGGCGAACGCTCGGCAGGTCTTCCACCCCTCAACTGAAGACTTCATAAAACGCATCTTGGCGCTGCGAGAAGCTTTGTACATAGCTTGTCCTCCGAAAAGTCTCTTTGATCCAGGGCTTCCGTGATCAGAAATGCGAAGGCCGCGATGCCTACGCATTCTCGGCTGCGAGGCAGCATATGCGATCGAAATGGTGGTTGTCAATCATAAATAATGATCGAAACCTGATTTTTTTCGGACGAGAGGTGCTCGGGAGGAGCAGACGGCCTGGAAGGTGCTCATCTTCGTACAACTATGTGGGCCGCTTCGGGGCCTCATTTGTTGGGGCCTAGTCCAAACGTTCATGATGCTGGACCGGAACCCTGGCCCGGCGGCGTTCAGTGGCGAGTGGAGATTTGTCCACGCTTGGGTCGAACTCTTCTGATCTTGAGCGTCACCTGTCTCAGCGATGCGACGGCTCTTTTAGTGAGACGTCTCTCGATCAAATCTGTGGGATTGAACCTAGACGAGGATGATCTCAATGCCGAGTTTTTCGAATGGCGCAATGGCTGAAGCGGATGCCTCACTATCGGTAATCAATCTGTCCATGCCTTTTGTTGGGCAGAGGAGATACTTGCTGACAGAACCGAGTTTGCTGTGATCAGCTACCACAACCTTCATTTTGGCGTTTTGCACAAGTTTGCGCAGGACTTCGGCTTCAGAGGGATTCGTGCACGTGAGGCCTTGTTTTGCATGGATGCCGTCAACACCGATGAACATGATGTCGGAGAAGAGCGCCTCGGCTGCGGCATTTGCAAGCGGACCTATGAGAGTGAACCAGCTTCCACGGAGGTGCCCTCCCGTCACGATCACCTCGATATCTTTCCTGTTGCTCAACTCCATTGCTACGTTCACGGTATTTGTAATGATCGAGATGCCAGTAAGAGCTCTCAGGCACCGCACGACTTCGGTCGTCGTGGTACCTCCAGTTAAGGCAACAGTCTGTCCCGTGCTGACGAGAGCAGCTGCCGCGACCGCAATCCGACGTTTTTCTTCAGCGAAGCTGTTTACTTTGTCCTGGAAAGAACTATCGTGTCGAAACGGTTCGTAGAACAATGGCCCAATCGGGACAGCTCCGCCTCGCGTTCGCCTCAAAAGCGACCGGCTTTCAAGGTCCTCGAGATCTCGCCGGATAGTTGCTATCGATGCGCCGAGCGTGTTGCAAAGTTCCTCGACTTCGACACCGCCTGTCTCCTGCAGGCGACGAAAAATGTATTCCTGACGTGCGACGAGATTATCGGTCTTGGGAGCCATATAGTTGAGCGCAACAGGCCGATTCTTCGGCCTCTCGTTTACTATATCTCAGTGTGATCGTACAATCTTGACGTATGATCGAAACGCCTTCATCGAACTCATCCCGCCGAAATTCGATTTCCGATGATTGCGGCCCTGAATGCTAGGTCGGGAACTGTCTAGATCTCGGGTTTTGCACTTCAAAATATCATAATACGTGATCGTATTCTGACATGCAGTCATCATATATGATTGACATATCCGCATCGTGCGCAACTACGATTGCGGGCGAAATGAGCACGACCCTGAATGGCCAGGCACCCTGTTTGATCAAGAAATCTTCATGTTCAGCGCGCGTAGATTGAAGGTCCAACGCGTGGGTTAAAGATGACATCGCCTTGACCCAAACTCGCGTCAGAATGAACAACCCCTGGTCGCATCAACGCCTGGTGTCCTTAACTGCAGGGTTGCTTATCGCCTTAGTCGCGCGGGAGATGCGCACGCAACCTTCGACCCAGAACGCGGCTGGAATCAGCTTCGAAAATCGCCAGCCGCGATCCGGTGTAGATTTTGTTTTGAACAACGGAACCACCGTTGACAAGCCGATCATCGACAGCATTCCTGGCGGAGTCGCATTGCTGGATTACGACAATGACGGCTTTCTCGACATCTTCTTCACAAATGGCGCGCGGATACCTTCTCTGTCGAAAGAGGGTCCTGGCTTTTACAACCGGTTGTATCACAACAATCATGACGGAACGTTTACCGATGTCACCGAGAAAGCGGGCTTGAGCGGGACGGGATACACAATCGGCGTTGCTGCAGCGGATTTTGACAATGATCGTTGGACAGATCTTTACGTCACTGGAATCAATCGTAATATTTTGTACCGCAACAATCACGACGGAACATTCACGGATGTCACCGAAAAGGCAGGCGTATCCGGGATTAACTCCGCAGGTAAGAAACTACTCTCTGTCTCGGCGGCGTGGATTGATTACGACAATGATGGCCGTCTCGATCTGTTCGTGACGAACTATCTTGACTGGTCACCGGAGACGTCAAAGATCTGTGGTTTGCCGGGGAAACGCCTATCCTGCCCGCCGTCTCTCTACCCCGGTGAGCCGAACATTCTGTATCACAACAACGGCGACGGAACATTCACCGACGTTTCGGAGTCTACTGGCATCGCCGATCACATTGGGAAAGGAATGGGCGTCGCCGTGGCTGACTACGATGCAGACGGATGGATGGACATTTTCGTGGCCAACGACAACCAAAGAAACTTTCTGTTCAAGAATCGCCGGGGTAAAAGGTTCGATGAGGTCGGGGTAGAAGCCGGCGTAGCGTACACGGAAGATGGTATTCCTGTTTCAAGTATGGGTGTTGATTTTCGAGACTATCGAAACGACGGAAGGCCCGGAATATTTATTACAGCGTTGGGTGGCGAAACCTTCCCTTTGTATCGAAACGAAGGAAACGATCTCTTCAGTATGGAAACTTATCCCGCCAATATTGGTTTCTCGACATACAAGATGAGTGGCTGGGGAGCTGGAATCGTCGACCTTAACAATGACGGTTACAAAGACCTCTTCAGCGCCAACTCCCATGTCAGTGAAAATGCCGATATTGATCCTCAGCAGCATTATCTGCAGACCAACGCCTTCTTCGAGAACATGAAAGACAACACCTTTCAAGACGTAAGTGCACACGTAGGCCCCGGCCTCAGTGTGCGCGCAGCACATCGTGGAGCAGCGTTTGGCGACTTGAATAACGACGGCAAGATCGACATCGTTGTCTCCGTAATTGCAGGGCACGCGGAGTTGCTCTATAACACGACGGCGAACGGCAACCATTGGCTCCTGATTCAGACTGTCGGTACAAAGAGCAACCGTGACGGCATTGGAACACAGATCAAGCTCACCTCCCAGTCCGGCTCCGTGCAATTCAACCAGGTGACAACCGCTGGAAGCTATGCAAGCTCTTCGGACAAGCGCGTTCATTTTGGGCTCGGCCGCGACAAATTGGTAAAGGAAATCACACTTCGCTGGCCGAGCGGAATAGTTCAGACTTTGCACAATGTGAAAGCGGACCAGTTTCTCCGAGTGACGGAGTCAGCATTGTGAGGGCTCTGTATGGCTCCGTTCTTTGCTTGGGGATGGCTGTCCGATGCATAGCGGCCACCAGTGAGGTCTCGACCGACTCGAATGCCGACGCTTGTGCCGGAGCAGAAATTCAACTTAAGTCTCTCTCGACAAACCTGAATCGCAACCAATTCGCGGTTGCAGAGGACCGGCTAAAGCGGCTCAAGGCGGAGCATCCCGACTGCCCTTCAATCCTGCTGGCTGAGGCAAGAATCAAAGCTTCGCAGGGCGCCGCGGAGGCGCGTGACTTGTTCTCACGATATCTTGAGAAGGTGCCCAACGATCCTGCAGGCTTGGCCTGCTTTGCACGCTTTCTGATCGCTCAGGGTCAATATCAACAAGCCGACGAACTCTCCGATGCGGCAGTTTCGCAAGATGTTAAAAATCCCGCGGCGCTTGCCGTACGAGGTCAGATCCTGATCATGAAGGGTCAACCCAAGCAAGGTGAGGAGCTGCTGATCAAGTCCTGCGAACTCGATCCCGACAACGCTGAATCGCAGTTTCAACTCGGAGCACTTTACGATCGCGCGAAGCGTCCCGGGGAAGCGGTAAAGCATTTCCAAAAGGTAGTTGACCTCGATCCCGGCTACGCCTCTGCATGGGATTACTTGGCGCTCAACTTGGAACCGCTTGGGGAAGTCGATCGCGCCGACGTAGCATACAGGCGCGGTCTCGAGGTGAATCATGAAGGGCAACAATTCGACGCCTTTCTCGATTACAACTACGGTCGATTTCTTGCCAAGCGAAATCATCTTGCGGAGAGTAAGCTGCATCTTGACCGGGCCGTAGAGCTGGTGCCCGATTATCGAGATACCTGGTACGACAGAGCCAAGCTAAACTTACGCATGGGCAACTATGCACAGGCGCGGTCGGATGCGGAGCGCGCTGCCAGCCTCACTGAAGAGACCGGTGGCATTCTTAATCTCCAGATCTACAATCTTCTCGAACAGATCTATCGGCGACTGGGTGAACAAGAGTTGGCAGATAAGTACGCAAATCTGACCCGGCAAACGCCTCCCCCAATGCGCAAAGGATCTGAGTCGACGCCACCGCGGTAAATCCAGAGAGGTCAGTTGCACCTTCACCACATGTCGGGGCAGAAGTTATCGTGCTCGATTAGTACGCGATCAGTGCGTGTTAGTGGCATTTATGCTCGTTCTATACGACTGTTATTTTGACATTCGAGCATTATCCCGGTAAGATCTCCACCCGACACGCTCTTCAGCCGAACCGAATGAGGATCTCGCGGGGACTAGGCCTGCGTGACGCTCTTCGGGGTTCATTCCGACTGGTTAGAAAGAAAGTTTCTTGCCGAGTATGGAAAGACGCAAAGTCATAAAGGGAATTGCCGCTGCAGTCGGCATGGCTTGGGTGAATCCTCGGATGTCGGCTCTAGGCCTGGATCAAACCCTGGCGGAGAAGTCGAGCTTTGCCGTTCCAATTCGCGCGTTGGCACATAAAGGTGGGAAGCTTGTCCAACCGATCCAACTGACCATAGAGCATGCGGGAGCGGATGCAACTTTGGTGGTTCGCGTCAATCATCAGGAAGGCGAGAGCCGGGTTCTGTCTCCGGGCATGCATACATTCAACATCTATGTCGATCCGGTTGAAACCGCTCGGCATATGTTTGTCGAGTATGAAATTGTCGGCAAGTCAGACTCGGTCGAAGTTCGCGTAGAGCCAGTCCGCAAAGTGCTGATCTTCATCCTGCCACATTCCCACCATGACCTTGGATACACGGATCTCCAGAGCAATGTTGAAGAAAAACAAATGGCAAACATCTCCCGGGGAATCGAACTGGCGCGAAACACGGCCAACTACCCGCCCGGTGCGCGGTTCGTTTGGAACCTTGAGGTCCTCTGGGGAGCAGATCAGTTCATGCGGACCAAGACCGAGGCAGAGCGCCAAGAACTGATCAGCGCCGCGAAGAAGGGCTGGATCGGGCTCAACGGCATGTATGCGAACGAGCTAACTGGCCTTTGCCGCCCTGAAGAGCTTCTCCAACTATTTCGTTACGGAACCGAATTAGGCAGTCAGTGTGGGATCCCCGTTGACTCTGCCATGATCAGCGATGTTCCTGGCTATACCTGGGGGACGGTCGCCGCGATGGCCCAGGCAGGCATCCGCTACTTCTCAGCTGCGCCCAATTTCTTCGACCGCATTGGAACCTTTATGGTTGAGTGGCAAGATAAGCCATTCTGGTGGGTCTCTCCGTCAGGCAACGAAAGAGTGCTTGTCTGGGCACCGTGGACTGGCTATGCAATGTCGCACGTCATGAAGCTGGACACACGATTGGTCAACGAATACCAAGCCAGACTGGATGAGGTCGGTTTCCCTTATCAGATTTCTTATATCCGGTGGTCGGGCCATGGCGACAATGCGGAACCTGATCCCGACATTTGCGAGTTCGTGAAAAAGTGGAATCAAGAATATGAATGGCCGCGATTATCCATTTCCACAACCAGCGATGCGTTTGCGGCATTCGAGAAACAGCACGGCCACCAACTGCCCGAGTTCAAGGGCGATTTGACCCCTTACTGGGAGGATGGAGCCGGGTCATCGGCCCTAGAGACACGAATGAACCGCGGAGCAGCCGAGCGGTTGGGGCAGGCGGCAACACTCTCGGCGATGCTCGCACCGCAGGCATACAACAGCGCCGATTTCAGCACCGCTTGGAGAAATGTCTTGTTGTATTCGGAACACACATGGGGAGCGTGGAATAGTGTTTCGGATTCTGAGAATCCTTTTGTCGCACAACAATGGCAGGTGAAACGTCAATTCGCTGTTGACGCCGAGAACGAATCGAAGAAGCTTTTTGACAAGGTGCTCGACACCTATGCAAGCGAGAAGAATAGCTCCAACGTAGATGTGCATAACACCTGTTCCTGGCCGAGGACTGAAGTGATTGTGATCTCGAAGGAGAGGTCTCTGGGCAAGGACCACGTGAAGAATGAACACGGCACATCCGTTCCCTCACAGCGTCTTTCGACAGGAGAACTGGCTTTTCTCGCCAAGAATGTTCCTCCGCTGGGAAGTGCCAGCTTTCATCTTTCAGCAGCGGCCCCGTATGTTCCGGCAAAGCCGGTGACGGTCCTGGACGGAGTCCTGGATAACGGCATCGTGCGTGCGAAAGTCGACAGCAACAGCGGCGACATCGTCGATCTGACGTCCAACAAGAGTGCGCGCAACCTTGTGGACACCAGCCGGGACGAGGCAGTAAATCAATACCTATTCCTCGAAGGCAAAGACACATCGAAGGTAAGTACGAGTGGGCCTGCACGCATCGCCATCGAGGAACCCGGCCCCCTCATTGCCGCGATTCGCATCGAGTCTTCCGCGCCGGGGTGTGTGGACCTGGTTCGCCGCGTGCGACTGAAGGCCTCTGCAGATTGGATCGAGATATCCAATATCGTAAATAAGAATCGTGCGCCCCTGAATCCGCACCCAGGCCAAGGCGGGCCTGGCGGAGATTTTGCTCAGCATGAATCCAAAGAAAGCCTGCAATTCGCGTTTCCGTTTGCCATTGAGAATGGTCAGATTCACGTTGACATCCCGCTCGCGGTAATGCGTCCCGAAATTGATCAACTGCCGGGTTCATGCAAGAACTCGTTGCCTGTGGGCCGCTGGATTGATGTCGCAAACGCAGAGCACGGTGTCACCTGGGCGACACTTGATGCGCCTCTGGTCGAAATCGGCTCTCTTTCGGCTACCCTACTAGGCTCGCAAACCCATCCTGAGATCTGGCGTAAGCATATTGAGTCCACACAGAACTTCTATTCCTGGATCATGAACAATCATTGGTCAACGAATTACCGCGCGTACCAGGATGGCCCTGTCGAGTTTCGATACGTGCTTCGTCCGCATGGCGGTTACGACCCTGCGTCTGCGAGCCGCTTCGCGACGGGCATGTCACAGCCCCTGGTCGCTTCAGCCCAGGGGCAGCGATCTAAAGTGGGGCTGAGGCTCCGGATAGATCAGGAAGATGTGCTGGTGCAGGAGTGCAAGCCAAGCGCAGACGGCAGCGCGTGGATTGTCCGGCTCTTCGGCGCCGCGGGAGAGGATCGTAGGGCCGGCTTGACCTGGGCGGATGGGAGGCCGATTAAGGTGTGGCGCAGCAACCTCAGTGAGCTACCGCTTGAAAGAATCGATACACAAGTGGACGTACCTGCGTGGGATTTGATCACGCTGCGCATTGAAACCCTGAACACGTAGGTCGGCCGCAGTCGAGTAAGGGGCCAGTTGGCACTGACTGCGGGTTTCTCGAGCGTGCCCACGCTACTGCGGCAGTTCGGAAGATACGGACGAAATGGAGACATGTGAAACGATGCGTAAAGCCAGGAGCGAAACCCCTTCGGTAATGCATGAGACCATAAGCCGACGGATGTTCTGCGGAACCGGTATCGCGGCGCTCTCAGCGCAACTACTTCCCGGTATGGCCTTTGGATTTGCTGGGGATAGCGCAGCAACGCCGTCGGGTGCTTCAGGGTTACCGACGCTGGATGAATTAGGAACCGGCTGGCTGGATTGCGGCCTGATTGCGCAGATGCCTTCGCTGCATAACTTCCACGAGATGGCCGCCTGCTCGCCAGATCTTGTTGGGGTGAACTTCCTCCCTGACGGTCAACTCTATGGCGACGAATCCGGACCGCGCTGGCCCATCTATTATTCCCTGCCGCTTTGTGGCATGACAATTGATGGTCGGTCCTACGAGAGTACGAACTGCAGGTGGTTTGCGTTCCAGGCGGTACGCCGCGCACAAGTAGGCGATCTCGAGGTGGTCACCACAAACAGGCTGGTTATAGAAGACACGGTGGTCATGTGGCGAGTGAAGTTCACCAATAATGGCGTGACCGCCAAATCTTTTCACCTAGCACTGACTGTGGATCCGGGCTGGAAGCCAGTCAACCGGGAGGTTATCGGCCCTGGAGAGATCCGCGCCACGTCGGACAAATGGAAGATGGACTATGTTTATCGCTTCTTCGATCTTCCGCAAAACAAAACGGACGGCCAGTTTGCCGAGTGGCAGGTGAGCCTCGCCCCGAGTGAAAGTCGCGAAATTCGTTTCTTGATGTACGTAGGGGAACCAGACAAGCCCGGACGCCCTGGCCTTACAAGCGAGTGGTTCGATACTCAGTGGGACCGCACCAAAGCCGAATGGGAGAACAGGTGGAAGAGCGCCTTCACGCCGGACAACGACTTCTTCTCAGGCAATGCTCCGCTGCTGGTTACAAACGATGCGGCGATCCGTGAAATCTACTACCGTAGTGTGCTTACGTTACTTGTGCTGTTGCGAACCAATCTGTGGAGCAACAGGACGTTTATCACCAGCGGTGAACGCGCCAAAGGGGTGGTCTTCTACTGGGACACCTCGCTGTTCTCTACTCTTTTCGCCTTGCTCGAACCCAAGCAGATGAAGGAGCAAATCAAGTTGTTCCTTGAGCAGGACCCGCACGAGAGCGCGGTTATCGTTTTCAAACCTGAACGACCGCCTTCGCCCAAGCATCTGGAGGTTCCTGCCGGATGGGACCTGCGCGGATATGCGGCAAACGATCTCTCCATCTTCCGGCTGGCCTGGTCGTATCTGGTTGTCACGCAGGACAAGGAGTTCCTCCGGGAGAAGATCGCCGATCAGACGGTGCTGCAACGCATGCACGTTCTAGCGACAAACTGGAAGAAACTGCGGTTGAATCCTACAGACCAGCTTGCTGATTACGGTGGCGCTCTCAATCTGCTGGAATGTGTGCCTACCTACATCAACAAAGTTCCTTCGTTCAACTCCGCTAACGTGTGGATGATGCGGGAACTTGCCGATATTTTCGAGGAGAACGGCGACGGCGCCGAAGCCTGCCGGTTGCGCCTCGAGGCAGACGCCATGTTCAAGGCAGTCATGACGCTCTACGAACCGGGAAAGGGCGTATGGGCAAGCCTGCACCGCGATGGAACACGGGTGGAGATGCGGCACTGCTACGACTTCGCCACTGTCGGCCGTTTCCTGGCTGCAGATCTGCCGCCGAATGTTCGCCGTGAAATGGTGGACTTCGTTCAACGCGAACTGTTGATGGAAAAGTGGATGCGCGCGCAATCTCAACTCGACGTGGCAGCGACCATCTCTGACCGCCCCGATCATGGACCGATGGGCGCCTACGATGCATGGCCTGCCGGGACGGTTGACGCCTTGTGCCGCCTGGGATACTGGAACATCGCAGTTCCCTTTCTGCGGCGGACTCAGGCTGCGGTCTATGAAGGGGTGTATGCGCAGGCGCGCGAGTTCTACGGAGTAAAGAGGCGAGAACGCGACGCTCCAATGCGCATTGCTCAACGTCAGGGCTGCATGCGCGAGTGTACCGGCGGCGGAGCCTTTGCAGAGACCGTCCTTTGCACGCTTTTCGGGTATCTGCCGAAACTCAGCGGCGCACCTGAGCTGCTGAATGCTCATTCGCCAAGAGGCTTTAACGGTGAACTGCGGCATTTGCGCCATGGGACGAAGACGTACACCATCCACTCCGGAGATGCTGGACTTGGACTGCAAGTAGAGACGTAGTGCGTCGACATCTTGACGTGTAGGCCCTATCGGTGCGTTTCGGCGGGTTGCCCTACCGATAAGCTTCGGCCTTTCGCACGTTTTTCTCACACACCTTTGCTCCGCACAGGGTGCCGGTGATGCCGTTACCTTCAGTGACGGTGTAGATGCGATCTACTTCAGGTAGCTTGATTGTTCCTTTTCGCTTGATGGCCAGTGGATCTCCGGACTTCCTCATCCGTCGCGGTCCCCAGGCCGAAACGCAAACGGCGGTCGTTCGAAGATATATAACTTCCACTCGCAAGCACGTCCTGACGTTGGCGGATTCGGTTGGCGGTCAAAACGCGGTGGCTGACGTCGGATTTGCAGGTTGACTATGGCTCATTGTAGAGACCGATGTCCGCAATAGAGGGAGCACTTGATCCGCGCTCAAGCCGCACGCGAATTTTGCGCGCATTCACTGGCGGGATCGGCAAAATCGTGGTCGGAGGCGGATTCTGGCTGTCGGCCATAGCAGCCCAACTGGAGCCATTCCAGCGCTCGAAGCTGAAGCTCTTGATGAGAGAGGCTGGGTTTTCCGACTCTTTCTGTACAAGTGCAATGACCGAGACGCGGTGTTCGCTTTGGAGATCAACCTCAAGCCAGGGTGCAGTGTCGGAGTCGTCGGCCGACCAGGCGGAGCGAAAGCTGCCGTCGTTGGCCATGTCGGGACCGACTGTGTCAGGACTTGAACTGGCGTGGATGGGTTTGCCCTTGGCGAGATTCGCTGTGGTGACGACGGGATGCGGTGCAAGGCGTGGCGCGGGCGGGCCCGGATTCCAGAGCCGCCCGATCTCGGCGAGGCGTTCGACTACGTTGGGCGCGAGCTTGCCTTCGCGTGTCGGTGGCGCGTTGAGGATAAGGTTGCAATGGCGGCGGTTGAGAGGGACGAGCCACTCATTCACCACCGTATCAGAGGTCTTGAGCCGACCATTGACATCCGCTTGTTTCCAGAACCATTGGTCGGTGAGCGTTACGCAGGAAAGTGCCGGAAGATCGCTACTCTGTGGCACACGCTCACCGGCGTTCTGCTCGTAAACTTTGATGTCCGAGTAATAGAGTCCGCCGGTCGGATAGCTTGCAGCGTTGAGATCACAGATGAGGCAATGCGGCTGCAGCGCCTTTACGTGGTCGTAGATCGCGCGGAACGGGACCTCTTCATAGTTGATACGGGTCCACGGCGCGTCCCATCCGTCGGTGATGAGGATGTCAATCTCACCATAGTTGGAGAACAGTTCGGTGAGCTGGTCCTTAATGAGTTCGACCTTTTCCGGGGTGACATTGAAGTGCCGAATATCATCGCGCAAAGAGAGAATTGAATAGTAGAAGCCGACCCGCAGGCCCGCCTTACGGAAGGAATCGGCGTAAGCGCGCACTACGTCGGCCTTATGCGTTGTTTGAGCGACGCTGCTGGCCTGTGTCTTTGTGGGCCAGAGGCAGAAACCGTCGTGATGCCGCGTCGTGAGGCAGCCCCAGGTCATCTTCGCCGACTTCGCTGCCGTAGCCCACTGTTCGGTATCGAGGGCGGTCGGGTGGAAAAGATCGGCCTGCGAAGTGGGATCGCCCCACTCGCGGTCCTGAAAGGTAGCCATATTGAGGTGCAGAAACATACCGAATCGTAGATCGACAAAACTCTGTTGGAGAGTGAGCAAGTTCTCGCCCCCGTGCACGAGAGTACGCGAAGTATGGTCCAGTGATTGCACGGTGGAATAGCTGCCACGCGTTGCGGCAGCCGCTACGGCTGTCCGCCCCGCAAGTTGAAGAAACTCACGACGTGATTTCATGCAGTTGACCCCGCACCGTAGAGCGCGACGCACATTTTCTCTGGCGGTGGCACGCGTCTGCGCGACTATTCAGTTCGCAAATGCTAATTCCAGGACTCGGTTTCCATTATCCGTCTTGGCTTCAAACTCAACTACCGAACCATTCTCCTCTTGGGCCGATATTGAGCAAGTAAATACCGCCGCGCCTCGGCACCTGCACCAGGCTCAAGACGTGCTCATTCGCAATCGCGATCTCCTTGCTGATTACGTGATTGTGCATTTCTAACGCACGAA
>Ga0075425_100002588_pt1 | contig 18150 bp, 11 predicted proteins | sample SoiMethybrSBSTD4_FD_75300 | JGI IMG/M metagenome (GOLD analysis project Ga0075425, IMG submission 75300) | Bulk soil microbial communities from a Populus tree surrounding site in Tennessee, USA - Soil MetaG P. TD hybrid SBSTD4 | ecosystem: Environmental > Terrestrial > Soil > Tree plantation... | reverse complement strand
AGCCCGTAACCGCTTTTTATTTCGATGGTTGTCGTGCCGTGCGCGATCGCGCTCTGGAGCCGCGCGGCGGAGCGGGCAAGAAGCTCCGGCTCGGAGGTCGCGCGCACATGACCGACGCTTTTTGCGATGCCGCCGCCGCGGGCAGCAATCTCGGCGTAGGGGGTGCCGGCCACGCGCCATTCGTACTCGTCGAGGCGGTAGGCAGCGAACACCAGGTGGGTGTGACAATCGACGAAGCCCGGCATGAGAACACGCCGCCCCGCATCGACGTGCACACATTCGGCCACGGGCTGGGCGGCGCGCATGACTTCTTCGCGCGGTCCTACCGCCACAATACGACCGCGGAAAGCGGCCAGCGCACCGTCCTTCACGATGCCGATTTCGCGCAGCGCTTCTCCCGTGCGCGGCTTCCCGTCGCCACGTAACGTGACCAACTCGCTGATGTCGGTGACGATGAGATCGGCTAGGAGTGAGCTCATGTCTCGTTCGTGTCGGTGCGATCGAGCATCGGAATCCGCACACCGTCACGGCGCGCCGCTTCGATTGCGAGCGGGTAGCCCGCATCGGCATGGCGCGCGATTCCCATGCCGGGATCGCCGGTCAAGCAGCGCTGGATTTTCGCGGCACTCTCGCGCGTGCCGTCGACAAGCACCGCGAGTCCGGCATGAATGGAGAGACCCATCCCCACGCCACCGCCGTGATGCACCGACACCCATGCCGCGCCGTTCACGGCGTTGAGCAGCGCGTTCAAGATGGGCCAGTCCGCCACCGCGTCGCTGCCGTCGCGCATGGCTTCGGTCTCGCGGTACGGACTCGCGACCGAACCGCTGTCGAGGTGGTCACGCCCGATGATCACCGGGGCGGACACTTTTCCGCTCGCGACCAGGTCGTTGAGCGCCGCGCCGAAGCGCGCCCGCTCGCCGTACTTGAGCCAGCAGATACGCGCGGGCAGCCCCTGGAACTTCACGCGCTCGCGCGCCAGGGATAACCAGCGCGATAACGCTGGTCTTTCTCCAAACAACTCCAATGCAAGTTCGTCGGTGACCTGAATATCTTTGGGGTCTCCCGAAAGCGCGATCCAACGGAACGGGCCGTACCCCTCACAGAACAAATCGCGGATGTATGCGGGAACAAAACCGGGAAACGCGAATGCATCTTTGTAGCCGGCGGCCTGCGCTTCCCCGCGAATGTTGTTACCGTAATCAAAGACGACCTTCCCGCCGCGCTGGAATCCGACCATCGCCTCGACATGCTTCACCATCGATGCGCGCGAACGCTCGAGATAAGCGGCGGGGTCGCGCCTGCGCAGCTCCGCGGCCGCGGCCACGTCGAGCCCCTGCGGGATGTAACCGTTGAGCGGGTCGTGGGCCGAGGTCTGATCGGTAACCACGTCGACTTCGAAACCACGCTTCAACAGCTCCGGAAACACGTCCGCTGCGTTGGCACATAGCCCGATCGACAGCGCCTTTTTCGCGCGCTTCGCTTCGCTCGCGCGTGTGATCGCGTCGTCAAGACTCTCGGTCATCACGTCGAGATAGCGCGTTTCGAGACGCTTCTGGATGCGCGACGGATCCACCTCCACGCACAGCGCGACACCGCCGTTCATCGTGACTGAAAGCGGCTGCGCGCCGCCCATCCCGCCCAGACCGCCGGTCAGGACGATGCGGCCCGCCAGCGACGAGTTGAACTCCTTCTTCGCGCACGCGGCGAAGGTTTCGTACGTGCCCTGCAGAATTCCCTGCGTGCCGATGTACATCCAGCTCCCCGCCGTCATCTGCCCGTACATCGCCAGTCCCTTCCCCTCGAGCTCCCAGAAGTGCTCCCAGGTGGCCCATTTGGGAACCAGGAGCGAGTTGGCGATGAGCACGCGCGGCGCGCCGGGATGCGATGGAAACACCGCCACCGGTTTGCCCGACTGCACGAGCAGCGTTTCATCGTCGCCGAGACTGCGCAGCGTATCGACGATTACATGGAACGCTTCCCAGCTGCGCGCCGCTTTTCCCCGGCCGCCGTAGACGACCAGATTCCCGGGATCCTCGCCCACCTCGTTGTCGAGGTTGTTGCACAACATGCGGAGCGCGGCCTCCTGCGCCCAGCCGCGGCACGAGATGTCGCGCCCCCGCGGGGCGCGAATATTCCCGGGAACAAATTTCATTTCATCTTCCTCATGCCTGTGAGCACGGCAGCAACGCACCCACGGCGTTCTCAACCGCCGCGAGGATCTCGCCAGAATTCGCGCGCGACTCCAGGGCAGCAACATAGGGGGTCAGCGATGTGTCGCGCGTGACATAGGGAACTGCCGCGCGTACAGCCTGGTAGGCGGCAGCCGTTCCCTTCCCGGGTGTCAACGGCTTGTGAAAATCGAGGGCCTGGGCGCCGCACAACAGCTCAACCGCCACCACGCGCGCCACGTTGTCCAGCACGCGGGTGAGCTTGAGCGCCGAGATGCTCCCCATGCTCACGTGATCCTCGAAGCCCATCGAAGTGGGAATCGTGTCCACCGACGCCGGGTGCGCGTGCACCTTGTTCTCGCTCACCAGCGCGGCAGCGAGATACTGCGCGATCATGAATCCGGAGTTCAAGCCCGGGTCCGGGATGAGGCAGCGCGGCACGCGCTCGCCGTCGCCGTTCATCAACTGGTCGACGCGGCGCTCGGCGATGGATCCGATCTCGCACGCGGCGATGGCCAGCGCATCCAGCGCGAACGCCATGTGCTGCCCGTGAAAGTTTCCGCCCGAGATCACTTCCCTGTCTTCGGGGAATACGATGGGGTTGTCGGTGACCGCATTGATCTCGCGCACCACCCAGTTCTCGATCCACGCCATCGTGTCCTCGACGGCGCCCAGCACCTGGGGAATGCAGCGAAACGAATACGGATCCTGCACGCGCGGACAGTCGCGGTGCGAGCGAATGATGGCGCTGCCTTCGTGCAGGCGACGGAAGGCCTCGGCCACGCGGGATTGTCCGGGATGAGGCTTGAGCGCATGGATGCGCGCGTCGAACACGCGGTCGGTGGCCTGGAAGGCCTCCAGCGACATCGCCGCTGCGCCCATCGCGGTGCCGAGCAGCGTGCGCGCGCGCAGGAGTTCGCGCGCCGCGATCGCGCTCATGAGCTGGGTGCCGTTGATGAGTGCGAGACCTTCCTTGGGGCGCAGCGCGTGCGGCGCGATCCCTTCCGCCGCGAGCGCCTCGAGTGCGCTCACGCGGCGCTCCCGGTAGAACACCTCGCCCTCGCCGACCAGTGGCAGCGAGAGGTGGGCGAGAGGCGCCAGATCACCGCTGGCACCCACCGAGCCGTAGCGCGGCACCACCGGCGTGATGTCGTGCGCCACCAGCGCGAGAATGGTTTCTACAAGCTCGGGCGACACGCCGGAAAATCCCGCCAGGAGCGAGTTGGCGCGCAACACCATCATCAGCCGTACGGTGTCGCGCTCGAGCGGGTCGCCCGCCGCCGTCGCATGGCTGCGCAGGAGATTGTGCTGCAGCTCCACCGCGTGCGCGCGATCGATGTGCACGCGCGCAAATTTCCCGAAGCCGGTGTTGATGCCATAGTGCGGGGTGGTGTCGTCCGCCACGCCGGCGCAGTACTCGGCGCAAGCCTGCACGCGCAGCATGGCCTCCTTCGAGGCCGTGACGCGCACGTCTCCGGCGAGAAAGGCGGAGAGATCTTCGAGGCGCAGCGAATGACCGTCGATGGTAAGCGAACGCATGCGGTTATATTAGCATTGCCCTGCGTGCGCGGCGATCAGAAGTTCTGCTCCAGGATCACGTGTACCTTGGTCTGGCGCAGCGACAAGCCGTCGCTGACGGCGAAGCTCAAATCGAGCCGCCCCACCTTGGAGAGGCTGCGTACGCCGAAGCCGTAGCCGGTGAGGCCGGTTCCGTCGACGAGCGTGGTGCCGTTGGTCTGTGGCGTTTCCTGGCGCACGTAGCCGGCGTCGACGAACGCGTAGAAGCCGTCGCGCGCCGAGCGTCCCAGGCGCAGTTCATTGCGCGCGTACGCCACGCGGCGACCGTGGAACTGGTTCTCGCGGTAACCGCGCACGGTGCGCGCGCCACCCACGTAGAACTGCTCCGACAGCGGCACGTCCTGCTCGTCGCTCTGCAGCCACTCGATGCGGCCGTCCACCGCGACATGCAGGTTGCGCCACGCGGGGAACAACAATCCCGTGCTTCCATCGTAAATGGTCTGGCGAACGTCGCCTGGTCCGGTGGCGTTATCGCGGTACGAATTATGTTTGAACGCGAGCGTCACGTCGCCGCCCAGCTTGGCGTACGAGCCCGCGCGGTCGCTTCCCCACATCGCGTTGGCACCGCCCTTCACGCGCCAGCGTGAAGAACGCAGGAGTGCACCCTCGCTGAACACGTTGCGATCGCCGTATCCGGCCAGCGTGAACCCGAGCAGGGTTCCCGCCACACGTCCGACCCCGCGCTCGCCCTCGATACCGGCGGACTGCCACGTGTAGAGCGTATCCTGTCCGACCTGCTCGAGGCGCAGCCCGAGGCCGAGGCGATGACCCAGGAAGAGGCGGTCGCGATAGCGGATGTGGGTTTCGTTGCGCCCGGCGCCGTCGTTGTTCCACGTGGCGCTGAAGTCCTTGAGCGATCCGCCGATGTTGTTGAGCTCGAGCTGCACGTAGCCGGATAGCACGCGGTCGGTATTGCCCGACGCCGACGCGTAGCCGAGCGCGGCCGCAAACAGGTGCGAGCGCGCCTGCTCGTTCACGTGCAGCACCGCATCCACGCCGCTCCCGTCGGCCGACATGCGCACGGTGGGATAGTCCACATCGCTGAACACGCCGCTCGACACCACGCGCAGGTACGCGTCCTCGAGGAGCTGCGAACGGTACGGCGCACCCGGCTCGATGCCGGCAATCTTCATGGCGAGATCGGGACGCGTCTTCTTGAGTCCCTCGACCACCACGTTCTCGACGTTGCGCGGGCTTCCCTCCACCACGTAGAGCGACACATCGACGGCGGCGCTGTCGCGATCGACGCCGATCGAATCCACCCACACCTCGACGAACGGGTAGCCGTCGGCGTCGTAGCGCGCGAGCAGCGATTCCATCCGCGACGGGAAACGGCGCGGATCGAAGGCGCTCCCCGGCTCGAGGCCGAGCTCGCGGGTCACGTCGGCGGCGCTGAAGTGCGCCGCGCCCGAGACGTGCATGCGCCGCACGCGCGCCTCCGCGCCTTCGTCCACCACCACCGTGTACGACGAATCGCTCTCCATGCGCACGTTCATCGACGCGAACAATCGTCCGTTTTTCAGGTACTCCTCCTGCAGATCGCGCAGCGCTTTGTCCGCGGGAAATCCGCCGGCCTTGAGGATGGCGACAGCGCGCTCGGAGGAGAGAGTTTGTGTGCCGAGTACACGCACCGCGGGCGTTCCCGCGAACGCGCGGCACACCGCCGCGATGATCAGAAGCGCAGTCGTTATGAGGAAACGGCGGTGTGTCATATCAGAAGTACGCCCTCGTCTCGAGACGAAAATCGTGTTCGGTCACCCGTTCGCCGGAGAACACCTGTTCGTTGCGGCCGGAATAGGTGGCGTAGATGGAGATCATCTTCGAGATGCGGAAGTTGGGCGTGAGGCTCCAGTGATGCGCGCGCCCCTCGCGTGCAAATACGAGCGGCTTGACCGCGGGCCCGCCGGCGTCGTCTTTCACGTCGGCCAGCTCGTACGTGCCGAACACGTTGATCTGGTCCGCCACCCGCCACACCAGCCGCGGCTGGAACTTGATGGTGCGCTGCCCCGCGTCCGAGAATGCGTCCTGCGCGTCCTGTCCGCGCACGTCGAGGTCGAGATTGGCGCCGGGGTGCAGCACGAGCCCCAGGCCCACCAGCACGTTCCACGCTTCCACGTCATACGTGCTGCCCGTCCCCACCGGGAGGCCTTCGCCGTCACGCCGGGTGTTGGTCCGGCCCGTCTCGACTGCGCCGGTGAGACGCGCCGAGATCGAGCGCGAGAAACGCAGCGTCTGCTCCCCGGAGAAGGTGTTCTCCTTCACCCCTTCGAAGCGGTTGTCTTCGTTGTCCTCGCGCAGGTAGCGGAAGGTCAGCGACACGTTGCGATAGCTGTCGAGCAGGGACCAGTCCTGGCGCAGAGTGGTGGTACCGAAGACGGTGGTGCTGTCGCGTTGGAGCGCGGATGGAACCATCGCGTACACCTTCCACGCCGGCTCGTACGTCGACTCTTCGCGTACGCCGAGGGTCTGGTCGAGCGAGACATTGCGCAACACCCAGCCGCCCACACCGCCGTGATTGAGTCCCGCGTGCGCGGGCTTCCACAACAGGCGCAGGTTGAAGCCCACCGTGTGCACCGGCGTCGAATTGGTGGTGGGAAGGAACACCACGGTGTAGTCGCCCTTGCCCTTGCCCACCGCTTCACCGAGCGCGTTGTAATCGCCCTTGCCTTCGCCGACGAACACCACCGAGCGCTGCAGGGTCGCGGCATCATTCTGGCTCACTTCGTAGTCCGCGTCGGCGCGCAGCCCGATCGGATCCCAGGCACTCCCGCCCTTCAAGCGCGCGAGGTCGGTGTCGTGCGATCCGCCCAGCACCTTGTCGTTCTCGCGGCGGTGGATCAACTGCATTTCCCCCTGGGTTGCGCCGCTGCCGTGGTACGCCAGCGTACCGGTCACGGTTTGATCGGTGCGCGAACGCCGGAAGTCGTCAGTGAGAGTGTCGATCGCATCCGTGTTGCGTTGCTCATCTTCGATCCGCCACGTGAGCTTGGCGCCGCCGCGGCTGGAGAGACGCGCCGTGATCAGATCATAGGCGCGTCCGCTGTCGGCGGCGGCGGTGAACGCGTTGCGGTAGGTCTCGCGGCCGAGTGTCACCGACGGCACCACGTGCCAGAAGCCGTACGCCGCATCCAGCGAACCGAACCGGCGCGTGCGCTCGTTGGCCGTCGCGTCCATGCGCGAGTCGAGACCGCGCGCCGCGAAGCCCCGATCGGCCAGGGAGCCCGAGGTGATGTTGACCTCCTGCTTCCAGCCCTGGTACTGATCGCGCTCGAGCCGGCCCAGCGTGTAGCGCGTCGAGACCATTTTTGCGCGCGACAGATCGGCACTCGCTTCGTAGGTCCGTTCCGCCCCGACCAGCGGCACGCCCTCGAGGTTCCAGTCTCTATAATAGTAGCCGGGACGCACGCGGTCGAAGCTGTGGAAGCGGTCTTCGAGGTAGCTCGCCGCTCCGGTAAGCCCCATGCGCCACGTCGCGTCGTGGCGCAGCCCCAGGCGCACCTGTCCGGCACTGCCCCGGTTGTCCTGATCGTCGAGTGTGGAGAGCGTGTTGGCGTCGTGGTCGCTCAGGTTCCATTCGCCGTCGAACGTGAGCGCGCCGGCGGAGCGCTCGAGACGCGCCGTGTACAGATCGGTGGATTCGGGAAGCGGCAGGAGGCGCCCCGTGCGATAACTGCCGAGTCCAGCACCAGTGAACTCGAAATATGGAATACCACGAGTAGAAATTCCGGCGCGGCGGTAATCACCCTTTCCCTCACCGACTTCGACAAACGTTACGGCGTAGTTACCCAATACCTCGTCAAAACGAAAGTGCTCGGGTGTGGCGGTGAGGGAGTCTCCAGGCACGAGCACATAGAGTTGCGGGCCGGGCGTGGTGGGAGTCACGCCGTTGGTGATGGCCTTCCTCGGATCATCGCCCGCCGCGGCGATGGAGTCGCGATCGGCCTGCGAAAGAATGACGTTCTTGGGCGACGAGTTGTCGTCCGCTTCGCGCGCGAACAGGAAGCTCAATCCCACACCCGCGCCGAGCTGGAGCTTTTCCGCCGCGGCCATCACCGTGGTGCGGTCGAAGCGTTCCGCCGTCACTTCGAAATCGACAGCAATCTCGGTATCGGTGGTGATCAGGCGGCGCGGCGTGAACGTGATCGTCCCCACGTCGTAGTCGATCACGTAGTCCTGGTTCTGGCCGCGCTGCAGGCGCACGCCGTCGACGTAGACGCGCTCGGTTCCCGCGATGATCACTTCGCCGGTGGTGCGTCCCTGCGAGAGCAGCGCATATGGGCCCTGCAGTCCGGTGGTGCCGCGGAACTCGAGGCTCCGGAATTCGCCCTTGGTCTGCGCGCCCGCGGCCGAGATGCGGCCGCGCCCGTTCCACACCGAACCCGCGATGCCGCGCAGTTGCCGCGTGAGGGGCGAGAAGCTCGACACGTGGTTGTCGAGCGTGAGGTCACCGACCGTGGCGCGACCGTTGGGTCCTTCCATCTCGACGAACACGCGGTCGAAGTATTCCAGCTCTTCGGTGTTTCCCTCCGGCTGCACGGGCAGATTGTTGTCGGAGAGAATCGCGCGCACCTTGAGGGTGGGCGTGAGTTGCCCCTCGACGGTGGCCTCGAGCGATTGATCGAGCGTGGAGCCCTGGTTGGTTCCGGTGGAGAACGAGACCGACTTGGTACCGCCAAAGGAGAGTCCCGGCGTCGCTTCGGGCGCGGGAGCGCGCGGGGTCACCACGCGTTCGGGAGTCGCCCCCGTGCTGTCGGGCTTGGATACTTCGGCGGGGCGCAAACTGTACACGGGCGACATGAGGAGCGGCTTCCTCTGGTAGCTCACCACCACCACGGCTCCCTTCGGCAGATCGCCGATGAAGCGGATGGTGCCGAGGTGGAGATTCACCTGGTAGCGATCGGGCGGGAGGATGTCGCCGTTCATCCGCACCACCACGCTGCCGGGCACGATGAACGGTGCGCGCAGCGTGAAGCGCGCACCCGGCGTCGGCGCGCGCAGCGTGTCCGACACCGTCCCCCACGTGGTGGTGTCGTAGTGGCGTTCTTGCGCGAACGCGCCCGCCGCGGCAAGCAAACACACGATCGCGATGCACGCGCACAGGGGTCGACGCTCGAGGCCCGACCGGCGAATGCTACATCACCTTGATGGCGTAGAGAGACTGCGAGGCGGAATCCGTGACGTAGAGAACGCCCTCGCGCGTGAGCGCGAGATCGGTGGGTTTGAACGGGCCGTTCATCTGCGGAACGATGGCGCGCACGAGCCCGCCATCCGGAGAAAACTCAAAGATGCGTCCGGCCCCCGGGTCGGCGACGAAGATGCGCCCATCCTGCGCCATCACGCCGCGGCGCGGGCGGCGCAGCGGATTGGGCGCGCCGGCAGGAGGCACCACGCGGCGAAAGGCCCCGGTGTCGGTGAAGAGCTCGAGGCGCGCATTGCCGGTGTCGGTCACGAGCAATTCGCCGTGCGGCGTGAACGCGATCCCCTCCGGCGCATTGAATTGTCCTTCGAAAGAGCCGAAGTTGCCGAACGCCACGTCCACTTTCATGTACGTGTCGAGCACGATCACCTGGTGGTTCTCCACGTCGGTGATGGCGGTGCGCCCCGAATCATCCACGTCGAGGCCGTGCGGCGACACGCGCCGGCGATCATTCAGGTCTTCGAAGTTGAGGAGCACATCGCGGTAGGTTCCACTCGAGTCCCAGCGCAGGAGCAGGCGGTTCGTTTCGTCCACCGCGTACACGAAAAAACCGCGCACCGCGACCCCGGAGGGACGGAACGCGGGACGGTCCGCCGGCGCCTGGAATTCCTGGCACTGGCCGCCGGCCGGCCGGTATGAGACCAGCCGCGGCGGAGACCCATCGGCGATCACCACCATACCACCGAAATCCACCGTGACCGCGCGCGGGTCTCCCAGCGTGACGCGATCGCAAGTGTGAAAAGTGAGCGTGGGGGTGAGGGTATCGCACGCCGCGACAGCGGCGGAAGGATTAGGAGACGTCTTCGGCGCGGCGTCCTTCGCGTCCTGTGCAGGAGCACAGGCGATGATTGCGCCAAACACAATACCGCTATGAATGACTGTTCTATGGTAGCGCATGAAACACCGCGCCCCGCAATTGTCTCAGAACGAATGCGTCAGCGTCAGCGACACGTCGACGCCGCGCGCATCCGGAGTGAAGTCGAGGTGGTAACCCACGTTCTGCGGCTGCATGCTGCGCGCCGCCGTGAACGCCACCAGGGCGCTCACCACGCGGTTGGCGACCGCGGCCGCGAGCATGTAGTCGGCGCGGCGATAGGACGTCTTGCTCGACGAGCGCACCTCGGAATACTGCAAGCGCCGGTCGAGCGACTCCCATTTCCACGGCTCGAAGTCGCTCACGCGGTTGGCGACATAATAGTTCTCGAGCGCATCGGCGTTGATGCTCTCGATCGATCCGCTCTGGTTGAAGAGATCCTGGCGGCCCGTGTTCTTCACATCGGCCTCGTATAGATCGGAATTGTCGAACTCGCGCACGTCCGCGTAGAAAGCATCGGAATGGCCGGTGCGCGACACGCCCGCAAACTGCACCGCGAGCTGCTGGTAGTCGTCCTCACGCTGGTGGCCCTGCACCTCGAAGGTCGCGTACGAGATCCAGATGATGCCTTCCGCGGCGAAGAACGCCGTGGCGCGCCCCTTGTTGCCCAGCTGGTAGTCCCCGAGTCCGGGGAGAAGGAGCGAGTACAAGACCGCTTTGGTCGGCGAAATGGGAGCATCCTGTGTCTCTCCAGCGCCGGCTTCGGCGCTCCAGGCTACTTCGCGCGCCGCCGCTCCCGTGGTTGCCGGAAGCATGTCGCGCAACGACTGCGCTTCACTCGCGCGCGAAGGTTGCGCGGCGAGTGCAAGACACAACAGCGCTAGTATCATCATGCGAATCAAAACTTGACCTCCAGCGCGACCTCGCCGCCGGTGTTTCCACGCGGACGCGCGCGCAGCGCGATCGGAGTACCGCCGCCACCACCACCCGCCGTGTCGTTGCGCTTGCCGTGGATGATGATTGCCGTCTCCGCGATCGAGAAGGCGCGCGCGGCGACACTGATCCAGATGAAATTGTCGGCATGGTCGAGCGACTGGTTGCTCTGGCGGCGCATGTCGCGATACACGGTGCGGTTGTCAGTCTGGTGCGCGTAGGGATTGGCGTTGGGATCCCAGTCGTCCCAGCCCGAGATGTACCAGTCGTACTTGCCGAGATTCTCGTAATAGTGCTGCTTGTCCACGCTCTTCGGGATGTAGGGAATGTACCCGGGCCACGCCCCGCTTCCCGACGACGCCTGCCCGCATTCTTCGATGTCCTGAACGGTCTGCGGATTGTTGCAGAGGTTGGGAAAGTTCTGGATCCAGCGCGCCTCGGTCCAGTGCGCGTCGGCGTAGTTCTCGTACGCAGTGCGCTCGTCCATACCGTCGGTGTGATTCTTGATGTACCCCGTCCACGCCACCACTTCCGCGGCCATCAATGCGATGCCGCGCTTCTCGTAGCCCATGGTGAGCTCACCGAGGCCGGGGACCAGCGTCGAGTAGAGAAGCGGCCAGTAGCTTTGCTGGGTGGGTGCCGCCGTCGCGGCATCGTCCAGCGCAAAGCTTCCCGCGAAATGCACGGGGGCCTCCGGCACCTCCATGCTGCCGGCAGCGCTCAATGACGATTCATACGATTCGAGCGTGGGCGAGAAGACATCCGCCGCTGTCGCGGCGGTACTCGCGGCCAGGCCAAGGCATATCACGAGCGCCGCGACTCTTCCGAAGAAAATTCGCATCATCCGGGCCTCCGGAGCGCCGCCGCCCGGGTGGCAGCGACGCGGTTCATGTCGCAGGGGAAAAGGTCCGGTAACGCCAGCATGAGTGCCGGCGCTACCGGACAAGATCAGAACGTAAACGTGATCGACCAGCGGTGCACGCGCTCCAGGTCCTTCGCCTGCGGCACGTTCGCGTAATCGAGCGAGAGCTTGTCCTTGTAGATGAAGCCCAGGCCGTACGTCGCCGCGTTGAAGTCGCCGTCCTTGTCGTACACGTACCCCACGCGTCCTGCCAGCAGGTTCACGTAGCGATACTCGAAGCCGCCGTGCCAGATCTCACTGCGCCGCTGCGGACTCGAGCCATCCGGGTTGTTGCCCGCGATCAGCCACACCAGGCTCTGCTCGATGTCGGCCGTGACGATGAGGTTGCTCACGTCGTCGTGCAGCGGCGTGTACGCCACGCCGAGCCGCCCGGTGAACGGGAGCGGATCGCTCTGCTCCCTGTCGATGAACGCGATGTCGGGACCCATGTTGGTCACAGCCAGCCCCACGTTCACGTGCTGCTTGGGCAGCTTCCACATCGAGCCGACATCCACGGCGAAGCTCGAGCCCGAGCCTTCCACGTTGTCCTGCGTCACATCCGCCGGCGCCAGGGCGACGCGGATGTACTTGAGGGAAATACCGACGCCGACGTTGTCACCGAATGTCATGCCGTAGGAAGCGGCCAGGCCGCCTTCCCAGCTGGTGAACTCGCGCAACGTATTGCCTTCGGTGTCGGTCGCGATACTCTTGCCATAGCTCAGGTAGATGAGGTGCAGACCCCACACACCGCTCTTTCCTGCCGGGCTCGTGTACCCGAGGAACTGGTAGTTCACGTCGCTCGCCAGGTCCGGAACCAGCGGGCTGTACATGAACGACAGATTGCGGTTCTTCATGAACGACATGGCGCCAACGTTCCACCACGCGGCGGTGGCGTCATCCGCGACGGCAACGTAGGCCTCGCCCATACCGTTGGCCCTCGCACCCGGGGGAATGGTCAGCGACGGAGCCGCCGATTCAGCGACCGCGAACGCCTGCGAACTGTAAGCCAGCACCCCCCCCATGAGGAGCGCGCCTCTAAACAATCTCCGAAACAGCATTGATGCCTCCTAGAACCTCTGATAGTACCCCGGCCTTCGAAAGCCGGTCAAGCGCGCGTCGCTACCGGATCCGTGACAGCCTTCCGCGCAACACCACAGGGGGCCGATCCACTCCAACAAAATCAATCGTGGCCACATACAGATAACTGCCGTTGGCAACGTCGCCACCCGAGCCGTTGCGGCCGTCCCATTCGATCCACGCTTCCCCGCCCTCGCGTGTCTCCTCGATGCGCCGGACGAATTTGCCCGATACCGAATAGATCTCGAGCTTGATCGACGCGCGGTTGGAAATGCGGAACAGGAACTTCGTCGAATCCTTGAACGGGTTCGGATAATTGAACGGTGCTTCGGCGTAATAGTTCGCCGCGTCGGTCACGTCGAACTGCAGCGTGTCCAGCGTGGTGAAGCCGAAGCTGTCGCTCACCTTGTACACCAGGCGATGGTGTCCGACGTGCAGTTCCGGCAGAGGATAGAGCAGAACTCCGGACGTATCGGTGCCACCGTGGTCGTAAGAGAAATACTGATTCACATCGATGGGCACGGGCAGGTTGTCGATGAGGATGGCCTGCCGGCCTTCGTTGGTCGTGTTGAGAATGTTGATGCCGTCGGCGTCACGCACGCGCGCGCGCACGGTGTCGCCCGTCTTGACCACCTTGAGCCCGCTCTTGAAGCCGAGGTCGACGCGCGGCGCGCCGTCGACCGGGCGCAGCGCCACCGAATCCGCCAGCGTGGGCGGCACCACGACCAGCACGCTGTCGACGCTGCTGGCCGCGTCGCGCGAGCCGTTCTGCGCATACGAGCCGGCGTAGGCCAGCGGTCCCGTCGCCGCATAGCGCGGGACGCGGAAGCTCACCTGGTACTGGCCGTTCTTGGCATCGACGGTTCCCTGGTACATGGGTCCGCCGGGCAGGAAGTAGTCGAGATACCCCGGGCAGTCCGGCCGGTAGGAGCGATGGAGAGCGGGTTCGCGCACGATCACCGAAACCGGACCGTTGAAGCTCGTGTCCACGCTGCCGTTGGCGTAGACCGCGCCGTGCAGCGTGTGGCGCACGCCGGCCACCAGGGTATCGGGGTCGGGAATGTTCCAGCGCACCTCCTGATCGGGAATCGCGAGGCGCATGGCCGGATCCCCCATCAGGTTGTACTTCCAGTTGTTCTCTTCCTGGAAATAGTACCAGTTGGTGTCGACGAGTCCGAACAGCTTGGCGTGCATCAACGCCACCCCCACCGGGGTGGCAGGCTGACCCAGGCGCGACGGATACATCTCTTCGAACAGTGAGAAGCACACGCGCGAGTTGGGATCCGGATACGTCTCGCGCGACGCGGTGATGGTCCCGATGACGCCGCCGCCCTCGCGCAGGAACAGCTTCTCGGAGAGACTCTTCCCCGCCGGGTTGGCAAAGTCGCCGATGGTGCAGCTGAACGCGGTGAGAATTGGAAGGCGTTCACCGTTGACCAGCTGGCTCACGTCTGACGCGAGAAACACCTGCTCATCCGCCATCTGCACCGAGCTGCCGTGACCGATGTAATTGATGTGGAGCGCTCCGGCATTCCACGCGTCGATGAAGGCCAGGCGCGACGTCGGCTTGACACCCGCAATCTCGGGGTACTCGACGAGATAGATCTTCTGCATCGATGCGAAGTCGGGAGCATGGAACAGCGAGATCAGCTCCGACTCCGACGTCCACTCCGTTTCGCACGCGCCCACGAACGACGAGTGCACGTCGTCCGCGCACAGAATGATGCGATGGCGCCAGTCTTCGAGCGGCGACGTGGTCTCGTACCCGATCACCTTGTCGACCATGAACGAAGCCTCGTCGCTCGACGCCGCGGGCAGCCGTCCGACCGCGACGTCGTCGACAGCGTGACCCGCCTGTTGATCCTGGGGGTCGAGGTGCGCGTACCACTCGTCGGTGGAAAACGCGAACAGCGTCTGCTGCGTGAAATACAGGTTGGAAGGCACGAAGTCCGGCTGGCTGCTGGCGTGGTTCAGGAAGTCCTCGGTGGCATCGCCGAGCAGCAGCACGTACGCGAGGCGATGGTTCCCCGTGCCGTCGACGTAGTTGTCATAGAGATACTTGATGTAGTTGCGAATGCCCATCGGGTCCGGCATTCCACCCGAGAAGTTGTCGTACACGTCGTCGGTCGAAACGACCTTCACCGACGGATTGGCGAACAACGGCAGGTGCCCGGCGCGATAGGCGCGAAGCTTGTCGGCGGCGATTTTCAGGTCGCGATGCGTGATGATCACCATGTTGGGACCGGTGGGATCGCCGCGCAGGTCGACCGGCGAGATGCGGGTGACCCCCGGTTTCTTGAAGCCATTCGGCGTGCCCACCCACACGTGACGGCGCCGGCCCGTGAGATTCATCCCCAACCGCACCGTGCGCTCGCTTCCCGCCGCGGCCACTTCCGCGCCGGTGAGGCGCAGCGGGTTCCACATGTCGGTCACGTCGAAGGCGTACATCGTGCCGGAGAGCGAGAAGCGCCGCGCGCGCGCGTTCATGCTGCCGGTGCTGTCGGGGGTCGAGAACATGACCGCGTCGCCGCTGGCAGCGATACGGCGTTCGTAGCGGATCGCGTACCAGGCCACCCGCACCTTGTCCTGCTGATTCACATCACCGGGGACCTGGAGCAGAATGGTGTTATCGCCCTCGACGACAAAGTTCGACTGGATGCGGATGGGTACTCCGTCCTCGTAGTAGACCTGTCCCGGGTTCGTCGTCCAGGTTGCCCCGCCGATCGCGGCGTCCTGCAGGTTGTGACGGCGTATGTAGACCGTGTGATGCTGGTTGGTGGTGTTGCCGTCGTACACCGCCAGTCCCAGCGAACGAAACTGCTGCGGTACCGACATGACGACGTCACTCGCCGTCACCGAGCCGAGGCTGTAGAAGCTCGGGCCGGGATGCTGCACGTCGAGCCACAGCCAGCCGTCGCCGCGAAAATCAAAATCGGAAATCAGGTCGCGCTCGCGGTACTCGCGTTGCGTGTACGTGGTGCGGTCGGGACCCGCGCCCGGGGTGGCGTCGGTATCACTGATCGACGCCGGAGTTCCCGGCAGCGCGCCGCCCCACGCCAGGTAGTAATAGTTGGTGCGAGCGCGGGAGTGTTCCTGGAACAGTGAGTCGGGCGCGGTGGTGTTGTAGTAGTCGGCCCAGTCCTGCGTGCCGATGCCGTAGAAAATAACGCGGTCACCGGGGTCGAAGGTGCCGTCGCCGCCCGCCTCCACGCGGATGGCCACTTCGTGCATGGCCTGGTCGGAACGCCACGAGCCGCGCGGATCGGTGAGATCGCGCGCCTGCTCCGTGCCGCCCTGCGAGTACAGGCGCAGCGTGGCTGGATCGATGGTGGTGATGTTGATGCCCGTGGCACTGAGGTCGGATCCGTTCACGACGTACATGCCGCGGTCCGTCACGGCGAGCTTGGCCCATCCCGCCGCGCGCGAAAACCATGCGGACGATGCCCCCGTCGCCGGCGCGAACGGGAAAACTTTCTGATTGAGTACCAGCTGCTTCACCAGCGGATCGGCCGTGGCGGCATCGGCGACGTTGGCCGCCGGGGTAAAGTTCACGACCACGTGCGACTGCGGCGTGTTGATGGGAATCTGCGCCTTGATGCGCAGAACACGCGCGCCACGGAACGAAAATGGTGTCGACACAGTGATCGTGTCGAGCGCCACCGGAGCCACCCCGGCCGCCGCGCCCCGGGCGCTCGCCGGCGGACCCAGGAAGAACGATGCCGAGTACGTGCCGGTGGGGCTGATCGCCACGTAGAATGTCTTCACCGGCGAGTAATTCGCCGGCAAGTGATTGTCCAGGCGGACAACGATCTGGCCGTTGGTCTCGGAAGCAGCGCTGGCATCGACGCCGGCGCGTGCACTGGCGACGGCGACGGACAGAATGGCAAGCGCGAGCGAAGTCGCCTTGAAATGAGCTGAACGCATCGTTTGTCGTGTCGTTTTCGACTTACGATCTCCGCGGGAGACCGTGCTACTACGCGTCCAGGGGTTCCGCCCGTTCGATCAACATGATCGGGATTCCGTGTTCGTTCACCGGGTACTTGACCCGGCACCGCGTGCACACCAGGTACGTGCCCTTCTCATCCAGCGTCACCTTCTGTTTGCACTTCGGGCACGCTAGGATGTCGAGCAACTCCTGTCGAACCACGGACTCTCCTCAAACGGACGGATAGGGGCGGGATAACTACAACGTGTAAAATATCTTATCGTGAAAACCCGGGCCGGGTCAAGGCGATTCTTGCTCGAAGTAGCCCATGTTCATGTACTTCTGCAGCCGCCGCTCGAGCAGCGCCCGCGTGTTCTGCCGCTGCAGGTACTTGACTTCCTCGTAGATAGCGCGGCCCAGCGTCTCCGCGGTGGTGGCCGGATCGCGATGGGCGCCTCCCGGGGGCTCGGGAATGATGCGGTCGATGATGCCAAGGTCCATCAGATGCTTCGCGGTGAGCTTCAGCGCGTCGGCGGCTTCCTTCACCTTGCTCTGGTCCTTCCAGAGAATGGCCGCGCACCCTTCCGGCGTGATGACCGAGTAAATCGCGTGCTGCAGCATGAGAATGCGATCCGACACACCCAGCGCCAGCGCACCACCACTGCCGCCTTCGCCGATCACCACCGACACGATGGGAACCGGCAGCGACGACATGAGTTTCAGGTTTTCCGCGATGGCCTGTGCCTGGCCGCGCTCTTCCGCGCCGAGGCCCGGGTATGCACCGGGCGTATCGATCATGGTGACGATGGGTAGTTTGAACTTGGCCGCCATCCGCATCAGGCGGTTGGCCTTGCGGTAACCCTCCGGGTTGGGCATCCCGAAGTTGCGGCGGATGTTCTCGCGTGTATCGCGCCCCTTCTGCTGACCGATCATCATCACCTTGAGATCGTTGATGGTCATGAAACCACCGACGATGGCAGGGTCATCGGAGAAGGTGCGGTCGCCGTGGAGCTCGACGAACTCCGACGCAAAAGCGGTGACGTAATCGAGCGTGTAAGGACGAAGCGGATGCCGTGCAAGCTGGACCTGTTCCCACGCGGTCAACTTGGCGAAGATTTCGGTGCGCAGCTTGTCCGCCTTCTCGGTGAGCTTCTTGACCTCGTCGTCGGCGGGAACGTTCTGAACGATGGCGAGCTGCTTGAGCTCCGCGATCTTGTCCTCGAGCGCGACAATCGGCTGCTCGAAGTCGAGGATGTGTCTTTTGGGAGCACGGTGCGCCACGATGGTAGTCTAACACCTTCCCGGGCCCGCACCAAGCGCAGCCCCCGGCCAACCTACCGCGCCGACAGCCATGCCGCTGTGGTCAAACACAGTGTAATCAAAGTCGAAAAAGCGATCGGTATGATGAAGAGGTATCTCCAGCTCAGGAACATGATGGCGGCAAAGCACAGCGCGAACGCCCACACCGTGCCCCGCATGAGCGCCAAAGTCGTTGCTGGAAGGCCACCTAGCTGCCACGCCAGGATTGCCCCGAACAGATAGAACACACCGACC
>Ga0075425_100002587_pt1 | contig 18154 bp, 16 predicted proteins | sample SoiMethybrSBSTD4_FD_75300 | JGI IMG/M metagenome (GOLD analysis project Ga0075425, IMG submission 75300) | Bulk soil microbial communities from a Populus tree surrounding site in Tennessee, USA - Soil MetaG P. TD hybrid SBSTD4 | ecosystem: Environmental > Terrestrial > Soil > Tree plantation... | reverse complement strand
AAGGTCGGCTGCGCATGGCCGATGAGCCAAAGCCGCTTCCGGCGAACCGGCGGCGCTTTCTCGAGGTCGCGACCCTCGCGCTCGGCGGCGCCGTCTCGGTGGTGCTGGGCGTGCCGCTGGTGCGCTACTTCCTGAGCCCGCTCGGCAGGAAGGTGGTGAGCGCGCCGGATTCGGCGATCGATGTCTGCGCGGAGTCGGCGGTGCCGGCCGACGGCAAGCCGCTCCAGGTGAGGGTGATCTCCGATGCGCAGCGCGACGCCTGGGTGACGCGCGAGCGGGTCGCGGTGGGCAGCGCGTGGATCCGGCGCGAGGGCGGCAAGGTGGTCGCGCTCTCGGGCCAGTGCCCGCACCTCGGCTGCGCGTTCAGCTTCGACGGCGAGCGCTTTCGCTGTCCCTGCCACCGGAGCGCCTTCAAGGTGAACGGCGAGCGCGAGTCGGGGCCGGCCAAGCGCGGGCTCGACCCGTTGCCGGTCGAGGTGGTGGGCGGGCGCGTGCGGCTGCGCTTCATCCGTTTCCAGCCGGACGTCGCGGAGCGGACCGAGGTGTAGAGCGATGAAGCTCGGTGACTGGCTGGATCGCCGCACCGGGGTTCGCGCGGCGCTGCGCTGGGGGCTCGACGAGCCGGTGGCGGGCGGGGCGTCGTTCGCCTACGTGTTCGGCTCGGTGCTGGCCTTCTTGCTGGTCCTGCAGATCGTGACCGGCATCCTCCTGGCCACCGCCTACAGCCCGTCGTCGACCGATGCGTGGGCGTCGGTGGCGTACATCCAGGATCAGATGACGCTCGGCTGGTTCGTGCGCGGGCTGCACTCGCACGGCGCGTCGGCGATGGTGATCGTGGCCGGGCTGCACCTGATGCAGACCGCGCTGTACGGCGCGTACAGGGCGCCGCGCGAGCTCAACTGGTGGATCGGCGTCGTGATGCTCGGCGTGCTGCTCGCCTTCGCGCTGACCGGGTATCTGCTTCCGTGGGACCAGACCGGGTACTGGGCGACCAAGGTGGCGACCGGGATCGCGGGGACGACGCCGATCGCCGGGCGCCAGATCCAGGAGCTCGCCCAGGGCGGCAACGAGTACGGCAACCTGACCCTGACGCGGTTCTTCGCGCTGCACGTCCTGGTCTTGCCGGGCGCGCTGGTGACGCTGTTCGCGCTGCACCTGTTCCTGTTCCGCCGCCACGGGGTGACGCCGCACTGGTGGCTGAGTGAAGAAGCGCTGGCGAAGCGGACGCGGCCGTTCTGGCCGGATCAGATGTTCAAGGACACGGTGGCGATGGCGGCGGTGTTCGCCGCGATGGTCGGCATCACGCTGTGGAGCGGCGGCGTCTCGCTCGACGCGCCGGCGGATCCGTCGACCAGCTTCGACGCCCGGCCGGAGTGGTACTTCCGGCCGCTGTTCCAGGCCCTGAAGTACTTCTCCGGGCCGATGGAGAAGCTGGTCGCGCTCGGCCTGCCGGCGGTGCTGGGCGGCTTCCTCATCGCGCTGCCGCTCATCGATCGGGGGGAGAGCCGGAGCCCGCGCCGGCGCTGGAAGCAGCTGGGCGCGCTCGGCGTGATCGCCGTCCTGATGATCGCCTTGACCGCCATCTCGTTCCGCGAGGACGCCGGCGATCCGAAGGTGGCGAAGGGGAAGCAGGCGGCGGAAGCCCTGGCGCGGCGCGCGCGCACGCTGGCGCTCATGTTCGGGGTCCCGGCGGAGGGCGGCACGACGGTCTACGCGCTCGAGCCGGGCGTGCGGGCGCGGGCGCTCTGGGGCGAGCACTGCGCGGGGTGTCACCAGGGGGCGAAGCGGTCGGCACCGGAGATCGGCCCGGGCTACAACTCGCGCGCCTGGATCCGGGATTTCCTCGCCGCGCCGAGCGGGCCGCGCTTCTTCGGGCCGACCAGGATCCGCGGAATGGAGCCGGCCCTGCTCAAGGGAGCAGACCTCGACGCGGTGGTGGAGCTGGTCTACGCGCAGACCGGCGCGAGCGACGCGGACAGGGAAAGGCTCACGCGCGGCAAGTCCGTGTTCGAGGCCGAGTGCGCCACCTGCCATGCGCTGGACGACAAGACCGAGGGTGGAGCTGCGCCGAACCTGTGGCGGCGCGGCTCGATCGAGACGCTGTCGTCGTTCATCGCGCGGCCGGATCACGCGCGCTTCTTCGGCAAGGCCAACGAGATGCCGGCCTTCTTCGACGAGCTGGATCGCGCGGACCGCCGCGCGCTCGCCGAGTGGCTGGTCTCGCTGCGCGGAAGGTCGTGGCGCTGAGGGCGCGCTTGCTGCTGGCGCTCGCGCTCGCGGGATGCGGCGCTCGCGGCGGCGAGAGCGCCGCGCCGCTCGCCACCGTGGTGGACGCGCCGCCGCCGCCGCCGATCGAGGAGCCGGTCGAGCTCCGGCCGGGTCACATCTGGGTGCGCGGTCGCTGGGAGCTGCACGGCCGGCGCTGGGAGTGGCGGCGCGGCCGGTTCGAGCGCGCGCGCGTCGGCTTCGCCTGGATCGACGGCCACTGGCAGCTCGAGGGTGATCGCTACCGGTGGATCGAGGGACGGTGGCGCGCGTCCCGCGATCGCAGATAGCCACTGTCGGTCGGATTTTCGGCCCGTGGGCGCCGGCCGCGACAGGCCTGCGTGTTAAGTTCGCGCTCGCATGGTGAGACGCGGGGCTCTTGTCATCGCAGTGCCGGCACTGGTTCTCGCTCTGTCGGGGGCGTCGCGAGCGCAGCCAGCTCAGCCGGCCCAGCCAGCACAGCCAGGGGCGCCAGCCCCGCTGCCGCCGCCGAAGCCCCCGAAGCGCGGTCCGGCCGATCTGAAGGCGGAGATCGAGACGATCAAGAAGGACCTCGCCGAGCTCAAGGCCAGCGCGGCGCAGTCGCAGACCGCGAGCCAGTCGGTCCAGGAGCTGTCGACCAAGGTGAGCGCGCTCGAGCAGGAGCTCGACAAGCTCAAGCGGCAGCAGACGGCCTCGCCGGAGGTCGTGAGCGGTCTCGACACCCTGGGAACCAAGGTCGACGCGGTCGAGCGCGACGTCGAGGGGCTGCGCACGCAGGTCGCCGGGCTAGAGCAGCCGAGCGCGTCGGCCTCGGGTGGCGCGGTCGACTGGGACGGCGGTTTCAAGTGGGCGTCGAGCGACGGCGAGTACGCGCTCAAGCTGGGCGGCTTCGTCCAGCCGCGCCTGCAGGTCAAGCTGCCGGAGAGCTTCGACACCATCAGCGAGTCGACGTTTCGACTGCGGCGGGCGCGGTTCCTCGCCAGCGGTCACCTGTCGGGCGAAGAGCTGACCTGGAAGCTGCAGGCTGAGCTCGGCACCGATTCGCCGGCAGCGCTCGACTATTACCTCGATTATCAGTTCGCCCCCGAGCTGGCGGTGCGCGCCGGGCAGGACAAGATGTTCTTCACCCGCTCCTGGTGGGCGAGCGACGCGACGCTGGACGTGTTCGAGCGTCCTTCCGCGATCGATGCGCTGCGCTACGACCGCGACATCGGCGTGTGGGCGCACGGCTGGGTGGCGGACCGCCTCTACTATCACGCCGGGGTGTCCAACGGCGCCGGCCCCAACAAGCGCAACGACAACATCGACGTCGCCGCCCTCCTCAGGGTCGAGGCGATGGTGGTGGGCGACAAGTTCGAGCCGATGGTCAAGAACCTCGAGGCCAGGCCGGATCTACAGGTGCTGGTCGGCGCCGGCGTGGTGCACGACCTCGTGCGGGTGCCGGAGACCATCGCCGGGATCGACGTCGGGAACCGGGACGTCGACTCGAACGGGACGCTCGACAACGTGCGGGTGTGGAGCTCGAGCGTGACGGCGGCGGCGCGCATCGCCGGCCTCGAGCTCCTGGCCGAGGGGATCTGGCGGCAGGAGCGCTGGGGGACCATCCTCGACCACTCCGACAACGCGATGCTCGCCGAGGCGATCAGGCCGGACGCCAGCGGGCACCGCAATTACCTGGCAGGGTTTCTCCACGCCAGCTACGTGCTCCTGCCCAAGAAGCTGCAGGCGGCGGTGCGCGTCGGCCACAACCGGGTCTCGTTGCTCGGGGTGGGAGGCGGCGGGCCGACCGCGGTGCCGCCCGGCGATCGCCTGTTCGAGCTGAACGCGCAGCTCCGCTACTTCCACAACGACAACCTTTCGGGCGGCGTCTCGTACACGTTCACCAACTTCAACGCGACCTCCGGTCCGGACCCGACGGCGGACATCGATCACCTGTTCATCGCGCAGGCGCAGCTGAACTTCTGACGTGGCATCATCGCCGGATGATCCGGCGGCGCCTCGTCCTCTTCCTCGGCGTCGCCGGCGCCTGCGGCTCGCCCAGCCTGCCGTCGGGCGCCATCGCGTGCGGACCAGGCGGCGAGTGTCCGGACGGGATGACCTGCGCCCGCGAGCTCTGCTGGACCGACCCGCCCGGCGAATGGGACGCGGGGCCGCCGGACGCGGGCGCGCCGGACGCGGCGGCGGCCACCGAGTACGCCCGCGAGGCGGAGGACTACGACGACCTCGTGCGGCTGCTCGGCACCGCCGGCAGCGCCGAGTGGGTCGTCCGCAGCGACGACGCGACCGCGGTCGGCGACTACCTGGTGGCCACACCCAACGACGGCGTCAACTGCCTCGACTCGCCGCCGACCGACTGCGGCGCGGTCGCCATCTACCAGCTGCCGGCGCTGGCCTCCGGGACCTACTACCTCCACCTCCGCAGCTCGGCACCGGGCGGCCCGACCGACGACTCCGTCTTCTACGGCATCGACGGCGCCGTCATCGACTTCACCGACCTGCCGGACGGGGCCGCCTGGGCCTGGCGCCACTACACGCTCGGCGTCTTCGACGACGCGCCGCACGAGCTCCGCATCTGGGTGCGCGAGGACGGCGCCGCGCTCGACCAGATCCTCGTCTCCCAGTCGACCGCCTCCCCCGGCTGACGCCGAGGGTTGAACCGCGAAGCCGCGAAGCACGCGAAGAAGAGCGCTCCGGGAACACTTCGTGTTCCCGGAGCCCTTGCGCCAGGAGACGAGCAACGCCCCGAACCGGGACGAGGTCATCGAAGCACTTCTTCTCTCTTCGAGCTCTGGCCTTCGCGACCTTCGCGCCTTCGCGGTTCGCCCCCTGGGATCAGAGGAGGTCGAGGATGAGCTCGGAGGCCTGCACCCGCAGCGCCGGATCCGCGTCTGCCAGCGCGGCGACCAGGCCCGGGGTCACCCGGCGCGCCGAGGCGTGCGCGCTGACCGCGGCGCGGCGGACATCGAGAGACGGGTCGCGCGCCAGCTTGTCGAGCACGCCCTCGGCGCGCCGATCGCCGAGGCGCAGGAGATCGACCGCCGCGTCGATGCGGATGGCCGGGTCCCTGGAGGCGAGCGCCAGCTCGAGCTGCTTCCTTGCCTGGGTGGTGACGCCGAGGTGGATGAGCAGGCGCGCCGCCGCCAGGCGGACCTCGTCGTTGCGGTCGACCAGGCCGCGGCCGCCGAAGCGGAGCGCCAGCGGCCGCGGCATCGCGCCGGCCGAGTTGAGCGCGGCGGCGCGCGCGGTCCAGTCGGTGGCGGCGAGCGCGCGATCGAAGACGCCGGCGGCCGCCGGATCGTCGCCGGCGCGCAGCCGGGCGGCGGCCGCCGCCAGCGCGATCGCCACGTCCTTGCCTGCGGCCAGCTGATCGAGCGCGGCGAGCGCCTCCGGCGAGCCGTCGCGGGCCAGGAGGTCGATGGCGGCGAAGCGGGCCCCGAGGAACGGATCGGCCGCCGCCTGCCGGGCCAGCTCGACGTGGCCGCCGGCGTGGCGCGAGGCGATCCCGCGCAGCGCGCGCGCCCGCACCGAGCCGTCCTTGTCGGCCTTCGCGATGGTCGCGAGGCGATCGAGCTCGGCGTCGTCGGCGAAGCGCGCGACGGCGGCGACCGCCTCGCGCCTGACCCGCGGATCCGGATCGCCCAGCATCGGGACCAGATCGCCGCGCGCGTGCTCGCCCGCCTTGCGGCCGATGCCGTCCACCGCGATCGCGCGCGCCAGCGGGTCCTCGCTCTTGAGCAGATCGACGATGACGCGCGGCGCCTGCGGGTGCGCGGTCAGGAGGGCAGCCGCCGCGGCCGCCGCCACCACGTCGTCGTCGGCGGCGACCAGCTCGGCGACGTCCGGCGCCAGCTCCTCGATCTCGAGCCTCTCGATGGCCTGGATCGCCGCGGTCTGGATCGCGCTCGCCTGCGCGCGCAGCGCCTGCCAAAGGGTCGTCCGCGCCAGGAGCTCGAGGGCGGCGGGATCGTCCTCGCCGCGCTCCGCGCGCCAGGACTCGTAGAGCTCGACGGCCTTGCGGGCGTTGCCGGCACCGAGCGCGTCGCGCATCTCGCCGCGGGCCCGGCGCGCCTCGGGAGACGCAGCGCCGCAGCCGAGGGTCAGAGTCAATAGAAGGGGACAGATCCGGAGGTGCATCGCGGTCCTTTCAGTGTGTCGCTCTCCCATAGTGGCGAGCAAGCCGGCCGCCGGTTACCCCGGCCATGGAAGCTTCTGTGGCCGCCTGTCCCTGCGGAACAACTGGCGTTCCGCGTGGCCTTTCGCTTGCACATCCGTCCCGCCCGATGCGCGGGGTGGCTCGCCTGGTTGCGTTCGTCCTCCTCGGGCTGGCCGTCGCCAGCCCCGCCGGGGCAGCGCGCCGCACCGCGCCCACCGCCAGGGTCCGTCGACCCGCCCGCGCGAAGGTCGCGACCCCCCGCCGCGTCCCCCGGCGGGTCCCCCGCCCGGCAGCGCTCGCCGACCGCGCGATCGCGAGCGCCAGCCGGCTCGGCCTGCGCGGGGACGAGGCGATCGACGCCGCGGTCGAGCGCCTGATGGACGACGCGAAGGCGCACGGCCTCGAGGTCTCGCTGTCGGTCGGCGCGCTCGGCGGCCGGAACCGCAACGTGACCTCGCGCTTTGCCTTCAATCAAGTGGAGGCCTCGGGCGGCCTCCGCCTGGTCACTGCTGCCTACGCGCTCGACGCCCTCGGTCCCGCCCACCGCTTCGAGACCGCGCTCGCCGGTGACCGCCGCGGCAACATCTACCTGGCTTCGTCGCTGGATCCCACGCTCGACGCGCCAGCCGTCGCCGGTGCGCTGCGCGACGCCGGCGTGACCCGCATCCGCGGCGATCTCCACCTCGCGCCCGGCAGCCGGCTCAGGCCCGATCGCGTGCGCGCCGCGCTCGCCGCCGCCGGCGTCGAGCTGGCCGGCGCGGTCACCACCGGCGAGGCGCCCGCCTCCGCCGCGATCCGCGCCATCCACACATCCGAGCCGCTCGCCGACATCGCAGCGCACAGCATGGCCGGCGCCCGGATCGACCAGGAGCTCCTCGCGCGCGCCGCCAACGCGGTGCAGAAGACGTCGGCGCCGCTGCCGGACGGCGCCGCCGGGATCGCGCGCTTCCTCGGCGCCCGGGTCCGCTTGCGCCGCTTCAACCGCGAGTTCGCCATCCGCGATCCGTCCGCTCACCGCGGAAACACGCTGTCGAGCGATCAGATGCTCGCCGTGATGCGCTTCGCGGCGAAGAACCCGCGCACCGCGCCGCTGCTCGACGCGCTCGGCGCCGGACCGGACCAGCGCGTGGTCGCCGCCACCCACCGCGCCGGGGCCGCGGTCAGCCGGACCGGCATCGTCCGCTCGCGCGGTCGCAAGGCCGACCTCGGCTTCGCCGTGCTGGCGCGCGCGCCGAGCGCCGCCGAGCGCCCGTTCGCCGAGGCCTGGCTGGACGCGCTGTCCTTGACCCTCGCCCGCCTCGAACCGCGCGCTCCGGGTCCCGGCGATCCCGCCGCCTGGCCGGCGGTACCGCGCGGCAAGCGCCAGCTCGAGGCCACCTTCGGGCGCCCCGGCGAGTACGTGATCCGCCACCGCCTGCCGATCGGCCCCGGCGGCCGCATGCAGCAGGTCCGGATCAACCGGAAGCTCATCCCCGTCCTCGAGGCCGCGCTGGCCGAGGCGGCGGAGAAGGGCCTGGTCCGCCACATCGAGCGCTTCGGCGGCACCTTCAAGCTGCGCACCAAGCGCCGCCCGGACGGCACCGAGCTCCAGCCGCCCGTGTTCAGCACGCACTCCTACGGGGTCTCCTTCGACATCAACCCGGACCTCGAGGGCGGCAAGGTCCACCCGGAGCTCGGCCGCCTGTTCGAGAAGTACGGCTTCGTGTGGGGCAAGAACTTCGCGCACAACTACGACCCGATGCACTTCCAGTTCGTCGCCGATTACTAGGAAGAGGGTAGGCTCGCTCCCGTGGCGAGGTTCGAGCCGCGGGCGGTGGTCCTCGTCGAGGGACCGAGCGATCAGCGCGCGCTCGAAGCGCTGGCCGGGCGGCGCGGCCGGGATCTGGCGGCCGAGCGCGTCCTCGTCCTGTCGATGGGCGGCGCGTCCGGCATCGGACCCTTCCTGGATCGCTTCGGCCCCTCCGGCCTCGACCTCCGGCTGGCGGGCCTGTGCGACGAAGGGGAGGAGAGCGGTTTTCGCCGCGCTCTCGAGCGGGCCGGGCTCGGCCCCGCCAGGACCCGCGAGGAGATGGAAGCGCTCGGTTTCTTCGTCTGCGTCGCCGACCTCGAGGACGAGCTCATCCGCGCCCTCGGGGCCGCCGCGGTCGAACAGGTCATTCGCGACGAGGGTGAGCTGGGGTCGCTTCGCAGCTTGCAGAGCCAGCCCGGCTGGCAGGGGCGCCGGACCGAGGAACAGCTGCGGCGTTTCCTGGGCACCCGCGGCGGGCGGAAAATCCATTACGCTCACCTGCTGGTCGACGTCCTGGATCTCGACCAGGTCCCACGCCCACTCGATCGCCTGCTCGCTCACCTCTGATGCACTTCCGCGGCATCCTCTTCGACCTCGACGGCACGCTGCTCGACAGCGAGCGCGAGAGCGCCGAGGCGATGGCCCGCGCGCTCGCCCGCGGCCTCGGGCTCGCCGTCAGCCAGGAGGATCGCGACCACGTCATCGGCCACTCCTGGGTCGACATCCACGCCCGGCTCGAGCGGCTGTACGGCCCACTCGCCTGGACCCGCGATCAGCTCATCGCCGCCACCGCGGCCGAGCGCCCGGCCGTCTTCGCCGAGAAGGGCGTCACCGTGCTGCCGGGCGCGCTCGCCGCGGTCGCCCGCTTTCGCCACCTGCCGCTCGCGATCGTCACCGGCTCCTCGCGCGAGGAGGCCCGGCACGCGCTCGAGCTGCTCGGGGTGCGCGACGCCTTCCGGGTGGTCATCGCCAGCGAGGACGTGCCGAGCTCGAAGCCGGCGCCCGACGGCTACCTGGCGGCCGCGGCCGCGCTGGCGCTCGATCCGGCCGCCTGCCTGGTGATCGAGGACTCGATCTCAGGGATCGCCGCCGGCCGAGCCGCCGGCGCCCACGTGTTCGCGGTGGCGGCCGGTAACTTCGCCGGCCACGATCAGTCGGCCGCCCACCACCAGATCGCCACGCTGGAGGAGCTCACGCTGGAGCTCCTCGCCGCCTGCCGGCCGGGGGCTTGCCTTTGATGGCCCGTAGTATAAGACATCGGGGTACCGCCTCATGTTCGCCAAGCTGCCGCCGCGCGTGACGATCTACGAGGTTGGCCCCCGCGACGGCCTGCAGAACGAGGCCCGCCTGGTGCCGACCGCCGACAAGGTGGTTCTGATCGATCAGCTGTCGCGGACCGGGCTGCCGGCCATCGAGATCACCAGCTTCGTCAGCCCGAAGTGGATCCCGCAGCTGGCCGACGCCGCCGAGGTGTCGCGCAAGGTGACCCGGCAGCCGGGCGTGCGCTACTCGGCGCTGGTGCCGAACCGGAAGGGCCTCGAGACCGCGCTCGGCGCCGGCATGAACGAGATCGCCGTCTTCCTGTCCGCCTCCGAGACCCACAACAAGCGGAACGTCAACAAGACGATCGCCGAGACCCTCGCCGAGTTCCGCGAGGTGGTCGAGCCGGCGCGCGCCGCCGGGGCCAAGGTGCGCGCCTACGTGTCGACCGTGTTCGGCTGTCCCTACGAGGGAGACGTCGATCCGGTCCGGGTCCGCGATCTCTCGCTCACGCTGCGCGACATGGGCGTCTACCAGATCTCGCTCGGCGACACGATCGGCGTCGCCAACCCGTGGCAGGTGCAGCGGGTGCTCGAGCTGGTGCTCGCCGACCTGCCGCTCGAGCACACCGCCGTCCACTTCCACGACACGCAGGGGACCGCGCTCGCCAACTGCACCGTCGCCCTCAGCCTCGGCATCACCACCATCGACTCGGCGATCGGCGGCCTCGGCGGCTGCCCCTACGCGCCGGGCGCGGCGGGCAACCTGGCCACCGAGGACGTCGTCTCGATGCTGCACGGCATGGGCATCGAGACCGGGATCGACCTCGATCGACTGATCGACTGCTCGCGGCTGGCCGCGTCGCTGGTCGGCCACGAGCTGCCGTCCAAGTACCTCAAGGCGCACCTCGGCAAGCAGGCGCGGCTGCGCCGCCAGAAGGAGCGGGCCGGCGCCCGGCCGCAGGCGGGGCGCGAGGAGGACAGGTGACCACGAGCGAGCTCTGCCGGGTCGAGCGCCGCGAGGGCGGCGCGGTCTGGGTGACGCTGTCGCGTCCGGAGGCGAAGAACGCGCTGTCGCGCGCGCTCAACCTCGAGCTGGCGCGGGTCGCCGGCGAGCTCGGCGGCGATCCGGATGTGCGCGCAGTGCTGCTGACCGGCGCCGGCGACGCCTTCTCGGCCGGCGCCGATCTCAAGGAGCGCAAGGGCGTGCCGGCGGCCGAGAGCGGACCGTTCATCGACGCCATCTCGGGCGCCATCCGCGCCTGGGCGGAGATGCCGAAGGCGACCATCGCGCTCCTGAACGGGGCCGCGTTCGGCGGCGGGCTCGAGCTCGCGCTCGCCTGCGACTTTCGCATCGCCGCCGACACCGCGGTCATGGGTCTCTCGGAAGTGCGGCTCGGCATCATGCCGGGCGCCGGCGGCACCCAGAGGCTCGCGCGCCTCGTCGGGGTCGCCCGCGCGAAGGAGCTGGTCTTGACCGGGCGCCGCATCGACGCCGCGCGCGCCCTGTCGCTCGGCCTGGTGAGCCGCGTCGTGCCGCCCGGCGAGCTGGCGCGCGCCGGCCAGGAGCTGGCGGACGAGATCGCCGGGTGCGCACCGCTCTCGGTCGCGATGGCCAAGCGCGCCATCGACGAGGGGGTGGACCTGCCGATGGCGGACGCGCTCGCGCTCGAGCGACGCTGCTACGACGTCACGCTCGTGAGCGAGGACAGGAACGAGGGCCTGCGCGCCTTCGCCGAGAAACGCCCCCCGCGCTTCACTGGCAAATGATGCCGTCAGCTCTCAGCCGTCAGCGCCTTTCAATTTTCTGGTACGGGAGGCCTCGCGGCCCCACTCGCCCAGGTTCTGAAGGCGGAGAGCTGAAGGCTGAGAGCTGATAGCTCGCTCAGTTGGGGACGCTGGTGCGGCGCAGGCGGGCGGTCAGCCGCGGCAGCGGGCGGCCCTCGGTCACCGACACCACGGAGACCCCGTTCGGCTTCGGGTCGACCGTGGTCTTCTCCTCCGGGTCGAGCGTGATGTCGAGCGTGATGTCGGCCGACGGCGGAAGCACCGCGACGTTCACGCGGGTGTCCTCCTCCTCCTTCATCGAGGCCTGCGCGCGATCCACCGCGGTGATGTCGGTGGCGGTGACGTCGTGCGACGGATCGCGGACCACCGGCAGCCGGCTCGAGCCCTGCGCCAGCTGCGGGCGGGTCGGGCGCGCGGATGCCGCCGGGCTCTCGGTGCCGCGCGCGAGGCGCGGCAGCGGGCGCGGCTGGGCGCCCCTGGCCGGCGAGAAGACCCGCGAGACCGACTTCTCGAGCGAGGCGCGCGCGGCCGGCACGCTCTCCGGCTCCGCCTTCACGGCTGCCATCGGGCGCGACTTGCTCCCGGGCGGCGCCTTGGGCGGCACGGTGCGCGGCGCGGGCGGCTTCGCGACAGGCTGCGCGGTGACGGCGCGCGGCTCGAGCCGCGTGATGGCCGAGCGAGCGGACGTCGCCGGCGGCTTCTCGGGAGCGCGCAGGGGACGCGGCTCGGGGCGCGCGATCCTGGACATCGGTTTCGGACTGTCCACCACCTTGGCGGTCTGCCGGGCGGGCGGGGCCGCGAGCGGAAGCGAGCTGGTCTTGAAGGTCGAGACGGTGTCGCCGCGCCGCGCCGCCATCCGCTCCTGCTTCGCCTTGTCTCGTTCTCTCTTGTCCTTCTCGGCGTTCTCGCGTGCCCGGGCGAGCGCCATCTTCCACTCCCACTCCTCGTCCTCCGGAACCTCGTCGATGGAGATCGGGTCCTCGTCCACGACAGTCGCCGGCTGGACTGGGGCTCGAGACTCCACGCTGGCGGCTTGCCCTGGCACCTTGAAGAGCGGCGCCGGCTCGGACTCGACCTCGGGCGGCGGCGGCAACGGACGGGGCGCGGGCGGCCGGGCAGGGGCCGGCGGCAGCAGCGAACTCGGCGACTGGAAAGCCACTGGCTGCCATGGCGGCGGCGCGAACCGGTCGTCTTCCACCTGCATCACCTGGACGATCTTGCCGCCCGGGGTCAGCTCATAGCCGTAGTCCTTGAGCCGGACGTATCCGAAATGACCCAGCAGGCGGGAGAGGATCTTCATGCGGCTTGCCGACTGCATCAGGCGGGCCAGCGACCCGTCACTCGAGTGGCACCTAGATGTGCGCGAATCCGGGCCGCGAACCGCGCGCGACTGTGAAGAACTTGCGCACGGGTTCCGAGGCTTTACGCCCTCAGGGGTGGGGTTTCGACCCCTCGCGCTCAGCGATCCTGCTCGACCGGCTTCACGCCCTTGATCTCGATGCCGAACTTCTGGCACCGCACCGCGACCCGCGCCTTGCGCATGTCGTCGAGCTTGTCGGCGTGAGCCTGTGCCTTGGCGCGATTTCCCAGGGAGCACGCGGCCATGACGGCGAGCATGCGGCCATAGCTCGACTCCTCGACCGCGAGCGCCGCCTCCGACGCCTTGAGCGCCGTCTCGTAGTCGCCCTTCTGCATCGCCTTGCGCGCCTCCTTGAGCGGCTGGGCGTCGAGATGGTTGTCGAGGATGTCCGGAGAATGCGACGGGCTGCGGATGTGCTCGGACTCGACCTGGGCGCGGGCCGCCGCCTCTTCTTCCGGGGTCGGCAGCGGCGAGGCATCCGGCGGTCCGGTCATGCGGTGCGGTGCCGGGGCGGTCGGCGTGGCGGCCGGCGTCCTCTCGGACGCGGCCGGCTCGGTGCCGGCGCGCGCGGTCTCGCCTTCCGGGTCCTGCCGGATCTTGATGACGAGGACGACCACGAGCGCAGCGACCGCGACGCCGCCGGCGGTCAGGCCGACGCGGGCCGGGCTCACGGTCCGCCGCTCCCCTCGAGGCAGACGCGGATCTCGGCCGTGGTCTGCGCCTTCATCGAGCAGTCGTACGGCGGGCGCGGGGAGCCGATGCACCTGGCCTTCACGTCGGCAGGCATCCCGGCACGCGCCTTGGCGACGTCCTCCTCGGTCGGCACCTCGTCCGGCTTGGCGGTCTTCTTCTTGTCGGCGATGTAGAGCTCGAACATGTGGTCGAGCAGGCGATCGCAGTCGGCCTCGGTCAGCGGGCCGGTGGCCGCCGGCCCGACCGGCTGGTCGCCGTGCGTCGAGCCGCCAGGTTCATCGCGCTTCTCGGCGCTCTTCGATCCGCAGCCGGCGAGCAGCAGCAGGACGGCGAACCACTTCACATCCGCAGCATAGCCCAGATTGATCCCCGCGCCGGCGGCTCGTAATGTCCGCCCATGCCGACCACCAGCAGCCGGTCCGACGTCGCCCTGGTCACCGGAGCCTCGAGCGGCTTCGGCCTGCTCGCCGCGGTCGAGCTGGCCCGCCGCGGCCTGCGCGTCTTCGCCTCCATGCGCGATCCGGTGCGCCAGGACCGCCTGCGCGCCGCCCTCGACGAGGCCTCGCTGAGCGCCGAGATCGTCCGGCTCGACGTCACCTCCGCCGACGAGATCGAGGCGACCGTGTCGTCGATCGAGCAGGTGGCCGGCGGGGTCGATGTCCTGGTCAACAACGCCGGCTACGGGCTCGGCGGCTCGGTCGAGGACATCAGCATGGAGGAGCTGCGCGAGCAGTTCGAGACCAACTTCTTCGGGCTGGTCGGCCTCAGCAAGCGCGTCCTGCCCGGGATGCGCCAGCGGCGGCGCGGCCGCATCATCAACGTGTCGAGCATCGCCGGCCGGGTCGCGCTGCCCGGGGTGTCGGCCTATTGCTCCTCCAAGTTCGCGGTCGAGGGCTTCTCCGAGGCGATGCGCCACGAGCTCCTGCCGTTCGATGTCTTCGTGTCGCTGGTCGAGCCGGGCACCTTCCGCACCGACATCTTCGACCGCAACCGGCGCATCGCGGCGCGCGCGAGCGATCCGACGTCGGCCTGGGCCGAGATGACGCGCCGGATCAGCGCGATCGTCGACGGCCGGGTCGAGAAGAGCACCGCCGATCCGCGCGAGGTCGCGCTCGTCATCGCCGAGATCGCGACATCGGCGCGGCCGCGCCTGCGCTACCTGGTCGGGCGCGACGCCCGCACCCAGCGGCTGCTCGCGCGCCTGCTGCCCGATCGGCTGTGGGAGACCGCGGTCGGGCGCGTCACCGGTCTCTCGGACATGGCCTGACGTGGCGCTCTGGTTCGCCGCGTTTCTCGGGCTGGTGCAGGGACTGACCGAGTTCCTGCCGATCTCCTCCACCGCGCACCTGGTCATCGCGCCGGCGCTGCTCGGCCAGCCGGACGCCGGCGCCGCCTTCACCGCCGTCCTGCAGCTCGGCACCTTGCTCGCGGTGGTCGCCTACTTCGCGCGCGACCTCTTCGTCACCATGCCGCGCGCGCTCTTGTTCGATCGCAAGAGCCCGGAGGCCCGGCTCGCGGTCCACATCGCGATCGGGACGGTGCCGATCGTGGTGGCAGGCGTGCTCTTGAAGGACTACGTGACCGGCCCGCTGCGCTCGCTCTGGGTGGTGGCCGGCGCGCTCGCCGGGGTCGCGATCATCATGTTCTGGGGCGACCGGCGCGGCGGCGGCCACCGCTCCATGAAGGAGCTCACCTGGGTGCACGCCCTCGCCATCGGCATGGCGCAGGCCTGCGCGCTGGTCCCCGGCGTCTCGCGGTCGGGCGCCACCATCACCTGCGCGCTGGTCATCGGCATGGCGCGGCCGGACGCGGCTCGCTTCTCCTTCCTGCTCGGCGTCCCGGCCATCGCCGGCGCCGGCCTGTTCGAGATGAAGGAGGCGATCCACAAGCTCGGTGGCGCCGGGTGGGCGCCGCTCGCACTCGGCGTCGCGACCGCTGCCGTCACCGGCTACGCGAGCATCGCCTGGCTGCTTCGCTACCTGCAGCGGCGCACCCTGGCGCCCTTCGTCGTCTACCGGATCGTGATGGCGGCCATACTGGTGGCGCTGATCCTGTCCGGGCTGGTTCCCCCGCTTTTGCCAGCCGGCTGAATTTGACGGCGGCAGGCGGGGTCTACTACGCTTGTTGGACTCGGGGGTTTTCCTTATGCGTCTCGCCTACTTGATGCTGGCGATCGCCATCCTCGTCGGTGGCACCACGCGCGCCGGGGCCCAGGTCGAGCCACGGCCGCCCAAGAGCGGCCGCAAGTACCCGGTCAGGATCGACTCGGCGCCGCAGCAGGCCGCGATCTACCTCGACGACGAGAAGTACGGGATCGTCGGCTACACGCCCTGGTCGGGAAAGATCGAGAAGGGCAACTGGAAGGTCATCCTCAAGAAGGACGGCTACGAGCTCGCGACCAAGATCATCACGGTCAAGCGATCGAGTCGCGCGCAGGAGACCTTCATGCCGATGACGAAGCGGATCGATCCCGGCGTGGTCGACGTGCGCGGCGACGCCGACCGGAACGCGATCGGCGCCGAGGTCTGGGTCGACGGCCAGATGCAGGGACAGATCCCGGTGGTGGTGAAGGTGTCGGCCGGCCGCCACCTGGTCGAGGTGAAGAAGAGCGACTTCGACTCCTTCAGCCAGTGGGTCGAGGTGAAGGACGGCGAGAAGGCGCTGGTCAACCCGATGCTGAAGGGTCAGGCGCGCGGCTCGATCCTGGTCGACGCCGACGTGCCGGACGCCGAGATCTATCTCGACGGCAACAAGCATCCGGACCGCACGCCGAGCCTCATCTCCAATGTCATGGAGGGACCGCACGTCATCGAGGTGCGCAAGGAGCCGGCGGTGCCGTGGCGGCAGACCGTGCAGGTCGAGAAGGACAAGACCATCAAGGTGACCGCCGCGCTCAAGACCACCATCGGCGGGCAGGGCGGCAACGTGCGGGTCCTGTCCAACGTCGACGGCGCCGACGTGTTCGTGGATGGAACCGTGGTCGGCAAGACCCCGCTCGACGTCAAGGACATCAAGCCGGGCGATCACCTGATCGAGGTGCGCGCGACCGGACACATGCCGAAGGAGGAGCGGGTCACCGTGAACGCCGGCTCGGCGACGGTGCTCAAGCTCGACCTGTCGAAGTCGGCGGGCGACGTGGTGCTGAAGGTGGTCTCGCCGGTGCCGGACTCGGAGGTCTTCATCGACGGCGAGCGCATCGGCCTGTCGCCGCAGCAGAAGAGCGTGGCGGCCGGCGAGCACCTGGTGCTGGTTCAGAAGCAGGGCTTCGCCAGGTTCGAGAAGAAGGTGCGGGTCAGGGACGGCGAGCCGATGACGGTCACCGCCGAGCTGAGGGCGGCCGGTGGCCTCAGGTTCGTGTCGAGTCCGGGCAAGGCGACCGTGCTCCTCGATGGCGAGCCGATCGGCCAGACCCCGATGGTGAAGGAGGACGTCCCGGTCGGCGAGCACATGGTGTCGATCCAGCTCGACGGCTACTACAACTTCGAGAACGGGGTGAAAGTGCAGGGCGGCGAGATCCAGCTGGTCAAGGCGACCCTGCAGAAGGTCAACACCGAGCTGACCGACGAAGAGAAGGCGATGATCCAGCGCGGCCTCACCACCTTCGGCGCCAAGGCGCTGCCGGCCGGCCGCTCGACGATGGCGTTCGGCGCCGGATATCCCTACTTCTTCTCGACCCGCTTCATGGTGGGCGTCGGCAAGCTCAGCGACCAGCTCCAGTTCGACGCGGGCGCGCAGTACCGGATGTATGGCGCCCGCTGGGAGCTGTCGGTCATCGGGCGCGCGACCTTCGTCGACACCGGGCCGTTCGCGCTCGGCACCTTCGTCGACACCGGCGGCGGCTCGACCTTCTTCGACAACTCGAAGCGCGACTACTACTTCTTCAACGGCGGCCTGATGGCTTCCTTGACCGGGCTCGGCGCTGCCACCCTGACCGGGCGCGCCTACATGAACGCCTGGACCGACCGCCACTGCCCGCGGCTCGACGGCGCCGACTTCGAGGTGGACGACTCCGACGCCCCCGACATCTGCGTCGAGTACCTGCGCGGCACCATCGACCCCGACGACAAGCGGCGGGTCGACCGCCTGCTCGACGGCGAGGGGGAGATCTTCAACCGCGACGCCGGCGCCCGCATCATCACCTCGCTCGCGATCGAGGTAGCGCTGTCCGATCGCTGGAGCCTGTGGGGCCTGTTCGAGGGCGTGCCCAAGCAGAAGGAGCGCGCCGCCTACACCGACATCTTCCACTCCTCGATGTTCGAGCGCGACCCGCGCAGCTACGTCACCATCGGCCTCACCGTGAAGTTCTAGGGACAGGCGATGGGGCCTGAACCCAACGGAATCAGGCGGCTTCTAGACCCGAGTGCGTTTTTCTTCGGTTCGCGCCCCTACGGTAGGGTGAAGTGGAAGGCGGCGCCGCGGCCGACGGCGCCCTCGCCCCAGACCCGGCCGCCGTGGCGATCGATGATGCGGTGGACGGTGGCCAGGCCGATGCCGGTGCCCGCGAACTCGCTGTCGGCGTGCAGGCGCGAGAAGGGGCGGAAGAGCTTGCCGGCAAAGGCGGGGTCGAAGCCGGCGCCGTTGTCGCGCACCGTGTAGACGACGCCGCTCTCGCCTCGCGCGGAGCCGAGCTCGATGCGGGCCGCGGCGCCGCCAGCGGTGAACTTCCAGGCGTTGCCGAGCAGGTTCTCGAGCACGATCCGCATGAGGCGCTGGTCGGCCAGCGCGAACAGCCGCTCCTCGATGATCACCTCGACCGCACGCTCCGGCTCGCGGCGGCGCAGCTCGGCCACCACCTGGCGGGCCAGGTCGGTGAGGTCGACCGCGCGCCGCACCAGCTCGGCGCGCCCGACCCGCGACAGCTCGAG
>Ga0075425_100002586_pt1 | contig 18159 bp, 14 predicted proteins | sample SoiMethybrSBSTD4_FD_75300 | JGI IMG/M metagenome (GOLD analysis project Ga0075425, IMG submission 75300) | Bulk soil microbial communities from a Populus tree surrounding site in Tennessee, USA - Soil MetaG P. TD hybrid SBSTD4 | ecosystem: Environmental > Terrestrial > Soil > Tree plantation... | reverse complement strand
GTCATGCTCGCGGCGGCCGCCGTTGAAGAGAGCCGCGCCTTTACCGATCTTGAAGCGCTGCAGGCCACGCCACCGCTCATCGATCTCACCGCCAGCGACGTCAACGATCTTCTTCGCAAGATTGACGGACGCAGCGTGAAGCGATTCGACGGACGCGCGACCACGATACACACGCAGAACGCCGAAATCCGCCGCGTGGATATGACGCGCCGTCAACGGTTCCTCAGCGCCATCGCCCATCCGGAAGTTGCCTACATCCTGATGACGCTGGGCATGATCGGCCTGACGGTGGAGCTATGGAACCCGGGCGCCGTGCTGCCCGGCGTTGCCGGAGCGCTCAGCCTGCTGCTCGCCTTCTTCGCGCTGCAGGTGATTCCGATCAACACCACCGGCCTTCTGCTCATCGCGCTCGGCGTCGGCTTGCTCGTGCTCGAACTGAAAGTTCCCAGCGGCGTGCTCGGCGTCGGAGGAACGATCGCGCTCGTGATCGGATCCGTGATGATGACCGATACGGTGCCCGGTGTCCGCGTCGGATTCGGTTTCGTCATCCCGGCCGCAATCGCGTTCGCCGCCGTCTTCCTCTTCCTCGGTCGCCTCGCACTGCAGTCGCAGCGGCGACCGCCCGTCACCGGCAAAGAAGGTTTGATCGGCGCGCACGGACGCACGCGCGATCCGCTGCTGCCGAATGCGCCTGGCTACGTCCACATTCGAGGCGAGCTGTGGCGCGCCATCAGCGACGTAGCGATCTCGTCCGGAGAACCTGTTCGCGTCCTCGACGTGAATGGCCTCACGCTCAGGGTGGAGCCGCTCACGGCGTCAGGTCCGGCTGAAGCCGGACACTACCAGCAAGGCACTCACGGAGAATCCGCATGACGATTTCGCCGGCACTCGTGTTCGGTGTAGTGCTCGTGCTCTACATCCTTTCTTCGATCCAGATCCTGTCGGAGTACGAGCGCGGCGTCATCTTCCGCCTCGGCAAGCTGCTGCCGGAGCCGAAGGGACCAGGAGTGATTCTCGTCTTCCGTCCCATCGATCGCATCGTCCGCCTGAGCCTGCGGACGCTGGTCCACGACGTGCCGCCGCAGGACGTGATCACACGCGACAACGTGTCGGTGAAAGTGAGCGCGGTCGTCTACTTCCGCGTCATCGATCCGCGGAAGGCCATCGTCGAGGTTGAGAACTATCTGTACGCGACCTCGCAGCTCTCGCAGACGACGCTCCGCAGCGTGCTCGGACAGGCCGAGCTCGACGACCTGCTGGCGCAGCGCGATCGGCTCAATCAGCAGCTGCAGCACATCCTCGACAACGAGACGGAGCCGTGGGGAATCAAGGTGTCGGCGGTGGAAGTGAAGAACGTCGACCTGCCGCAGGAGATGCAGCGCGCGATGGCGCGGCAGGCGGAAGCCGAGCGCGAGCGCCGCGCAAAGATCATCCATGCAGAGGGCGAACTGCAGGCGTCCGAGAAGCTGTCGCAGGCTGCCGCGGTGATCGAACGCGAGCCGGCAACAATGACGCTGCGCTACCTGCAGACGCTGACGGAAATTGCCTCGGAGCAAAACTCAACGATCCTGTTTCCGGTTCCGCTCGAGCTGATGAGATTCCTCCGCGGCGGTGACAATAAATAGGTGCCCGAGTTTCACGCCGAACCGTACCTGCACCTCGCCGGCCTCTCGCATAAATCCGCGCTGATCGCGTGGGGCGCCTTCTATTTCAAGACAAGAAGTCAACGCGCGGACGCGAACGGTCCAGGGCGCTTGCCCGAGTGGAAGCTGGTCGAGGACCGCGACCTTCGCCACGTTCATCCGCCGCGACGCGAGACCATCGGGGCGCGCTCCGATCCGTACGGTCCGGCGCGCGTGAACGTCTACGACGCGTCAGGCGCACTCGTGGCAACGAGCTTCACCGAGACGACGAACTTCTGCTGGATCACAGGACTGTCGCCGAACACCGAGTACCGCTATGAAGTGATGGTCAAAGACGAACCGTGGGGTGCGGATGAACGGTGGGACTGGATGCGCGGCAGCTATCAAGGTCTCGTGCAGCGCGGCGGCCGCTACGTCAATCGATTCTGCACGCATCCTGATCCCGCCGCCGAGCCGACAGGAAAATTCACCTTCATGGTCATCGGCGACTTCGGCACCGGCATCCTTCGCTCCACGCCGACGCGCCGGCAGTTCGAGGTGGCGCAGGCGATGCAGCTCGCCTTCGACCGGTACGACGTCCGCGCCATCGTCACCACCGGCGACAACATCTACGCCGGACATCGCATCCTCGGCATTCCAATTGGCGCCACGGGCGACGAAGACGACGATTGGTTCTTTACGTTCTTCCAGCCGTATCGCTACATGCTGAATCGCGTTCCGGTGTATCCGTGCATCGGCAATCACGACACCGCTGAAACGGAGGATCGCGACGACCGCGAGCAGCTGCTCGACAACCTGTATCTTCGCGAGCGCATCGCAAGCGAACCCGAAGCGTCAGGCCGCGCGTCTGTCGATCCGGGACTGTTCTACCGGTTCCGTTACGGCCGCGACGTGGAGTTCATCTGCATCGACACGTCGAAAGAAGAATTCTTCCGCGGCAAGCGTCTCTACGAGTACCCGAAGCACTGGGAATGGGTCGACCAGACGCTGGCACCGGACGCGCAACGACGATGGAAGTTCGTCTTCTGTCACCATCCGCCGTTCTGCGCCGGGCCGAACCATCACAACACCGATCGGATGGAGCGACTGCTCGCGCTGTTCGAACGCGCGGGCGTGCGCGTCGTGTTGAATGGTCACGAGCACAACTTCCAGCACTCACGCCACAACGGCATCGACTATCTCATCACGGGGGCTGGCAGCAAGCTGGATAAAGCGGCCCCGCATCGATTCGATGATGCGCACACGGTCAGCTGGTCGAATCACGCGCACTTTCTGCTCGTCACTATCGAAGGAACGACGATGGCTGTGCGCGTCATCGGCGAGGCGCGCGAGGGAGACACGGACATCACGGACGTGCCGCGCTACACGTCGTCGGGGCAAGAGATCAGCGGTCCCATAGTGCTGCAGCTCTGAAGAGATCGTCGGCTGCGCTGAGGATCGTCCAGCGCAGACGCTCCGGATACTGCAGCTCCTCGGCGAGGAAATCGCGTACCGTCGCCGCGGCGCGCGGCGAACGGTGCCCCCACAGCAGGCTGCTGGTCCAGTTCGACGGGAAGAAGATGTCACCGGTCCGCTGGATGTCGACGAGCAGATCGAGCCCCGGACGGATGAACCGCTCAGAATCCGCCTCGCGTAGCGGGTGATTGAGATAGGCGAGCGATTCCGTGACCCACGGCTCGCGCCGACGATTGTCCAGCTGCCGGAATCGGTCGAACGCCGCTGCGCGCACCTGCGGATCCGCGGAAAGTGCCGGCATCACGAACGCGAAGCGATCCTTGCGATCGGGATTCTGTGTGCGGTCGAGCTGCGTCTGCAGGATTTGCTGCCAGCCGGGCACCTCGCGCACCGCCAGCTCCATCGCCATTACGATCTCATCGGTCTCGACAAATGGCAGGCCCGGAATCTTTTCGTCGCGTCGCCATAGGCGTTCGAGCCAGGTCACACCGTCTTTCGTCAGCACGTCGTCGCGAAAGGCGCTGAACCACGCCGATTTCAAGCTTGTCGTGTTGGCCCGGGCGACACCCGTGCGCAGCGCCTCTTCCAATACCGGCGCACGCGCCAGCCGTTGTTCCTGCGTCAAGAAGCGCCAATACGCCCGGCTCACGTACGCCAGGACACGTTGCGTGTTCTGCTCGTCGTTTTCCTCGGGCAGCGAGTGCAGCGCGGCGTCGATGAACGCACCCGGCGCGACGCGTCCCTCGAGCACGTTGTCCCAGAGCGTGACCCACGCGGCGCCGCGTGTCAGCGCATCGCCAATCCGCGACATGTTGGCCAGCAAGTAGGCGGCGCTCTCCTGGTCGAGCAGGAACAACCCGTACGCCAGACCACCGCCGTTCGGCAGGATGAATAGCGGCTTCGGCAGACCCGCTGCTTCGCGCACGACCGTCTCCCGCGCGTTCGCATAGACGGCCAGATCTTTCTGAGCGCCCGGATATCCGAGAGTGACGCGCATCCGCTGCGGCCAGATGATGCGACGACCCTGCGGATCCGTCATGCTGATGGCCAGACGTTGGATCGTGTTGCCTTTGGACACACGTAGCGCCGTTGTGAATTGAGGTCTTCCCCGCTCCTCAACCCAGGCACGGCTCCACGCCGCGAGATTATCCGGCGTCTTGGCGTCAAGGATCCGGATCAGGTCAAGCCACGTCGCATTGCCGAACGCGTATCTCTTCAGGTAGTCGCGCAGTCCGTCGCGGAATCGCTGCTCTCCGACAATCATCTCGAGCTGACGCATGACGATTGGCGCCTTCTCGTAAATGATCGGACCGTACAGCTGGCCCGCGTCGTTGAGATTCGACAGCGGCTGGCGGATGGGATTCGAGCCCGCCGTCCGATCCACTGAATACGCATCCGGATAGTTCGACAACAGGAAGCGCAGCTCGTGGTTCACGTCGGGAAACGACGGGTTGACGATCTTCGCTGCCATGAAGTTGGCGAACACCTCTTTCATCCACACGTCGTTGAACCAACGCATGGTGACCAGATCGCCGAACCACATGTGCGCGGTTTCGTGCGCGATCGTGCTGGCGCGGTTCAGCAACTGGTTCTGCGTGGCGCTCTCGTCGAGCATCAGACCCGAGGCGTTGTAGAGAATCGCACCGGCGTGCTCCATGCCACCGAACTGAAACGACGGAATCAGGATGAAGTCGAGCTTGTCGAATGGATAGGGAATCGCGGTGTACTGTTCGAGCCATGCCAGGGCCGAGGCGTGCAGGTCGAACAGCGCATCGCGATTGCGCGCCACCTTCGCCGCGTCAGTCTCGCGATGGAACATCCGCATCTCGCGGTTGTTGCGCGTCGCACGCTCGATCGAAAACTTTCCCGCGACAAATCCGAACAGATAGGTCGGCAGCGGCTTCGTTTCCGCAAACCGTACGCGCACGCCGCCGCCGGATGCCTCCCGTCCGGCTTCCGGGCCATTCGCCACGGTTTCCCATCCAGCGGGGATATCAAGCGACAGCGTATAGCGACCCTTGATGTCCGGCTGATCGAAGCAGGGAAACGTCAAATGAGCACGGGCGGGAACAAACAGGGTGTACAGGAAATCGTCGTTGCGGTTGAGCGCCTCGTCACCAGCGGCGAACTCGATCTCGATACGGTTGTCGCCGGCGCGGGTTGCCTCCGCGGGGATAATGACGTGGTCCTCTACATACACCGGAACAACCGCGGCCTCTCCCACGCGGACGCTACGGACTCGCTCTTTTGGAGCCGAAAAATCAAAGATGATGCGCCGCGGCGCGGATAAGGTGAGCGTCAGGCGCAGGACGCCGTCCACCGGCTGCTGACGGTTAACGGGAATCGTAAACGCGAGGTCGTACCTCACCGCCGTGTACGCAGCGGCGCGTTCACGAGCCAGCGCTTCTGAAACACCGCGATCCACGGAATTGGAGACGGGATCTGCGGCGAGCGCCATCAGCAGCAGGGTGAACATCGCGGAACCATATCAATCAATTTAGAATGCACCATTCCGATGATTTTCAGCGCTCGTAGTTCCGTGTTGCTCGCTGTCGCTGTTGCCGGACTGGCAGTGATGATCGAGACGGAGCCCGCCGCCCAGGAGCCGGGCTCCGTCCGCGGGCGCGTGTCGATTGGAATCCCGGTCACCGCGAAGCGCGCAACATCAACATACTCCCGGAGTATCCCGGCCGTTGCCCTCGCTCCCGAATCGGAGCTGCGGCACGTCGTCGTCTACGTGAAGGACGCGCCGAAGACCGCCGTGCAGCCGATGCGCGCCGAGATTCGCCAGCGCAACGAGAATTTCGTTCCCCGCGTCGTCGCGGTGACCGTCGGCTCGGTCGTCGAGTTCCCCAACGACGACCCGATCTATCACAACGTGTTCTCGCTGTCGCGCGCGAAGACGTTCGACCTCGGACGCTTTCCCAAAGGCAAGAGCCGCGGCGAACGATTCGACAAACCGGGTGTCGTCAAGGTGTTCTGCCAGATTCATTCGCATATGTCCGCGACCGTGATGGTGTTCGACCATCCATGGTTCGCGATACCTGACGAGCAGGGTAACTTCGATTTGTCCGGCGTGCCTCCCGGAATGCATCAGGTGACCGCATGGCACGAGCGGCTCGGCGAAACGACGCTGCCGCTGCGCGTCGAGCCGGGCCGCCCCGCGACGATCGATTTCGTCCTGCCCGTCCCCGCGCAGCCGTGACGGTGTAGCGATGTGGAACCGCCTCGCGCCGTGGATGCTGGTGCTGCTGACAGCAGCTCCGTCTGCCGCGCAACAGGCGAAGGCCTCCGTCCTCTCCGTCGACACCTCCGCGTCCGTTGACTTCACCACCGACGGCAATGGCAACGACGTCAAAGGCGTGTTCCTCGACACGCTCATCGTCGGGGATTTCGGCAGAAACGTTCAGGCGATCGTCCGTCCACAAGTGCAGCGTCTCGCCAACAACGGCGAATGGAACCGCCAGATCTGGGTCGCCGAGATGCGGTACGAACGGCCCGGTCGCGTCGCGTTCCGCGTGGAGGGCGGATACATTCCTTCACCCGTCGGCCTCGCGAACCTCACACTGCGGCCGCACATGAATCCGACGATTGCGCAACCCGCGGAGCTGTTCACGTCGATCCCGTCGCTAGAAGTACGCGGCCCGCGCGTGAACCTGTTGAGCGGCATCTACCCCCTCGGCGCGCAGGCCACCGCATCGGCCACACGCTGGGATGCGCGTGTTGCGGTGATCGATACGTCGCCGTTGCGATTGCGCCGCGTGTTCGGGGATCCGAACCCGCCGCTCTTCGGGGGTAATCCGCCGCGGTTCACCAACGTCGTAATCGGCGGCGGCGTTACGCCGTTCGTCGGCTTCCGCGTCGGCGCGGCGCTGACCCACGGCGGATGGCTGCGCGCCGGCGAGAGTCCCACGCTCACCGCGGATCGCTCCGCCAACATCGTCAACGTCGAGATGGAGCTGGCGTTCCGTCACACGAGCCTGACCAGCGAAATCGTGTATGACGCGCTCGACACGAGCCTGGGAACACGCTCGACCTCCGGCTGGTATGTCCAGGGCGCGCAGACGCTCGCGCCGCGATGGTTCATTGCGGGACGCGCTGAGCGTATTCAGACGACGCTGCCGACCATCGTGGGCATCGAACAGAACTTCACCAGCACCGAGCAGGCGCTCGGGTATCGGCTGACCCCGGAGATTGCGTTGCGCGTCAGCCATCGCATGCGCCAGACCTTCGGCCGCGACGCCTGGGATCACTTCGGCGCGGTCTCGATCGTCTGGTACCGGCGCTGGATGTGACCTCTCGACTTCACGCCGGCCACACGATCGACCCTCAGGCTCGCGACGTCATGACGTACCTCGCGAGCCTCAACGCTCCGCCGATCGATCGCATCTCGCCCGCTGAAGCGCGGCAACAATACCGCGAAGTACGCGCGACGCTGCGCCCTCCGGCGCCGCCACTCTCGGATGTACGTGATCTCGTGGCGGGTACGGTTCCGGTGCGGCTCTATCGACCCGGCGATGGGCTGCTGCCGGCGTTCATCTTCTTCCACGGCGGCGGCTGGGTCGTCGGCGATCTTGAAACGCACGACGTGGTCTGCCGGCAGATCGCGGCTCAAGCCAACATCGCGGTGATCGCCGTTGACTACCGTCTCGCGCCCGAGCATCGATTTCCTGCCGCGGTAGACGACGCGTGGGACGCAACGCTGTGGGTGGCGGCACATGCCGCGCAGCTCGGAATCGATACCAGGCATATCGCCATCGGCGGCGACAGCGCGGGCGGAGGGCTGGCTGCGGTTGTGGCGCTGATGGCCCGTGACTCGCGAAAGCTGCGGCTCGCGCAGCAGGTGTTGATCTACCCCGTCATGGATCTGCGCGCGCAGAGCGAGTCGTACTCCACGTTTGCCGAAGGCTATTTCCTGACACGGGCCGGCATGCAGTGGTACATCGCGCAATACGCCCCCACGCACGAGGCACGTGAAGACTGGCGCGGCTCACCGCTGCTCGCGCCGTGGGTGCATGGTGTTGCGCCGGCGTTCATCATCGCCGCGGAGCTCGATCCGCTGGTGGACGAGGGTGCAGCGTATGCACGTCGCCTGCAGGGTGCCCGCGTGGCGGTCGAATACCACGTGGTTCCGGGCATGATTCACGGATTCCTGACAATGGGCGGGAAGATCGATGCTGCACAGCGCGCCGTATCGGTAATCGCAGACCGACTCAGAGCAACATCGTAGAGGCGACCTTCAGCAGAGGACACTCGTAGAGACCGACATGCAGGTCGGCCCGTCTAAATCCCTGCCGGGAAGAACACGCGTTGAACGAACCAGTACGTTCCCGCCGCGATGACGACGAGAGAGCCGGCATAGGCAACGCGCATCCCGATCGCTTCGTTGCGCTTGCGCACCACCGCCAGCGCCGTCGCCACTAACAGGACGATGAAGAGCTGACCTATCTCCACGCCGACGTTGAATGAGAACAGTGACCAGCCGAGCGCTTCGCGCGGCAGGCCGAACTCGCGCAGCACGTTGGCGAAGCCGAAGCCGTGCACGAGACCAAAGGTGAGCGCGATGAGCGCGCGAACATCACGGCCGCCGCCACGTACGAGATTGTCCGCGCCGACGAAAACGATGCTCAACGCGATCGCCGGCTCGATGATCGTCGGCGGAGGGGTGACGAGGTTCAGCGCCGCGAGCGAAAGCGTGATGCTGTGGCCGACGGTAAATGCGGTCACGATCTTCAGCAGTGCCTTCCACCCGCCTCCGAGCAGCAGCAACCCGATGAGGAACAGGATGTGGTCGGGGCCGATGAGGATGTGGTGAATGCCCGCCGGAACGAAGGTCTTGATAACAGCCAGCGCGCCTTGCGTCGTCCCCGTGTAGTAGGTGCGATCCGGGTTGTCGGCCGACAGCACGAATTGCTGTCGCAGCGCGCCGTCCTCGTAGACGTTGACGAAGGTCTGATGCAGCCGGTCGTACGGAAACATCAACGCATGGATGTCCAGTGTTGCGGGTCTCTGCGTGTGGATGCGGAAGTGCAACTGGATGGCCTGCCGCTCCGGAATGGTGCCGAGATCGGTCCAATCGACGGTCAGCGGGCCGCTGGCGCGTAACGTCATCCGGGACGCCAACATCGCCGTGAGTCGATCGAAGTTTCCGTACGCCGTCGCGCGATCGAGCAGTTTCTCCGGCGAGGCGATGCCGAGATCGTGCGCCGCGTCGATGATGTGCACGACGAGCATGCCGTCAATGACGTCGTTGCCGATCTGGAGATCGAGGTAGCTGAAGGGCGCGGGATGCGCGTCCGCCACCGCCGGCACCAGCAGCATCGTCAGAACGAGCAGCAGCCTTTTCGCCAAGCGCCCCATTATCCGATATGATTCCCGGCTCCAATGTGGCAGCACAACTATGAACCGTTGAGCGGCAGCCTGGGCGCCTCCGCGTTGATCGCGGGGATCCCCATTCTGGTTCTCTTCCTCATGCTTGGCGTCCTGCGGCGGCCCGCCTGGATGTCGGCCCTCACGGCGCTCGTCTCCGCGTTCGCGGTGGCGCTCGGCGTCTACGGCATGCCGGCGAAGCTCGCGTTGATCTCGACGATCTATGGAGCAGCGTTCGGCATCTTCCCGATCGCCTGGATCGTCTTCGCCGCGATCATGCTGTACCGCCTCGCGGTCGACACGGGCAAGTTCGAGATCATCAAGGACTCGGTTGGCGGCCTGTCGAGGGATCGGCGGCTGCAGGCGATGTTCATCGCCTTCTCGTTCGGCGCTTTCATCGAAGGCGCTGCCGGCTTCGGCGCGCCGGTAGCAGTATCGGGCGCAATGCTGGCCGGTCTCGGCTTCAATCCGTTTTATGCAGCCGGCATCTGCCTGCTCGCCAACACGGCACCCGTAGCGTTCGGATCGATCGGCATTCCCGTGACCACGCTGGCCAACATCACCGGACTTCCGGTATCGGCCTTGAGCGCGATGGTCGGCCGTCTCTGCGCGATGATCTCCCTCTTCATTCCCGGGTATCTGATCGTCGTGATGGCGGGGTGGAAGCGGGCGGCCGAAGTGCTGCCCGCGATCGTCGCGTGCGGCGTCTCGTTTGCCGGGATGCAGTTCCTGGTGTCGAACTTCGTCGGACCGGAGCTGACGGATATCGCGAGCTCGCTGACCTGCATTGCCGTGATGGTGCTGGTCATGAAGCTGTGGACGCCGCGCAACGTCATGCATCTCGAGGGTGAGGACCCATCGACCGCTGGCTTCTCGCCGGCGCCGACGCCTATGCTCGCAGCCTCACTCGGCGGTCATCAGGGACGGCTCCAACCTCAGGCAGCTGTCGCGGTCGGCCCGCGCACACATTCTGGCGCCGAGATTTTCTCCGCCTGGATGCCATATCTTCTCCTCGTCGCATTCGTGCTGCTGTGGGGCGAGGCGGATGTGAAGCTGGCGCTGAATCGCTGGACGAACAGCCTGCTGTCAACCGCCATTCCGAGGAGCGCGACGCTGCTGAACGGGCTTCTCGTCCCCGGACTTCACAACATTGTGCAGCGCGTCCCGCCCGTGGTGGCAACACCGACGCCGTACGCCGCCGTGTTCGAGTTCAACTGGCTGAGTGCGTCCGGCACGTCCTGCTTCCTCGCAACGATCGTTGCAGCGATGTTTCTCCGCGTCAGTCCGGCGCGGTTCGGCAGGATCTACGCGGCGACGTTCAGGCAGCTGGCGCTGCCGATGCTTACCATCGCGTCGATGCTTGGTCTTGCGTACCTGATGAACTACTCGGGCATGACATCGACGCTCGGCCTTGCACTCGCGGCGAGCGGTCCCGCGTTCCCGTTCTTCAGCGCGACGCTCGGATGGCTTGGCGTGTTCCTCACCGGCAGCGACACATCAGCAAACGCTCTGTTCGGCAACCTGCAGGTCGTCACCGCCAACGCCCTGCACCTGAATCCGGTGCTGACCGCTGCGGTGAATTCCGCAGCCGGCGTGATGGGGAAAATGATTTCCATCCAGAGCATCGCGGTTGCCGTCGCCGCAACCGGCATGACAACAGCGGATGAGGGAAGGCTGTTCCGCTTCACCATCAAGCACAGTGTCCTGCTGATGTGTGTGATGGGAGTTCTGTCGATGCTGTTTGCGTACGTGTTCTCGGCGTACGTTCCGTCACCCTAACGTTGGGTTCATTGGGTTCATTGGGTTCATTCGGTACATTGGGTTCGTTCTAGGTTCTAGGTTCTAGGTTCTAGGTTCTAGGTTTTGGGTTCGCGGCGGCGCGATCGACGGGAAGAGGGCGGACCGCTGGGTGGATCAGCCTTGTCGAGGTAATCGGCGAGGCGCCCGGCCGCTTTCGAGGAACGTTTCGCCAGGCGCTGAACCGGGACAATTTGTTCCTTGGTGAAGTGACTTCGATCGATGCCGTCATCCAGCGATTCAACCGTTTCCGCCAGTTCACCGTTCGCAAGCCGCAGATAACGCGCGAACTCCGCCGGGTAGTAGCGGCCGAATCCCTCAGCCATCAAACGCGGCGCAGATGATGCCGACTCTGTAAGTTGTTTTCGGAATTCAACGTCGCGACGGGCCGTTGTCGATCTGATCAGTTGATAGACGAGCAGCTTCACTTCGTAGGCACGTTGCCAGCAAATGAGCTCTTTGTGTGAACGTGCGACCGTCATGCGCGGCCGAGCTGCACCGTACGTGCCGCGTCCGTCGATCCTGCGAACCTATTGAACCCACAGAACCACGGAGAACCGAGGCCTGCGAACCCAATGAACCCATTGAACCTTTTGCACCCTTTGAACCCTAAGAGCCTTGCGCTTTCTGCTTGGCGTCGAGGTTGTACGGATCGTCAGTGTAGGTGACCGACGCATCGGGGTTGACCCAAGCGGTGAAGTAACCGATGTGCACGGGCAGATGTTCCTTCAGCGGAACCGCCTGCTCGTGACCGGCGTTCATCGCCGCGGCGATCTTCTCGGTGGTCCACTGCGGCTGCCCGCGCAGCACGTACTGCGCGAGCGCAACGGGATTTTCGAGACGAATGCAACCGTGGCTCAACGCGCGCGTCTGCTTGTTGAAGAGCGAGTCCTGCGGCGTGTCGTGCATGTAGACGTCGAACGGATTGGGAAACTGGAACTTCACGAGACCAAGCGCGTTCTTCGGACCCGGCTCCTGACGGAAGTGCAGACCCGCCACCGAGGACTCGTCGCCCCAATCGACGCCCTCAGCATCGATCACCTGTCCAGATGTCCCCACGACCTGAATGTCCTGACGCTCCAGATACCCGGGATCGTTCACGAGCTTGGGCAGCATCTCCTTGCGGATGATGCTCTCCGGTACGTTCCAATTCGGGCTGAACACGATCGTCGTCATCTCGTCGTTGAAGAGCGGCGTCGGATGCATCGGATCGCCGACGATGACGCGCATCGCAAGCACGGGATTGCTTCCCTCGATGACCTGCATCTGATACGCGGGCACGTTGACGAAGACATAGCGGTCGCCGAGATTCCGGGGCATCCAGCGCCAGCGCTGCAGGTTCATCCGGATCTGATCCAGATGCCCCGTCGGATTCATCCGTTCGCGCTGCAGCGCCGCCTGCAGCCCTTTGTACTGCGGATGCTGCGGCGCAAGCTCCCCCAGTACCGGGCGGACGTTTTCGGATGAAACGGCTTTGGTGAGGTTTTCGTCGAGGTCCGTCTTGTTCGGCGCAGCCACCCAGTTGGTGTAGATGGCCTTCGGATTCGGCGACCATCCGAGCAGATCCGCCGCGTAGCGCAGATACGCGTACGTCAGTCGCGCATCCAGCTCCGGCACCTTCGCGACCTCGATGCGATCCTTGTTCTGTTTCGCCAGCGCAATGGCCTGTTGAAACTTTTCCGTGCCGTAGCGCGCCGGATCGAGCCCGTGATCCTCGGACGCCTTCAACGCATCAAGCAGCGTTGCCAGTCTGGTGGTTGGTTGGTCTCCGTCGATCCACGCCGGCACGTTGTTGCGCGAGGCATAGAAATCGCGCTCGGCCTTCCAGAGCGTTGCGCCGAGCGTGTTGTGCTCGACCCACGCCGGCGTCGAAGCGACCAGTCGCTGAATGGCGGCCGCATGCTGCGAATTGTCGACCTTCGGTTTTGAGGTGCAGGCGGCCGCCAGCAGAAGCGTGAGACCGGTGGCGATGATGCGGAGGGAGGCTCGGATGCGCATACACCACCCGAGGTTGCAACCGGCAGACCGTTTCCTGCCCTAATTGCTTGTCGTCGATTTCGGCCTGTAATACCGCTCGAGCCAGCGGCTCAACCCGTCGAGGCCGGGGAACAGCGTGCGTTCGTTGATGTTGGCCTGATCCAGTTTGTCGCGCACTTCCCACTTCAACTCAGCAGGTACGACCACGCGGCGGCATAGATCGGGATGCTGTTCGAGCCACGTGTCGAGTCGGGCGGATGGATCCGGCATGAGCGAGAACAGCGCGAATTGGTTCAGGATGCGCGTGTCGAGCGACGGCGGTTCGATGAACAGAACGAACGGGTCGCTGGTCAGTGAATCGAAGGCCTTCAGCGATTTGAACTCCGAGAGCATGTCGATAGTAAACGTCTGCGACTGCTCTTCTTCGAGAATCGCCTTCAGCCGTTTCGGCATCAGCTTGTTCGCCTCGACGAAATTCACGCACCACACGATGCCGTCGCGGTCATATTCCTGCGGCTGGCTGGTCGCAAAGTGAAGCGCGACAAAGGGCGAGTACGTCCAGTCGATGAGACGAGTCGGCAGACCGTGATGCTGACCGAGCGCCAGCCAGTGCCACACCGAATCGACGCCCGGCGCCGGCTGCGCGTGTGCGTACTTCGAGAAGTTGCGCAGCAGCGACTGCTCGAGCGTCGCGATGCTGGCGCGGCCGGCGGCCAGACGCAGGAGGCTGTTCGACAGATGATGTGCGTTGGAACCGAGGCCGCGAAACGCGTACGGTGAGCGGAAACGCTGCAGTGCAGGATTCCACGACCCGGCAAACAGCATCTCGATCAGCTCGTTGAACGATTGCGCTCGATCCACGTCTCACGCCTTCCGATACGACCTGCCGATGCGACGCCCGAGCGAGATAACGAGCCCCTGCGGCAGGATGCGCACGAGCGTCGCGATGGCGGAGTTGAGTCGGCCCGTCACAACAACGGATCTGTCCGCCATGACCGCGTCATAACCCTGCCGCGCCACGTCGGCCGCCGACAACCACATCCAGCCGGGCATTTTGTTCATCATCGCGCGAGTGCCGGTGACATCGTGAAACTCGCTGTAGGTGAATCCGGGACAGAGCGCCGTGACGAACACACCGTGGCGCCGCACCTCATGTCCGAGCGATTCGGAGAATTTGATGACGAACGCCTTCGCCGCCGCATACAACGTGTGCCCCGCCGGCGCGGGAACCAGACCGGCAAGCGACGCGACGTTGATGATGCGTCCGTACTTGCGCTCGATCATCCCTGGCAGCAGACGGTACGTCAGCTCCACCACGTCCGTCACCATGATCTGCATGAAGCGGGTATGGACATCCCAGCTCCTTGACAGCAGCGATCCCGGCACGCCGTAGCCGGCGTTATTCACGAGCACGTCGATCTTCAAACGGCGTGCCTCGAGCGCGGCCGCCAGCCGCGCCGGGGCATCGGGCTGCTCGAGGTCGGCGACGATCACCTCGACACGCGTGGGGTAGCGCTGCTCGAGGTGAGCTGCCAGGTCACGGAGACGATCTTCGCGCCGCGCGGTGACGACGAGATTGAATCCTTCGGCGGCGAACACCTCCGCAAATGCCGCACCGATGCCGGATGAGGCACCCGTAACGAGCGCGGTCCGTCGATCGCTCACGCCTTGGTCGGCGCAGCCGCGTGTTGAATCTTGAAGATCGTTGCGGCAATCACCGAACCAATGCAGGGGCCCACAATGTAGAGCCACACGTGGGTGATCGATCCGTGACCAATGATGGCGTGAATGATCGCGGGTCCAAGACCGACGGCGGGGTTGTAGGCGCCGCCCGATATCGGGCCGCCAGCGAACGCCGCGGCGGCGACGGTAAAGCCGATGGCGAGTCCGTAGAACGAATTGCCGGCGGTCGCGGGAGTCGTCGCCACGTTCATGACCACAAGCGCGAGCGCTGTGGTGTAGAGGATCTCGACGAGCAGCGCGGCGAGAATCGTTGCCGTCGGCGCCGGCGCGGGCACGAACGTGCGGCCCGTCACGAGATAGACGGCAAGGCTCGCGGCGATGGCGCCGAGCAGCTGCGCAGAGACGTAAGCGACCAGCTCGGTCGTCGCAAACGAACCGCGCAGCACCAGGCCGAGTGACACCGCCGGGTTGTAATGCGCGCCCGATACGTGGCCGCCCATGTACACCATGACCATCAGCGATGCGCCGATCGCCAGCGGTGCCATCGGCGTTCCCACCAGCACGCTGCAGCCGATGGTGAAAACCAGGAAAAAGGTCCCGGTGAACTCAGTCAGATAACGGTTCATGTCGTCTCCTGTCGTCGATGGTGCATCCGAAAGGATGCGCCCTACGCGTGCGCACTTTACCGGCGCGAGACCGGTATCACGAATTTCTCCGCCGTGTGCGTCTCGGAGAAGCGCGCGACCTTTATATCCACCAGGCCGGCGGCCTTGCCGGCCTTCCTCACATCGCCCTCCGAGATCAGCGGGCTCCCCTTCGGACGGATCACCCAGATCGCGCCGTCGCGCTTGAGAAACTTCTGCACGGTCACCAGACGCTCGAGATCGCTCTGCTCGTTGGCGGCGACGAAGATCACGTCCACCGCGCCGGTGCCCCGCGCCAGCACGGTCGCGCCGCACGTCTGGATCTCTTCGCGCAGCGTTTCGTCGCGCACGCCGACAAACAGTACGCGTTGACCCGCGCGGATATTCAGCTTGTCGATGCGGCTTGGCGGATTGCGGATCTTGTCGGCCCATTTCACCGCCATGGATCCGAGCTCGAACACGGCGGTGCCATCGGTCCACATGACGCGCAGCGCGCCCTCTCTGGTGTCGACGCGCGTAATGGTCTTATAAGGAATGGCGAGCCTGAGTCCTTCGCCGCGGAAGATGAGTTCGTCCGTCTCGAGCAGCGCCTTCCCTTCAGCGGTGGTATCGCCGAAGGTGGCGCGACAGCGTGCTTCGGCCCCCATCAGCGGGCCGATATCCAGAACGTCGTCTTCATCGCCAGCACATGATCGCCCGGAGCGCCCACCGAATGGAACATGTCGCTGAGAGACGCGCGCGTGGCGACAGGATCCAAGGCCGACCGATTCTGCTGCCAGACGACGAACAGCGTGCTGCCTGGCTTCCATTCCCAGCGCAGTACGACGTTGCTGCGAAACGAGCGGGCATTGAAATCGCGACTGCCGGGGAGATCAAACGGGCGGAGTTGGCTGGTGCGGGGCGCGGCCAGCTCCTGCGTCGGCCCGTAGGCGCCGCTGGCGGCAAACGGCTCGGCGTAGACGTCGAGTGTCAGGTCGGGTTTGAACGTGTAGTTCACGCGAAACTGCGTTGAATACGTGGCGCGATCCACGGACGCAAACACGTAATGTGTGTCGACGGCTGCAACGTACTGACGCCCGACCGTCTCGAAGACGATCGTCGGCTTCGCCGACACCAGCAACTCCGGCACTGGCCTGACCGTGAGGCCGCCGTACATGTACCGCAACCGCCCGCCGTCGTCTTTTTTCGTGGCGACAATGCCGCCGTACGCCTGAGTGCTGGACGCCTCCGGCGTGCTCAATTCGAGTTGTCCCTGCCGCGCCGCTGCATCGCGCATCACCGGGCCACCGCGCGTCAAACTCGCGTTGTCGGTGGGACCGAAGTACCACGCGTACACCTTGGTCGTCCAGAAGTTCCGCCACGTAATGTTCCACTGCGGCGACCACTGGTCCGATTGCGAGTCGCCACCGAAATCCCATTCCGCATATCGATTGAGGCTCAACGAATAGCTGTGGAACCACCGGTTCGGCTTCGTCTCTCGATACGTGAGCGTTGCGCCGACCGCAATGCCGTCCGCTGCCATGAGACGACCGATGTCGTTGACCTCGAATTCCGGCGACTCGGTGTTGTTGAACACGCTCCACACCCAATGTGTGCCGCCGGTCCGTGAAAATGAAAGGTACGCCTGGCTGCCGTCCATCGATGTCCGCAGAGGATTGAAACGCGCGTACGTTTTGTCCGGGCTTTGCAAGAAGTGCGCGCTGCTGCTCTGCACGCGGGCTATCGCCGGCGCATCACCATCGATGTGCGTCAACCCAGCCTGCGCGGCAAGTTCGTACATCCCGCCGCGAAAGCGCAGAAGAGTCTCGCCGTTCGCGGCGAAGGCGTTGCGCGTCAGCATCGAGGCCAGCGGATCGCCCGGACGAAAATCGCGGTGCACGTCGGTGATCATGAATGCGGCCGTCGATGCATTCGGGCCGAACTCCTGCTGCACCCGCCCGACAGCGAAGCTCGTGACCGGGGCCACCGCGACGCGCGTGCGAGCGCCGGACGCGAGGCTGAAGGTGGACGCCTGCTCGGCGCCTGTCACCGCTCCCAGAATGCCGACAGATGTCTTCGACGGCAGGCGACCGGTCAACTTCGCCGCGCCGAGGATGGTGCTGGTGTGCGGATAGTCGACGAAGTCCCCTGAAGCGGGTCCGACCGGACGTGCTCCAATGCGCCTCGAATAGAAATAGCCTTCGAGACTGCTGTTCAGCAACCTGCTCCCCTCAATGAAGAACGGCCGCTTCTCATCGAAGAACGTTTCGAAGGCGGTGAGATTCACCTCCGCTGGATCCGCTTCGACCTGACCGAAATCCGGATTTACCGTCGCATCGAGCGTCAGGTTCGATCCGAACCCGAGCTTCAGGTCCATTCCTGTCCGTCCCGCCAGGTTCTTCCCATCGTCGAACGGGTTCCGGCGATCGCGATTGCTGTTCAGCGTGGACGAGCCGGCGACGTACGGCAGCAGCTCGAGACGACGGGGCGCACGCAGCGAGTCGACGCCGCGCAGCTCGCCGAAGCGCGATGACCAGGCCTTCACCGTGCGCGGTACGGCCACCCAGTAGTCCGTCTCGTTGTTGGCCGGCACGAAGCGCTGCACGTTCAGT
>Ga0075425_100002584_pt1 | contig 18171 bp, 15 predicted proteins | sample SoiMethybrSBSTD4_FD_75300 | JGI IMG/M metagenome (GOLD analysis project Ga0075425, IMG submission 75300) | Bulk soil microbial communities from a Populus tree surrounding site in Tennessee, USA - Soil MetaG P. TD hybrid SBSTD4 | ecosystem: Environmental > Terrestrial > Soil > Tree plantation... | reverse complement strand
TCCAGTTCATGGTGGTGCTCGACATCGCCATCGTCAACGTCGCCCTGCCCACGATCAAGAACGCGCTCGACTTCAAAGAGACCGATCTGCAGTGGGTCATCAACGCATACACCCTCACGTTCGGCGGCCTGCTCATGCTAGGCGGCCGGGCGGCCGACCTGCTCGGCCGCCGGCGCATGTTCCTGGCCGGCCTCGTGCTCTTCTCGGGAGCCTCGCTCGTGTGCGGGCTCTCGACATCGGAGGGCATGCTGATCGCGGCACGCGCCGTGCAGGGTGTCGGCGCGGCGATCATCTCGCCCGCCGCCCTCTCGATCCTGATGACGACCTTCTCCGAGGGTGCTGAGCGCAACAAGGCGCTCGGCATCTGGGGCGCGATCGCCGGCACCGGCGGCGCGGCCGGCGTGCTCCTCGGCGGCGTCCTCACCGACCAGCTGAACTGGTCGTGGATCTTCTACATCAACGTCCCGGTCGGCGCGCTCGTGATCGCGCTCGGCCCCCGCTACCTGCGCGAGAGCCGGATCGAGACGATCGGCCGGCGCAGCTTCGACCTGCTCGGAGCCGTGCTCGTGACCGGCGGCCTGTCACTGCTGGTCTACGCGCTCGTGCAGACCGTCGACCATTCGTGGACGGCACCGCGCACGATCGCGATGTTCGTCGGTGCGGCCGTGCTCCTCGGCGGCTTCATCTTCACGGAGCAGCGGGCCGAGTCCCCGCTCATGCCGCTGCGGCTCTTCCGGAACCGGTCGCTGACCGGCGCCAACGTGGTCGGGTTGATGCTGGGCGCATCGATCTTCTCGATGTTCTTCCTGCTGACGCTCTACATGCAGCAGGTGCTCGGCTACTCGGCCCTGCGCACCGGCATCGGCTACCTGCTCGTCGCGAGCACGATCATCGTGTCGGCCGCGGCGTCGCAGGCGCTCGTCACGAGGATCGGCGTGCGCACGGTGCTTGCGACGGGCATGGGGCTCACCGTGGCCGGGCTGCTCTACTTCAGCCAGGTCTCGGTCAACGGCTCGTACCTGACCGACCTCGCGCCGGGCTTCATCCTGACCGGCGTCGGCCTCGGCTTCTCGTTCGTGCCGGTGACGATCGCGGCGCTCGTCGGCGTGGAGATGAACGACGCCGGCATCGCCTCGGGCATCATCAACACGTCGCAGCAGGTCGGTGGGGCCCTCGGCACGGCGATCCTGTCGACGGTCGCGTTCACGCGCGTCAGCGACTACCTGACCAGCCACGCACCCGCCCCCGACCTGCTGCTGCGGGCGGACGTGGACGGCTTCTCGATCGCGTTCCTGGTCGGCGCCGGCCTGTCGGCCCTGGGGCTCCTGGCCGCACTGACCATGGTGCCGCGCGGGGTCGCGCCGGAGCACGTCGCCGAAGAGGCGACCGAGCCGGTGGCTGCCTGACGAACGAGCTTCCTCGGGGCCGGCCGGTCACCCCTCCCGGCCGGCCCCACGGGAGTGCATGACGGCGCGCAGGTCGCCGACCGGGCCGAGGTGGGCGAGCTTGGCCGGGTTCCGCACCGTGCGCACCGCCTCGATGATCCCGCCCGGCGCCACGTCGAGCAGGATGGCGTAGAGCAGCCCGCCGTTCGCGTCCGTGACCAGCGCGCCGGGGGCGCCGTTGATCTCGGTGCGTCGCATGGTCACGTCGAGCTCGCCGGTCTGCCGGCCGAGCCCGGCCAGCAGCGCCACCACCCGGTCGCGGCCGACGATCGGACGCGGCCACATCGGCGGCACACCGCCGTTGTCGCCGACCACGGCGACGTCCTCGGCCAGGAGCTCGACCAACCCGTCCATGTCGCCGTCGTTCACCGCCTCGAAGAAGCGGTCTGCGAGCGCCTCGCGGCGGTCGGCCGAGGTCTCGGAGCGGCGCCGCTCCTCGCGCACGTGGCGGCGGGCGCGGACGGCCAGCTGGCGGCAGTTGTCCTCGCTGCGCGCGACGATCTCGGCGATCTCGCCGTAGCCGTAGTCGAAGACGTCATGGAGCAGGAAGACGGCTCGCTCGACCGGGGTCAGCCGCTCCAGCACGAGCAGGAACGCCATCGAGACCGAATCGGCGTCCTCCACGATCCGGGCGCCGTCCGGAACGACCGTGCCGGTCAGGAGCGGCTCCGGCAGCCACGGCCCGACGTAGCTCTCGCGGCGCGCCCGGGCCGAGCGCAGGTGATCGATGCAGAGCCGCGTCGTGACGGCGCACAGGTAGGACCTGGGGTCGTCGACCTCGGTGCCCTCACCGACCGCGCGCTGGTAGCGGACGTAGGCCTCCTGCACCATGTCCTCGGCCTCGACGACGCTGCCGAGCATGCGGTAGGCGATCGAGAAGAGCAGCGGACGCAGGTCGTCGTGGGAGTCGGACATCGACCGCCGCCTCAACCGCCGAGCCGGACGGACTCACCCGACGCGGCCGAGGCGTAGAGCGCGTCGATGACCCGCATGTTCGCGAGCGTGTCGCCGTGCGAGACGACCTGGGGGGCACGGCCCGAAAGGACACAGTCGGCGAAGTCCTCGACCTCGAGCTGGTACGCGTCGGCGGCCTCGATCGCGTGCACCGCGTCGTGGCCGTCGGCGTCGGTGCGGATCACCTCGACCCGTTCGCGGGGACAGATGACGAACGCCTGCGGGACCGTGATGTCGCCCTCGGTGCCCAGCAGGCGGACGTGGTGGCGGTAGGGCTGCGCCAGGCTCGAGAGGATGAGCGCCGAGCCGCCGTCGCCGAAGTCGAGCACGCCGCGGAAGTCCTCGTCGACGCCCTCGGCGCTCGCATGCGCCGACCCGCTCACCGCGACCGGCGGGCGGCCAAACATCCATCGGGACACGTTGACGCAGTAGGCGCCGACGTCGTAGAGCGATCCGCCGCCGTACTCGGGCACCCGGCGAACGTTCTTCGGGTCGTGCACGGTGAAGGTGAAGACGGCGACGACGGCGCGCAGGTCGCCGATCGCGCCCTCGTCGAGCAGCCGCCGCACTGTGCGCCACTGGGGGTGGAAGCGGTACATGAACGCCTCCATCCAGACGACGCCGCGGGCGTCTGCGTGGTCGATCATGTCGGCGGTCTGCGCCGCGTCGAGCGCCGCCGGCTTCTCGCAGAGGACGTGCTTGCCGGCGTCGGCGGCCCGCTTCGACCACTCGGTATGGAGATGGTTCGGAAGCGGGATGTAGACGGCGTCGACGTCCCGATCGGCGAGCAGGTCGGCGTAGCTTCCGTGCAGCCGCAGCGCCTCGCGGAGGGCCCGCCCGTCGTGCGTCTCGAGGTCGGTCTCGCCCAGGAACCGCCGGCCCGCGTCGCTCGAGCTCGCGAGCGCGACCAGCTCGGCGTTGCGGGCGCGCAGGATGGACGGGATGACCACCTTGCGGCCGATGTTCGCGGCGCTCATGACGCCGATGCGGACGTGATCCACCGCACCCCTTCCGACGCGGCGATGTTAGCGAACCGCCGGCTGGAGCTGCTCGCCCCAGAACTCCATGAAGCCGTCGACGTCCGAGCCGGGATAGGCGACCGCGACGTGCTCGAAGCCGGCGTCGGCGAACTCGCGCACGGCGGCGGCGTGACGGTCGATGTCCGGCCCGGCAGGGATCAGGTCGGCCAGACCATCCGGCGCGATCGTCGCCGTGGCCGCGTCGAAGTTGACCGGGTTCGGGAGCTCCGATTGCACCTTCCACCCGCCCGCGGCGAAGCGGAACTGGGCGTGCGCGTCGGCCAGCCCCTGCTCCTCGTCGCCGGCCCATGCCAGCACGACCTGGCCCCACGTTCCGGCCGGGTCACCGCCCGCCTCGAGATACGCGGCGAGGATCTTCTCGTCCGGCTCGGTGGCGCAGACGCCGTCCGCGATGTCGGCCGCCAGCTCGGCCGCCACCGGGCCGCCGGCGGCGACGTAGGTGGGGATGCGCCGCCGGGGCAGGTCGAACACGCGCGCGTCCTCGACCACGAAGTGCTCGCCGCGGTGCGTCACGTAGCCGCCGTCCCACAGCTGCCGGATCACGCCGACCGCCTCGCGCAGCATCTCGTGGCGGACGTCGACGGGCGGCCAGCCGCGGCCGACGACGTGCTCGTTCAGCCGCTCGCCGGCGCCGAGTCCGAGCGTGAACCGCTCATCCGAGAGCACGGCGACCGTCGCCGCCATCTGGGCGACGATCGCCGGGTGGTAGCGCATGATCGGGCAGGTCACCATCGTCGCGAGCTCGATCCGGTCGGTGGCCTGCGCCACCGCCCCGAGCACGCTCCACGCGAACGCCGAGTGCGACTGGCTGGTCAGCCAGGGATGGTAGTGGTCGGAGATGACCAGGAAGTCGAACCCGGCCTCCTCCGCCGCGACGGCCTGGCGGACGAGATCCTTCGGCGGGTTGCCCTCGCAGTAGAGGGTGTAGCCGTACTTCGGCATGTCGTCCCTGTTCCCACCGGGACGCGACGCCGAACCACGGCGGTGCGGCGGCTACGACCCTCCGTGGCCCGATCCGGACCCGTGCCCGCTGCTCGCACCGCCGTGGCTCCCGGCCGCGGGCGCCGATCCATTCGAGCCTCCGTGGTGGCCGTTGTGGCCGTGCTGGCCGGCGTGGCTGCGACCATTGCTCGCCGTCGCGGAGATGGTCGCACCCTTGGCGCCCGCAGTCCCCGTGGTGGCGTGTGCCAGGGCCGAGATCTCGGCTCCGTGCCCGTGACCGGATCCCTTCGCGTCCGCGCCGCTCTTCGCGGTCGCGGAGTCACCGCCGCCCTGGCCGGCCCTGCTGCGCCCGTTGCTCGCGAGCGCGGCGATCTGCGCGCCCTTCGCAGCCCCGGTCGCCGTCGTCGTCCGCACTGTGGACGAGACCGTCGCTCCGTGCGTCGCGGCCGGCTGCGAGTGGGTCTTCGCCGGCGAGCCGGTCGAGACGCCGAGCGAGTGCAGGACGCCGCGCGCAGTCGCCGATGCGGCTGCGGGCAGACCCGTCGCATACGCGGTGCCAGACGCGAGCACAAGCGTCGCCGCCGCGGCGGCGATGGTCAGACGGGACCGGAACGGGGGGGCTGCGAGCATGAACTGCCTCCTCCGAGAACGCGGCGCCGGCGCGCGGCCGGACGCCAGCATGATGGTGGGTGCATGCGGCGCGCGCGCGGACCCGATCAGCACGACGACGGCCTCGAACCCCGGCGGGGCGTCGGCAGGATCGACGGTGCCCGCGAGGATCCTGTCGGCGGTCGTCATATCGAGTCGGGGCTTGCCCATGCACCGGAGAGAACGCGCGACCCGACTCATCCGTTACACCTGGCCTCGATGGCGGCGCAGCTCGGAGGCCAGACGGCGGAGGGCGCGGTGCTGGAGGACGCGCACGGCACCGGACGAGCGGCCGGTCATCTCGGCGACCTCCTCGGTGCTGAAGTCGCCGAGCACGCGGAGGAGCACGATCTCGGCCTGGGCCCTGGGGAGGCGGGCGATCCACACGAGCGCGCGGTCACGCTCGACCACTGCGGGATCCTCGGAGGCTGCCCGCTCGAGCACCCCATCGCCCGGCGGGTGAAGGCTGACCTTCCTGCGCCACCAGCGCCTGTGCTGGTCGAGCGCCCGCCGCCGGGCCGTCGCGAAGACCAGCCGCCGAAGGGCCGCCTCGTCGCCCCGGAACTCCGCGGTACGGGCGACCACCTCGACCCAGACCTGCGAGGCGATGTCCTCGGCGACGTCCGCGCCGGCCACCGCACGGAGGTAGCGGACCATATCCTCCTGGAGCCGGGCGAAGCACGCCTCGATCAGCTCGGGGAGCCGTGCCGGCACGTGCGGTGTGCGCGATCCTGTCCAGTCACCGCGACCCACGCGTGACCAGACACGCGAGCGCCGCGATTCCTGCGGTCAGGCCTTGCCGTTCCCCTTGCCGGTTCCGTTGCCGCCGGCGTTGCCGCTCGTGGCGCCGTTGCCGCCGCCCGGCTTGGTGGTCGTGCCGGCGCTGCCGGAATCGGCCGTCGACGTGGTCGTCGGCTTGGCCGGCCCGGCGCCCTGCGCCTTCGTGCCCTTGCCATTGGTCGCGCCGTTCGCGTTGCCGTTCACGGCGCCGCTGCCCTTGCCCTTGCCGGTCGCCGCGCCGCCCGCGGCCTTGGTGTGCCCGGGCGCCGTCGCCGACTTGCCCCTGGTCGTGCCGTTTGCCGCGCCGCCGGCGCCCTGACCGTTGCCGTTGCCATTGCCATTGCCGTTGCCGTTGCCGGCCCCGCCGCCAGTTCCATTCCCATTCCCGGTGCCGCTCCCGCCGCCCGGCTTCCCGGGAGCGTGCCCCTTCGTGGCAGTCCCGGCCCCGCCCTGCGCGGGCCCTGCGCCGCCGGGCGCCGATCTCGTCGACCCGCGGCCGGCCGCGGCGTGTGCTGCGGCGAGGTGCATCGCCGGGCGCTTCGGGGCGATCGCCGCCGAGGCGGCCGAGTTGTGGTGGAAGAGGGCGTGAGTGACCGCGGTGCGGAGTGGATGCACCGCCGTGACCGCCACCGCGGCGGTGGTCGCAGCGATGGCGACCTTGGTCAGCAGCCCGGCCTTCGTCGCGGCGGACACGGTCGAGACGGCCGCACCGCCGCCCCCGGTGCCTGCGGCGGCGCCGGTCGCCGACGCGCCGGCGGCCGCGCCCGAGGCGCCGAACCCCGGGATCGCCGAGGCGAGGGCGCCGAGGACGTGGGGGCTGGGCACGAGCGCGAACGCCGTGGCGAACTCGGAGGCGCGCAGCAGCCGCGACTGGGCCGTGCGGCAGCGCCGGCAGACGGCCAGGTGCGCTTCGTGCGCCGGCGTCGGCGCGAGCATGCGGGCGAGCCGGCTGCGCACCCCGGCGCACTCGGAGTCGGTCTCCTCACGCTCGGCGACGAGCGTGGCCCTGGCCCGGACGAGCAGCGACTCGACGGCGCCCGGCGTGGTCGCGAGCACCTCGGCGATCTCGTCCTGGGAGAGTCCGCTCCAGTGCCGCAGAACGAACGCGTGATGCTGGCTCTCGGGCAGCGACCACAGCGCCGCCCGCACCTCGGCGAGCGCCTCCGCCTCGCTCTCGCCCGACGAGAACGGGACCGACGCATCGACCTCGGCAGAAGGCGTGTCGCGACGGTCACGGAGCAGGTTCAACGAGCGGTGCTTCGTCGCCTTGATGAGCCAGGCCCGCGGGTTCACGAGCTCGCGCCCGCCGAGCAGCATCGCGTGGGCCTGCAAGAAGACGTGCTGGACGACGTCCTCGGCATCCTCGCGCCGGCCGGTGAGGTGGAGGGCGTAGCGGAACGCATCGGCGGCATGCGCCTCGTACAGCGACGTGAGTCGCGCACCCGCCCGCGAGTTCTGGTCCAGCACTCCTGCACACCTTCCCTGACACCGGGGCCGGAGAATTCCTGCGCCCCTCATCGAATTATCGGCGCATCGCCTCAATTTGCCAGCGTTCGGTGTCACTCGGGCGGGGGATTTGCATAGGCAGACCGCAGGGAACCCCTGTCGTCGGGGTCCATATCGCTGCATGGGTTACTGGCGGTACTCCTCCTCTACCTCCTGCCGCCGGCGGGACGGGCGAGCACGTCGCAGCTGTTCCGAGAGCGGGCAGGCGGTCGTGCTCCTCGTCCTCTTTCTCATGTCGCTCCTCGGTGTGGCCGCGTTCGTTATCGACTACGGCTTGTGGTCGGTGAACCGCTCCCAGGTTCAGAGCGCGGCCGACGCCGCGGCGCTGGCGGGCGCCACCGGGATCCCCGGCGGCTCGGGCACGTCGATCAGCTTCGCGAACAGTGAGTACGCGAACAACGGCAAGCCCGCTGACTCGCACGCCGTCGCCTCGAGCAGCGATCTGGCGCCGAACGACTCCGTCACGGTGACCGCGTCGCGCAGCGTGAACGCCGGCTTCGCCGGGATCTTCGGCATCCACTCGGTCACCGTGTCCGGAAAGGCGCGGGCGACGATCGAGTCGTTCACCCAGATGAACGGGATCAACGTCATGCCGTGGGGCGTGCTCCGGGGCAGCTACACGCCCGGCCAGCCTTACCCGATCTACACGAAGGACACGACCAACGCGAACAACGGCGCGATCAGCCTGCCTTACGTGAACAACGCCAACTGCCCGGTGCCGAGCGGCGCCAGCATCTACTCCGACGAGATCGCAGGATCGACCCAGGTGTGCCCGGTGTCGGTCGGCGAGACGGTGCAGACGAAGCCCGGCAACAACAGCGGCCCGACGGCCCAGGGCCTGAACCAGCGCATCACGAGCTGGAAGTCGCTGAACCAGATCGTCCAGTTCCAGGCCGACGGGACGGCGAAGCTCCTCGATCCCAACAGCCCGCAGCTCGTGATCATCCCCGTCCTCACGAACCAGAGCGGCCAGAGCGCCTGGCCGAACGGCACCAGCGCGCCGATGACCGTCGTCGGCTTCGCCTGGTTCGTGATCACGAGCTGCGGCGACCCCGCCACCCCCACGTACTGCGCGAACAGCGACGGCCGGCAGGTGAACGGCGTGTTCGTCACGCTCGACACCTCGGCCACCATGGGCACCACCGGCCCCTACAACCCGCAGTCGAACACGGCGTTCACCGTCGAGCTGACCCAGTAGGACGGCCGGGCCGGCTCGGGAAGTTCAGCCCGGCGGGCAGCCGGGTACGATCGAGACGATGTTCGACCACGTGACGATTCGCGCCGCCGACCGCGGCGCGACGGAGCGTTTCTACGACACGGTGCTCGAGCCGCTCGGGATCGCGAAGTCCCACACCGACGCGGACGGAGCCATGTGGGGGGACCTCGGCATGTACGCGGTCGACGGCACCCATCCGGCGACGCGCGGGCTGCACGTCGGCTTCGTCGCGCCGAGCCGGGAGCATGTGGACCGGTTCTGGGAAGCCGGAACGGCTGCCGGGTACCGGGACGACGGCGCGCCCGGCCCGCGCCCCGAGTACGGCGACGACTACTACGGCGGGTTCCTGCTCGACCCCGACGGCAACAGCGCCGAGGCCGTCTACCACGACACGCTGCGCTCCGGCGGGGTCATCGACCACCTGTGGATCCGGGTCGCCGACGTGGCCGCGTCGCGGGCCTTCTACGCGACGGTCGCGCCGCACGCCGGGTTCGAGCTGCGCTTCGACAGGCCCGAGCGGGCGCGCTTCGCGGGGGCGTCCGGATCGTTCTCGGTGCTGGCGGGCGCACGGCCCACCGAGCACCTGCACATCGCGTTCCCCGCCCCGGACAACGCGACCGTCGACCGCTTCCACGCCGCCGCCACGCGCGCGGGCTACCGCGACCACGGGGCGCCGGGCAAGCGCCTCGTCTACCACGAGGGCTATTACGGCGCGTTCGTCCTCGACCCCGACGGAAACAACGTCGAGGTCGTCTGCCACAACGACGGGTAGCCGCCGTGGCGACCCGGATCGGGTGCAGCGGCTGGAGCTACGCGCACTGGCGCGATCCGGTCTACGACGGCGCGCCGGCCGGCCGCTGGCTCGGCCTCTACGCCGAGCGCTTCCCCACGGTCGAGGTGAACGCCTCGTTCTACCGGCTGCCGACGCTGCGCATGGCGCAGGGCTGGGCGGAGCGGGCGCCGGAGGGGTTCGTGTTCGCGGTCAAGATGAGCCGCTACGTTACCCACATCCGCCGCCTGCGCGATGTGCCGGCCAACGTCGCGTTGCTGATGCGCCGGATCGAGCCGCTGGCCGAGGCCGGCAAGCTCGGGCCGCTCCTGTGGCAGCTGCCCGAGAGCTTCCCGCGCGACGACGAGCGCCTGGCGGCGGCGCTGCGGGCGCTGCCCGAGGGCCGCAACTGCTTCGAGTTCCGCCACCACTCGTGGTTCTGCCCCGAGGTGCGCGAGATGCTGGCGGACGCCGGCGCGGCGCTCGTGGTCGGCGACCATCCCGAGCGCGAGTTCCAGACGCTCGAGCCGACAGCCGGCTGGATGTACGTGCGCTTCCACTACGGCGCGCGCGGACGGCGCGGGAACTACTCCGAGACCGAGCTGCGCGAGTGGGCGGCACGCATCCGCGGGTGGGCGCGGCGGGGCGACGTGTACGTCTACTTCAACAACGACTGGGAGGCGTTCGCGGTGCGGAACGCCGAGCGGATGACGCGGTTGGTGGGATCGAACGGTTGAGCGCTGATCGTCGCGTGCTCCCCCACCGCCTGCCGTGTTCACGTCGGCGTCACGGAACTCCCAGGGACGGAGCGCCACGGTGGGCGGCGTAGACCCAGGCGATGCGTGACGGCCTTGCGCTCATGTTCGTGTTCGCGGCAGGGAACGGATGGCACACGAGGGCTGGAACTTCGGGCGGACTGCGGATCGCCGAGGCGACGACGGCGATGTATCACGAGCCGGAGGGTGTGTTCCCCGACAAGACCCTCCGCGCGCTCCCACGGGACGGCATCCTCATCGCCGCCTGGGACGACGGCCGTTCCCGACCCAGGCTTCTGACCCGCCCACGGCGCATGCCGTACCGACTGGTCGAGTTCCGCCACGATCGCCGCTGCGCCGTCTGCGCGCCACGGCGCAGGCGGAGCTGACGTCGCTCCAGTGGCACCTTTGCGCGTCGAACAGGTATCTGACCACGCCGTAGCGGGTGGCCGGCTCAGTCGATCAGCTTCTGCTCCATCTGCCATACGGCGATCCGCCACATCACCACGGCGAAGACGACGAGGAAGGCGGCGTGCCCGAGGTCGTCGACGCTGAGAAGGCCGAGCGCGGCGTCGCGGACCAGCTGCACGCAGTGGTACAGCGGGTTGAGCTCGGCGATCGCCCGCAGGACCGGCGGGAAGGTCGAGATCGGGAAGAACGTCCCGGCCACCAGGAAGAGCGGCGTCAGCACGGCGCTCGTCACGTAGTTGAAGTTGTCGATGGTCTTCGCGACGGCGGCCACCAGCACGCCGAAGCAGGCGAACCCGAATCCGGTCACGAAGCCGGCGAACGGCACGAGCAGCATGCCCGCGTTGGGCGACAGCCCGAACGCCATCGCCACGATCAGCGGCGCCACCCCGTACACGCCGGCACGCACCGAGATCCACAACACCTCGGCGGTGATCAGCTCCTCGACGTCGACCGGCGCGGCCAGCATCGCGTCGTAGGTGCGCTGGAACTTCCAGCGGATGAAGGTGTTGAACATGCCCGGGAAGGCGGACGAGAAGAGCACCGCGGTCGCGACGACTCCGGTTCCGACGTACTCGACGTAGCGCACGTGCTCGACGTGCGAGACGAGCGACCCGAAACCGAGGCCGAACGCCAGCAGGTAGATCGTCGGCTGCACCACCGACGAGAAGGTGGTCGCCTTCCAGTAGCGGCCAAAGAGCACGATGTCGCGGCTCATGACGCCGGCGAGCGCGGCCGGCTCGAGCCGGCGGACGCGATGGGCCGGGGCCGTCACTCGATCTGCTCCCCGGTCAGCATGACGAACGCGTCCTCGAGGTTCGCCGGTCGGCGGACGCCGTCGGGGGCGTCCCCGTCGAGCTGCTCGGCGCGCATGATCACGACCGCCGGCCCGCTTCGGCGCGTGCGCCAGCCCGCCTCGTCGGCGCGCCGGGCGATCGACTCGAGGTGGTCGGGCGCGCCGTACACCTCGAGCGCCTGCTCGCCGGCCTCTGCCCGGACGATCTCCTCGGGCCGGCCGAGCGCGACGATGTGCCCGTGCGACATGACGGCCACGGTGTCGGCGAGCCGCTCCGCCTCCTCGATGTAGTGCGTCGACATGAGCACGGTCACGCCGGACGTGCGCAGTCGGTCGATCAGACCCCAGAGCTCCTGCCGCACCTGCGGGTCAAGGCCGACCGTGGGCTCGTCGAGCAGGACGAGCCGCGGCTCGTGGATAAGGCCGCGGGCGATCAGGAGCCGGCGGCGCATGCCGCCGGAGAGGTCGGAGACGCGGGTATCGGCGCGGTTCGTCAGGTTCGCGATCTGGAGGGCGCGGTCGACGGCCGCGCGCCGCTCGCGACCCGGCACCCGGTAGATCCGGGCGAAGACGTCCAGCGTCTGGCGGGCGGTGAGCTCGACGTCGAGGTTGTCGAGCTGGGGCACGACGCCCATCTCGATCCGCGCCTGCTTCGAGCCCGCCGGCAGCACGTGGCCCAGCACGCGGATCTCGCCCTCGTCGGCCCGGGCCTGGCCGGTCAGCATCCGCATCGTGGTCGACTTCCCCGCGCCGTTCGGCCCGAGCAGGCCGAAGCAGGTCCCGGCGGGCACCTCCAGGTCGAGCCCGTCGACCGCCGTCACCGCGCCGAACCGCTTCACCACGCCCCGCAGGGAGATCGCGCTCGTCTGCGGTGCCGCCATGCCCCGAGTATAGGGAGGGCGGGGGTGCGGTAGGCTCGCCCCTTCCATCGCCCGGCCGGCGGTGCGAGGCAGGCACCCTGGCCGAGCACTCCTCCCCGGAGGTGACGCCATGGCTGGCATCGGATCGCTTCGGAAGATCCGCCACATCGTCGTGCTGATGATGGAGAACCGGTCGTTCGACCACATGCTCGGGTATCTGCGGAACGACGGCATGCCGGAGGTGGACGGGCTCGTGGGCGACGAGTCGAACCGGGACACCGCGAACAGGAAGCACGGTGTCTACGCGTACCCGCCCGAGCCGTTCGCCGACAGCTTCGACCCCTGTCATACGCCCAGGTGCGTGGCGAAGCAGCTTGCCCGGGGCAACAGCGGCTTCGTCCGCAACTTCGAGGCGTGGATGAAGAACCGGGGGGTGGATCCCCCGCCCGATCCCGGGTACGTCATGGGCCACTACACGGCGCAGCACCTGCCCGTCTACGACTTCCTGGCGCGGAACTTCTGCGTGTGCGACGCATGGTTCAGCTCGATCCCGGGCGACACGATGCCGAACCGGCTCTACTCGATCGCCGGCAAGGAGGAGAAGCCGATCGGCGCCGACCTGGGAGGCCTGCTCGCATGGCTGCCCGACAGCGTCAAGGCCGAGTTCGCGAAAGCGCCCATCTACGACGTACCGGCCTTCACCCGGCAGCTCAAGGACGGCGACTGGCGCTGGTACTCGCACGACCCCGCGACGCTGCGGGCGGTCGACGGCAGGTACCGGTCGTTCCCGAACCTCGATCGGGACAACTTCGCCTGGTTCGACAGGAAGGAGATCAGCCTCGGCATGCGGATCGGCGAGCTGCCGATCGTCCTCGATGACAGCTTCCTGGACGATGCCGCCAACGGCAACCTGCGCAAGGTCTCGTGGATCGACCCGAACTTCGTGAACCTGCGGGTCTTCGACACCTCGTCGGACGACGACCACCCGCCGTCGCACATCCACGCGGGGCAGCAGCTCGTGCTCACCCTGTACGACGCGCTCGCGCGCAGCCCGAGCTGGAACGACACCCTGCTGATCATCACCTACGACGAGCACGGCGGGTTCTACGACCACGTCGGGCCGCCCCAGGTGGAAGCCGACGACGGCTCGCAGTATCCAACCCTGGGCGTCCGCGTACCGGCGATCGTCGTCGGCCCCCGCGTCCGCAAGGAGGTCAGCCATACGCGGTTCGACCACACGAGCCTGATCGCCACGATCCTCCGCCGTTTCGCCGCGAACCCCGACCAGGCGGTCGCCAATATGGGCAGGCGCACCCAGCGGGCGGCCGACGTCGGCGGCTGTCTCGGCGACTCCGTGCGCGACGACATCCCCAGCCACAGCTATCTGCACGAGGTGCTGGCCGGGCGACGCCTCGAGGCCCGGGCGCGCCGCCGGCCGGCGGCGGGCGGGCCGTCCCCCGCGAGCGACGGGGCCGGCCACGAGATGGTCCTCCACGACTTCCAGTCCGACTTTTTGAAGTTCGCGATGCTGATGCGACACGCCGGCCTGCGCGCCGGCACGCCGTAGCCCGGCTCGGGCGTCCTCAGATGCCGGCGGCCCGGCCCCGGTGGGTGAGCGCGTCGATGGTCACGGCCGCGAGCAGCACGAACGCCGTCACCATGTACTTGGTCGCGGCGGTGTAGCCGAGCAGTCCCATGCCGTTGTCGATGGCCGCGATGACGATGCCGCCGAGCACGCCGTGGAGCGCCTTGCCGCGGCCGCCCATCAGGCTCGTGCCGCCGATCACGGCGGCCGCGATCCCGTAGAGGACGAGGGTGCCGCCGTCGACAGTGGTCGAGATCGAGCGCAGCCGCGACGTGTAGACGACTCCGGCGATGCCCGCGGTGAACGAGCAGAGCACGAACGCCGAGGTGCGCACCCAGGCCACGCTGATCCCCGCCCGGCGGGCCGCCTCGGCGCTGCCGCCGATCGCGTACAGGTAGCGGCCGAGCTTCGTCCGCCCGAGCAGGAACGTCCACACCGCCAGCACGCCCAGCACCAGCAGGACGACCCACGGAACGCCCGAGATCGGCTCGAGGATGCCGCGGTCGGCGTTGCACAGCAGGACGAGAGCGACGCCGGCGACGACCGCGGCCCCGATCTTCAGCAGCGTCACGGTCGGCGGCGGCGCCACCAGGCCCGCCGCCCGGCGCTTGGCGTCGCGCCTCCAGACCAGCGCGGCATAGATCGCGAGGATCACGACGAGCACGATCCAGCCCTCGGTGTTTGTCAGATTCGAGCTCGTCAGATCGTTGATGATCGACTCGTTTATCGGGATCGTCCCGCCGTTCCCGAGGATGTGCAGCATCATGCCCTGCCAGAACAGGAGGCCTGCCAGCGTGACGACGAACGAGGGCAGGCCGATGCGGGTGATGATCAGGCCCTGGATCAGGCCGATGCCGGCGCATGCGAGCACCGCGACGCCGACCGCGACCCACCACGGCCAGCCGTAATTCGGCCCGACGGTGTCGGCCATGAGAACGCCGCCCATGGCGGCGACGAAGCCGATCGAGAGGTCGATCTCGCCGAGCAGGAGCACGAACACCTCGCCCATCGCCAGCAGGCAGAACACCGCGCCCTGCACGAGCAGGTTCACCAGGTTCTGGGCGGTGAGGAAGTTCGAGTTGAGCGACTGGAACAGGATCGAGATCAGGATCAGGCCGCCCACGACGGGCAGCACCCCGCTCTCGCCCGCCTTGACCCGCGCGAGCGACGCGCGCAGATATTCGCCGGCCGACCCGGCCGTGATCTCGGCCGGGACGGCGAGGTCGGCGTTGCGTGCGGCGGCCCCGGTCAGCTCCTCGTCGGGCGCCGCGCCCTCGCCGCGGGCGGGATCGTCGACCTGCGACATGCGATCAGCCCTCCCCGGAGGACGCCGCCTTCGGCGTCCTGGTCGACTTGCCGGTCGTCATCAGGTCGACGGCGATCTGGGGGTCGAGCTCGGATGCGGGCCGCACGGCCACCATCCGCCCGAGCCGCAGCACCGCGATCGTGTCGGCGACCTCGAAGACGTCGTTCATGTTGTGCGAGACGATCATGGCCGCGAGCCCCTGGTCGGCCAGCCGGCGGACGAGGTCGAGCACCATCCGCGTCTGGGCTACGCCGAGCGCGGCCGTCGGCTCGTCCATGATCACGAGCTTGGAGTTCCACAGCACGGCCTTGGCGATCGCGACCGACTGGCGCTGGCCGCCGGACAGCGACGCCACCGGCTGGCGGATCGACCGCACCGTCGTCACCGCCAGGCTCTGGAGTGTCTTGCCCGCCTCGGTCTCCATCGCCTCCTCGTCCATCACGATCCCGTGCATCCGCTCACGACCCAGGTACATGTTCTGGACGATGTCGAGGTTGTTGCAGAGCGCGAGGTCCTGGTAGACGGTGTCGATGCCGAGCAGGGCGGCGTCGCGGGGTGTGCGGATCCGCACCGGCCGGCCCTCCCAGACGAGCTCGCCGTGGTCGGGCGAGTGGATGCCGGCGATGCACTTGATCAGCACCGACTTGCCCGCGCCGTTGTCGCCCACCAGCGCGGTCACCTCGCCGGCGCGGATGTCGAAGTCGACGTCGGCGAGGGCCTGCACGGGGCCGAAGCTCTTCGAGACGCGCTGCAGGCGCAGCAGCGGTGCGGCATCCGTGCCGCCGCTCGCCGCCCGATCGTTCGTTGTGTCGTTCATGGTGGCATCACCCGCCGGAGCGCCGGGCCGCCGCTGCAGGCGGCCCGGCGCGCCAGGCCGGATTCGTCAGCTGATCCCCGCCGCCTGGCAGGCCTTCTGCAGGGCGGCTCCGGCGCACAGCTGTGACACCTGCACGGCCTTGTCCTTCACCACGGTCGAGGCCATGTTGGCGGTCGTCACCCAGTGCGGGACCGTGTAGACGGACGCGATGTTCTTGTTGAGCGTCGTATCCATCGTCTCGGAGTTCACCAGCGTCGACGGCGGCTTCAGGCCCGCGCGGAGGTACAGCGCGAGCGCTGCCGCGGCCTGGGCCTCCTCGTAGATGGGCTTGTACACCGTGCCGCACTGGTAGCCCTTGAGGATGTTCTGCAGGCCCGAAGGCGACGCGTCCTGGCCGGTGGTCGGGAACGTCTTCGGCGGGATCTTGTCCTTCTGCAGGACGGAGATGACCGCGTTTGCGTTGTCGTCGTTCGGCGTGACCACCGCGTTGATGTTCTTGTGGGCGGTGAACTGCTGCTCGAACGTCGTCGCCGCGGTCGGCGGGTCCCACGTGCCGGCCGGCTCGCCGACCTTCACATAGGATTTGTCCGCGAAGTGCGGCGCCAGTACGCCGTTGTAGCCCTGGGCGAACAGCTTCGCGTTGTTGTCAGTGGGGTCGCCGTCCATCACGAGGATGTTCGGGTTCTTCACGCCCCACGACTGGATGCAGCTCACCTCGCCCTGGCCGATCAGCTTGCCGACCTGGACGTTGTTGAAGCTGACGTAGTAGCGATCGGCCGGTCCGCCGGTGACGAGGCGGTCGTAGTCGATCACCTTCACGCCCTTCGACTCGGCGTTCGATTCGATGGCGGCGCCGGAGCCCGGGTCGAGCGGGTCGACCAGCAGCACCGACGCGCCGGCGGTGATGTCCGCCTCCGCCTGCTGCTGCATCGTGCTCGTGCTGCCCTGGGCGTTGTCGATCTTGTAGTCGCTCGAGCTCAGCCCGGCTGCCTGGAAGGCGTCCTTCAGGTACGGCGCGTCGAACTCGACGTACCGCGCCGACGACGTCGTGTCGGGAAGCAGGACGCCCACCATGCCCTTGCCCTCGGAGGCAAGGCCCTTCAGTTTCTTCATCTCGGTGAAATCGACGTTGAACGCCGAGGCGCTCAGGTTCGGCACATTCCCCTTGGCGCCCGAGCCGCCTCCGCTCGAGCTGCTGCCCGACGAGCCGCACCCGGCGGCCAGCGTCAGGACGACGCCCGCCAGGCCGAGGCCCAGCAACCGCCTACGTGAGTTCCCCATCGCGATGCCCTCCCACTTCCACGGTCAGATGGCCCACACGGCGCCAATTTACCTCTCCGCCTCGTGCGCGCAAACCTTCTAGGCTTGCGCGCGTGAGCGCCGGGAGCGATCGCAAGCGGGTGGGGGTGATCGGCGCCGGGCTGATCGCCCAGGCCATGCACCTCCCCCACCTGGCGCTCCTGCGCGACCGGTTCGAGCTCGCCGTGGTCGCGGATCCCAGCCCGTCGGTGCGCGAGCGGGTGGGCGACCGCTTCGGGATCCCGCACCGGGTCGCCACCGCAGACGAGGCGATTGCGGTCGACGGGCTCGACGCCGTCGTGATCTGCGCGCCTAACGCGACCCACGCGGGCACGGTGCTGGCGGCGCTCGACGCGGGCGTCCACGTCCTGTGCGAGAAGCCGCTCTGCATCGTGCCCGCCGACGCCGACGCCATCGTTGCCGCCCGTGACCGCGCCGGCCGGGTGGTGCAGGTGGCCTACAACAACCGCTTCGACATCGCCTACGAGCGGCTCGTCTCGGAGCTGCCCGACTCCACCGAGACGCTGCGCTACATCAGCGTGCTCGTCCACGACCCGGAGTTCGGGCCGTACTTCGGGCCGGAGGACCTCGCCCGCGGCAGCGACGTTCCCGCCGAGGTGACCGAGGGGAGCCGGGCCGACGAGGCCGCGCAGGTGCGGGCGGCGGTCGGCACCGACGAGGTCGACGCGGTCAAGGCCTTCTCCGGCGGCTTCCTGGGCAGCCTCGTCCACCAGGTGAACATGGTGCACGGAATGCTCGCGCGGATGGGCGAGCCGCTGCCCGCACCGGTCATCGCCGGCGACGCCTGGGCGGGCGGCGAGGCGCTCACCGGCTCGGTGCGGCTGCGCAACGGCGCCCGCTGGGACAGCGCCTGGATCCAGCTGATCGCGCTGCACGAGTACGACGAGCGGATCACGCTCTACTTCGACGACTCCGTCCGCACGCTCTCGATCCCGTCGCCGTGGCTGCGCCAGGCGCCGACCAC
>Ga0075425_100002581_pt1 | contig 18184 bp, 18 predicted proteins | sample SoiMethybrSBSTD4_FD_75300 | JGI IMG/M metagenome (GOLD analysis project Ga0075425, IMG submission 75300) | Bulk soil microbial communities from a Populus tree surrounding site in Tennessee, USA - Soil MetaG P. TD hybrid SBSTD4 | ecosystem: Environmental > Terrestrial > Soil > Tree plantation... | reverse complement strand
GAGCCTCGGCCAAGAGCAAGCGGTCACCGTCGGCGAGGCGGCGCCGCCGGGCCTGCACATCACCACGATCCAGATAGGCACGCTGTCGAAGGCCGCGCGCGACGCGCTGCACCTCACCGGATTCAAGAACGGCCACGGGCCCGGCCTGATCACGCTGCCGGTCTACGGCGTTGACCCTGATCTCGGCATGTACTACCTCGTCATCCCGGTCGTGAACGACGGCACCCAGCCGGTGCGCAACCTCAAAGGCCGGGCCGACTTCTTCGACGCGAACGGCATACTGATCTGGAGCGAGACCGAAGCGGTCACGCACTTCCCGACGCGCCTCGGGCTCAACCCGCCATCGCTGCCGAACGACCCCTCCGTTCCTCCGGGCGAGCTCGGCTCGAAGCTCCACCACTTCGGCATCTACTACTTCGCCGGCAACGTCGGGCTCTTCACGTTCGCGGTCCCCGACACCGCGGTCGCGGCGAGGGTTAAGTCGTGGAAGCTCAGCTTCTTGGTGTCGACGACATGACGCACTCGCGGATCACACGCGCCGCGGCGATCGCCGTGGTGGTGTTGCTCGCGCTCGCGGCCTGCTCCTCGAAGAACGGCGCCAAGAAGTCGGCGGCGAAGCACCGACTGACGCTGCGCGTCGGCCTCGTGTATACGACGAGCGGCGACGGCGGCGATCTCGCGCAAGCGGTTCTCGGCGCGACCAAGCTCGCGGCGGACGATGCCGCGAAGGACAAGGTGGCCATCAGCTTCGTGCAAGGCGATTACGCCGGGCAGCCGGGCTTGATCGCGAAGACCGTGAACTCGCTCAAAGGCAAGGTCGACGCGGTCGTCGTCGGGACACCGGACCCCGCCGTGCTGCCGCCGCTCGCGGGTATCACCGGCGTGCCGGTGATCCACACGCTGATCGGAAACGACGACCTCACGAGACGATCGAACGTGTTCTCGCTGACGCCGTCGGACAACCTCGAGGCCGAGAAGATGGCCGCCTACCTGGTGAAGGTCCGCAAGTACAGGCGCATCGTCTTGATCAGCGACACGACCACCTTCGGCAAGACCGGTAAGACGGTCATCGAGAACGCACTCCGCGACGCCGGCCGGGCGCCGCTGCGTTCGCTGACCTTCGAGCCCGGCGGCGACATCCATACCGACGTCTCGGAGGCCGGTCAGCTGAACGCAGACGCGGTGATCTTGTGGGTGTTCTCCCCGAGCGAAGCCTCGCGCATCGTCGTCGAGGTCCAACACATGAACTTCTCGTACCAACTCGTGCTGAGCGGCAACCTCGCGACCGCGACGTTCGCCAAGAACGCGAGCGCGCAGGTGACGCCGGTGGCGTTCCGCGACGGGATGCTTTCGGTCGGGCCGTGGGCCGGCCCGTGGTTCGACCTGCGGCGCATCATCGGCTTCTACACGCGGTTCCAGACCGAGAACAGCGCGCAGGCGCCGGTGCAGGCGGCAGCGATGTACGACGCGGTCGCCGTGCTCGCGAAGGCCGCACGCGACAAGGGAGCGGTCGACGGCCAAGACCTGATCGCCGGGCTCGAGGGCATCAAGAACTTCGAAGGTGCGGGCGTGCCGGTGTCGTTCGACGCGAACGACCACGAAGGTATCGCGCTCGACGATCTCGGGATGTACGGCTACACGAAGGATCAGGAGTCGATGGGCGGACACTACTTCCCCGACGTGGATACGGGCGGCGGGTTCTTCACGATCGACATGTCCTCACTCGACCTGCCGGCGAAATACCGGTTCCTCTTGTCGAAGGTGTGATGCGATGAAGCGGCTGCTTGCGAAGGCGATGGTCGCGACGACGACGCTGGTCGTGTTGTCGGCGACCGTGATGCCGGACGCGGTCGCGCGGAGCGGGTCGGCGTGGCAGTCGACGAACGCCACCACGTGGTCGGTCGGCGGTGGCGGCGACGACTTCCGCACCGGCTACAACCCCACCGAGAAGACGCCGCCGTACATCAACGGCGGACACATCGGGACCGGCGACTCCGACGGGCCGTGGCTGGAGTGGGTGACCAAGATCTCCGACCTGCCGTCCGGCGTGTGGCCGGAGGCAGGCATGGTGGTCTCCGATGGGATCGTCTACGTGTCGGGCGCGGCGACGAACTCGTTCCTGGCGCTCAACGCGAAGACGGGATTGCCGATCTGGCGATTCCAGCCGGACGGTCGCACCGACGGCGCAACGTCGGCGTACCCCGGTTCCAACGCGCCGGTGGTGAAGAACGGGATCGTCTACGCGTCGTTCTCGAACGGCTGGATGTACGCGCTCAACGCGAAGACCGGCAAGAAGCTGTGGTCGTACCAGGCGAAGGACGGTTTCCAGGGAACGCCGCCGCCGGGGATCGACTCGGGTCGCTGCGCCGGCGGGTTGTGCTCGAAGGGCAAGGATCAGTTCGCCCCGGTGCGGCCGGGCGTCACCTACCCGAAGATCCACGGCGCGACCGCCTTCTGCCAGAACACCACGCTATTCATGACGCTGTCGGGCTGGGCCTACGCGCTCAACGCCAAGACCGGGAAGCTGCGGTGGAAGAAATACGCGGACGCGCCCGACTTCCCCGGCGAGCTCACCTGGTGGGAGTACCCGGTCGGCGGCGCGCTGTCGGTTCCCAACAAGTCGGCGGGGATGTCCACGCGCCGGTTCGAGGCGGTGCCGGGTCTCGCGTGCCTGAACGGCGAGGTACAGGTCGCCGGCTCCGACGGTCACGTCCGCTTCTTGAACCCGCTCACCGGCAAGAGCTCGACGCAGGGCGGCGGCGTCGGGCCTGAATACGACCGCAAAGACGACTTCGGCGGCACGATCGGCGCAGTGGACTTCTGTCAGTCCGCCGGCTGGAACTGCGACATCGCCGTGGGCCTGGCGATCCCGCCGATGAGCGGCTCCAACGTCGGACTCGGGAGGGGCGACGACTACGTCGTCACGACGCTCGACGGCCGGATCATCCGGCTCAACTGGCAGACGCACGCGCCGACGTGGCGCCGCACCTACCAAGCGCCGTTGCCGCTGCAGGTGGGCAACACACTGCCGCTGGTTCTCGGGCACGGCGAGCACGGCTTCCTGACGCAAGCGGTCGTCGGCGGGCCGATGGCGCTCGACCCGGATATCGCCGGGCACGGCGCACAACCTGTCCTGTACGCGCCGGATCAGGACGGCAGGCTGTACGTGCTCGCGCTGAACACGCCGGCCAACGGCGCGTACAAGGGACACACCTGTCAGCGGCCGGGGGACGGTGCGGCCGGGCCGTGCCTCGTCACGCGCGTGGGCGTCACGCCGAACACCGATCCCCAGACGCCGTACACGAAACGCGGGCTCGGCGGGCCGTGGGACTTCAACCAGAACGCCCTGTCGGGAACCGTACTCGGCGGGCACGTGCTGTACGTGCCGACGTGGGACAACAAGATCACCGGCTTCGACGTGCGCAACCCGGCGAACCCGAAGAAGGTCTGGCAGTACCAGGTCACCTGGGACACGACGTTCAAGTACCCGCCGTTCGGCGACACCTACAAGGAGCCGTTCGCCGACGTGGACGACAAGATCTTCTCCTCACCGGCGTTGCTCGGCGGTCACCTGTACATGGCCGCGAACGACGGCCGCGTCTACGCGTTCAACTTGATGCACAAGGTGAAGACGGTGAAGAACCTCGTGATCCTCGGGTCCGGGCTCGTGCCGTTCATCCCGCAGTGGAAGCAGCAGCTCGGCGCGTTCGACCGCGTGTGGACGCCGGCCGACTGGTACAAGAACCAGGTGCCGCCGGCGGGCTGGCGGTTGCCGAAGTCGGCGGGGATGCTGGGCGCGTCGTCGCTGGTGCTCGTCAACCTCGTGCTGCTGTGGTGGTACGCACGCCGCGACGATTACGAGGTCGAGGTGACGGAATCGCCGTGAGCGCGTCCCCCGTCGCGATCGCGGCACCGCGCGTGCGGCGGCCTGCCCGGCCGCGCACGATCGCCATCGTTGCGTCGCTCGCCGTCGTCGTCGCGCTGATCGGCGTGTACGTCGGCTCGAATGCGTGGGCGTCGCTCCAGCAGAACTCGATGCGCAAGCGATTCGACGTCGCCGCGGCGCGCTGGAGCCGCCTCGATCCGCTCGCGCGTTCATCGGTTACCTACAACGACGGGGATCCGATCGCGCGGATCGCGATCCCGTCGATCGGTCTGGACGCGATCGTCGCCGAGGGCGCGACCGCTTCGACCATGCGCCGGGCGCCGGGCCACCTGCCCGCGAGCGCCACCCCGGGCGAGGACGGCGTCGCGATCATCACCGCCAACCGCTTCGGGTTCGGCAGTTTCTTCTTGCGCTTGGACCGGCTCTCGGTGGGCGATCACATCGTGACGGAGTCGGCGATCGGACGCACGACCTTCACGGTCACGCAGATCGACGTGGTCCCCGCGGACCAGCTCGATCTGTCGACCGACTCGACCGACCGCGTGCTGATGCTGTTCGCCGGCGACCGTTTGTGGGGCGGCTCGGACCGGCTGGTCATCCGCGCGCTCGCGGATCAGGAGAGCTGACGATGAGCATGGCGCTTCCCGACCCGCGCGTGCATCGCATGGCGGATCCCATCGTGCGGCGCCGCACCGCGGTGATGATGGCGGCGCTATTCGGTTTCATGCTGGCGGTGGTAACGCTGCTCGGCCGGCCGACGGGACCGTTCTCCACCGAGGAACTCCGGTCGGTCAGCGGTCTGCCGATCGCTCCGCCGCAGATCGAGCGGCGCATCGCCCCACCGGCGCCCGAGACGGACTTGCAGCAACAGATCGACGACCTGTTGAACGGGATCAATCCCACCCAGCCTTCCCCCACGGCGACGAGGTGATCGAACCATGAGCGGCAAGAGATGGCGCGACATCGATCCCCCGAAGCCCGGCGAACCGACCCCTTCGTACGAGCAGCCCCGTAAGAACCCCGGCGCGCGGTGGAAGCGCAAGCTCGCCGAGGAGCGGATGGAAGAAGCCGGCGAGAAGGGCTGGGACACGCCGATGAACCGGCGCCAGTTCCTGGACGTCGCGAAGAAGGTCGGTACCGGCGTCGCTGCGTCGTCGTTCCTGTATCCGGCGTTCCTCGCGGCGTGCGGCAAGACCGCGGATCAACTCACCCCGGCGCCGGGCGGGCGGTTCGACGTGCAAGAGGCCGGCGGTGGCGAGACGATCAACATCGGCGTCATCTCGATCTACTCGGGCGTCGGCGCGTTCGTGGGGAAGCTCGTCGACCACGGCGGACAGCTCGCGGTCGAGCAGATCAACAAGCACGGCCTTCCGACGCCCCAGATCCAGACGGCGAAGAACGGTTTCCCGGACTTCGACGCCTACAACCGCCAGACCGTCGGCGGGATCCTCGGCGGCAAGAAGATCCGGCTGATCGCGCGGGACGACAACCTGTCGGCGCAGGTCGCGGTGTCGGCGATCCAAGAGCTGATCACGCGCTACAACATCAAAGGCCTGATCTTCGCCGGCCTCTACGACGACATCTACGCGGCGAAAAAGATCCTGCAGCAGTACAACTTGCCCGCGATCGCCGCGTACGGCGACGTCGCATCCGTCGGACAGCTGTACCCGCAGACGAACTACCGCCAGCTGTTCCAGATGTTCCCGCCGGACATCTGGGGGATCCAGCTCGTCGTCGGCGAGTACGCGCTTCAGGATCGCGGCTATTCCAAGTTCGCGTACCTCGGCGACAACACCGCGATCGGCGCGCAGGGCAAACGGCTGATCGGCGACGAGCTCGCCAAGCACGGCAAGCACTTGCTCGCCGCCGAGCAGTACAACGTCGGCGACGTCGACATGACCGCGCAGCTGCAGCGGATCAAAGGAACCGGCTGTAACTGCTTGCTGATCTGGGGAATCGCCGGCGACACCGCGCACGCGCTCGAGTCGGTGCAGCGGCTGAACGGCAACTACATCGACCACGACCACGCGCTCGGCGGCGGCTGGCACCCGCAGATCGTCGGGTTCGAAGGCGGCGCGGCCGAGCGCACGTTCGCCGTGCTCGCCGGCGACGCCGCGCGGATCGGGACGATGTCCTACTGGTACCTCGGCGGCATCGGCTACATCCCCGAGTTCCAGCCCGCCGTCGACACGTTCAAGCGCCGCTGGGGCGTCGCGCCCACCGGCGGCGAGAACAACCCGGCCGACGCGGTGTACCTGTTCGCTTCCGCTTTCCAGGCGGCCGGAGGCACCGATCCGGAGAAGGTCATCAACGCGCTGGAGACGATGAAGGGCGTGAACTTCTCGTCGATCACGCCGCACCAGTTCACGAAGGACCGGCACATCTCGCTCGAGAAGGCGGACATGGTCGGCGTGACGCTCGAGCGCGGTCGCGCGGCGCCGACGAGCCCCTCGTACACGCTCGGCACCGAGTTCGTCGGCAACAGCAAGGTCAACCCGCCAATCAAACCGTTCAACCCGCCGGGCTACGTGGGCCCGACGCAGTTCATGCGCTTCAACCAAGAGGCGCTGCTGAAGAAGCACGAGAAGCTCTACGGCGAGGTGATGCTCAAGCAAGGGTTCGGAACGCAGTGTACGAAGGTTCCGGACTCGTCGACGCCGTGGGGGTTCAAGCTGACGAACGCCTGCAAGATCCACTGATGCGCGAGGGGAGGGAGCGGACGTGACGCGGTTCCTGCAAGCGATCGTGCAAGGCCTGACGTCCGGCGGCGTCTACGCCCTGATCGCGCTCGCCTTCTCGATCATCTACATGACCACGCGCGTGATCAACTTCGCGCAGGGCGAGGTGTTGATGATCGGTGCGTACATCTACTTCTACATGGCTGCGCCGAAGGGCGGCGCGGGCCTCGCGTGGCCGATCGCACTCTTCGTGGCGCTGGTGGGCGCGATGATCGTCGGGCTGGTGGTGCACGCGATATCCATCGCACCTCTGGGCAAGTTCGATCCGAACACCAACATCGGCTGGATCCTCACCACGCTATCGGTGTCGCTGATCGCGGTCGAGGTCGTTCGTAACCTCGCCGGCGAGCAGGCGAAGCGCATCGATCCGGTGGTGAAGACGTTCGGCGGCAAGTCCACGATCTTCTCGATCGAACCCAAGCAGTACCTGATCTTGATCGTGGGTGTCGTCTTAGCGTTAGTGCTCGAAGTGTTGCACTCCAAGACGCAGCTCGGGCGCGCGTTGCGCGCGACGGCGCACGACAAGGCGACGGCGAGCCTCATGGGCATCAACACCGGATTCATGGTTCGGTACTCGTTCGCGATCGCCGGGATCCTCGGCGGCATCGGCGGGTGGCTGCTCGCGCCGGTGATCTTCGTGGACCCGAACATGGGAACGCTCGTCGGCCTGACTGCCTTCGTGGCGGCGGTGGTCGGCGGTATCGGCTCGACGCGCGGCGCGCTGGTCGGCGGCCTCACGATCGGGGTCGTCGAGTCGCTCGCGAAGTGGGCCGGCGCCGGCGAGTGGTCCACCGCGATGGTGTTCCTCACGCTGATCCTCATCCTCGTCCTCAAGCCCACCGGGATCCTCGGTGAGGCCCTGATCGAGAAGGTGTAGCCGTGGCTCGCAAGGGAGGACTGCTCGAGGACCTGCGACTCGCCAACCGCGACGCGCAATCGGAACGCGACCGGCGCAGGGCACTGCGCGCGTGGGCGAGAGCGCGGGCCCGCGGCGCCGTCGGGATCGACGAAACGCCGGAAGTCGAGACGGCGGAACCGCGCCGGGATCGGATGGAGGAGACATCGGCGACGGCCGCGGCGGAGCTCGCGCTCAAGCCCGAGTCGCGTTTCGCCGTCGTCAAGACGCCGGGCGGGATCGCGTTCGCCATCTTGGTGGTCTTGCTCATCGCGTGGCCGTACATCCTTCCGGCTTTCAACCCGTCGAACTTCCTGGACATGCAGGACATCCTCGCTGCGGCGATGGTCGTGATGGGCCTCAACCTCGTTGCCGGGTATGCGGGCCAGCTCTCACTTGGGCAAAAGATCTTCGTGCTGATCGGCGGCTACACGGTCGGCGTGTTCACGACCCGCTTCGACACCGGCTTCTTCGGAAACCACTGGATCGCGCTGATCCTCGCCGTGATCTTCGGGATGATCATCGGCGCGCTGCTCGGTCTTCCGGCTCTGCGCGTAAAGGGCGCCTATCTGTCGATCGTGACGCTGGCATTCGTGCCGATCTTCTACGTAGCGTTCAACAGCCAGTTCTTGAAGCCGATCTTCAATGGCTCACAAGGGATCGGAGACATAAAAACCCCGGTCGGCAACCTGGCCCGGCCGCCGAGACGGGTGGTGACGTTCCCGTTCACCAATCATCCGATGACGAATTACGACTATTACGTCTTCATCGTCATCGCTTTCGCGATCTTGTTCTTCCTCGCACGCAACCTGGTGAAGAGCCGATGGGGACGCGGCATGACCGCCGTGCGCGAAAGTGAGATCGCCGCGAAGTCTTCCGGCGTTCGCGTCTACAAGGTAAAGGTGTCGGCGTTCATGATCAGCGCCGCGTACGCGGCGCTCGCCGGCGCGATCATCACGACCTACAAGACCGGCCAGATCTCGCCCGAGGCGTCCGCGGCGGTCCATATCCGCGACTCGTTCGTGTACGTCGTCATGATGATCGTCGGCGGCACGGGTACGCTCGCAGGACCGATCGTCGGCGCGACGTTCGTCACGCTGATCCGGCTGCTGATCCCCGTCGTGGGAGACAAATTCAACGTCTCGCTCATCAACTGGACGACGACGATCCTCGCGGTGCTCGCGCTCATCGGCGTGATCACGGCGCCGGGCGGCACCGTCGGCGTCTTCCAGCACAACATGGAGCAACGAAGAGCGAAACGCCGGCGACGGCATCCCGACCCACCACCGGCCCGCCTCCCCGAGGCGCTCGTGCGTCCGCGCGTGCGCACCGAAGGCGTGAGCGCCGACGATGTCGTGCTGGAGACGAAGGAGATGTCGAAGATCTTCGGTGGCCTCCGCGCCAACGACAAGGTCTCGATCAAGGTTCGGCGCGGATCGGTGCACTCGCTGATCGGGCCGAACGGTTCCGGCAAGACGACGTTCATCAACGTCGTCACCGGCGTCTACGCGCCCGAGGAGGGCGAGGTCTGGTTCGGCGGCGAGCAGATCGACGGCAAGCCCGCGTTCGTCACCGTCGAGAAAGGCATGGCGCGCACGTTCCAGAACCTCCAGATCTGGCGGCGCATGAGTGTGCTCGAGAACGTCGAGGTCGGCCTGCACAGCCGCGCACAAGCGGGATTCGCGGCGAACATGGTCCGGACGCCGCGCGCCCGTCGCGAAGAGGCGGAGATCCGCGCCCGCGCGCTCGGTCTCTTGCAGTTCGTCGGACTCGAGAAGTGGGCCGACGTGCCGGCCGGCGCGCTCCCCTACGGGCCGCAGCGCTACCTCGAGATCGCGCGCGCATTGGCGCTCGATCCGATCCTGTGCATCCTCGACGAGCCGGCTGCCGGATTGAACCCGGCCGAGGTGCACGACCTGATGGGCGTCATCCGCCGCATCAAGGAAACCGGCATCACCGTCTTCCTGATCGAGCACCACATGGACCTCGTCATGGGCGTGTCCGACGACATCGCCGTGCTCGACTACGGCAAGAAGATCGCCGAGGGAACGCCGGCCGAGGTTCAGGCGAACGAGCGGGTCATCGAGGCGTACCTCGGCGCCGAAGCAGTCGAGCACATGGGGGCGTGACGTGGCCAAGGGCGTAGCGGTTCGCGGAAAAAGCTCGGCGAAGGAACCGGAGGCGACGTCTGCCCGCCGCGGTCGCCCGGCCGGCGACGTCGTGATGGAAGTCGACGACCTGCACGTGTTCTACGGCGCGGTCGAAGCGCTCAAGGGGATGAGCTTCGAGGTCCGCGAAGGAGAAGTCGTCGCGATCATCGGCTCGAACGGCGCCGGCAAGACGACGACGCTCAAGACGGTGTCGGGCGTGTCGGAGCTCTACAAGACCGTGCGCGGGAAGGTCACGATCATGGGGAACCGCGTCGAGTCGTGGTCGGCGCACAAGATCGCGCGGCTCGGCGTCGCGCACTCGCCCGAAGGCCGCAAGGTGTTCCCGAACCAGACCGTGCGGGACAACCTGATGCTCGGCGCGTTCGGCCGCAAAGACTCCGAGGTCGACAAGGACATCGACGAGCAGTACGAACGCTTCCCGATCCTCGGCCAGCGCCGGACGCAAGCCGCGGGGCTGCTGTCCGGCGGCGAGCAGCAGATGCTCGCGATGGCGCGGGCGCTCATGGCGCGGCCGAAGGTCATCCTGTTCGACGAGCCGTCGATGGGCCTCGCGCCGCTGATCGTGAAGCAGGTGTTCGAGATCATCGCGCAGCTCAAGGACGAGGGGAAGACGATCCTGCTCGTCGAGCAGATGGCCTTCCAGGCCCTTGGGATCGCGGACCGCGCCTACGTGCTCGAGACGGGCGCGATCACCATGGAAGGCACCGGCAAGAAGCTCCTCGACGACCCGCGCGTGAAAGAAGCGTATCTAGGCGCGTAGAGCCGGCCGTCGTCGCGGCTAGGCGACGATCTGGGACTTGATCAGCTTCGCCCGGACGATCAGGCGGTTCTTCGACGTGTGCGGCGGATCGCACGTCGTCAGCGTGAGCTCGGCGTCGATCGTCGGGTAGAGCACGGACACGTCCTTATCATGTGTGATCCATGGGTTGGCGTGTCCGTCCACCGGCGGGGCGAGCACTTGATAGGTGTACTTGCCGATCGGGGTCGTCAAGACGACGAGGTCGCCCGGTCGCAGCGCGTCGAGGTGACGGAACGGCTCGCCGAACCCCGTGCGATGCCCGGCGATCGCCACGTTGCCCTGGTCGCCGGGAAGTGCGGTCTGCGGGTAATGGCCGGCCCCGGCGCGCAGCGCGTTGCCGCTGATGCCTTGCACGACGATGACGTTCACCTTGCAGGTCGGGCACGCGCCCATCTTGTCGATCACCAAACGTGTGAGCGCGCCACCGATCTTGATCTCGTTCTTGCGGTAGAGGTCGATCATCTGCTTGCTCGCGAACTGCTTGTTCAGGTTGTTCTGCCGGGCGTGAGCCCAGAAGTCGGTGACGACCGGGTACGACAGCAGCGCGACGCCGGCGAAGGCCATCAGCACGGTGAGGACGGTGAGCGCGCGGCGACCGGACTTACGGCGCGGGATGCATCCCATCACGAATGCGAAGGCCCCCGCCGCGCGCGCCAGGACGTTCTCCTTGCGCGTCGGGCGAGCGGGCGCCGCCGGCTCGTATCCGCCGGGGGTCGAAGGCCAGGACTCGCGATCGGTGGGGCTCATCAGGTCCTCCAACTATTAGCACAAGCGGTTGCCGCCGGTTCGGTCGCGCTCGACCGCTTGGTTCGATTCGCCCCGAGCATGCAAGCGCCGGCACTGCTTCCGGTGGGGCATTCTTTCAACGACCGGAGGGCCCGCAAGGTTCTCTTTACGTAGATGCGGACTCGGGCGGCTTGGGCCCGTACTTGAGGCGCGGGTCGCCCGCGGCAGGGATCTTCTTGAAATCCCAGGAAACGATCTTGTCGGGCACGATCTTCAGCCACACGTGGCTCTTGGTGTCGGGCAGATCGTCGATCCCCCAGTTCTTCTGCGCGAAAGCCTTGCGCGCCTCGGGGAGGTCCGGGTCGTCCGCTGCCTCGACCGGCGTGCCGTACAAGACGGCGCCGCGGAGCTCCCAGTAGTCGGTCCCCGCGTCGACGCACAGAGCAACCTTTGAACCGGCCGTGATGTCGCTTTGACGTCGGGACCGCCGCAGCGACGTCAGCCAGATCGCGCCGTCGCGCCAGAGGAACCAGAGCGGTGCGATGTGGGGTGTGCCGTCGGGGTTGACGGTCGCGAGTCGAAGCGTGCGCTCGCTCGTGAGAAGTTCGTCGAGCTCTTCAGGCGTGAGGCGAAGCAGCGATCGTGGGAGCGGCATGGCAGCGGGAGCGTATCAGGGGACTCGGTTGACACACATGCTCAACTCCCATCGCGATAGCTGAAGACGTCGTCGTCGACGTGCGCGCGGGCTTTCGCGTGAACCTTCCGGCCGTACCAGCCGGAAAGGAAGCCAAGTTTCGGCGTGACTTCCACTTCGACGGTGGCGTCGGCGGTGCCGATGTCGCACGAGCACGATATGAGCGTCGCACCGTTGCGCTCGGCCGCGTCGCGTGCGGCGGCTTCGGGGTCACTCCCTTCGCGAAGGATCGGCGCCTGCCGGACGACCGCGGCCAGGGCGGCCGCGTCTGCGGCTTGTTGGGCGTGCGCGCGCGCGAGGAGCATGGATCCGAGGTCGGCGACAGCCAGAGACGACAGCGACAGCAGCAGAGCGCCGGCCACCATGAGGATCGATACCGAACCGCGCTGAGAGATCACGAGGGCGGCTCGCGCTCGGTGTAGTACTCGGCGGACGCGGTTAGCGTGACGTCGGGCGGCAAGAAGCGGCCGATATACGGAACGATCATCGGCACGCGATAGTGGATGGTTACCACGACCGGGGTGCCGACGGGGCGGGCCGACGGCGTCACGTCGATCTGCGCCCGGTTGGAGTCGAGGTGCCCGGCGCGGATCGCGGCGTCGCGCGCCTTGGAGTCGTCGTTCCACACCGCAGCCTCGCGTGCGCCTTCGCGTGCGGCGTGCTGCACGATCAGTTGTTCGGCGACGACGAGCGCGACCTGCACGACGAGCAACAGCGAGATCAGCACGAGCGGAAGGACCGCGGCGAACTCGACCGATGCGATGCCGCGCTCGCCGCGGACGCGTGCGTACCAAGGCCGACGGAGGCGGGTGAGCTCCGCCCGGCGCGCAGCCGGAGCGGAGCCCACCCTTCCTCCTAGTTGAACATCGCCACTACCTTGTCGAAGATGTTCTGGAAGAAGTCGGTGAGCGCTCCACCCTTCGCCCAGTTCAACAACAGGAAGGCGATGGTCGCCGCCACGAGCGTGACGAGCGTGTATTCCGCCGTGGCCGCGCCGCGCTCCTCGCTGAGCGAGAAAGCGACGACCCGGCCCACGATGGCACGACGCATACGTCGCACCCCGTTCCGGAGCGATCCGATCATGCTGCTCCTTTCGATCGCCCCGTCCCCACGACCGCACGGCCCTCGTGCGGCATGCCGGCGACGGTCGACCGCCGCCGGACGTCTCACGTCGCCCGCTCATCGCGTTTGGAAGCTCCTCAGAGCCGTCAGCACGACCGGCGCGACGGTCAGGATGATGAACGCGGGAAGGAAGCAGACTACGAGGGGGAAGAGCATCTTCACCGGCGCGGCTCGCGCCGCCTCTTCCACCGACGCCCGCCGCCGCGAGCGCATCTCACGCGCTTGCGAGACGAGCGTTGCCGACACCGACGAGCCGTACCGTTCCGCACGGGCGAGCGCTCGCACGAGCGAGCGGACTTCGGGGATGGGCGCCGCTTCGGCCAGCAGCCGGTACGCAGCATCTCGTTGCATCCCGGCGTCGAGCGCGCGGATCGTCTCGCGCAGCGCGCCGCCGAGCGGCCCGGCCACATCGGGCGCGACCGTCCGGAGCGCGCGATCGAGACTGAGCCCGGCGAGCGCGCACGCCGCGAGCAGGTCGAGCGCGTCGGGCAAGGCGGCGCGGATCTCCTCGTCGCGCTCTTTGGCGCGCCTCGCGAGCCGCAGATCGGGGAAGCGCCAGCCGCCCGCCGCGAACAGTGGAACGGCGGCGAACGTTGCTGCGCCGTGCGTCAACGCGACGCCGGCGAGCGAGCCGGCGCACGCGAACGCGATCTTGCGTCCGGCGAGCTCGTCCGCCGACGCTCGGCCGCCCGTGCGAACGATCGCCTCCCGTGCGGCGCGAGGCAACGGCGCAACACGTCCGATCAACGCGAAGGGTGAGCGGCGAAGAGCGCGATCAGCGGACGCGCCGGCCGGCGGGCCCAGCCGCGCGCGTGCCCGGCGCGCCGCGATCACGCCCGCTCCTCCATCACGCCCGGCTCCCAGCGGCGCGGGCCGTGAGCTTACGGATCCAGAAGATCCCCGCCGCTTCGAGCGCCCCGCCGACGCCGAGCAGCAACCACCCGATCGGCTCGCCGAACAACAGGTGCGCTTGCTCGCCGTTCCCGGCGCTCATCAGCGCGAGGAAGACGACCGGCAGCGCGGCAACCACCGTCGCGGACGTTCGCGCCTGGGCGGTCGCCGCGCGCATCTCGCGGGCGAGACGCTCCCGATCCCGCAGCGTCTCCGCGACCTCGTCGAGCACGCGCGCGAGCTCCCCGCCGGCCCGGCGCGCGATCCGCATGGCGCGGCCCACCAACACACCCTCGGGCACCGCGCAGCGCAAAGCGAAGCCGGCGATCGCGTCGTCCTGTGGCACGCCGGCGTCGAGATCGGCCGCGGTCTTGGCCAGCACGTCGAGCATCGGCGGTTCCGCCTCCTCGACGGCCGCTTCGAACGCTTGCGGCAGGCTGGCGCCGGCGCGCAACGGCTCCGCCAGCGACGCCAGCACCTCGGGCAGTTGCGCTGCGATCCGCGTGGAGCGGGTCGCGATGCGCCGGCGGATCATCACCTCGGGCCCGGCGAGGCCCGCGACCAATCCGACCGGCCCGGCCGCCGGCGCGAGCCACAGGATCGCCACCAACGCGCCGGCGCATCCGCACGCGAGCGACAGACGCGCGAACGCCGCAGGCGTGCGGCGCAGATCGGCTGCATTCAAGCGCCTCGCCAAGGACCGCCCGTATCGAGTCCCATCCAAAACGCGATCCACGACCGACCGGCGCGCCGGCGCCAGCTTGGCGATCTGCCGTCGCGACGCGAGCCGGCCCATCAACGCCACTCCCGGCGCAACTTCGTTCCGTTCGTTGCCTCGAAGTTCGGGTCCGGAGCGAACGCCGGCGCAACATTGAGCTCGTCGCCGTCGAGGCCGTGCACGTTCAACACCTCGAAGACCCGTCGCGAGCCCGAGGCGTCGCGCACCATGTGAACCACGATGTGAACGGCCGAGGCGATCTGCCGGCGCACCGCCGGCAGGGTCAGCCCCGTACCTGCGGTCAGCACCATCGCTTCCAAGCGCGCCAGCGCGTCCGAGGCGCCGTTGGCGTGGATCGTCGACATCGAGCCGGTGTGACCAGAGTTCATCGCCTGCAACATGTCGAACGCTTCCGCTCCGCGGACCTCGCCGACGACGATCCGATCGGGACGCATGCGAAGCGAGTTGCGTACGAGGTCGCGCACGCTGACCTCGCCGCGTCCTTCGATGTTCGGCGGACGCGTCTCGAGCGACACGACGTGCTCCTGCGCGAGCCGCAACTCCGCGGCGTCCTCGATCGTGATGATCCGTTCGGTCCGCGGGATGAAGCTCGACAGCACGCCGAGGAACGTCGTCTTCCCGGCGCCCGCTCCCCCGGAGACGAGCACGTTCTTGCGCGTCTCGACCGCGTTCTGCAGGTGGCCGAGCAGTCCGGCGTCGATCGTGCCGTAGCCGACGAGATCCGTGGCGGTCAGTGGCACGCGCGTGAAACGGCGGATCGTCAGCGTCGGGCCGTTGACCGCAAGCGGAGGGATGATCGCGTGTACGCGGGATCCGTCGGGCAGGCGCGCGTCGACCCACGGCCGGGCCTCGTCGACGTGGAGCCCGAGCGGCGCCACCACCCGATCGATCAGGTGCCGCACCGCCGCGTCGGATTCCAGCGCGAGCGGCACCCGCTCGATCCGGCCTTCGCGTTCGATGTAGACACGATCTGGGCCGTTCACCATCACCTCGGTGATCCCGGGATCGCGTAGGAGCTGCTCGAGCGGCCCGAGGCCGACGATCGTGTCGGCGATCTCGCCGACCAGCCGCGCAGCATCGCGTGCGGACAAGATCAATCCATCGCGCTCGAGGAGCCGCGCGACCACCTCGCGAACGCGCACGCGGCGCTCCCAACGGCTCGGTGCGTCCAACACCCCAGGCGCCTCAGTCAGCAACGCGGAACGGATGCGCTCGCGCAGCTTCATGAATGCCTCAGGATCCATTGGGTCCTCCATCGATCCGTCCGACGAGCGCTTCGATCGCGCGCTTGGCTGTCCCCCGCTGCGGGAGCCGGCCGCTCTCGCCGGCACGCCGGACTCGGGGATCGTCGGGAACGACCGCGATCGGCGGCCGGCCGATGACGCGTTCGACGTCGCGCGCGCGCAGGCGCATCCGAGCTGCACGGTTGAGCACGACCTCGATGCGCGAACCGGTCTCGTGCATGAGCGCGCGCGAGCCGCGCAACGCAGCCACGTCGGGAACGCAAACGCATAGGACGAGATCGGCGGACCCTGCCGCAGCGCGCGTCGCGGCGTCGGTAACGCGGCCGATGTCGACGATGGTCAGCGGCACGGCGGCGCGCATCAGATCCAATAGCCGCAGCGCCCGCTCATCGCCGGGCGCCTCGCTGCGCGGGGAGGCACAGATGGCACGGCCGGAGGCGTGCGACGACATCGCCGTCACTACGGACGCCGGATCAAGATCGTCGACCGCGGACAGCACGGCTGCGAGCGTCGGCTCGGCCCCATCCGCGAGGAATGAGGACTGCCCGGCGCTCATCGTTTCGAGATCGACGACCGGCGCTTCGGCTGCGTGGGCGAGCATCGCCGCGATCGTCGTGGCGCCCGCTCCCCCACGCGCGCCGCACACGGCGAACACACGCCCATCGGCGCGTCCCGACGCGATCCGTGCGCGCGAGGCGGCGTCGCGGACGATCGAGCGCAGCCCTGCTCGATCCCGCGGCCAGACCACGATCTCCTGTGCACCACAGCGCAGCGCTTCGCGCGCGACCTCCGCGACGTCCCGCTCGGCCGCGACACCGATCAACGCGGCCTGGCTCGCGTGCCGGGCGACGGCGCTTAGCTCGGCCCCGCCGGCCAACACCACCGCCGCCTTGGCCGGGTCGAGGGCCAGGTAGAGATCGCTCTCCGCTTCGACGGCATGGACGAGCTCGTCGGAGATCCCGGGATCGGGATGCGACACGGCGACACCGAGACTGCGCACGCTGGCCGACCTCCGCATTCAACGACGGGCGGGATGCGGGACGGGAAGCGGGAAGGTAGATCGGTTCCGAGAAGCGGGAGGGGCGCGATGATGGCACGAGCTCACCGGCTCGACAATGCCCGGCGACGCGCTCGAGGGGAAACGGTCCTTCTTCTCGTCTTGCCCGCTCGGGCTACAATCCGAGCGCGAGGGGGTGATCGAAACCGTCTTCCTGGATTGGGCGTTGGCGCTCGGAGCCGGGCTGCTGTTCGGGCTCGCCGGGCGCGGTGAGGTCGCGTCGTCCTCTTCGCTGGTGCGCACACGCGCGTTCCGGTGGGGTCTCGTCTACCTGCACCTCGGCGTGCTGGCGATCTCGATCACGCTCTACGCGATCGCCCCGGCGTGGATGTGGATGTACTGGGTCGACCCCTCGCACTTGCCGATCGTGGTGGTGGTCCTGGCGTTCGTCCTCTACGAGGTCTGCTACCTCGCGGGGTTCGCGCTCGCGGCTGAATTGGAACGCTGGCGCCGGAACGCAACCTGGGGCCTGGCGATCGCGATGTTCCTCGCGATCAACGCGGCGGAGATCGCGACGCGCACGCGTCTGTTCCACGTCGGCACCTATTCAGAGTTCGCCGCGGGACGCGCGCCGCTCGGCATCCGGTTCTCGCCCCTGCACCTCGACCCCGTGATGGCGATCGTGCTCGGGCCCGGCCTGATCGCGACCGTCGCGATCGTCGTGGTGGCCGTCCGCTTGTGGCGGTCGGACCTGAAGCGTCTCGCGCAGGCGCCGGCCGCCGTCGCGCCTGCTCCCGCGACGACCGCCTAGAACGACCGAGCCTGTGGACGCCGCCTTCTTCGACCTCGACAAGACGATCATCGCGCGGTCGTCCGCGCTGGTCTTCGGGCGGCCCTTCTACAAGGAGGGCCTTATCTCGCGCGCGCACATCGTGAAAGGGATCTACGCGCAGCTCGTGTATCAGCTCGTCGGCGCGGATGAGAACAAGATGGATCGGATGCGCACCGCGCTGCTCGAGCTCACGAAGGGCTGGGACAAAGAGCGCGTGTCGCAGCTGGTGCGCGACACGCTCGAGGAGCTGATCGACCCGATCATATTCGAAGAGGCGCTCGAGCTGATCGAGGAGCACCACGCTGCCGGGCGGCGCGTGTTCATCGTGTCGTCCTCCGCGGAGGAGATCGTCAAGCCGCTCGCCGAGTATCTCGGCGTCCCGAACGTGATCGCGACCCGCGCGAAGGTTGATGAGAAGGGCCTCTACACGGGCGAGCTCGAGTTCTACGC
>Ga0075425_100002580_pt1 | contig 18185 bp, 18 predicted proteins | sample SoiMethybrSBSTD4_FD_75300 | JGI IMG/M metagenome (GOLD analysis project Ga0075425, IMG submission 75300) | Bulk soil microbial communities from a Populus tree surrounding site in Tennessee, USA - Soil MetaG P. TD hybrid SBSTD4 | ecosystem: Environmental > Terrestrial > Soil > Tree plantation... | reverse complement strand
CTTGACCATCGCGTCGCGCCCCAGCTTCTGCGCGTTCTCGAAGCGCAGCACCGGGTTGCTGATTGGCGATCGCATCGCCGCATAGGCGATCGTGGCGTCGACGTGTGCTGCGCCAGGCAGCGCAATCGCGTTGTAGCGCGGATCGCGCGGGCGCATCGCGAGCAGTTCGGCGACGTGGCCGCCGCTCGAGCTGCCGTAGACGCCGATCCGTGAGGGATCGCCGTTCCAGGTCGCGGCCTTCGTCTTCAGCCAGCGGACACCGTAGTTCGCATCCTGGACGCATGCCGGGTACGGCGCGTCGGCCGCCAGCGTCATGTCGATCGCGACCACCAGCACGCCGCTCGCGGCAATCGCGCGATCCATCGGCTCTTCCGCATGGCGGTCCTTCGCGTTCCACGCGCCGCCGTGCAGGTCGAGGACAGTTGGGAACGGACCCGCGCCTTTCGGCTGGTAGATGCGGGCCATCAGCATCCGGCCGCCGGCGTTGCGGCGGAACTCCACTTCGCTGATCGCGACCTCGAAGCTCGCCGCCGGATCGTACGCCGCCTCGACGCGCACGAAGCCCGCCGCGCCCGCGGCTGCCATCGTCATCAGGAACTCGCGGCGTCCAAGTTGATGCATGCTCATCGCTCTCTCCCGCGAAACCCTCGTCTGCTGCCGCCGTGTGGCATTACTATCTGACACAATCGCCGGGTCAGCAAGCGCATTGAGGAGGGACACGATGACTGATGACGTCCGCGATCAGAATGCCGACCAGAATGCCGACGGCGGCCGGAGCGAGCTGTCACGCCGCGAATTCGTGGCGATCTCGATCGGCGCCGGCATCGCTGCCGCCGCCGGCAGCGCGTCGGCTGCCGACCTGCCGGTGGCGGAGAAGAACGTCGAGATCAAGACCGAGGATGGCACCTGCGATGCCGCATTCATTTATCCAACCACCGGCGCGCATGCCGCGGTGCTCATCTGGCCCGATGCCTTCGGGCTGCGTCCGTCGATGCGCGACATCGGCAAGCGCATCGCCGCCGAAGGCTACGCGGTCCTCGTCCCGAATCCGTTCTACCGCATCAAGAAGGCGCCGGCGATCGAGGATCCGTCGACGTTCAGCTTCCAGAATCCGACGGACATGGCCAAGCTCCAGCCGCTGATGGCGTCGATCGGCGCGGCCGGCGCGGCGGAGAAGGACGCGGCCGCGTTCGTCGCGTGGCTCGATCAGCAGCCGCAGGTGAACAAGGCCAAGAAGATCGGGACGCAGGGCTACTGCATGGGCGGCCCGCTGGTCGTGCGGACGGCGGCGGCGCAGCCGGATCGCATCGGCGCCGGCGCGTCGTTCCACGGCGGCGGCCTCGTCACCAACAACCCGAATAGCCCGCACCTGCTGGCGCCGAAGATCAAGGCGCGGATGTATTTCGGCGTCGCCAAGAACGACGACGAGCGGCAGCCGGACGCGAAGGACAAGCTGCGGGAGGCGTTCGCGGCAGCCAAGGTGCCCGCCGAGATCGAGGTCTACCCGGCGCAACACGGCTGGTGCGTGCCCGACATGCCGAAGCAGCCGAACGGCGAGCCGATCTACAGCAAGCCCGACGCCGAGAAGGCGTGGGCGAAGCTGGTCGCGCTCTACAAGACCGCGCTCGCGTAGCCACACGCGGCGCACGCCACGAAGGCACGAAGACAGGAAGACGCTTTGTACAACAGAGCTTCGTGCCTTCGTGGCGGCTCGCTCAGCCGACAACCTATAATGGGCTCTTTTCGAAGGAGCCCGTATGCCTGACGTCGCCGAACGGCCCGACGTCCTCACGCTCGACAACTTCATCGGTGGTCGCTGGGTGAAAGCGCGCGCCAGCGAGTACTTCGAGGTCCACAACCCCGCGTCCGGCGACGTCATCGGGCGCACGCCGCTCTCGACCAGCGACGATGTCGACGCGGCGGTGCAGGCGGCGGCGCAGGCGTTTCCCGCCTGGCGCGACACGCCGGTGAACGCGCGCGCGCAGTTCCTCTACAAGTTCAAGCAGCTCTGCGAGCAGCACTTCGACGAGCTGGCGCGGACGGTCACGACCGAGCACGGCAAGACGCTCGACGAGGCGCGGGGCAGCGTCCGGCGCGGCATCGAGTGCGTCGAGGTCGCGTGCGGTGCGCCGTCGCTGATGCAGGGCTTCGGCCTCGAGGACATTTCCGCCGGCATCGACTGCCATGTGTTCCGCCAGCCGATCGGCGTCGTCGCCGCCATCGCGCCGTTCAACTTCCCGGCGATGGTGCCGATGTGGTTCCTGCCGTTCGCGATCGTCACCGGCAACACCTTTGTGCTGAAGCCGTCGGAACAGGTGCCGCTGTCGCAGCGGAAGATGGTCGACCTCCTCAGCAAGTGCGATCTGCCGCCCGGCGTCGTCAACCTCGTGAACGGCGGGCGCGACGTGGTCAACGCGATCTGCGATCACCCGGGGATTCGCGCGGTGTCGTTCGTCGGCTCGACGCCCGTCGCGAAGCACGTCTACACCCGGGCGACGGCGGCAGGCAAGCGCGCCCAGGCGCTCGGCGGCGCGAAGAACTTCGTCGTCGTCATGCCGGATGCCGACTTCGATCGCTCGATTGCGATCATCACCGAATCGTTCTACGGCTGTGCCGGCGAGCGCTGCCTGGCCGGCAGCATGCTCGTGCCGATCGGCGACGCGCACAAACCGGCGCGCGAGCGGCTGGTGGAGGCCGCGAAATCGCTGAAAGTGGGCGACGGGGCGCAGCCGGGCGTCACGATGGGGCCAGTGATCAGCGCCGGGCACCGCCAGCGGATCCTCGGTTACATCGATAAAGGTGTCGCGGAAGGGGCGAAGCTGCTCGTCGATGGCCGCTCGACCCGTGTCGAGGATCGGCCGAACGGCTACTTCGTCGGCGCGACGGTGTTCGACGAGGTGTCACCGAAGATGACGATCGGCAGCGAAGAGATCTTCGGGCCGGTCGCGTCGATTTCACCGGTCAAGAACCTCGAGGAAGCGATCGCGTTGATGCGCGCGCACCCGAACGCGAACGCGACGTCGATCTTCACTTCGAGCGGCAAAGCGGCGCGCGAGTTCGCGAAGCACGCGACGGCGTCGATGGTCGGCGTCAACATCGGCGTCGCGGCGCCGATGGCGTATTTTCCGTTCGGCGGCGCGAAGGACAGCTTTTTCGGCGATCTGAAGGCGCACGGCCGCGACGGCATCGAGTTCTATACCGACAAAAAGGTGACGATCAGCCGCTGGTTCTGAGCGGCGGCATCATCGGGGCTGGGGACTGGGGGCTTGCTGCCTTCGTAGTGCGAAGGCTTTAGGCGGTCTTCGGAGCGCGAAGGCTTTAGCCGAGCGATCGCATGCGCACACTGATTAGGAACGGCACGATTGTCACCGCGGTCGATCAGTACAAAGGGGACGTGCTCGTCGAGGACGAGAAGATCGCGCTGATTGGATCGTCACTCGCCGATATCGCCGCCGACAGGACGATCGACGCGTCGGGCAAGTACGTGCTGCCCGGCGGCATCGACGTCCACACGCACCTCGACATGCCGTTCGGCGGGACCAACTCGGCGGACGACTTCGCGACCGGGACGATCGCCGCCGCCTTCGGCGGCACCACTTCGATCGTCGACTTCGCGATCCAGTACAAAGGCCAGACGCTGCACCACGCCTGGGAAACGTGGATGAAGAAGGCCGAGGGCAAGGCAGCCATCGACTACGGCTTCCACATGATCATCACCGACCTGAACGATCAGGTCGAAGGGGAGATGGACGCGCTCGTCGGCCAGGGCGTCACGTCGTTCAAGCTGTTCATGGCCTATCGCGGCATCTTCATGCTCGACGATGGCAGCATCTTCAAGGCGCTGCTCAGGACCGGCCAGAACGGCGGGACGATCTGCATGCACGCCGAGAACGGCGACGTGATCGACGTGCTCGTCCAGCGGGCGCTGAAGGCCGGCCATACGGCGCCGAAGTATCACGCGTTGACGCGGCCGGCGCGCGCCGAAGCCGAAGCGACGCATCGCGCGATTGCGCTGGCCGAGATGGCGGAAGTGCCGATCTACATCGTGCATCTCTCGGCCGCCGAAGCGCTGCAGATGGTCACCGAAGCGCGGGACCGCGGTCTGCCGGCCTACGCGGAGACCTGTCCGCAGTACCTGTTCCTCGCCTACGACAATTACGAGGAGCCCGACTTCAACGGCGCGAAGTACGTGATGAGCCCGCCGCTTCGCGATCAGGCGAAGCAGAAGGAATTGTGGCGCGGCCTGGCGTTCAACGACCTGCAGTGCATTTCGACCGACCATTGCCCGTTCTGCATGAAGGAACAGAAGGAACTCGGCCGCAACGATTTCTCGAAGATCCCGAACGGCGCGCCGGGGATCGAGACGCGTATGAGCCTGGTCTACGACGGCGGCGTCCGGCCCGGCCGCATCTCGCTGAACCGCTTCGTCGAGCTCACCTCGACATCACCAGCGAAAATCTTCGGGTTGTTTCCGCGCAAGGGGACGATCGCCCCCGGCTCGGATGCCGACCTCGTTGTCTTCGATCCAAACCGCACGGTTACGTTGTCGGCGAAGACGCTGCACATGAACGTCGACTACAACCCCTACGAGGGACGCCAGGTGACCGGCGCCACCGATACCGTACTGTCGCGCGGGCGGCTGGTGATCGAGAACGGCGCGTTCGTCGGCCGCAAGGGATCCGGATCGTTCCTGAAGCGCGCGACCCGCAGCTGATGCCGGTCTTCCGCAGCACTCGCGTCGTGCTGCCGGACGGCGTCGGTGCCGCCGACATCCATGTCGAGAACGGCCGCATCGCGCGGATCGACGACAGTGACGCTCGGCTGAAGCCGTCGCGCTCCGAAGACGATCGCCTGATCGACGTCGGCGACCTCGTGATCTCGCCCGGCCTCGTCGACACCCACGTCCACGTCAACGAACCTGGCCGTACCGAATGGGAAGGATTCGATACGGCGACGCGCGCGGCGGCGGCGGGCGGGGTGACGACGATCGTCGACATGCCGCTCAACAGCGTCCCGGCGACGACGGACGTGGCAGCGCTGGAGGCGAAACGATCGGCGGCGCGCGGGCGCGTGCATGTCGACGTCGGGTTCTGGGGTGGTGTGATCCCGGGGAACGCCGGCGACCTCGACGGCCTCGTCGATGCCGGCGTGCGCGGGTTCAAGTGCTTCCTCGTGCCGTCCGGCGTCGACGAGTTCCCGCACGTGACCGAACGCGACCTGCGAGAGGCGCTGCCCATCGTCGCGCGCCGCGGCGTGCCGCTGCTGGTGCACGCCGAACACCCCGATCACCTGACACCTCCAACCCAGCCGGCCTACCTGGCCTACCTGGCCAGCCGTCCGCCGCGAGCGGAGCGAGCGGCGGTCGAGATGATGATCCGCCTCGCCCGCGAATTCGGGGCGCATGTCCACATCGTGCACGTCGCCTGCGCCGAGGCGGTCGACGCAATCGCGCGCGCGAAGGCCGACAAAGTGCCGATCACCGCGGAAACGTGCCCGCACTACCTGACCTTCACCGCCGCGGAGGTCGGCGCGGGCGCGACGGAATTCAAATGCGCGCCGCCGATCCGCGCCGCGTCGCATCGCGACGCGCTGTGGGCCGGTCTGCAGTCGGGCACGCTCGATCTCGTCGCCACCGATCACTCGCCGGCGCCGCCGGCGATGAAATGCGGCGACTTCATGACCGCGTGGGGCGGGATTGCGTCGCTGGAGTTGTCGCTCGCGGCAGTGTGGACGGCATATTCAGACGTAGGGCCAGCCTTTCAGGCTGGCCAACGCGGGCATGCTGCAAGCGCGCCCCTACGCGAGATGTTCCGCTGGATGAGCGCGGCGCCGGCGGCGCTCGCGCGCCTGGACGATCGCAAGGGCCGCATTGCCGTGGGACACGACGCGGACCTGGTGATCTGGGATCCCGACGGGACCTCTACGGTTGAGCCGTCGCGGCTGCAGCAGCGCCATCCGACCACACCGTACGCTGGGCGCACGCTGAGCGGCGTGGTGCGCGAGACCTACCTTCGCGGCCAGCGCGTCTGGAACAACGGCGCGCTCGATCAGCGATCCGCGGGGACACTGTTGTGACGCACTCGTTTGTCGATCTGGTCGACCTCGCGTCGGAACGCCTCGGCGGCGCGGCGATTGCCGCCAACGACGAGTTCTTCGCGGCGAAGGACAACCTGATCAAGCGCGCTCCGGCGGTATGGCGCGAAGGCGAGTACACCGAGCGCGGCAAATGGATGGACGGCTGGGAGACGCGTCGGCGGCGCGACGGCGGCGATCACGACTGGTGCATCGTCAGGCTGGGCGTGAGAGGGATCGCGCGCGGCGTCGACGTCGACACCTCGTTTTTCAAAGGCAACTTTCCCGCCGCGTGCGCGATCGACGCGTGCGACGTCGGCGGCTCACCGGCGATTGACGCGCTGATGCAAGCCGCGTGGCAGGAGATCCTGCCGCGCACGACGCTCGAGGGGGACTCGCATAACCTGATCGCCGTCGACCAGGCCGCGCCAGCGACGCACCTGCGCCTCCGGATTTTTCCGGACGGCGGCGTCGCGCGGCTGCGCGTCTACGGCCAGGTGGTCGCGGATTGGGATCGGCTGCGCCGGCACGGCGACGTCGATCTGGCCGCAGTCGAGCACGGCGGCACCGTGATCGCCTGCAGTGACATGTTCTTCGGGTCGCGCCACAACCTGATCATGCCCGGCGACGCGACGCACATGGGCGACGGCTGGGAGACGAAGCGGCGGCGCGGACCCGGCCACGACTGGACGATCGTGCGGCTCGGCGCCGAGGGGACGATCCGGCGGGTGGAAGTCGACACGCGGCATTTCAAGGGCAACGCGCCGGGGGCGTGCAGCCTCGAGGCGTCGCGTGATCAGCAGTCGTGGATGGAGGTGCTGGCGCGCACGCCGCTGCAGCCGGACACGCGGCACCGGTTCGAGGACGAGGTGAACGCGGTTGGCGACGTCGCCTACGCGCGGCTCAATATTTTTCCCGACGGCGGCGTCGCGCGGGTGCGCTTGTTCGGCAGGCCGAAGTGATGAGCTATCGGACGTGGCGCGGCCTTGCAGGCCGCCCGCGCCGCACGCACGGATGCAGCTCGATTACCTGAACGCACTTGATGCCGATGCCGCCGTCCGCGAGCTGCTGCGCTGCTGCGGATCGACACGGTGGGCAACTCGGATGGCGGCGGCGCGGCCGTTCGCGGACGACGCGGCGATGTTCGACCGCGCCGACGCGATCTGGTGGTCGCTCGAACCGCAGGACTGGCTGGAGGCGTTCAGCGCCCACCCGACGATCGGCGGGCCGGCGACGACGCGATGGTCGGCGCAGGAACAGTCGGGAATGGCGGGCGCGGCGGCGTCCATCAGCGACCGGCTGGCGAGCGGAAACCGCGACTACGAGGCGCGCTTCGGGTACATTTTCATCATCTGCGCCACCGGCAAGTCGGCGGCCGAGATGCTCGAGGCGCTCGCGCGGCGGCTCGGCAACGCGCCCGACCGCGAACTGCGGATTGCCGCCGAGGAGCAGCGCAAAATCACGCGACTGCGCGTCGCGAAGCTGATTGATGGCGACAGCCGGCAGGCGGCTGCAGATGGACGGATCGATCGCCCATGATCACCACACACGTTCTCGATACCGCGCGCGGCGGACCCGCGGTTGGCGTGACCGTAATCCTCGAACTCCGTCAGGCCAGCGAGTGGACGCCGGTCGGCCGCGGCGTCACCGACGAGAAAGGGCGGGTGATGACCCTCACGTCGGGACCGATCGCGCCGGGCGCCTACCGCCTCACCTTCGACGTCGGCGCGTATCAGCGTGAAATGGGCTTCAACGTCACGTTTTTTCCCGAAGTCCGCATCACGTTCAACGTCAAGGACACCGAAGAGCACTACCACCTGCCGCTGCTGCTCAGCCCCTTCGGTTACACGACGTACCGAGGTACGTAGCGTGCTGGCGTGGAACCGCTACGGCAAGTCGCGCGTCCGCCTCGTCAAGCTGCGGCGCAGCCGCGAGCCGCACGACATCGTCGATCTGACGATTGACGTGCAGCTCGAAGGGGCCTTCGATGCCGTGTACGTCGACGGCGACAACGCTGCCTGCCTGGCGACTGACACGATGAAGAACACGGTCTACGCGCTGGCGCGGCAGGATCCGATCGTCACCGTCGAATCGTTTGGGTTGCGGCTGGCAGAGCATTTCATCGCCACGCCGCATGTCGCCCGCGTGCGGATCAGCGCGATCGAGCACCGCTGGGATCGTCTCACTGTCGACGGCCGGCCGCACCCGCATGCGTTCGTGCAGCCGGGCGGTGAGCAGTGGACCGCGGTCGTCACCTGCGACCGCGATCGCCGCGAGGTCGTCTCCGGGCTCGCCAGCCTCGTCGTCCTGAAAACGACAGACTCGGCATTTGCCGGTTTTCCCCGCGATCGATTCACGACGTTGCCGGAGACGACCGACCGCATTCTCGCGACCGCGGTGACTGCGTCGTGGCGCTACGCGTCCGCGTCCGCCGATCATTTCTCTGCGCGCGATCGCATCCGCACGGCGCTCATCGAGACATTTGCCGCGCACGACAGCCGATCGGTGCAGCACACCGTGTATGCGATGGGCGAGGCGGCGCTGGCGGCGTGCGGCGAGATCGTCGAGATCACGCTCAGTCTCCCGAACCGGCACCATCTGCTCGTCGACCTGGCGCCGTTCGGCCTCGACAACCCCAACGAGATTTTTGTCGCGACCGATCAGCCGTATGGGTTAATAGAAGCGACGATCAGGCGATCGCTCGTGTAACCGAAAGTGCTTCACGTAGCGCAGCCCTTCAGGGCTGCCTCCGCGGCCGGAAAAGGCAGGCCTGAAGGCCTGCGCTACGAGAGGCCGCACATAAGCTGCGACGCAGCCTACGAGCTCCGTCGAAGGAACCAGTCCATGGCCGCAGATCTGACGACGACGTTCACCGGCGTCCGTTTCAAGAACCCGTTCCTGCTGTCATCGGCGCCGCCAACCGAGTCCGAGTCGAACATCCTCCGTGCGTTCGAGTCGGGCTGGGGCGGTGTGGTGACCAAGACGATCGGCCTCCATCCTGTCGTGAACGTTGTCGGCCCGAAAACAAAGTTCCTGCGCGCCGACGCCGATTCGCCGCGGCTCTCGATGAAGAAGCGGCCCGGCGCGGCGCTGCATTCCTCGTGGAACTGGGAGCTGATTTCCGACAAAACGCTCGACTGGTGGGTGCCGCGCCTCGGCCGGATCAAGAAAGCGTTCCCGGATCACGTGCTGGTGGCGTCGATCATGGCCGGATCGGGCAACGACACGGAACTGCGCCACTGGCAGGAACTGGCGGTCGCGTGCGAGCAACAGGGGTGCGATGCGCTCGAATTGAATCTCTCCTGCCCGCACATGGATCGGCCCGACATGGGCTCGAACGTCGGCAAGGACCAGGAACTGGTGTCGATCGTGACCAAGGTGGTGAAGGAGATCGCCAGGATTCCGGTGTGGGCGAAGCTGACGCCGTCGACCACCGATATCGTTCTCGAGGCGCGCGGCGCGTTTCTCGGCGGCGCTGACGCGATCGTGTCCTCGAACACGTTCACCTCGCTGCCGCTGATCGATCCGGAGACCCTCGAGTTCGAAGTGCAGGTCGACGGCCTGGTCTCGACCGGCGGGCTCGGCGGGCCGGCGATCCTGCCGCTGTCGCTGGCCAAGATGTCGCAGCTCACGCAGGCGTTTCCCGACAAGAGTTTCTCCGGCATTGGCGGCATCTCGACCTTCGATCACGCGCTGAACTACTTCCTGCTCGGCTGCGGCACCGTGCAGGTGTGCACGGCGGCGATGCTCGATCACGCGATCGGCCCGAACGTGATCCGGGAACTGAACGCTGGACTGTCGGCGTTTCTCGCGAAACATGCCGATCGCAGCTGGACGCGCGTCGACGATTTCCGCGGCCTGCGCCGCGACCGCGTCGTCGCGCAGTCGAAGATCCGCCGGCCCGGCGAAAAGGATTATCGCGGCGGCTACGAGGCCGAAGGCTATGCGGAAGCGGTGACGACGCAGGAGGCGCCTCGATGACGATCCCGCCGCCGCCGATCGAATGCGAACAGCATCACGCCGGCCTCGCGGTCACCGAGATTCGCGGCGCTGCTTCACAAAGAATGAGTTGGCGCTTTGACTCGCGCCGCCCGCCGCCCGTATAGTCCGGGCGCCCCGGGGCTCCCCCAGCCATTGGGTGACATGGCTGACCGACGGTCCACAGAACGGCGAATGGACAAACGCGGCTCGCGCATCGACGTGACGCGCCGCGAGTACCAGCAATTGCGGGCGGTATTGGTGCGGCTGGTCGAGCGTGTCGTCACCCTGCAGCGGCAGGTCGACGATCTCCGCCGCAAGATGCGGATGTGATCGGCCGCCGCATCTTCCGGTGCGATGCACTGGTCAACGGCGACGGCGGTTGAGAATGCCGACAAACGATCGGCTGCGCAGCTCGTCCAGCGTGAGACCGCTCCTCTCGACCGCTTCCTGCTCGCCGATCGCGCCGCAATTGATCGCGCGCAGGAAATAGTTCAGGAGTCCCTGTCCCGTAGCCGCATCGTCGAACACGTCGCCGATGAGCGTCGCGTGAGCGGCCTTGCTGACGAAATTGCGGAGCCGCTCCGATGCGGCGTCGAGCCCTGCCAGGAAGAACGCGAAGACGGTGGCGAACCGCGACGGCAACTGCGCCGGGTGCAGATCCCACCCCTGGTAGAAGCCGTTCGTCAGCGAGTGGCGGACATGCGCTGCATGCAGGCGCCAGGCGCGGTGCACCGTGTCGCGCGATCCGACCGGCATCACGTTGGTCGCGCCGTCCGAGAGCCAGATGCCGGTGCCGGCCAGGCTGACCTGCATTACGTGTTTCGCGAAGTCGCACACCGGGTGGAGCATGTGCTGGTGCGCGGCGGTGATGTTGCACGCGGCCGTATAGTCGTAAGTGCCGAAGTGCGCGGCGACGATTCGGCCGCCGCCGTGCGCGACGAGCTTCGGCAGCGCGACGCTGCCATCCAACCCGACGATCGACTGCGTCGTCTCGACCATCAACTCGAACCGCAGCGAGTGCCCCGGCAGGTCGCGCCAGTATTCGAACGCTTCGCAGGCTTGCGCCAGGGCCGCGACCTGCTCGGCCGTGGTGATCTTCGGTAGCGTGACGACGAAGTTCGGCGGCAGCGCGCCGCCGGTGCGCTCGAGGAGCCGCGTCAGGAAGAGATCGAACGTGCGCAGGCTGCGCCGCTTCAATTCCTCGGTGAGCGGCTTGATGCGGATGCCGATCGCCGGCGGCAGCACGCCGTCGCGCAGTCCGGCTGCGACTTCGTTGGCCGCGGTCTGCGCGAAGCCGTCTTCCTCGTGATCCGGGCGGTGGCCGAAGCCGTCCTCGAAGTCGATGCGGAAGTCCTCGACCGGTTCGCGCGTCAGCTTGTCGATCAGCCGCAGGTAGACGCGGTCGGCGAGGGCCGGGTCGAGATCGATTGCGTCGGCGAGCGTCGCCGCGTCCGGCGCGTGCTCCTGCAGCGTCTTCAGCGCAATCGCGCCGAGCTTCTTCGCGGCGTCGGCCTTGAACAGGTGCGCGCCGCCGTAGACGACGTGCACCGGCTGGCGGTGCGGCGAATCGCCGGGAAAGCGCTCCGCGATGCGCGCGTTCGGCTTGTCGACGACGTCGAGGATCGACGACAGCGCGTTATCGGGAATCGACGTGTCGGCCATGGCGCGGAGTATAGCGGTTCGTGCAACAAAAGGCGTTGCGCAACGGATTATGTTGCGCTAAGCTGGAAACCATGCCGGTCGCGACCGCTCGCAAGGTCGAGGCGCTGCGCGTCGATTTCCGCTCGGCGGCGCGGCTCGCTGATCTGCTCGGCGTCGATCGCGCGCAGGTGACACGGTGGCTGCGCGGCGCCGGCATCGACCCCGCGAACGCCGAGAAGGTCGATCTCCTGGAACTCGTCTGGGGCAACCTGCTCCGGCTGTACGAACGCGACGCCGCGCTCGCCTGGCTGTTTGGCATCAACCCGACGCTCGGCGATCGCCGGCCGATCGATTTGATTCGCGCCGGCCGCGCCGAGGAGCTGATGCGCGCCATCCGCGCCGAACGCGCCGACACCTTCGCGTGATTCTTTACCGCTGCTTCGCGTGGAACGAAGCGGGACGCGCCGCCGATCCCGACGGTCCGCTGTGGTTTCCGCGGCCGCTTCAGGGCGAAGGGCGGCACGACAACCCCGACCTCTATGGCTGCCTCTACCTCGCCGACCGGCCGCTTTCGTGCGTTGTCGAGCAGCTGGCGCGTTTCCGCGGACAGCGGCTCTCGCCAGCCTTGCTGCGCCGCCGCGGTCTCCCGCTCGCGCTCGCCGAGCTCGAGGTCGGCACCGGGGCCTCGCTCGTGGATCTGGATGAACCGATCGTGCTGCGCCGGCAACGCCTCAAACCGTCGCTGGTCGCCACGCGCGACCGTGCCATCACCCAGCCGCAGGCGCGGGCGCTGTATGAGCGGGACCGCAGCATTGCCGGCCTGCGGTGGTGGTCGACCTTCGAATCACTGTGGGCGAACGTCACCTTCTTCGACCGGGCGCACCGGCTGGTGCGCCTGCTGTCGGTTCGCGCGCTGCGCATCGACGATCACGCCGTTGCCGAAGCCGCCGACTTCTTCGGGCTGCGAACGGTCGGGCCGCAGGCGCGCTGAACCAGACGTAGAACCGTCGCCGCTCCCGACCTGCCCGACCCGCCCGACCTGCCTGACATGCCGTTGATCGACAACGCGAACCAAGACGTGGCGCGGCTGGAGTTTGCCCGCGGCGCCGAGCGGCAGAGTCGCGACGAGGACGGAGACACGGAAAACCGCGGCGGACGGCAGATGGTCGTTGTCATCGGCACCCTCGGCAGCCCTGAAGGGCTGCCCTACGCTCCCGGGCAGCTACGACTTTCAGCAGTGACAGGCGGAGGCGATTACTATACGGCGATGCGGAACGAGCGGCGGCTGGCGGATGGGCGCGTCGAACTGGTCGACACGAGCCGAATCGAGGCGAGCCCGCTCTACAACGATGATCTGGCGCCGGTGGCGACGGCGCGGCGGACCTGGTCCACCTACAATTACGCGGCGCTCTGGGTCAGCATGGCGCACTGCATCCCGACCTACATGCTCGCCTCGGGGTTGCTCGCCTCGGGGATGAACTGGTCGCAGGCGCTCGTCACGATCCTCCTCGGCAACACGATCGTGCTCATTCCGATCCTCCTGAACTCGCACCCGGGCACCAAGTACGGCATCCCGTTTCCGGTATTCGCACGCGCCGCCTACGGCACGCTCGGTTCGAACGTGCCGGCGCTGATGCGCGCACTGGTCGCCTGTGGCTGGTTCGGGATCCAGGCGTGGATCGGCGGCGAAGCGCTGCACACGTTTTTCCGCACCGTGATTCCCGGCTGGCCGACCTTGCTCGGCGCCGGGTTCGCCGGCCATACCACCACCGAGTGGCTGTCGTTCCTCCTGTTCTGGGGAATGAACATCTACATCATCTACCGTGGTATGGACTTGCTGCGCGCGGTGGAGAACTGGGCGGCGCCGTTCGTGCTCGTGATGACGGCGATCCTGCTCTGGTGGGCGATCGACCGCGCCAACGGCGTCGGCCCGCTGCTGTCGCAGCCAGGGAAGTTCCATTCCTTTGCCGAGTTCTGGCCGGTGTTCGTGCCGTCGCTCACCGCGATGATCGGTTTCTGGGCGACGCTGTCGCTCAACATGCCCGACTTCACGCGCTTCGGCAGAAGCCAGCGCGAGCAGATGCTCGGCCAGGTCGTCGCGCTGCCGACGACGATGTCGGTATTTGCGGCGATGGGCGTGCTGATCACGAGTGCGACCGCGATCATCTACGGCGAGGCGATCTGGGATCCGGTGCAGCTCGTCGGCCGCTTCAGCTCACCGATCGTCGTCGCGATCGCGATGTTCACCGTGGTCGTCGCGACCGTGGCGGTGAACATCGCGGCCAACGTGGTGTCGCCGGCCAATGATTTTGCCAACGCCTTTCCGCGGGCGATCAGCTTCAAGACCGGCGGGTTGATCACCGGGGTGCTCGGCATCGCGATCCAGCCGTGGAAGCTGCTCGCCGATCCCTCCGGGTACATCTACACGTGGCTGCTCGGCTACTCGGGCGGGCTCGGATCGATCGCCGGCGTCCTCGTCGCCGATTACTGGGTGGTGCGCAAGCGCGATCTGCAACTCGAGGATCTGTATCTCACCAACGGCGTCTACCGCGGCTGGAACGGCCGCGCCGTCGCCGCGACGGCGCTCGGCTGCGCGCTCGCGTGGGGTGGTCTGGTGGTTCCGGTGTTGAAGCCGCTCTACGACTACGCGTGGTTCGTCGGGTTCTTCGTCGCCGCTGCGGCGCACGTCGCGCTTGCGCCGCGGCCGGCGGCCGGCTTCGAACGCGCCGCCGTGCCAGAGTAGGTACGCTATCCTTCGCTCTTTATGGCCACCGCTCCTCCAATCCCTACCGCGAGGATGACGCCGGCGGAGCGCGCCAACCAGCGCAACGCCGTCCTCGCCGGCTTTCTCGGCTGGACGCTGGACGCGTTCGACTTCTTCATTCTCACGCTGGTCATCGACGATATCGCGGCGTCGTTCGGCCGCAAGCGTCCCGACATCGCCTTTGCCCTGACCGTCACGCTGGCGATGCGTCCGATCGGCGCCGTCGTGTTCGGCATCATGGCCGACCGGCTCGGCCGGCGGCTGCCGTTGATGATCAACGTGATCTTCTACGCGGTGATCTCGGTGCTGTCGGGGCTGGCGCCGAGTTACCAGGCATTCCTGATCCTGCGCATGCTGTTCGGCATCGGCATGGGCGGCGAGTGGGGCGTTGGCGCGTCGCTCGCGCTCGAGTCGGCGTCGCCGCGGCTGCGCGGCCTGCTCTCGGGACTGCTGCAGGAAGGCTACGCGCTCGGCAACCTCCTCTCCGCGGTGGCGTTCCGGCTCGTCTATCCGTATTTCAACTCGCTCTATCCCGGCAACGGCTGGCGGCTGATGTTCTTCCTCGGTGGGCTGCCGGCGCTGCTGTCGCTCTTCATCCGCTCACGCGTCAAGGAATCCGCCGCCTGGCACGAACACAAGACCGATTGGGCCTCCTACAAGCGCTCGCTGCCGCAGTACTGGCGCCGCTTCGTCTATCTCGTCGTGCTGATGACGATGATGAATTTCATGTCGCACGGCACGCAGGACATGTATCCGACCTTGCTCGGCACGCTCGGCTACACCAAGGCGCGGATCGCCGACGTGACGATGTTGTCGGGTATCGGCGCGATTCTCGGCGGCCTGGCGTTCGGGTACTACTCGGACATGTCGGGACGCCGCCGCGCGATGCTGACGGCGATGGTCTGCGGCCTGGTCGTCGTCCCGTTCTGGATCGCCGGCCACAGCCCGTGGCGGATTCTCATCGGCGTGTTCCTGATGCAGTTCTTCGTGCAGGGCGCGTGGGGCGTGATCCCGGCGCACATCAACGAGCTGTCGCCGAACCACCTGCGCGGCTTCTTTCCGGGGTTCGCGTACCAACTCGGCGTGATGTTCGCCGCCAGCATCCCGTATGTCGAATCGGCGCTCGGCGAACGCTTCACCTACACGCAGGCCATGGGCGGCCTCGTGACGCTCGTCTTCATCATCGCGTTCATCGTCACGCTCGCCGGCCCGGAAGCGAAGGGCGTGTCCTTCCGCAAGGAGGTAGGGGCGAGAAGCTAGGGGCTCGCTGCAGTCGAGGACGGCCAGCCCCCAGCCCCGAGCCCCTGCACGCGCGTGGATCTGCGCCAGCTCGAAATTCTTCAAGCGATCGCCGAGACCGGCTCGTTCACCGCGTGCGGACGAAAACTGAACGTCTCCCAATCCGCAATCAGCCGCCAGATTCTGCTGCTCGAAGAGGAGCTCGGGGAGCCGCTGTTCCTCCGCGTGGGGCGGCAGGTGCGGATGACGCCGGCGGCGGAGAGCCTCGTCCAGCTCGGCAAACGGGTGTTTCTCGACGTTCGCGACACGGTGGGCGCAATCACCGACCGGACCCGCGAACTCCGCGGCACGCTGCGGTTGTCGGGCGGAATGACGGTGTGTTTGTACGTCTTTCCGCCGCTGTTGAAGCATTTGCGCCGCGTCCACCCGCACCTCGACGTGCGGCTCACGGTCGCCATGGCCGGCCGCTCGGTCCAGGAAATCCGCGGCGGCCGCGTCGATGCGGGCTTGCTGACGCTGCCGGTGGAGGACGCGGACATGATCACGGTGCCCGTCCTGCGCGAGGAATTGCTGCTGATTACCACGCCCACCCATCCGGTGGCGCGCCGCCGCCGGGCGACGCCTCGCGAGCTCGCCGGCCTGCCCTTCATCCTGTTCGAGCTCGGGTCGGCAACCCGCAGGGTGATCGACAACTTCTTCGCGTCCGAGAACATCGAGCCGACCGTGGTGATGGACACGGAGAACGTCGAGATCATCAAGGCGATGGTCAAAACCGGCCTGGGCGTAGGGATCGTGCCCTACCAGTCGGTGGTCCGGGAGGTGAAAGCCGGTCAGCTGTTCTGCACACGCATCGAGGGACACGAGCTCGTCCGTCAGACCGGGTGGGTCTACGCCCGGGCTAACCGGGTGCCGCGGGTGATCAACGAGCTGCTGGTCGCCTTCGAAGCCGTCCGCAACAAGCTCCGCCTTTCGCTGCCCAGGGGGCGGACCAAGAACCCATAACGCAATGAGATGGGTTCTATCAGATCATTCTATTTTTTGCGGAGGGTTGGCGGCGCGTATCCTACTTGCCATCATGAGCAACGAACGCGACCGTGTCATCTCGATCACCCTGTCGGAAACCGAGTGGCAGGCCTTCATCGCGCGCCAGCCGCAGCCGGTGAACTGGCTGCGCGATCGGATCCGCGACGAGGTGAAAGCGGCCGCCCCCGAAGAGAAACACGCGGCCGCCTGACAATTAAGAATTAGAAATCAAAAATTAAGAATTCGTGTCGAATGAGGGTACGAATTCTTAATTCTTGATTCTCAATTCTTAATTGCTGTGACTGGCGGGCAAACGCATCGTGAACACGGTGCGCCCGGGCCCGCTATCGACGCTCACCGACCCGCCGTGCCGCTCGACAATCGCTTTCACGATCGATAATCCGAGTCCGCTCCCGCCGGAGACACCTTCGCGCGCGGCATCCGCTTTGTAGAACCGGTCGAAAATGTGCGGCAGGTGTTCGGCGGGGATGCCGGGGCCCTCGTCGGCGACGGTGATGGCCACGCCGCCGTCGCGCGCCTTTGCCGCCAGCGTGATCGCCGTGCCGGCCGGCGCGAAGCGGATCGCGTTCGCGGCCAGGTTTTGAATCGCCTGCTCGAGGCGATCGCGGTCGCCAACCACGGTTTCGGCGCCGGGCGCGATCGTCGTCTCGATGGCGATGTTCGCCGCCTGCGCGGCGCGGCCGTGGCGGGCGGCGGCGCGCGCGAACAGATCGGCGACGGCCACCGGCTCGCGCGTCAGCGTCCCACCGCCACCTTCGAGCCGCGCCAGGTCCAGGAGATCGCCGATCAGCCGTTCGAGCCGGTTCGTCTCGTCGCTGATGATCCCGAGGTAGCGGCCGCGTGTCGCCTCGTCGATGGTCAGCTCCGGCATCGTCAGCGTCTCGAGGTAGCCGCGCATCGCCGTCACCGGTGTGGTCAGCTCGTGCGACACATCGGCGAGCAGCTGCCGGCGCGCGCGGTCGGATGCGGCGAGCGCGTCGGCGCGCGCGGACAGGTCCGACGCCATCGCGTTGAAGGCGCTCGCGACCGCCGCGATCTCGTCACCGCCGCGATCGGGCGCGCGCGCCGTGAGATCGCCGGTGCCGAGCCGTCGCGCCGCGCTTTCGAGCGCGCGCAGGCGACGCCGCGCCGGACCGAAGATCAATGCCGAAGTCGCGACCGTCCCGACAATCAACACGGCCGCCGCGACCAGCGCCAGCATCGGTGCGAACCGTCCGAGCAGGAACCCGAACGGCGCCTGCGGCGGCACGACGACGACGCCTGTCACTTTCCCGGCGACGACGATCGGCGCCGGACGGACGAAGGGCATGCCGCCAGGCCCGCGCTCGAACCGCTCGCCGCGGCCGAAGAACGGTACGCCGCCGCGTCCCGAGGTCTCGTTCGGCTCCGGCGGTTCGCCGGGCGGCGGGCGGCCGAAGCGCGGACCGTCGCCGCGCTCGAAGCG
>Ga0075425_100002579_pt1 | contig 18190 bp, 16 predicted proteins | sample SoiMethybrSBSTD4_FD_75300 | JGI IMG/M metagenome (GOLD analysis project Ga0075425, IMG submission 75300) | Bulk soil microbial communities from a Populus tree surrounding site in Tennessee, USA - Soil MetaG P. TD hybrid SBSTD4 | ecosystem: Environmental > Terrestrial > Soil > Tree plantation... | reverse complement strand
AATTTCTGGAATATGACTTTCCCGCTGCCCGGCGCCAAGCCACTGCGCCGCGTTGATTCCAAGGTCGCCGCAAACAAAGTCACCGCCTGATTTTGAAATGGCGGGTGACCCTGTATCTTCTTAAGTATATTTTTCAGCGTCGGGCCTTTCGCCGTTTCACTCCCTTCGCATTCTTTGTGGGCTTCGTCGTTTTCTTACTCCCGGCAGCGTCAGCGGGCTCGCGCAAACGCTTTGGCAGCTTCGCTAAAACCAGCTTGTAGGATTTTCGCAGTAACTCCGCCAACTCATCGAGGGCGATCGCATCGCGGGTTTCGAGCGCGACCCACTTGGCCCGCGCGAGGTACGGCGCCGGAATAATGTTGGGGCGTTCCGTCAGTTCGGCATACACTTCATCGGAACATTTGAACGACAGGCAAACCGGCGCGGGTTCCAAAGGCGTAACCGCGAACATTTTGCCATGCACCTTGAACAACAGATCGTTACCCCACTGCACTTGCTCCGCCGTGTGCGGCAGCGATAGGCAGATCTTGCGCACCCATTCAGCGTCCATGTGGCTTCCTCGCAAGGCGCGGGAGCAGCGTGCTGGACCTAGACTAGTTGCTTTGCACGCTCGCGTAGCGCTTGAAAAACGAATCCGCTTTCCATTGTGGCCGCTGCCCATCGTTCGCGGTTTCGACGAGCAGCCGTCGCACTATCTCCTCGTACAGCGCCGCCGAATGAAAATCTACCGGTTGGTCCGTGTCATCGCTTGGCGCGTGATAGCGCTGCGTCAACCAATCCCTAAATGTCTGTGCCTGCGGCGAATTCGCTTCGTAAAAAACGTCCATGATGACGGAAGGTGTTCCATGCCGGATGAAATTGTACTGGTCGCTGCGCACAAATAGATTGCGCAGCGGTTCCGGATCGGGTATCGCCTTCACGTCGAAGGATTTGGCAATTGCAGCGACGCGATCGCCGAGCGTCGAATCATTAATCCCTTGCACCCGCAGCACCTTCAGCGGCACGATCGGCAAAAACATGTCAATGTTGATGTCCGCCACGATGGCCTTGCCATCCACCGTCGGCCGCGCCGCAAAATATTTCGAACCTAGCAGCCCTTTTTCCTCCGCCGTGACCAGCAGGAAAATCACCGACCGCTTCAGCTTTTCCGGATGCTGCTTCAACGAAGCCGCAATATCCAGCACTGCCGCCACGCCGCTCCCGTCGTCCATCGCTCCGTTGTAAATCCTATCGCCGTTCACTGGCTCGCCGATTCCCACATGATCGACGTGTGCGGAGAGCACCAGGTATTCGTTCTTCAACTTCGGATCGTTTCCCGTCAGCTTGGCCACAACGTTTGCCGACTCAATCTGTGCCTTTTCGATCGCTGCCTGTGCTTTCAGCGAAACCGCCAGTGCAAAGTGTGGCAATTCCTTGCGATCGCGCCCCAGCGCGGCCACTTCCGCGAAGCTGTGCCCGGAGCCGTCGAACAGCGAGTCCGCCGCCGCCGGATTGAATACCATGGCCACTTTCAGCCCGGCGATTTCGTTGAATTCCGGATCCGCCAAATCCATGGACGGATGTGCGCGATTCAGCGACATGCGCGACCACGGAATGTCCATGGAAGCAGGATTTGGAATGACGATGATCCCCACTGCGCCGGCCGCGGCGTAAGCTTTCCACCGCTGCGCCAGCCCTCCATAGTGCGCCGCCAGCGAACCCGGTACTGACGCCGGCGATCCGGCCAGATAGACCACCACCTTTCCTTTCAAGTCCAGCCCGGCCAGTTCGTCCAAATGATTTTCCGGCACCTGCAGTCCGTTGCCCGCGAACACCAGCGCCGCGTTCAACTCCTGATCCGAACCTTCCACTCGCGTCGAGAAATACGCATCGTCGCCGAGCGCCACCGGATTCGATTGCCCGTTCCGCGTCAGAAACGCATAGGAGTTCTTCTCGTCAATCTGCCGCTGCACAAACTCAATGTTCTGATAAAACCCGTCGGTGCCCGCCGGCTCCAGCCCCGCGCGTTTCAGTTGCTCGACCGCGTAAGCTTCCGCCTTCCGCAGCCCCAGACTCCCGGTTTCGCGGCCTTCCATGCTGTCGTCCGCGATTACCTTCACGTGGTCCCACCAGGTCTTGCCGTCAAACAGCAGCTTTCCGGACTTTTGTGGAGCCGCCGCGGCCGCTGCACACACCAGCAGGCAAGCCACCACGCGGCGAACGTTCGTCGTTTTTCTCATCGCGTCCACTCTCGCCTCGAACCGGCGTATTATTTTGCAGGCTGAACTACCTGATGTGACGAAAATCCCCGCCTATTTGGTACGGCTGAATTCCACGAAGTCCGTTCCCATGTATAGCCGGTATTTTCCGCCATCCGCCGCCCTTACTTGCAAGGGCACCGGCCGCTTCATATCCGCATCGCGTTGCGCCGCCGCTTGAAAAATATCGTTCGCCGCCAGATCCATCACCACAAATTTTCCGCCTTCGAGAAAGCCCATTCCGTAAGCGCCCGCTTTCAGCGTTTGCCCGCCAATCCGCAGCGTTACTTCGCTCAGCAGATAAGCCTGATACTTTTCGCGAATGCCCGTCGAGTATCCGGAATTGTCCACCATTCCAGCCAACACGTAGAAGTCATCCGCGAAATGCACTCCGCCGGTGTTGCGCATCTCGACCGGCGCCGATTGCCCGCGAAAGAAAACTGCTTCAGGAAAAAGCTTGGCCTTGATGTCGGCGGCTTGCAGTACGGTGTCTTTATCAGGTTTAGGTAACGCGGATTGGCCAGCTATGCGGACCGCTGTTCCGCACAGCAAAGCCGCCGTAATGGCGAAAGCTACCGCAAAAACAACGCTCGTCCTCATGCGCGCCTCCAGGGCTTCAAGGCGGCTAGATGGTACCTCATTTGGCGGGGAAAACAGTCAGCCAGGCTCCAGACTCAGGGCAACTCACCCTTGTGAACAGGAAGGCCCTTCTCCACCCAATCGGAGTTGAAGCTGGTGGGCAGTACCAACACTCGCAGCCTCGTAAATCCGCTGTCTTTCAGCGCGCGGAACGCCGGCCGCAGGTTCGGGCACTTCTCGAGCGGGCAACACCCGCAGTACAACACCACATCCGAATTTCTCGGTAGCGTTGCCGCGAACCTTCTTAGCTCGCTGAGCCCTTGCTCTGTCGAACCCGGCCCGTAGAACACCGCGCCCGGTATGTGCGCACCCACATAGAGCGCCTTCACCCCTACATAGATCACCGTGAGGTAGGGGTCTTTTTCCTGCTGCAATTCTGTCGCGAACTGCGCGGCCTCCACGGTCTGCGCCTTGGTCCACGGTTGTTCGGATGCGTTGGCCCGCAGCGGCCGCATCGCAAAGGTCGCGCTGATGCCGAGCACCGCGATCAGCCCCAGCCAGCGCTTGATCGACGGAATGTGGCGTAGGTTCATGAGTCTTTACTTCTTCGTTTCCGACCGCTGCCGCTGCAGTTTGATCGCGGTCGTCCGCAGCGTTTCCGGCACGTTCTTATTCATCGTGAGCTTCTTGAGATCCATCGGATTCAGCATCGGCAACAGGTTCATCGTCACGTCCAGCGGGGCTTTACCGTTATTCAGAAGGTTGCGCACCACCGAATAATTCTTGCGAAAATTCCTGTTCTTCCCGACCAGCCGCAAAATCTCGTCCGTCAGGTTGGTCATCGAAGCGAACGATTCTACTTCCTGATCCGTCAGCCGGGGCGATTGCAGCACCGCCCGCTGCACCACCTTGTTGCTGTCGCGAATCAGCACCCGCCGCGCATCGGCGCCCCCCTTCATCGCAAACTTTACGCGCTGCGCCACGGTCATCGCCGAAATCTGCTGCAGCAGAGTCTTGCGCCGCTCTTCGTCCATCTCCAGGTCTTCAGCGGCCAGCGCCAGCGCCGCTTGGTCCGGCGTCGTATCGCTCAAAAGCTCATTGAGCTGCGCCTTTTGCTCCAGCGTTACAGAACTCGACTTTTCCAGCGCCGACACCAGGTCGCGCGAATCCACCACGCGCTCCAGCTCATCCATGAGCGCCTGAATATCCAGCGTCGAAAGGTGCGGTACGATCGGAAGCAGATGCTCGGCGCCGCAACTTTTGTTTTTGATCATTGCATTCAGCACGGCGGGCTTGCCGGCCAGATTGGTCGCGGCATATTGAAATAGCGGCTCCAGCGCCTGCTCGCGGTTCAGCGCTTCCACAAAGTTCTGGATAGGCAGCGAAAGGATCGAATCGCGAGCGCGGCTGGCTACCAGTTCGTCCGGGTCCAGCGCCAGCACGGAAAGCACTTCCGCCAAGTCCGGCGCCGCGATCTGCACGCCGCCGGTGCACACGGCCAGTTTGTTTTCGCGGCTGGAGCGGCCTTGCCGCAATTCTTCCAGTACTTCAGCGCTGAGTGTCTCCACCGGTGGTCTGCCTCAAAACCTTTTGCGTCAACACGATTGTACCGGAGGAGCCGGGTGTGCCGAGCGGCGCAACCGTCTGCCCGTTCAATTCCAGCAACACCGCCTCCAGATCCGTCGCGGTCACTTCCAGCCGATCCGCAGCCGCAAACCTGCGGCCTTCGCCGGAAGGCAGGTCGCCGTCAAAAACAACATTTCCATCCGCAACCACCTGCACATGAGTGGAGGCCGACGCCACCATGGAAAGATCAAGCGGACCCGTCACGGAATTTGTGGTGAAGATTTGCGCTTGTGCTGCCGCTGGTAAACTGACAATCGCCGACGATTTTTTCTGCGCGCGATGCGCCTGATACGCCTTCCAGGCGTAGCGCCCGCCTGCGATCGCACCCGCCAATAATGCGAGCAGCAGCAATCCGGCTGCAACCGGCATCCACCTTGGCGGCGAAGGAATCCTTTCCTCCGGTTTCTGTAGCGGTGTATTGGCGCTTTCCCCGCGCGCCAGATCGTATTCCGACAGCAGATTTTCCTCGCTTAGACCAAGGTAGCGCGCGATGCTGCGCACAAATCCGCGCCCAAACACCCCACCCGGCAGTTTGTTCCATTGTTCGTTTTCCAGCGCTTCCAGAAAACGCCGTGCGATTCGCGTGGCCTGGGAAACCTCATCCAGCGAAACTTCGCGCAGCTCTCGCTCGCTCTTTAAACGTTGCCCAAACGTGCCTTTGGCCATTGCGTCGAACCGATCCCTGGTGCTGGCATGCCATCATCATCCCAGGGCTCGTAGGGTCGTGGGTGCTTGCCCTGAAACTCGAATTCTGCACAGGCGCGTCGCGCCGGCAGCGGCTGGTTAGAATCTCCGCATGACTATATTGGCGTGGCGGAGGCGGTGTCAAACTTCCTGCCAAATCGCGCCTCTTCGAGCGGGATTTGCGCGGATAATCCGGCCCGGCGCTTGTAACGATCTTTGCCCGGCGGTACCAAGCCGGGAGAAATTCATTGGGACGCCGGATTCATCGGCCGCATCATCTTTCTGATCGTTGTGTCGGTGCCGGGCCTGGTCGGCGTGCAATTCCCGGATACTATTTCGCAGATACTGCGCTGGGTCGCACCCGGCGGTTCAGGCCACTCGTAAACCGCGAACTAAAAAATTTCTGGCCGCGCTCGACGGATACAAATTTGCTCGATAGCAAGTTCCGGTAAGCCGGATGGCGAGATGGCAACGCCTGTACCACGGACTGGTTGCGCAGGATTTTGCGCGGCGCCTATACTGGCGGGGAAGCAGACATAGCCAGCCTGCGAGCGGCGTGGCGTTTTCGCAAAGGTTTGCAAAAGCCGCGTGCGCAGAGGACAGGAAATGCCCATCGTGGAGGAAACCAAACAGTTTCCGGCCGTGGAACGGCGGCGCAGTTCGGGGCTTCCGGAAGTACGACGGGAAGTCGGCGAAGTCGCGGTGTTCCAGGAACTCGGCAAGGCGCTGACGTCGTCGCTGCAGCTCGACCAGGTGTTGCGCACCATTATGGAAAAGATTGACGAATTCCTGCGCCCTGACAACTGGTCCTTGCTGTTGCTCGATGAAGCGACGCAGGAACTATATTTTGAACTTGCCGTGGGCACCGCGTCGCAAGCGCTGAAAGATGTGCGCGTGAAGATGGGGCAAGGCATTGCGGGATGGGTAGCGGCGCACGGCGAGACGGTAGTTGTGCCTGACACATCGAAAGACACCCGGTTTTTCGGCCAGGTGGACGAAAAGACCAAGACCGAGACGCAGTCGATCGTCGCGGTTCCGGTGCGGTTTCGTGATACCTGTCTCGGCGTGATCGAACTGATCAACTGTATCGGACCGGAAGGATTTGATCCGCGGGACCTGAAGTTGCTCGAGGCGCTGTCGGACTTTGCGGCCATCGCGCTGGAGAATGCGCGGCACGTGAAGCGAATCCATGAGCTGACCATCACCGACGATTGCACGACGCTGTACAACGCGCGACACATGAGCTTCATTCTGGAGACGGAGATTTACCGGTCGCAACGCTACAACTATGAATTTTCGCTGATCTTCATTGACTTGGACCATTTCAAGCAGGTGAACGATACCCAGGGCCATCTGGTAGGTTCACGGCTGCTGGCGGAGATCGGCAATTCGCTGAAGGGACATTGCCGGCTGATTGATTTTGCGTTCCGCTACGGCGGCGATGAGTTTGTGCTGCTGCTGCCGCAGACGTCCAAAGAAAATGCCATGAACGTTGCCAAGCGCCTGCACAAGCTGATCCGGGAAAATACCTGGCTACAGAGCGACGGGCTGAACATCAAGCTGACGGCGAGCATGGGCGTGGCCTCCTACCCGATGGACTCACGCACGAAGGAAGGGTTGCTGCACCTGGCCGACGAGGCTATGTACCTGGTGAAGAACACCAATCGGGACAGCGTTGCGGTTGCCAATGTGGGAATCCTTCCCCACCTTCCGGCAGCTACCGCCGAGACGGCCGGTTAGCAGGGAACTCGGCCTCAGCAGTCTGTCGTCCGTGTACTTCTTGACCTCCTCCCACCCCGTTGTTCCCAAAACTCATGAAAACAAAGAGCAAATATGAAAAGGTTTCGAACCCGCCAGGATCGAGAGACATGGTGGCGTCCTTCGGTAGTGGTTGTTTTAGATCGCTGCAGCGATGGAAAAGCAAGAATGGCTGATGCCTGCGCATTCTATACCGCGCACGAGTATGCTGATTAACTGAACGAGGATGCCGCCTGGAAGGGCGGCGCTACACGATGAAGAAGAGCGAAGCGGCCAAATATGCGCGCTGGAGTGCGGCGGCGGCGCTGGCGTGCGCCATCCTAACCGTGGGTGTGTACCTGAAACGCGGATGGACCCGATATAACGAGCGGAGAAATGCGCCGCCCTCGCCGGCTGTCGATGTCGAGCGGCAGTCCACAAAATTGACTTTTTCCAAAGGAGAAGGAAGGCGAACGGTTTTTACCGTGGAGGCGATGAAATCCACCGATTTCAGAGGGCTGAATGCGACCGATCTGGAGGGCGTGAAAGTCACGATTTTCGGCAAGGACGGCGCGCGGCACGACACGCTGGAGACGCACGCCTGCCGCTACAGCAAGGATAGCGGCGACATTGACTGCTCGGGCGATGTGGAAATCACGCTGATGAGCAGAGTCGAGTGGGAGGCGGCGGGAGGCAAAGCGGACGGAGCTACCATGAAAGTCAGAACGCGCGGGGTGGTGTTCAACCGGGCCAGCGGCGAAGCAAAAACCGAGCAGGATGTGCGATTCGAATTTGCCAATGGCAGCGGACAAGCGGTGGGGGCGACGTATCACTCGGAGGAGGGAACGCTGACATTGCTGCACAACGTCAAATTGAAGCTGGATCAGCCGGTCCCAGCGAGGGGGAAGGCCGTAAAAAGTGTTTCGGCAATGGTTGGTTCCGCGCCGGGAAAGGAGCCGGTGGAAGTGACGGGATCGCGGTTGGACTTTGAGCGGGATGCGGGAAGGATGTATCTGGCGGGACCAGCGGAGGCCAGAACGAAACGAGAACGGCTGAGCGCGGCTGGATTTCAGCTGAATCTGGATGAAGATTTTCACGCGAAACGGCTGATTGCGAAGAGCGATGGGAAGAATGTGTTGCCGGAGTTTACGGCGGAGAAAGGCGTCAGCCATCAACGGCTTCAGGCTGAAGAGATGGCGGCAGACTTCGCACGCGAAGGGTGGGTGACGCGGGCGGAGGCGAGAGGCCGGGTAAGCGGCGAAGCCGCGAAGGGCGACGAGACGCAGACGGTAACGGCACAGAGCGCCGAAATGGAAATGGCTGCGGGCGCGAGCGCGCCCAAATTGCTGGTTCTGAAGGGCGGCGTGGATGCGCGAACAAACGGGAACACGGGCGGAAACGCAGTCGCTAAGGGGGAAGCGCGCAGGCTCACGACCGAGGAGCTGCGGATTGCGTTTGCGGAAAAGAGCGAAGCGAAAGGAACGCGGCTAGAGAGCGCGGGAACCGCCGGGCCGGGTCGACTGGAACTGAACGATGCGGCGAGCGGTAACGCCAAGGCAACGCGCACCGTGCTAGAAGCGAATCAGCTGAGCATGAACTTTGACATGCAGGGAGCGGCTTCGCGGCTGGATGCGAAGGGCAATTTGCAGACCGAGCGAACGATTGCCGGGGGCGCCAAGCAAACCGCCACGGCGAACAACGGTTTTGTGCTGATGAAGCCGAACGATGGCTGGTCGCGTATGGAACTTCACGAAAATGTGCAGTTGAGCGAGTTGCAGCGAACGGCCCGAGCGGACCACGCGGCATTCGAGCGAGCGGACGAGAAGGCCAGCTTGACCGGCCACGCGATCGCTCGCGATGCCACGAGCCAGACTTCGGCCGAGACGCTGACGTTCTGGCAGGCGACGGGTGATGTGCGCGGGGAAGGTAACGTGCGTTCGTCGGATCTCTCCGCGCGGAATACCACGGTGCATCTGGCGCCGGCGGCGTCGAATATCCGCGCAGACAGCTTGACGGGAAATTCCAAAACCGGGCGCGCATTATACAGCGGCCATGCGCGGTTATGGCAGGGCGATTCGGTGATGGAAGCCGAATCCATCGAATTGCTGAAAAATGAACGCATGCTGAACGCCGCGGGAAATGTGCGCGCAGTTTTTCCGCAACTATCCCGCAGTACCAACGCCGCGCAAGGCACGGTGGCGGCCCCGCCGAAAGCGCCGGCGTTATGGCATGCGCAGTCCGCGGAACTGACGTATTGGGATGCTGAGAATCGAGCGCGCCTTTCGCACAACGTGGTCGTGCAGGCGCCAGATCAGAAAATGAGCGGCCAGGACCTGGATTTATACTTCACGCGCGCGAATGGTGCGGGGCAGGGCGCGCAGCAGATCAGCCGCGCTGTGGGAACAGGCGGCGTGACCGTGGTGCAAGGCGATCGCAGAGCGACGGCCGAGCGCGGCGAGTACACTCTAGCGGACGGAAAATTCGTGATGACCGGCGGAACGCCGACCATTTTTGACGCCAGCGAAGGCAGCACGACGGGCCGCCAATTGACCTTCTTTTTAGCGGATGCTACGATCATCGTGGATTCTGAAAATGGATCGCGCACACTGACGAAGCACCGAGTCGAAAAATAGCGGGTGCAGACTCCACGCAGAGCACGCGGAATAGCAGTGCGGGCTCTACTCGGAGCCAGCAGAATAAAAGTGGCCTCTGGCGGTCACGACGTGACGAGGAATGCTGAAGCTCCAGGCCGTCGAATTGCACAAGTCGTACCGCGGTCGCAAGGTCGTTGACGACGTAGAACTGGAGATCGGACAGGGTGAAGTCGTAGGGCTTTTGGGACCCAACGGCGCGGGCAAGACAACTACCTTTTATATTTTAGTGGGTCTGGCCCGGCCCGATTCCGGCCGCGTTATGCTGAACGGCGAGGAGATCACCGATCTCCCCATGTACCTCCGGGCCCGCAGCGGCATCAGCTACCTTCCCCAGGAACCTTCGGTCTTTCGCCAGCTCACGAGTGAAGAGAATCTTCTGGCGGTTCTGGAAACCCTCCCTCTCACTCCAGAACAACAGCGCGATCGTTTGGAGGAGCTGTTGGTGCAAATGGGACTGGAGACAGTGCGGAGCAGCAAGGCTTATACGCTATCGGGCGGAGAGCGGCGGCGACTGGAGATTGCACGCTCGCTGACTCTGGAGCCTTCCTTCATCTTGCTGGACGAGCCTTTTTCGGGGATTGATCCGCTGACTGTCAAGGATTTACAGGAAATTATTCGCGAGCTTGCCAAAAGCGGCATCGGCGTGCTCATCACGGATCATAATGTGCGAGAGACCTTGACGGTGACCGACCGAGCGTACATTCTGAAAAGCGGCAAGATTTTTCGCAAAGGGCGTCCGGAGGAGTTGAGCAACGATCCGGAAGTTCGGCGCGTGTATCTGGGCGATCATTTCCGGCTGAACTAGGAATTTCGCAGAAACAGGGCAGGCAAGCGAGAGGAACGGCTGAAGCGAGACCATGGCCTGGCAGGGACTCAAACTCAATCTGAAGGTGGCGCAGAAGCAGATTCTGACGCCCGGCTTGGTGCAGATGGTCAGCGTGCTGGCGCTGAACCGCCTGGAACTGCGGGAAATGATCAATGCCGAAGTGGTGGCGAATCCTGTTTTGGAAGAACTGAGCGAAGAGCCCACCACCAGCGACAACTACAGCGACGAAAATTTTTTGAAGAACGAAACGGAAAAGGTTCCAGAGAAGCCGGAATCGAATCCGTTTGATGAATTCGACGTTGGAACGTTCTTCAACCAGTATCTGGATACTGGCGGCGACGGAGGGCAGTCGCAAGAGCGGGAAATTTCCGAAAGGCCCTCATTTGAGAAGTTTTTGTCTTCGCCGGCCGGATTGACCGAGCATCTGACCTGGCAACTGAGCGTGACGATTTGTTCCGACGCGGTACGGGAAATCGCGGAAAGCATTATCGGCAACCTGGACGAAAACGGTTACCTGACTGCTTCACAGGAAGAACTGCTGCAAGAAGGGAAGTACACGCAGGACGATCTGGAAGATGCGGTCGCGGTAGTGCAGGATTTCGATCCCATCGGGGTGGGCACGCGGGATTTGCGCGAATGCCTGTTGCTGCAGCTGAAGGCGTTTGATCCGCAGAATGCCTTGGCTCAGCAAATTGTCTCCGAACACTTGAAGCAGGTGCAGTCGAACCAGCTGAAAGAGATTGCGCGCGCGGTTAATCGCCCGATTGAAATGGTGAAGCGCACGCTGGACGTGATCAAGAAGCTCGATCCCCGGCCGGGGCTGCGCTACAACAAGACCGAGCCGCGGCTGGTGGAGCCGGACGTATATTTTCGCAAAGCGGAAGGCGCTTGGCAGGTTTTTCTGAACGAAGACGACATGCCGCAGCTGCGGCTGAGCCCGACATATCGCCGCTTGCTGGCTCGCGATGCTGCGGACCGCGACGTGCGCAACTACGTCAAAGAAAGATTTACTGCGGCGATTCAGCTGCTGAAAAATATCGAGCAAAGAAAACACACCATTTTGCGGGTGTGCCAGTCGATTATTGCTCGGCAAGGCGAATTTCTGGATCACGGGCCGGACGCGCTGAAGCCGATGATGATCAAGGAAGTAGCCGAAGAAGTGGGCGTGCATCCTTCGACCGTGAGCCGCGCGGTGGCCAGCAAGTACGCGCACACGCCGCAGGGAGTGCTGGAACTGCGGTCGTTTTTCAGCGAGTCAGTAAACGGACCGGAAGGCGGCGGAATGTCGCTGCTGACGCTGAAACGCCTGGTTAAGAAAATGATCGAAGAGGAAGACGCGAGCAAGCCGCTGACCGATGAACACATTGCGGCAAAACTGGACGACGCAGGAATCCACGTCACGCGCCGTACGGTGGCCAAATATCGCGAAGACATGCGCATCCCGAGCACGCATCAGCGTCGGGTGAAAGCCTGAGCGCGCGCTCCAACGCGAAGGTTCCCAAGAAAAGAGAAAGCAGTCAGCTTGTCATTCTCACCGGGCTATCCGGCTCGGGCAAAAGCACCGTGTTGCGCGCGTTTGAAGACATGGGCTTTTACTGTGTGGACAATCTGCCGGTCGAGCTGATTCCGATTTTTGCGGAGCTGCACGCGGCGGGCGAAGCGGAATTCAGCCGCGCGGCGCTGTTAGTGGACGCACGCGAGGGGCAGCAGTTGCAGAAGCTGCCGGGATTATTGAAGCATCTCCGCGGCGAGTATGGGATTTCGCTCGTGTTTATCGAAGCGAACGACGACGCGCTGCTTCGGCGGTATAGCGAAACGCGGCGGCCGCATCCGCTCGGCAAGGATTATTCCGTGCGTGAGAGTTTGCAGCACGAACGCAAATTGATGGAGCCGATCCGGTCGTTGGCGGACGTGGTGATTGATTCGACGCAATTCAACGTGCACGAACTACGGAACTTCATTACCCGGCGATTCAAGAATCCCGACCGCTATCCCATGCTGATTTCGGTGGTGAGCTTTGGCTACAAATATGGCGTGCCGAACGATGCCGATCTGATGTTCGACGTGCGCTTTCTGCCCAACCCGCATTTTGTGCCGCGGTTGCGGCGTTTTACCGGGAAGGACGTCAAAGTCAGAAAATTTATCCGGTCGTTCCCGCAGACCGGGCAGTTTTTGACGCGCATGGAAGGTTTGCTGGCGTATTTGATGCCCCACTACATCGAAGAAGGAAAAAGTTATCTCACCATCGCTTTTGGTTGCACCGGCGGCAAACATCGTTCGGTGATGCTGGCGGAAGAGATCAAGAAAGGGTTGGAGAAAAAGAAGTACGCAACGAAAGTGTTCCACCGCGACATCGAAAAATAAGGAACCAGGATCACAGCATCCTCCGCCCCTCCGCCAACTTGACACGTCCCTCAGCGGGCGCATAGCGTAACAAAGGATTTTTGCGGAGAGTTTTTGCAGGGGAGCGAAACGGCTTGGCATTGCTTTCACCACAATTGAAGCGGCTGCTGGCGTTTGTCCGGCCTTACAGGCTGGTCATGGCGCTGGGCGTAATTTTGCTGGCCGTTTCTGGGATCTGCGAAATGGTGATTGCGTTGATGATCCGACCGATTATTGACCGTGTGCTAACGCCGTCGGCTCCCGATTCCAACGTTCTGCTATTTACATTTCCTCATAACGGTCCGGCTATTTATCTCAACCGGTTCTTTCCGCCGAGCATTCACAACGTCTGGGCCGTCGTTTCCATCTCCATGCTGGTGGTGTTCCTGGTCAAGGCCGTCGCGGAATTCGGCGGCGGCACGATGATTCAGTATGTCGGCCATCGCGGAATCACCGACTTGAGAAACGTCCTGTATCGCAAAATCATTCGCCAGCCAATCGGATTTTTCCAGCAGGAACCGACGGGGCGGGTGATGTCCGCCGTGATCAATGATGTGGAACGGGCTCGCCCCGCGCTCTCGGAATATCTGGCGGATGTTTTCCGGCAGACTTTTCAGTTCGTCGCCTTCGTTACGGTTTTGCTCAGTTCGGATTGGCGCATGGCGCTGGGCTGTGCGATTTTCCTGCCGCTGATCGTCTGGCCGGTGGGCAAACTGGGCCGCCGCATCCGGCACTCGGTGCAAAGCAGCCAGACCAAACTGGGTGAACTGAATCAAATTCTTCAGGAGACGGTCGGAGGCAATCGCATCGTCAAGGCGTTCGGCATGGAAGATTTCGAAATCAAGAAGTTTCGCGCCGCCGCAATACGCCTGCTGCGAGAAACAATGCGTTGGGTTCGCGCTCAAGTGGTTACGTCGCCGCTGATGGATATGCTGCAACCGGTAGTGATCTCCCTGCTTTTACTTTATGCGCGCGACAAAATCCGGTTACACCAGATGACCGTGGGCGTGTTCTTCACTTTCGTGTATGCGCTGTTCAAGTCGTACGAGCCGGTGAAAAGAATGGGCGCGGTCTATCAGCAGTTCCAGCAGGCGCAAGGCGCTACCACGCAAGTGTTTGCCTATCTCGATCTGGCGGAAGAAGAGCGGGACGCCGCCGGAGCCAAGGACTTGCCGGATTTCTTGGGAGACCTCGCCTTTGACAATGTGAGTTTTTCCTACGACTCGGTGCCGGTGCTAAGGGGAATCAACTTTGCAGCGCGAAAAGGTGAGGTGGTTGCCTTTGTCGGCTCCAGCGGTGCAGGCAAGACAACGCTGGTCAATCTGATACCACGATTTTACGAACCCACAGCAGGCGCGATCAAGATTGACGGTACGGATAGCCGCGAAGTGACATTACGTTCTCTTCGCGCGCAAATTGCCATCGTGACGCAAGAAAATATTCTTTTTCACGACACGGTTTGGAACAACATCTGCTACGGCCTGACCAATGTTTCCAAAGAGAAAGTGGTAGCCGCCGCCCAGGCCGCCCTGGCTCACGATTTCATTCAGGAACTGCCTCTGGGTTACGATACCTTAATCGGCGAGCGCGGCACGCGCCTCAGTGGCGGCCAGCGCCAGCGCATCGCCATTGCCCGAGCCATCCTGAAGGATTCGCCAATTCTGATTCTCGATGAAGCGACCTCGGAGCTCGACGCGGAATCCGAAATGTTCGTACAAAAGGCGCTCGCAAACTTGATGGTCGGACGAACCACATTCGTCATCGCGCATCGCCTGGCCACCATTAGGCGTGCGGACAGAATTCTTGTCCTCGAAGACGGCCAAATCCGCGAAAGCGGCACGCACGCCGAACTGCTGGCAAAAGGCGGCACGTACGCTCGTCTGCACGATTTGCAATTTGCCGACGACGAAATGGACGCGCCGGTCGAAACGGCTTTACCCCCACTGCCCTCAGTAAGGAACGCCACATGAGCGACAAGAGCGCAGTGCAAACGAAAAAAGCGGAATGTCTTTCCATGACCGGCTATGCCCAGGCCAAAGGCTCGGCGATTGGCTGGGACACTCGCGTCAGCGTCAAGAGCGTCAATCACCGATTCCTCGATTTGAAGTTGCGGCTGCCGGACGGATTCGACCTGTACGAATTACGCCTGAGGCAGTTGGTGCGCGAACGCATTCATCGGGGCCACGTCGAAGTTCATGTCAACGTCGAGCCCGGCGTGGCCACGCCGATCCAGGTCAACCGCGACCTGGTCACCAACTACCTGCGCGCCGCCGACGAACTGCGCCTGCAAACCTCGGTGTCGGCTGCCCTCGACGTGGTTGCGCTGCTTCGCTTGCCAGGAGTCATCGGTGGTCTGGCTCCCGCTGTGCCCGAAAGCGAGGAAGAACAGGAAAAACTTGGCAAGGCTCTGGAGGCCAGCCTTCGCGAGGCCCTTGGCAAGCTCGACGAAATGCGGCGGGCCGAGGGTCGGCATCTGGCTGAGGATCTCCGCCGCCGCCTCGCTCATATCGGCGAACAAACCGAAATTGTGCGCGGGCTGGTGCTGCAGCTGCGCCCCGCGTTCGCGCGCAGGCTGGAAACGCGCCTCAAAGATCTGCTGAGCGGAACGACGATTGATCCCGCGCGCATCGCCCAGGAAGCCGCCATGCTCGCCGAGCGCAGCGACATCAGCGAAGAGCTGGACCGTTTGCGCAGCCACTTACAGCAATTCGGTAAGCTGCTCGACGGCGCCGGCGAACTCGGCAAAAAGCTCGACTTCCTGCTGCAGGAAATGCACCGCGAAGCCAACACCATGCTTTCCAAAACACCCGGCGTGGAAAGCGAAGCGCTGACCATCACCGGCATCGGCCTTGAAATCAAGGCGGAGATTGAAAAATTGCGCGAACAGGTGCAAAACATCGAATGACCGAAGAGCAAGCGCTGCCGCCGCTGCTGTTGATCGTGTCCGGGCCGTCGGGCTCGGGAAAGTCCACTCTGGTGCAGGGCTTATTGCGTATGCCCGGCACCATGGCTTCACGTTCGTGCACTACCAGGCCGCGCCGCGCGACTGAGGCCAGCGGGAAATGTTATGATTTCGTCACCGAACAGGAATTCGAAGCGATGGTGTCACGCGGCGAATTCCTCGAATATGCGCGCGTCTTCGGCAAACATTCCTACGGCACGCCGAAAAAGTGGCTGAATGAATCTCGTGCCAGCGGAGTGGATCTGGTCCTGGAAATTGACGTGCAGGGTGCGGCGCAGGTAAAAGAGAAGCTGCCGGAGTCGGTAGCCATCTTCATCTTGCCGCCTTCGCGCGAAGAATTGGAACGCCGCCTGCGCGGCCGCGGCCAGGATGCGGACGAGGAAATTAAACGCCGCCTCGCTCGCGCGCGGTCGGAAATTGAAGCGTTCGGCAAGTTCTACGACTATTGCGTGGTGAACGACGACGTGGAGCGAGCCGGCCGCGAAGTCGAGGCGATTTTGACCGCCATCCGTTGCAGCAGCGCCCGGCAACGTGGCCGCGTCGAAAGACTTCTGGCATCATTTGAATCGGGCGGCCGCTAAGCGGCCGACTGGGGGAAAGATCGAGATGACCGTGCAAACCAAAGCTCCAGAGAGCCAGTTTGCTTACGTGGTGCTTGCGGCCCGCCGTGCGCGTCAAATAATGGCGGGAGCGCCTCCGCTTCTCGAGAACCCGCGTACTCTTAAAGCCACGCGCGTAGCCTGCGAAGAAGTCAACCACGGCCTGATCGAATATGAATTCGAGCCCGGCAAGGCTGTGGACGAAGACAAAGACGGCGTCAAGCGGCGCAAATAACGCGGGCACAATTCCATGCACATCACTCTCGGTGTCACCGGCGGAGTGGCGGCTTACAAGGCGGCCGAACTGGTGCGCCGTCTCCAACAGGAAGGCTTTACCGTAGAAGTCGTCATGACTCGGGCCGCCTGTGAATTTGTGCGTCCGCTGACGTTCGCTGCGCTTTCCGGCAAGAAAGTCATCACTGATCTTTTCGCGGAATCCGGCGGCGAAGCCAACTTCGAAAGTGCTATCGAGCATATTGCCGTGGCGCAGCGCACCGATCTGCTGCTCGTCGCGCCGGCCACCGCCGATATTCTTGCGAAGTTTTCCCGCGGTATCAGCGACGATTTTCTTAGCACGCTGTACTTGGCAACTGCGGCTCCGGTGGTCGTCGCCCCGGCAATGAACATAAACATGTGGAATCACCCAGCCACGCAGGAAAATCTCGAGCGCCTGCGCGGCCGCGGCGTCCATGTCGTCAATCCCGATGAAGGTTATCTCGCTTGCGGAATGACCGGCGCTGGCCGCCTTGCCGGTCAGGAAGCCATCGTCGCTGCAGTCCGCGAAGTCCTGCGCGTTCGCCGCGATCTCGAAGGACACACCATTCTGCTCACCGCCGGCCCCACGCAGGAGTCCATCGATCCGGTCCGCTACCTCACCAACCGCTCTTCCGGCCGCATGGGCTACGCCGTCGCCGAAGCGGCGGCGCAGCGCGGCGCCAAGGTCATTCTCATCAGCGGTCCAACGTCGCTCGATACGCCCGCGAATGTGAATCGCGTTGACGTTCGCACCGCCGCCGAAATGCTTTCGGCAGTCGAACAACACTTCGCCGAAGCGACGATCGCGATCTTCAGCGCGGCTGTAGCGGACTACCGTCCAGCCGTTCCCGCTGCCGGCAAGATTAAACGTTCCGGTGAAACGCTTTCCTTGCTACTCGTTCCGAACGCGGACATCATGGCAACGTTGAGCGGCAAAAAGGGCCATCGCCTCGTTGTCGGTTTTGCCGCTGAAACTGAACGCGTTGCCGATAACGCCCGCAAAAAACTCAAAGACAAAAACGCCGACCTCATTGTCGCCAACGACGTCACGGCGGAAGGCGCCGGGTTTGACGTGGACACCAACGTCGTCACGCTGTTTTCCCGCGACGGCCGCGACCTGCCTCTTCCCAAGCTCACCAAACGCGAAGTCGCACACCGCATTCTCGATGAAGTTGTCCGCTTGAGTGCCGGCGTCAAGCACCAGAGCGCCGATTGATCCATGGCCGAGTCCGCCGACATCGCGCGCAACGAAAAACTGAGGCGGCGCCTCCGATTCTACGAAGACCTGGGCCTGGCTCCGTTTTATCGTGGCCGTGCTCCATCACGCTCGGCGCAATCGCAGCGGCCGCTGGGTGCCGCCGTCCGGATATTGCAAAGGCCCGAGGAACCTCCATTGCCTAAATCCGCAGCAAAACCTCCATCGACTCCGCCTGGTTCTCCCGACAAGTCCGTCATTCCGCTGCAACCAGCCGTGCCTTCCTTATTCGAAGTGACAGCTAAAGTTGCGGGCGAAACGCTGCTGCAAATTCGCGACGACCTTGGCGAATGCACCCGTTGCAAGCTGCATCGCACGCGCACCAAGATCGTCTTCGGCGACGGCAGCCTGCAAGCGCAACTCGTCTTCGTCGGCGAAGGCCCGGGCGCCGATG
>Ga0075425_100002578_pt1 | contig 18191 bp, 15 predicted proteins | sample SoiMethybrSBSTD4_FD_75300 | JGI IMG/M metagenome (GOLD analysis project Ga0075425, IMG submission 75300) | Bulk soil microbial communities from a Populus tree surrounding site in Tennessee, USA - Soil MetaG P. TD hybrid SBSTD4 | ecosystem: Environmental > Terrestrial > Soil > Tree plantation... | reverse complement strand
AGGCAGGGCGCGGAAGAACGAGAAGCTTTTGTGCCCTGCTCTCCTCATCGAATTCCTTCGGTTGCTGTTTTATGATCAGTGGCATGGAGCCATTGTGAGACGTTGTCCTCACTCGGTTTTACCAGCCATACCATGCTGTCCATCGAGGACCGCCGTCGGCCTTCTCGTTCCACGTCGCGACATGACACGATTCATGTTTTAAAGTTTCTCGCGCCTTTTCCTCCGAGGTATTTGACCTGCGGTCGAGCCATCACAAAAGAATCGTCGGCGAGTTGGTACGTTATCCCTTCGGCGTTCTTTTCTTTGAACTATCCCCATTGCACAGACCCATCTTACAACTGTCCACCAAACTCCATCGCGTTTCTTGCTAATCCGCGCGGTTTTCGATACCAAATTGTTCGGCCACAAGAGTTCCGAAAGTCCTACGAAACTTGTGCAGTGTGATCCAGGCCGGCCTTCTTGCCTGCGCGCTGGGCGATCCGAATCAGGTGCTGGTTCGGTTTGTTAGCAGCCCGATCGGAAGATCAGCTCTGGCATCTTGGCTCCCTATCGAGCCCCTCCGTTCCTCCATCCGCTTGACGAACTTCCCCGGCAAGATTATGTCCTGCGATCGCTGCTCGTGATCTTTCACCGTCCAGCCGAAGTCCGGCTTGTCGGGTACGTTGATGGTCCCTTTCTTGAAGCCGATGTCCGCATAAATAAAGGCCATAACGTAGCATGGTGGCTACTCCTTTCTCCGGCACCAAGCCGCCTGGCTGCAGTTTCGTCCCAGTTTTCGAGAAAATATTCCCGCACAAATCTGTTTTCCTAGCTGTTTGAATCGTTTTAATATGGACCGCTGTTGATCGCCGCGTAAATGAGGACTCATGCTCCGTCGAATCGCGATTGTTGCTGCTCTGATTGCTGCCCATGCTTTCGTTAGCGCCGCGGCCCCTAAGGCGGCCGAGTCTGCCGGCAAATCCCTCACCGCTTTCGATCTGCTGAAAGGCTGGGAGATTCAGTCGTCTTGCAACGTGAAGGAGGCCGGCGAGCAGGTTTCGCGTGCGGGACTGGCAACAGCCGGCTGGCACAAAACGACTGTTCCCAATACCGTGGTCGGAGCTCTGGTCGATGACAAGACCTATCCCGACCCGACGTATGGTGCCAACATGAAGAATTTGCCGGGGATGAATTATTCGACCGCGACGTTCTTTGCGAATCAGGACATGCCAGAGGGCAGCCCGTTCAGATGCGCGTGGTGGTGGCGGAATGAGTTTGAGGTGCCTGCCGAATTTGCCAAAAGGAATGTAGTCGTTCACTTTCCCGGCATCAACTACCGCGCGAATATCTGGTTCAACGGACAGAGGATTGGCGAGGCCGGAGAAATCGCCGGAACTTACCGTATTTTTGAATTCGATTTGACGAAACTCATGAAACCCGGCGCAAAAAACGTGATCGCGCTGGAAATCAGCGCGCCGGCCAAAGAAGACCTGGGCATTACCTGGGTGGACTGGAATCCGACTCCCGCAGACAAGAACCTGGGGATTTGGAAGGAAGTGACCCTTACGGCGCGCGGCCCGGTTTCAATTCGCAATCCGTTTGTGAAAGCGCAGCTCAATGCGGATTTTACCGCGGCGGATCTGACGATCTCCGCCGACTTGCGCAATGACTCAGCCGCCGCGACGAAAGGAACCTTGGTCGCGGAAGTTGACGGTAAGACGGTGAAACTCCCGGTGGAGCTTGCGGCCGGAGAGAGCAAGTCGGTCCGTTTCGAACCGGAGCATTTTGTCGCTCTCAAATTGGCGCGCCCAAAACTTTGGTGGCCCTACACCATTGGTACGCCATATCTCTACAAGGCGAGGCTACACTTTGCAGCGGGCGCCGATGTTTCGGATACCGCGACCGTCGCATTTGGCGTTCGCCAAGTCACAAGTGAACTGACCGAGGGAGGTCACCGGCTATTCAAGATCAATGGCAGACGCGTCCTGATCCGCGGTGCTGCCTGGGCGCCGGACATGTTCCTGCGGCCGATGTCAAAGAAGCTCGACGCCGATTTGCGCTACGTGAAGCACATGGGGCTGAACACAATTCGCCTGGAAGGCCGGATCGATCGCGACGAATTGTTCAACAAAACGGACCAGATGGGAATTTTGGTGATGCCTGGCTGGACCTGTTGCGATATGTGGGAGCAGTGGAAGGACTGGACGGCGGAGACGCGCAAAATCGCGGCTGCTTCCATGGCCGATCAGGCCCGTCGGTTGCGCAATCATCCCAGCGTATTTGTTTGGCTCTACGGCAGCGATGGGCCGCCGCCCGCCGACGTGGAAAAAATGTATCTATCTGTTTTGGCGGAAGCGGAATGGCCCAATCCCTCCGTCTCTTCAGCCAGCGAAACGCCGACCACGGTTACCGGAAAATCGGGCGTGAAGATGACCGGTCCCTACGAATACGTTCCGCCGGTGTATTGGCTGGCCGACAGGCAAGCCGGAGGCGCGTACGGCTATAACACGGAGACCAGTCCCGGCCCGGCGATTCCTACGTTGGAAAGCGTGAAGAGATTTATTCCCGGAGAGCATCTCTGGCCCATCGACGATGTGTGGAACTATCACGCCGGCGGCGAGCGCTTCACCACGGTTAATGTCTTTAACGACGGATTGAATCGCCGCTACGGCCCGGCTTCTTCTCTGGAAGACTATGAGCGCAAAGCGCAGGCCGCCGCCTATGACGGCGAGCGCGCCATGTTCGAGGCCTACGGCCGCAACAAATACACGTCCACGGGTGTAATCCAGTGGATGCTCAACAACGCTTGGCCCTCACTGATTTGGCATCTATACGACTACTATCTGGTTCCTGGCGGTGGATATTTCGGTACGAAGAAAGCTATGGAGCCGTTGCACGTGCTGTACGGCTACGACGATCAAAGCGTGGCCGTAGTGAATGACACCTACGTCGAGCGCAAGGGCATGAAAGTGCGCGCGCGAGTGTATTCGCTCGAAGGGAAGCTGCTTGCGGACAGAGAAGAAGCGCTGGACGTTCCATCCGATGGCTCGGTGAAGGCGTTCGATTTGCCAAAGGCGGACGAGCTCAGCATGACATTTTTTGTGCGGCTGGATTTGCGTGACGCGCGCGGCCGAGCGGTGAGCGACAACTTCTATTGGCTTTCCGCTAAGGCGGATACGCTTGACTGGGCCAAGAAGCAGGACACCGTGTATACACCACAGGCCGAATTTGGCGATTTGACCGGCCTCGCAACCTTGCCGCAGGTTCGCCTGCAAACCAGTGGAACGTTCGAACAGGCCGCCAACGCCAGCACCGCTAGCGCGCACATTCGCGTGAAGAATCCCTCGTCGAACGTGGCGTTTCAAGTTCGTTTGCGCTTGGCGAGAAAGAAGGACGACGTCGACGTCGTTCCCGTCTTTTGGGACGACAACTATTTCTCGTTGTTACCTGGGGAAGAGCGCATTATTTCAGCCGAGTACGACGCTTCCGAGCTTCACGGAGCGCGTCCGGCCATCGAGGTCGGCGGATTCAACATTGTTCCAGCGGAGGTTGGAAACGGCGCAGCCCACTAGGCTCGCGGCGGGGCGCATTGCTTTGCCTGCCAAAGGTCGTGCACAATCTCCGCTCGAATGAACATCCAACCTCGCCGGGCACTGGGAATTCCTTTGGTATCCGGGGCAGCCCTTTTTGCGATTTCGCTACTAAGCGGTGCGGCTGCGTCCGCCCAGGACGCGCACCTCACTGCCGCCGAGGCGGTCATTCAGCGGCGGATTGTTGCTTCCGGTGCCGACGTTGCCGTTTACTTCAAAACGCTCGATGGCAAAGTCGAATGGTCGGTGCGGCCAGACGACGTTTTCCACGCCGCCAGCATCATGAAAATACCGGTCATGATCGAGCTTTTTCACCAAGTCCAGCTAGGCAAGCTCGCGCTCGACGACAAGATTGTGGTCAAAAACGAATTCCACAGTATCGTGGACGGCTCGCCGTACCAACTCAGCGCTCGAGACGACTCCGAGGCCGACTTGTACAAAGCCGAGGGACAATCCCGCACGTTGCGCGAACTTTGCGAGCTGATGATTACGGTCAGCAGCAACTTCGCCACAAATCTCCTCGTCGAAAACCTGGGCGTGGAAAATATTCGTGCCACGGTTCACGCGCTTGGCGCCGACGGCGTCGTCGTTCTGCGTGGCGTCGAGGACAGCAAGGCCTTCGAGAAAGGGCTGAACAATACGGTCACCGCCCGCGGGCTTAGAACGCTGCTCGAAGCGATCGCGCAGGGAAAAGCGGTGGATACTGCCAGCTCGAGCCAGATGATCGCCATCCTCAAACGACAAAAATTCAATGAAGGCATACCAGCCGGCCTGCCTCCGGGCATTCCGGTGGCCCATAAGACTGGCGAAATCAGCAAAATTCATCATGACGCGGCGATTGTTTTCGCCAAGCGCTCCTTCGTGCTGGTGATCCTGGTGCGCGGCTTAGCGGACATCAAGCAAAGCGCCGCGCTTATGGCCGAGATCAGCCGCCAGATTTACGGCGCAACTCAGTAGGTCAACCTTTGCGCAACCCAGAAGAGCAGTCGGCTCATCCAAGTTGAGGATTCGTGTAAATTTCTAAGGACGTTCCCCGGAAAACGGGACGAAGAAGGGGATTCCATCATGAAGACTTTGTCGAGGGCTTTGCTGGCAGGCGGCAGCCTGCTGCTGCTCGCAGCAATCGGCGTTGCCGACACCCTGGAGCTCAAGGATGGTCGCGTCCTACAGGGCAAGTACCTGGGCGGGACGCAAGCGGTCATGCGTTTTGAGGTAAACGGCGACGTGCAGACATTTCCGACTAACGACATCGTCGCGCTGACGTTCACGCGCAACTCCGGTTCCGCTCCTGCCCCTGCCGCCGCCCCCCCACCTCAGGGCGATCCTGGCCCGGCTCAGTCTGCTCCGCCGCCCGCTGCCTCGAATTCGCCCGCCGGGGGCGTCAGCGTCCCGGCAGGGCAATCGATTCTGGTGCGTATGATTGACGGCGTTGATTCTTCCAAGAATCACGTTGGCGACCTGTTTCACGCCAGCCTGGAAACCGACCTGAACGTCAACGGCGTCTTGGTGGCGCGTAAAGGAACTGACGTCTACGGAAGGCTCGCCAGCTCGGATAAAGGTGGCACTTTCTCCGGCAAGTCGGAGTTGCAACTTGAGCTGACCCGGCTGGTAATCGACGGCAGAGATTATCCGGTCGTTAGCAGCGACTACAATGTGCAGGGCAAGAGCCAGGGTTCGTCCGCCGCGAAGAAAGTCGGAGGGGGCGCCGTAGCGGGCGCAATCATTGGAGCGATTGCCGGCGGCGGCAAGGGGGCCGCGATTGGAGCCGCGGCGGGCGGCGGGGCTGGAGCCGGCGTCCAGATCCTGACCAAAGGCGACCGCGTGAAGGTGCCCAGCGAAACGCTGCTGGAATTCCGCCTGCAACAGCCGGTCACTATTGCCCCTACTTCGCGCTAACCTGCGGCGATAAGTCTCGATCAAGCAGTCACTTACCGGGTAGGGGTGTCTCTTAGGAATCAGCACTGGCAGATTCCCGCTTGCCGGTTCTGCTGTTAGTGACTAAGCTAACACCTCAAGTGGGGGACCCATGCCGAAAGAAAAGCCGCAAGTAAACATCGGGGAAGTGATCAAGACCTATCGCAGCCAGCGCGGGCTCTCCCAGGGCGACATTGAACGCCGCACGGGCTTGCTGCGCTGCTACTTGTCTCGAGTCGAGAATGGCCACACCGTGCCGTCGCTCGAGACTCTCGCCAAAATCGCCGAAGCCATGGACATTTCTCTGGCCGACTTCTTTCCAGGCACCGAAACTCCGCGCGACAAAGAAACCCAAAAAATGCTTGGCGAGCTTTCGCAGGACGAAATCCGTTTCCTGGTCGAAATCAAGCGCTACAGCTCCACGCTGTCCGATGGCGACAAGCGCCTGGTACTGGCCATGATCCGCAAAATGGCCACCATGATTCCTCCGCCGGTTCGCAAGCCGCTGGTTCGGCGTCCCGCGGTCTAACTGCCCGACCCTAATCGGTGATAAGGCTGATCTCCTAACGCGGATCAGCCTTTTTGCTGTAATTCTCCATTGCACCTTTGCAATACGACCCGTGCAAGGTAGCATCCTTCGCCAAGGCCAATTTCTTGCCCGCAAACGACAAAGGCTCGCCATCGCACGCGGCCGCTGTGCGCACGATTGGTTTTCTGCCGCTCCTGGCAATTTTCTATGGATATACGGCAGGCGGACCGTTCGGTTACGAGGACATCTTTTCGCAGTCCGGCCCGGGCATGGCGCTGTTGTTTCTGGCGTTTGTGCCGTTTTTCTGGAGCATCCCGATTTCGTTCGCTTCGGCGGAACTCAATAGCATTCTGCCGGTGCAAGGCGGTTTCTACCGCTGGAGCCGCGCCGCCTTCGGAGACTTCTGGGGATTTCAATGCGGCTGGTGGAACTGGGTCGGCACATTTCTGCTGAACAGTCTTTACGGCGTGCTGGTGATGGATTATCTCGTTCATTATTTTCCGTCACTCACCGGCAATGCGAAATGGGCGGGTGCGTGTCTGGTTCTTTGTCTTCTTTCGTATCTGAATATGCGCGGGATTCAGGTTTCCGGCTGGCTGTCGGTTGCTATGCTCATCGCGGTTTTACTCCCTGTGATTTGGCTTTGCATGGTTTCACTTTTTCATTGGCACTACGATCCCGTGCGGCCGTGGATTCCACCGGGCCAGCCGTTTGGTGCGGTGTTTGGCGTGGGACTCGCGCTGGCCATGTGGAACTACGCCGGGTACGAGCAACTCTCCAGCGTGACCGGCGAAATGCAAAATCCGCAAAAGACGTTTCCGCGCATCCTGCTGTGGAACACACCGATGAATATCTTCACCTATATTTTGCCGGCGTCGCTGGCCATCGCGGCGCTCGGCAACTGGCAGGAGTGGCACACCGGCTACATCGTGGAAGCGTCGCGCCGCGTTGGCGGAGAGGCGCTCGGCGTAGCCATGCTACTGGCTTCGATCATCGGCACTGCTTCGCTCTCCAACAGCACGATTCTTTACACGACTCGTATTCCCGCGGCGATGGCACAGGACGGCTACCTGCCCGCTTGGCTTGGCAAAATTCACCCGCGTTACGGGACGCCCGCCCGCGCCATCGTGGTGTCGCTGGTTGTCTACTGCTCGCTCGCACGTTTCAACGTCGCCGATCTCGTAAACATCTATATTTGGACGCGTATCGCCACTTCGATGCTCACGCTGCTTGCGGTATGGGGAATGCGCAGAAAGATGTCTTCCGCTCCGCGGGGATTTCGCATCCCCGGCGGAGAGATCGGTTTGCTGTGTTCCATCCTCTTTCCCGCGATTCTCTGCGGCCTGAAAATCTATTACAGCGAGCCATTTGTGTGGCGCTGGGCGCCGTGGCTTTTGGCAACGGGGCCGGTGGCGTATTGTATTCTTCGCTGGGCGTTCGGCCTGAAACCTCATCCGATCGGAGAATCTTGATGGCTTCGTCTTCACGCAGGAGTTTTTTGCAGCGGGCGGCGGCGGTATCCGCGATATCCGTCACAGGACTGGGCCATATGGCCGCGGTGGAGAGTATGGCGGGCCAGTCCGACGGGCCATCCGTCAAATTTCCCACGGTACCCCGCGAGCGGATAGCGGTGGCGTCGTATCCCTTCCGCGAGTTCATTGCAGGCGCGCACGATCCGCACGCGACGTCTTCCAAGATGCCGCTCAAAGAATTTGCCGGGCACATAAGGCAGAAATTTAACGTGAACAATATCGAGCCGTGGAGCGAACATTTCGTTTCGACGGACGCCGCATATCTGGACGAGCTGCACAGCACGGTCAGGAAAGCCGGTTGCGGCTTCGCCAACATTGCCGCGGATGGAGAGGACAGTTTCTATTCAGCGGACCCGGCCGTGCGCGCAAAAGCAGTTGCGTTTGGCAAAAAGTGGATTGATGTTGCGGCGCACATCGGATCGCCCGGCGTACGTGTCAACATGCCGCCCGCGAAAGATATCAAGCCGGAAGCGGCAGTGGTTGCGGAATCCCTCAAAATGCTGGCCGTGTATGGCGCGAGCAAGAACGTAGTGGTGCACCATGAGAATGACAATCCGCTCAGCGAAAATCCTTTTTTCATTGCGGACGTTCTGGACCGAGTGAATAGTCCGTGGGACCGGGCGCTGCCGGACTGTGGCAACAGTTTCTCCGCCCTTCCTCGGGAAGAGGCGTTCCGCGGGCTGGAGCAGATGTTCGCGCACGCCTACGGCATCTCGCACGTAAAGGATGTTTCCATGACGCCCAAGGGGGAAGCGATTCCGGTAGATCTGGTGCGCGTGTTTGCGATCGCGAAAAAGCACAGCTATAAAGGCTACTTTTCGATGGAGTGGGACACCGAAGGCGATCCGTACGCGGGCACGGAAAAACTGATCCTGGCAACGCTCGAAAATATTTCGTAGCGCGAGAATTCAGAGCGAGGAAAGTTCAGCCGGAGCTTGCGCTCAAGCGGAAGGAAATCTCGTCGGCACATTCCTTGCAGGGCAATTCGCGGCCAAGGTAGGCCGAGCGACCCTCAGGAGTAACTACCCAGGGCCGGTTTTGCCACGGCGGCTTGTGGCGAACATGCTGTGTATGCCCGCACTCCAGGTCAGCAATCCAATCCCCGTGCTGGTCCTGATGAAAGGCGATGATTTTTCGTTGGGGATGCTCTCGCACCGGAACAGCTTGCGCCAAGTAAGGTTGATTCGTCCAGACCGGTTCTTACCATTTACACGGGGCGGACATCGCGCTAACGTAAAGTTCCTGGCACTTTGCAATGTCGCGGAGCCTATCGCACCTTGACGCGATGCTCGCCGCATCATCAGCCCTTCCCAGCCCAGGCAAACCGCTCGAAACAGCCGGAAGGAGCCAACTGTGGTTACACGAGCCAAAGCAAAGAAGATCGCAGAGCCCCGCACAGCGGAGGCCCATACAGCGCAGAAGGATGCGCCGCTGACGAAGTTCAAACATCCGTGGCGGATTGTGCCGCTGCACACGGCGCCGCGGCTGGCCGCCGCAGTTACTCCGCAGCTTACCTATCGCAACGGGCCGCTGCTGACCAGTGTGGAGGTATTCACGGTGTTTTGGGGAGCGGTCTGGCAGGATGCGAACAACTCGGCGCTGGCGAAACGGATGAACGAGTTTTTTGATTTTGTGGTAACCAGCAAACTGATCGACCAGCTCGACGAATACAGCGTGGAAGCTAAGACGATCGGGCATGGAACGCGGACGGGATCGCTGACCGTGACGACTTCGGAACCCGGAGCGAAGGTGCAGGATGCAGCGATTCAGGAGCTGCTGCAGACCGAGATCGGAGCAGGCACGCTGCCGGCGAAGAATGCGAATTCCCTGTACTTTGTGTTTTTGCCACCCGGCACGCAGGTTGAACTGGGCGGCGCGGACTCGTGCACGGATTTTTGCGGGTACCACGACGCCACCAGCGACAGCATTTTTTACGCGGCCATGCCGTATCCGGGCTGCGCGGGATGCGAAGGCGGGTTGGCGGTGCTGGACGCGCTGACGTCCACTTCTTCCCACGAATTATGCGAAGCGATCACTGACCCGATTCCGGGCCAAGGCTGGTATGACGACGCGAATGGAGAGATCGGTGACATTTGCGCGTGGAAGACAAAAAAGCTGGGCCCGTACACGGTGCAGCTGGAATGGTCGAACGCAGTGGAGGCTTGCGTCTGAGTGCAGTCTTGCGGCGCATTGCCAAGGGCTGGGGGTGAGATCTGTCGTCACGCTGCCCGCGACTGAGGTCCCATGTGTCAGGGAAGAGCGAACGTGAAGAGGGCAGAGCCGGCGGCGACCGCGACGTATTGTTTGCCGCTGATGGCGTAAGTCATAGGCGCGGAGTAGACCGAGGCGCCGCACTGGAAATGCCAGAGAGGTTTTCCGGTGGCGGCGTCGAGGGCAATGAAGTTGCCTTCCGCGTCGCCGGTGAATACCAAGCCGCCCGCCGTGGATAGAACTCCCGACCAGGTTGGCGATGGGTGCTTCCACTCCCACTTCACTTTCCCGGTGGCCGGATCGAGGGCGCGCAGTGCTCCATAGAAAGGCGCGGCGTCTTCATTGGGAAAGTACGCCGAGCCATAGTAGGCGTGACCGGGTTCGTAGGGTTGCGGCGCGGTGGAAAAAACGTCACATTGTTCGCGAGCGGTGACATAGAAGAGTTTGGTTTGCGGATCGTAAGTGGGCGACATCCAGTTGGTCGCGCCCGCAGCTCCGGGGCAGACGCGATTGCCGTCGGGAGTGGGTGAAGCCTCTTTCGAAGGAATTGGCAGGCCGCTTGAATCTTTCTCCTTGCTCCAGGAAACCTTGGCGTAGGAATCGGCGCGAAGCAGTTTTCCGTTACTGCGATCGATTACGTAGAAGAAGCCGTTGCGATTGGCCTGCAGAATTAACTTCTTATCTCCATCGTTCACCATTACTGGTATTTGCGTGGCGTCGTAATCGTGTTCGTCGTGGCGCGTGAACTGGAAATGCCATTTGAGCTTGCCGGTGTCGGGATCGAGAGCTAGGAGTGAATTGGAGTAAAGGTTGTCTCCGGCGCGGCCGATGCCGCGATTCGAAGGAGAGGGATTGCCGGTGGTCCAAAACGTAGTGTTGGTTTCGGGATCGTAGGTGCCGGTGATCCAAGCCGGGGAGCCGCCGATTTTCCAGGAGTCGCCTTCCCAGGAGGCACTGCCGGGTTCGCCGGGAGCGGGAATGGTGTAGAAGCGCCACTTGCGTTCACCGGTGGCGACATCATAAGCGTCAATGAAGCCGCGGATTCCGTATTCGCCGCCAGAAACGCCGACCAGGACGAGACTTTTGATGACCAGTGGTGCGAGCGTGAAGCTGTAGCCTTTGGTGTAGTCCACAGCGGACACATCCCAAAGGACATTGCCGGTCCTGGCGTCGAGCGCGAGAACATGGGAGTCGAGCGTGCCCATGAAAAGACGGTCGCCGAGAAGGGCGAAGCCGCGATTCACGCGGCCGCAGCAGGGGCGAATGTTATCGGGCAGGTTACGCTGGTATTGCCAGATGGGGCGGCCGGTATGTGCGTCGAGGGCAAAGGCGCGGTCGTCGGGTCCGGTGCCGTAGAGAATGCCGTCCACCACCAAAGGCGTGGCTTCGAATTTGCCGCCGGCCATGGTCTGGTAGGCCCACTGTGGTATCAGTTTGCTGGCGTTGCCGGAATTGATTTGATCGAGCGTAGAAAAGCGGCGGCCGGTGTAATCGCCAGAATACATGAGCCAGTTCTGCGGTTCTTTGCCCGCGTTGAGCAGCCGTTCCGGTGTGACTTGGCCGGACGCAACCGAAGCCAGCACGGTGAGGATGGCCAGGACGGCCACAGCGGACTTCACTGGGCGCCTCCGGGAGCCTGAAGGCGGTTGACGAGGAAGGTGAGGATGTCGTTGAGATCCTTTTCAGGCAAGGTCTTCCCGTCGTAAGCCGGCATCAGGGATTGGCGGGATTTTCCCCAGGATTTCAAAGAGGATTTGTCGAAGGAGTGGACTTGTTCGCGAGTATCGAGGAATTGGATAGTGAAGCTGTCTTCGTTAAGGAGCGTGCCCTGCAGTCTGGTGCCGTCGGCGGTGACGACGCTGACGGTTTCATATTCCTCGGTGAATTCCTTCATGGCTTCGCCGAGGCCTTGCGCGAGGCGACGGCTTGGATAGCGGATGGAGTCAATAAGATAGTCGAGAGAACGCGCGGTGCCCGAAGCGGTGAGATCGGGACCGAGGCGGCCGCCTTGCCCCTTGAACATGTGACACGTGGAACAGGCAGCGCTGCCGAAGAAAAGTTCGCGGCCACGTTTCGAGTCGCCGGTCATTTCGACGGGCTTGTGTTCGACGCTGCGGATATAAGTGATGACCTGCCAGAGTTCTTCCTCAGTCATGCCGACGCCCTGTTGGGTTGCGCCGTTGGGGGGCATGGCGGTGCCGGGCACGCCGTTGCTGATGATGGTGAAGATTTCCTGGTCGGAGTCACCGTGTTTTTTGGGAGTGCGCGCCAGATCGGGGCCGCGGCCGCCGCCGCGCGCGCCGAGTCCATGGCAGAAAGCGCAGTTGGCGCGGAATTCATATTCGCCGAGCTTGGCCATTTTTGCGTCGCCGGCGTAGGGATTTTTGGCCTGGGCGATTGAGGAAGATGGCACGAGCAGGAATACCGGGTACAGCACCAGTGATAGCAAGGCGGAAAAGAAAAATCTCATAAAGCCGTTCCTCACAACAGAAGCCTACGCGATTTATCCTTCGCGATTCAGGCGCAGCGAAAAGTGGAGAGACTATACCACCGCCGCTGGAGAAAGAAATTCACAGAACAACGACAGTCCTGCTGACTATTTCTCTGTCGAGGAACAAGCGCTCAAATTGCCGGGATTCGAACAGCGCGCGCCGAGGGGACGGGAGAACTCCTCGGCGCCCTGCGGAGTGAGATGCAATGCGTCTCCAAATTTGGAGCCGTCAGGAATCCAGCGGCTGGCGTCGAGATAGGCGACGTTTTGTGCGGCGAGAAGCTGCTCGATGTGCCGCTGGTAGGCCTTCCAGGCGGGCGTGTCGTAAAAGGTTTCAACGTGCCTGGGCGGGAGCGGCATGACGATAAAAACCACCTGCATTCCTCGTTCCTGTGCTTCGCGGATAATTTCCGCAACGGCCGCATTGAGTTCGGCTTGGGAAGCAACCGCGCAGTGACGTTCGAATTCTTCGCGGCTTTTTGCTTCGAGCAGCGTGAAATCGGCGACACGGCCGAACGGGTTGCGGGCTTCGGCCGGCACGCCCTGCCCCCCAAGGTAGCGGCGGAGCAATTCGACCTTGGCCCAGACGGCGCCGCGCTCGGCCAGCATGGGCAGGCGGCGTGTCGCTTCGAAAGCGGCGGACTCGTAGGGCGTCATGGAGAAATAACGCCGGGCGAATCTGGATTCCTGGTAATAGAGGATGTCGTGATTGCCGATGAGATCGGCGTTGGACAAGGTGACCGCTTCGGTCAGCTGAAAGTCGTAGAAGCCGTACAGGAGCAAGCGCGGTTTCGAGAAGGATCCTAGACCGGCGCGAAGCAGAAGGAGTTGTTCGACCGGAGTGGACGCGCCCATCGCAAGATTGAAGGCGGGAGATTGCTCTTGTGGCGGGACGGGCGGGGCGAACGCTTCGGGAACAAAGCCGGACCGCATGAGCGAGTTACCGAGGGCGATGATTTGCGCGGAGGAGGCGGCGCGAGCGTCCGCTACAAGGCGGCGCGAGACGGTATGAGCAGTGAGCCGCTGAACGACCAGGTTGCCGGCCGCCAAAATAGCGAGACAGACCAGTAGCGCTGCAAAGAATTGCCGTCGAGTGCTGAGGAGCTTTCCTTGCATGGCAGACACCTAGAAGTCGATGTAAATGAACTTGGAGCTTTGACCACAGAAAACGTAGATCAAAAGAGACAGAGCTCCCCACCAGATTCCCCAGAACCAGGGATGATAGAGCGCAGGAAATCCCGCCGGCGGATGGTCACGCGCACCGCCCAGGAATTCGAGGAACTGTGTCGGCCAAGTAAGCAATTTCATTCATCACCCCATAAAGAGCCTGCGGAAAAAGAAAAGCGCGGTTTGGACGTCCATACAGAAAAAGGCCCAGCCCAGGTTGGCTACGACAAAGGTTAGCAGCCAAGAGGCAAATTGGGAGGCGGACGAGGGATTTGGCGGCAGCGGGCGGAGGTGGCGGTAAGCGCGGTGAATCGCGAGCGAGACGCCGTGCCAAAGTCCCCAAAGGACAAAATTGATGCCTGCGCCGTGCCAAATGCCGCTGACCAGCATGGTGGTGATGATGTTGAGGTAGACCCGGCTGGGAGAGACGCGAGATCCGCCGAGTGGAATGTAGACGTAGTCCATCAGCCAGGACGTGAGCGAGACGTGCCAGTGACGCCAGAAGGATGCAATATTTGTTTGAAGATAGGGCCAATCAAAATTTTCAGGGATGGGAATGCCGAAGAGGCGGGCGGAGCCGATGGCGATGTCGGAATACGCGGAAAAGTCGGTGTAGATCTTCAGGCCGTAAGCGAGAAGCCAAAGAGGAAGGATGGCGCGATGGGCCAGGGCGATATCGATGGCGTTGAGATGGTTGGTGTAGGCGGTCAGGAAATCCGCAATGGCGAACTTTTTGGCGAGGCCTGCGAGGATACGTGTGATGCCACGGTGCCAGTCGTGCGGCCAGTCGGCGAGTTGGGCGCGCAGCTTGGGAAGGAATTGCTGGTAGCGTTTGATCGGGCCGGCCACCATGGTAGGGAAGAAAAGTATGAACGCCAGATATTCGCCGAGCGTGCCCGCTTCAGTCTTGCCTTGCTTGCGGTCGACAGCGTAATGGATAAATTCGAAGGTGAAGAAGGAAATGCCGAGAGGCAGAAACGCGTGGGTCCAGTAAGGCTCTTGCGCGGCGCGAAACCAGATCAAGCCGACGAAGAAATTCCAATACTTGAAGATGAACAGAAGAACGACAGCTTGCGCGACGCCAACCCAACAGAACCAGGATTTCGGACGGTAAAAACGGCTGGTAATGGATTCCCAGAGAAAGATTCCGAGACAGGCTGCGGGAACAAATCCGCCTAACGTGGTGTAGGAAAAAAAGAGGAAGAACAAGCTACCGCCGAGAACGATGACCCAGGGTCGAAAGCGCGGCGGCACCAGACGAAACAGAGCTGCGCTAGGAATCAGGAAGAAGAGATAGTAAGCCCAGGTGTTGAAGATCATCCGCTTTGCTGGTCAGTGATGCGCGTTCAGATGAGCTTGCTGCGCGCGAAGGACTGTAGCTTAGGAGGCGATCGGTTTGCAATTTGCCGTCTGCAAGAGGGAGGGGATCCGCTCTGTCGGTTTCCGTGGCAGCTCAGAGCGATGAGCTGTGGTTTGCCGGGAACGACCGTTACTCGTACGCCAGGGCAACAACCGGATCGTAGCTGGCGGCGCGGAGCGCTGGATAAACGGCGCCGGCCGCGGCTCCGGAGAGAGCAAGCACCAGAGCTCCGATGAGCCAGCCAGGCGTAATGAGGATTTGCAGGGTGGGCGTGGTCTCACGAAGGATTCCTTCGACGATGAACGTAACGATGATTCCGGCGATTCCCCCCAGGAATGCGAGGACCAGCGTCTCGCCGAGCAACAACTTGACGATATCGAGCCTTGAACTGCCAAGCGCCTTGAGGATGCCGATCTCGCGAGTGCGCTCCATCACCATGGTGTGCATATTGAGCAGCACGACCAGAAAACTGATGACCATGCCGATACCAACCATGGTGCGGATGAAAGGCCGGAGCTCCGGCAGGTTGGAGGAGTTCATAAGCGTGGTGTACTCCGCCACGGACTTTACGCCGTTGCCGGGGGTAGCTTGCAGGATTTGCTGGCGAGCGGCCTCGGTGTCGCCCTTGCTGCGGACATAGAGCATGGAAACTTTGCCATCTGCTGCGGCGATGTCTTGCGCCGTCTTCAGCGGAATGAAGTAGCGAGCACCCTTGCCGTGGACCACGATGCCGCAAATGGTGAAGGCGTGATTCAGGAGGGTTACGTGATCACCGACCTTGAGATGCTTGGATTGAGCGACAATATCGTCCGCAATGGCTTCGTCGGCGCCGGTGAACGGATGGCCCTCGCGAAATAGGAAACCCTTGCTGAGCGCGTTAAACCGTTGGTAGTCAATGCCATAGACCAGGACAAAATTTTTCTGGTCCATGAGGGTAAGCGTAGGGGCGACTTCGTCGACGCCAGGAAGTTTGGCAATCCTGTCGGCGAGAGATTCGGAAAGAACAGCGCGAGAGAACGCCAGAAACATGGACGAGTTGGGCGGCTGAACAAGAATATCGGCGCCGACGCCTTCGACGCGCTTGCCCCATTCCGAAACCACGCCGCTGGTGAGGCCGACGATCATCAACACCAGAAAAACCTGAATGGTAATGGCCAGGATGCTCAGGAACGCGCGCAAAGGGCGTGCGGAGATGTTGCCCCACAACAATTGGGCCCGGGCAAACCTGCCTTCGAAGGTTTCATCCATGTGGCAAACTCTCCGCGAACATTATAAGTTCTGATTTTTCAGTGAGAGAAATTATTTTTCGCGCAGCGGAGCACAACTTGTGCCGAATGCAACGAGAAATATTTCTGCCGCGTGAAGTTTTCAACACAAGTGTGGATAACTCTGTGAGAAATCGGCTCCCGCAGGCAGCTAACTCCACCTATACCAACAAGCTGGTACTGTTTGCACTGTTTTAGGGCAATGACCTGCCCGTCGGGCGGGAGAAGTTTGCAGGACAAGAGCTTCAATACCACTTCGGCGGCCGGTCGAGATGAATTTTGATAACTTCGCCGAGATCCGCGAGCTCGTAGTATTTTCCGTAAGTCTTCCAACCGTCCGCGACGATTTGAATCAGAACTCTGCCCAGTGGCGGATCGGGGACGTGGGCGACTCCCGAGCGATTGGTTTTGACGTTGAGCGCGTATTGCCGGTCTTTACCAAGCTTTTTTTCTTCCACGTACTTGAGGTAGACACTGGCGTTCTCCACGGCGACGTTCTTTTCGCCCCCGGTGACCTCAATTCTGAGGCGCTTGGCAGCCGGAGCTGCGCCTGCAGTGCTGTCGGGAGTCTGTGAATCCTTTGGTGGACTATCTTGTGCGTGGAGCGGCAGCGAGAAAAAGAACAGAAGCGCAAGGGCGGCGACCGGAAACCTGGTGGATTTCATGGCTTGTCCTCTACTATCGTCCACAAATTGGCAGCACGGCGTCAAGCGGTGGCGCGGCGCCTTGCAGCGATCCTCGCAGAGCAAATCGCCAGCATTCCCGCGAGCAACGGCAGTCTCACTCGCGATTGACGGCAAGTATTGCCTCCTGTAATTTGTTTGAACTGTGCGGCTTCCGCTTCGGGAAGCTCCCGAGCCGCGCCTTCATGCGGCGTGCAGTTCATTTCCGGTCCATCGCGTGTTGATCGCGTCGCCTGACGGGACGTCGCCGCTCAGTCAAGGAGAAAGCCATGGGTTTCGCCACAAACGCCATACACGTCGGGCAGGAGCCGGACCCGGCGACCGGATCAATTGTTGCGCCCATTTATCAGACTTCGACATACGTGCAGGAAGAGTTGGGCAAGAGCAAAGGGTACGACTACGCGCGGACGAACCACCCGAACCGCAAGGCGCTCGAAAAGACGCTGGCGAAGCTGGAAGGCGGGCACGCCGCGTATGCGTTTTCGTCGGGTATGGCGGCGATCGATTCGGTATTTCGGTTGTTGCGTCCTGGCGACCACGTGGTGTTGTCCGAAGCGGTGTATGGCGGGGTGTTCCGTCTCACGACACAGTTGCTGGTTCATTTTGGGCTGGAGTTTAGTTTTGTAGATACATCATCGCCGGAACTCGTACTGGCCTCCATGCGAGCCAACACGCGTATGTTGTATGTCGAGACGCCGACCAATCCGACGATGCGCATCAGCGACATTGCTGCGCTGGCCAAACTGGCCACCGAGCGCAGCGCGACGCTGGTGGTAGACAACACATTCTTAAGCCCTTACTTGCAGCGCCCCGTCGAACTCGGCGCGCACATCGTGGTTCACTCCATGACGAAGTATTTGAACGGGCATAGTGATTCGACCGGTGGTTGCGCGGTGCTGACGAGGCCCGAGGATGCAGAGAAAATTTATTTCATTCAGCGCTCCGCGGGAGCGGGTTTGTCGCCGATGGATTGCTTTTTAGTGTCGCGCGGATTGAAGACTCTGGCGGTTCGCATGCTGCAACACAATGCGAATGGCATCGCCGTTGCGCGGCATCTCGACGCGCATGCCAAAGTCCGCAAAGTGTACTACCCCGGCCTGGCGTCGCATCCGCAGCACGATATCGCGCGCAGGCAGCAGCGCGGACCGGGAGCAATGCTCTCCTTTGATCTGGGCAGCCTGGAGTCAGCGCGAAAGTTTCTGAACCAGGTGAAAGTGTGCGCGCTGGCGGAGAGCCTGGGCGGCGTAGAGTCGCTCATTTCTCTTCCTGCACTCATGACCCACGCGTCGATGCCCAAAGAGGTGCAAGAGCGCATCGGCATCACCGAGGGGTTGGTGCGATTGTCGGTCGGCATTGAAGACGTCGAAGACATTATCGCCGACCTCGACCAAGCCCTGCTATATGTCTAGGCGCAGAGTCGCGAATCCTTCTGCGCGCGTTCTAGCGGCGTGGATCCTTTTTATGGAGTTG
>Ga0075425_100002577_pt1 | contig 18192 bp, 16 predicted proteins | sample SoiMethybrSBSTD4_FD_75300 | JGI IMG/M metagenome (GOLD analysis project Ga0075425, IMG submission 75300) | Bulk soil microbial communities from a Populus tree surrounding site in Tennessee, USA - Soil MetaG P. TD hybrid SBSTD4 | ecosystem: Environmental > Terrestrial > Soil > Tree plantation... | reverse complement strand
AGGAGAAGCCGTCCGCGCCGCCTCTCGCCGACTCGCCGACTCACCCACTCGCCCACTCGGAACCTCCCGCGTCCTCCAAGCTCGAAAAATTCAAGCAGGAGGCCGGCCGCCGCCGCGAGCTCGAGGCCGCGACGCGCGACACGGTCGAAGAGGCCGTCCCCGGCACGCAGCTCGAGCTCCTCACGTTCATCATCGCCGGCGAGCATTACGCGGTCGACATCGAGCGCATCGTCGAGATCGTGACGCCGCGTCCGCTGACGCGCATCCCGAACGCGGACACCTCCGTCGTCGGGATCATTTCGCTGCGCGGAACGATCGTGACGCTCGTCGATGTTCGGCGGAAACTGCGGCACGCGGCAGCCGGCGACAACACGCCGGAGACGCGGATCGTGGTGATCGACTTTCGCGGGGAGATGGTCGGGTTCGTGGTCGATCGCGTTTTGCGCGTGGTCAAGATCGGAGCGGGCGACGTCGAGCCGCATCCGGTCGTGCACGCGAGCGAACAGGATGAATCGGTTCGTGGCGTCTTCCGAGTCGGGGGCGCGCTCACGATTCTGATCGATCTCGACAAGTTGCTCGACAGCAGGGCGCTTGCGGCAACGGTCGGCTAAACTGACGACCGAACGGTCGTCATCCTGAGCGCAGCGAAGGATCTCCGGAACTTCAGCATGGAACTCACTTGTCGCAACTGTGGCTCGATCTTTCGAGCGGCCGTGGCCAGCCCGTTGACCACGCCGGTGCGTGTGGCCTGTCCCAACTGCGGGAATCAGATGGTCCTCAAACCGCGCGGCGCCTCGGGCATCGCCCGCCGCCGTCTCGCCGCGATCGCCGATGAACCGCGTCCCTTCCGCCATTTTCTCGGCGAGCATCTCCGCCGCCTCGGATTCGACGTGCAGTACTTCGAGACCGGCGATCCGACCCTCGAATACGTCCGCGCCACGCGCGCCGACCTCGTGATCGTCAACGTCTATCTCAAGGGCAAGCTCGGCGTCGAAGTCACCGAGGAGATCAAGGCCGACAGGACCCTCGATCACACGCGCGTGATCCTCATCGGCGCGCTCTTCCGCGCGAACCGTTTTCGCGCCAATCCGACGAACCTCTACGGCGCCGACGACTACATCGAAGAGCAGATTCCGGAGAAGGAGTTTCGGCAGATCATCCGCAAGCTCTTCCCCGAGGTCGGCCACACGGAGGAGTACCCGGTCGAGCCGCGGGAGATCGAGGAGGCGCGCCGGCTGGCGCGGCTCATCCTCTCCGACATCATCATTTATCACGCCGGCAAAGTGGAGAAGGGGATCCGCGACGACAACTTCTTCGAAGTCCTGCGCGACGAGATCGATGAAGGCCGCCAGTACTACGACTCGCGCGTGCCCCAGCGCATCCGCCGCGATACCGAGATCTACACCGAAACGCTCCAGCAGTTCGTGCAGATGAAGAGAGAAGAGCTGCAGAGATTGAAAACGGGGACTCAATGAGAGAGCAGAGGGCAGAGGGCAGAGGGCGGAAGCAAAACAGCTCGCGAACGGGCGGTGGTCCACTGCCCTCCGCGCTCTGCCCTCTGCGCCCTGAACGACCATGACCGCCGACCCACAGATCATCGAACAGGCCCGCTCGGCCGATCCGGATGCGCGGCAGAAGGCGGCGTTCCTCGTCGCGCAGTCCGCGGACGACGCGAATCTGCCGCTGATGTTCGAGCTCCTCGGCGACAAGGACTGGCGCGTGCGCAAGACCATCGTCGACGGGTTCGTGCGCGACGGCCGTGCGGAGATCGTCGTCGGTCTTTTGAACTCGCTCGCCGACGCGGAGAACGCGGGCAAGCGCAATTCCGCGACCGAGGCGCTGGTGCGCATCGGGGAGACGGCGATCCGGCCGATCGTGGCTCGTCTCCGCGAAGAGCACGACGTCGACGTCCGTCTCTCGCTCGTCAACCTCCTCGGCGATCTCCGCAGCAGCGATGCCTTCCGCATGCTGCTCGAAATGCTCCCGTCCGAGAACGACATCAACGTCTCATCGTCGATCGTGTCGTCCGTCGGCAAGTATCGCGATGCCGCGGCATTGCCGGTGCTGATCGATCTGCTGCGTACGCGCGAGGACCTCTGGCTGAAGTTCCACGTCGTCGAGGCCCTCGGCGAGATCGGCGATCGCGCGGCGCTGCCGGCGGTGCTTCCGCTTTACTCCGAGAAATCGCTGCGCAAGCCGGTGCTCGAGGCGATCGGCAAGATCGCCGACGTCGGCACGGTGAACTTCCTTCTGAGAATCATCAGCGAGGACGAGAAGCTGAATCTCACGGCGCTGCGTGCGCTCGTGCGCATCGCCGAGGCGAGCAAGCCGCGCATCGTCGAGCAGGCGGAGCGGCAGCTCATCCAGCGCAAGTTCCGCGAGTCGTTCCCGCGCGAGAAGATCGAGCCGCTCGTCGAGCATCTGCACACGACGCCGAAGCGCGAAGTGAAGTGCTTCATCCTCAAGTTCCTCGGATGGTCCGGCGATGAGCGCGCGCTGCCGATCCTGATCGGCTACCTCGAGCATCCCGACACCGCCGAAGTCGCGGCTCAGGCGATGATCGACTTCGGTGCGGCGGCGGTCGGCTCGATCGTCGCGGCGCTCGGCAATGCCGAAGAGGACGAGATCGTGGCGCTGCTGCTGCGCGTCGTGAACGTCGTCGGCGGTCGCGAGATCATCCCGAGCATCCTCCCGTTCCTCGATCACGAGAATCCGATGATCCGCCGCCTCGCGATCGAAACGCTCGGCGAGATTCCGGACGGCTCCTCGATCGATTACTTGCTCGCCAAGCTCGACGACTTCGACGTCGCGTCGCAGCAGGCCGCGGTGAACTCGATCTCCGCGCTCGTCGAGACGTTCCCCGAATTGAAGGCGGAGGTCCTCGGCAAGATTCGCAGGCTGCTGCAGTCGCCATCGACGCCGATCAAGCTCAATTCGCTTTCGGTCTACGTCAACATCCAAGGCGAGGGCTATCACGACGAGCTGCTGCTGTCGTCGAAGGACAGCGATCCGGTCATCCGTCAGAAGGCCATCTCGCTGATGGGCAAATTCGGCGAGGAGCGATTCGCCGATCAGCTCGTGCTCTCGCTCGCGGACGAATCGACGGCCGTGCGGCTCGCCGCGATCAATGCCATCGTGCGGCACAAGCCGGAGAGCGGACTCGAACCGCTGATCAGCGCGCTCGAGGACAGCGACATCTGGATTCGCACCGCCGCGGCGCAGGCCCTCGGCGAGTATCGCCATCCGGCCGCGATCGATCCGCTGATGCGCCATCTGCAGCACGACCTCCCGCCGGTGCGCATCGCGGTCATCGAGGCGCTGGGCAAATCGGAAAGCCCTGAGGTGCGCGAGATTCTGTTCGCCTGTCTCGACGAGTCCGATCTCGAGATCCGCCGCGCCGCGCTGCTCGCGCTGGCGCGCGTGCCGGGCGACGACGTGTTCGAGCGGCTGCTGCAGGCGCTCGGCAACGAGGACTGGCGCATCCGCGCCGCGGCCGCGGCGGCCCTCGGCGTGCGCGGCGACAAGTACGCGCTGCCCGCGCTGCATCGTGCGCTCGAGGATCCCGACACCTACGTGCAGCAGTCCGCGGTGCTGGCGCTCGACAAGGTCGCCGACCGCTCGTCGTTCCCGTATCTGTTCAAGGCACTCGAGAACGCGGCCATCCTCGACGACGTGTCGGAGGTGTTCGTGCGACACAAGGATCTCTACCGCGACCTCATCGAAGAGGCGTGGCGCACCGCCGACAGCAGGAGGGAAGTGGTGATCGCGGCGATTCTGGCCGCGATGAGAGAGAAAGGCTGAACCGAGGGCGTATGTCGTCGGGCTCGTTCATGTCGTTGAACCATCATCTGGAACTTCCGGATGACATCTTCCGGCTGCTGCGGGATCAGATCTACCGACGGTCGGGGATGTGGTTCGCCGATTCGGCGAAGTACCTGCTGCAGAAACGGCTCTCGCCGCGCGCCCGCGAGCTGAACTTCGACTCCTTCCAGAAATACTTCTACTTCCTGCAGTACGACCCGAGGTCCGAGGCCGAGTTCGATCAGATCTACGACCTCGTCACGACGAACGAAACGTACTTCTTCCGCGAGCCGGCGCAGCTCTCCGCGTTCACGGAGGAGATCGTTCCCGACCTGTTGTCGCGAAAGTCGGTGAAGAAGATTCGCATCTGGTCGGCGGGATGCTCGTCGGGAGAGGAGCCGTACTCGATCGCGATGCTGCTCCAGGAGGCGGGCTGGTACGAGCACGCGGCATTCGAGATCTTCGCGAGCGACATCAATCAGCAGGTGCTCGCGAAGGCGCGCAAAGGCACGTATCGCGAGAGCGCCTTCCGCGCCACGAATCCGGTCGTGCGCGAGAAATACTTCACTCGCTCCGACGACGGCACGTGGCGCGTGCGCGATGAGGTCCGCAACCGCATCTCATTCGGCCGCCTCAATCTCTACGACGAATCGCGCGTCTCGCTCCTCGGCCATCTCGACGTCGTCTTCTGCCGCAACGTGATCATTTACTTCGACGACTCATCGAAAAAGGTCGTGGTTTCGAATTTCTACAACCGCCTGATCGACGGCGGCTATCTCCTGCTCGGCCACAGCGAATCGCTGATCTCGCTGTCGACGCAGTTCAAGCTCAAGCACCTGAAAAACGACATGGTGTATCAGAAGTAACATACCCCTCTCCCCGCTCGTCGGGGAGAGGGTGGCGCGAAGCGCCGGGTGAGGGGCGCAACCTTCACGAAGCTGGCGCCCCTCATCCGCCCTTCGGGCACCTTCTCCCCGCCGAGCGGGGAGAAGGGTGAATGGAAAGCCGGAATGGCGCGCGCGATGCAGCCCTTCTGATTCATCATGAAAGCCATCCTGCCGGCAGTTCTCGCGGTGACAGTACTTGCGTGCTCGTCCGAGGCGGCGACGGTGAAGACACTGGCGACACATCAGGCTGCGGTTCAGCTCGGCGCGAAACCGGTCACGGTCACGATCCCGCTCGCGAACACCGCGTCGCGTGCGCTCGCGATCGCGCGCGATCCGAATCGCCATCTCACGCTGCGCGTCGAAGGCATCTCCATCACCGAACAGCCGGGCATCGTCTACGACGTGCGGATCGACGGCGTCCCGAACGCGGTCGGCGTGTTGTCGTTTTACGGTGTCGAAGAGAGCAACGGCAAGGCGATCGCGGGCTTCCCGATCGATGAGGCGGCGCAGCGCGCGCTCAGCAAAACGTCGAAGCAACTGAAGGTGACGTTCGTGCCTCGCGGCCTGACGGACACGGCAGGACGCGAGACGGTCGCGCCGCGTGGCAGGCCCGGCTTTACGAAGCTGGTCATCGCCGAAGAATAGTTGCTGCCGTCACTCAGCAGTCATATATTTCCTTCCATTCTGTCCCGCCCCGCAATCGCAGGTGTAGAAGGAGGAGTCATGTCTGAGAAACGGCGGACCCGGCGGCACTTCATCAAAACCACCACGGCGGCAGGTACCCTCGCAGTTCTCGCTCCCGAAGAAGTCTTCGCGTTGTTCAACGGCACGAACTGGATTCGAGCGAACGTCAACACGCTGAACGCGAGCTCGCCCGACATCGTCGCGTACAAGGCCGGCATCAACGCCATGAAGGCCCTGCCCACGTCGAGTCCTCTGAACTGGAACAACTGGGCGAACATCCACGGCGCGCCGTCAGGCACGGGTCCGCTGTGGAACACGTGTCAGCACGGCCACTGGTGGTTCCTGCCGTGGCATCGGCTCTATCTGCTGTTCTTCGAGCGCATCATCCGCAAGCTCTCGAACACATCGAGCTTTGCGCTGCCGTTCTGGGACTACAGCGCGAGCAACACGTCGGGCAACACGTACCCGGCGCGTGCACTGCCGCTGATCTTCCGTTCGCCGACGACGAACAATCCGCTGTTCGTTTCGCAGCGCAATCCCGGAATCAACACCGGCTCGCAGATCTCGTCCAGCTCGACCTCGCACGCGACGGCATTCACCTTCACGAACTTCACCGGACCGACCGGCTCCTCGGCGAGCTTCGGCAGCCAGCAGGTCGCGTCGTCGAATCACTCCGCGCAGCCGCACGGACAGCTCGAACAGACACCGCACGACGCCGTGCACGGCGCGATCGGCGGATTGATGGGAGCGTTCTCGACCGCGGCGCGCGATCCGATTTTCTGGCTGCATCACTCGAACATCGATCGCCTCTGGAACCTCTGGCTCGCGCAGGGCGGCGGCCGCATCAATCCGGGCACGTCGACGTGGTGCAATCACATCTTCCAGTTCTTCAACGAGAACGGAACGATGATCAACATCCGCGTGCGCGACGTCGTCAACGCGCTCGCCCAGTACAAGACGATGTACCAGGGCGAGCCCGCGATCCCGACGCAGCACTGCCCGCTGATCCTCGCGCCGCTCGCGACGCTCGACATCAGCAAGGCCACGCTGATGACGAACGAGCAGCCGATGGTCCTCGGCGCCACGGCCACGGCGATGGCGATGAAACTTCCGGGCGCGCCGACGCGCGCGCGCGCCGGACAGGTCATCGCGGCGAAGGACAAGACGCTCGTGCTGCGCATGGAAGGCGTGACCGTCGAGGGACAGCCCGACATCATCTGGGAGGTTTACGTCGGACTGCCCGCCGGCACGAAGGCCGATCCGAACGGACCGTACTTCGTCGGAACGCTGTCGACGTTCGGCATCGAGCACGCCGGTGCGGAGGGCGGAACGTTCGGATGGCCGATCGATGCCGCCGCGGCGAAAGCGCTCGCGGGCAATCCCGATACGGTCGGCGTGACGTTCGTGCCGCGCGGACTCTTCGACGGCGAGAAGGAGCGCGCGCCGCAGCCGAAGGGGAAGGTGTCGTTCAAGCGCATGCGCGTGATCGAGGAGTAAATGTTTCTCTGACCGGAAGCGTGACTCCGATCACGCTTCCGGTCGCGTCCGGCACTGCAACTGCAAGCCCCGCCGCCGCATTGGAGGTTCAAATCTGATGCGTCATCTGCCGGTTCTCGCGCTCACTCTTTCTCTGCTCGGTTTACCCGTCGCCGCCGACGCGGCCATCCTCGAGGCCTGCGTCAACAACGGCAACGGTCTCATTCGTCTCGTCGATGCGACGACGACCTGCCACGCGAACGAAACGCGGATTCAGTGGAACGAACAGGGCCCGGCCGGACCCGCGGGACCGGCTGGACCCGCCGGCCCTGCGGGACCTGCGGGCACGTCGGCGGGCGGACCGCCGTACGTCGTGGTCTGCACGCCGATCAACTCGCGCAACACCGGCACGACGCAGGCGGATCTGTTCGTGTTCAACGCCGGCGCGGCGACGGCGAACGTCGCCGTGAACTACCTCAACCGGCTCGGGACGAATCTCGCCGGCGTCACGATTCCGGTCAGCTCGGGATCGATTCCTCCCGGCGATCCGACACCGGTGTGGCCCGGCGAGCCCGGCGCGACGACTGTCACGCTTGCGCCGGCGAATACGAGGATCGTCAACTGGTACACCGCGCTCGGCCAGCCCGAGTCGAACAACGACATCGCGATCTCGATCCGCATCACATCCGATCAGCCGATCGTCGCGTCGACCGGCTTCGTGTTCGGAGCGTTCCAGTTCGTGAACTGCGCGCCCGTGCCGAAGTAGCAGACTCTTTTTTGGAGTGCGGCGACCGCAGTCGCCGCTTTGCCTCGCCGCGACCGCAGTCGCGGCAGCTGCGGCTGCCGCACATCAAAGCGGCGACTGCGGTCGCCGCACTCCAAATGTCCTGTCACGTTGCAGTCGCTGCGCGTGCGGACCAACTAGAATTGCGCCGTGTCGTCCACTCGTCCTCCGATCCGGGCGCTCGTCATCGACGACTCCGCGTACAACCGCGTGACGCTCACGCGGATGCTCGAATCCGAGCCGCGCATCAAAGTCGTCGGCACCGCCGTCAACGGTGAGGACGGCATCAAGCAGGTCATGAAGCTGCGGCCGGACGTGATCACGCTCGATCTCGAGATGCCGATCATGGATGGCTTCGCGTTCCTGCGATGGCTGATGGCGAATCTGCCGACGGCGGTCATCGCGGTCTCGTCGCGCTCGAGCGATCGCAGCGTGTTCAAGGCCCTCGAGCTCGGCGCGATCGATTTCATCGCCAAGCCCGGCGGGCGCGTGTCGCCGCGGCTCGAGGAGATTCAGCGCGATCTCGTCGCGAAGGTGATGCAGGTCGTCGAGCTGCGGATGGAGAACCTCCGCAAGCGCGTGCAGGAAGTGGCGTCGACGCCCGCGACGCCTGCGACGACCTCCGAAGTTTGTCCGCGCGGCATCGAGCTCGTGGCCATCGGCTGCTCGACGGGCGGACCTCCCGCCCTGCAACATCTCTTTCAGTCGTTGCCGCTGCTGCCGGTGCCGTTCGTCGTCGCGCAGCACATGCCTCCGACGTTCACGCGTCTCTTCGCGGAGCGCGTGAACAAGCTCACGCCGTACGAAGTGCGTGAGGCGGCCGACGGCGACATCATGAGCGGGGGAAACGTCTACATCGCGCCTGGCGGCATGCAGACCGAAGTGCGCCGCGTCGCCGAGGGGTTGCAGATTCGCGTGTTCGCGGCGGGGATGAGCGATCTCTACGCGCCGTCCGTCGATCGTCTTTTCAAATCCGCGAGCGGCGCATGCAGGGACCGTCTGATCGCCGTGATCATGACCGGCATGGGCGACGACGGATCGGAAGCGATTCGCGAAGTCCACGAAAAGGGCGGGAAAACGATCGCCGAGTCGTCCGAGAGCGCGATCATCTTCGGCATGCCCGCGGAGGCGATCCGCACCGGCGCCGTCGACGAAGTCCTCCCGCTCGACGAGATCCCGACGGCGCTCCGCCGTCTCTGCACCGGCTCGTGAAAGTGCTTCTTCGCCTGCACTTCCGGCTGTGCTACATTCTCGCGGCTGTCGCAGGTCCTTCAGCAATATGAGCGAAGATCGATCCGAAAAGGCTGAAAAGTTCCTCGAGCTGTTCAACAAGGGGAAGGAGTTCACCGAGGAGCTCCTCCGCGAGAATCAGCGTCTGCGCTATCGCCTCGCGGCGCAGGAGGCCGACTCTTCCTCGCGCTCGAGCGACGAGATTCAGCGCCTGCGCGCCGAGCTCGCTCAGCTCGCCGAGGAGAACCGCCGCATCCAGGCGCGCTTCCGCGAGGTCGAGGAGGAGAACAAGGACTTCGCCAATCGCTACATCGAGATCGAGGAGCAGAACAACAACCTCGCCAACCTCTACGTCGCGAGCTATCAGCTCCACTCGACCCTCGACTTCCGCGAGGTCATTCAGATCGTTCAGGAGATCGTCATCAATCTCGTCGGCGCGGAGGCTTTCGCCATCCTGCTGCTCGACGAGAAGACCAACGAGCTGAAGGCGATCGCGTTCGAAGGCGAGGACGTGATGCCCGGCGTCGATCAGATCTCGACGCGCCTCGGCGAAGGCGTTCTCGGTCAGGTCGCGAAAACGGGGGAGAGCTTCTACATCAATCAGGACGTCGAGGGCGGCACGGTCACCCTCGAGAAACCGCTCGCCGCCGTACCGCTGAAAATCAAGGAGCATGTCATCGGTCTGATCGTCATCTACAGGCTCCTTCAGCAGAAGGACGCCTTCACGGCGGTCGACTACGAGCTCTTCTCGCTGCTCGCCGCGCACGCGGCGACGGCAATCTTCTCGTCGAAGCTGTATTCACAGTCGGAGCGGAAGCTGAATACGATTCAAAGTTTCCTCGACCTGCTCACCACCACGAGTTAAGGAATTCGATCAGTGGGGATGGAGAACGCGAACTTTCTGGTCGTCGAAGACTCGCCGACCATGCGTCAGTTGATCTCGTTTTCGCTCAAGCGTTTCAAGAACGCGAAGATCATCGAGGCCGTCGACGGCGTCGATGCTCTGAAAAAGCTTTCGGGACCTGATCGCATCGACCTGATCCTGACCGACATCAACATGCCGGTGATGGACGGCCTCAAGCTCGTGTCGCTGGTGCGGCAGAACGCGACGCTGAAGAACATCCCGATCATCATCATCACGACGGAAGGCGCCGAGGAGGATCGCGAGCGCGGCCTCGCCCTTGGCGCGAACGCCTACATCTCGAAGCCGATCCAGTCGTCGCACCTGATCAAGACGATCTCGGAGCTGCTGAGCGTCTAGCGTTTTCTGCGACGCAGCAACTTCTCCAGGTCGTCGAAGATCTCCGGCATTTCGAGAATCGCTGAGAACTCCCGCACCCAGCGACGAATGCGCTCGATGTCGAGTTGGTTCTGCACCTCGATGATTCCGGCGATATCGGCAATGTCCTGAGGTCGTCGGGGCAGTGCCTTCATGATGATCAGGTCTTCGGGAGTGGCCACGCGAATTCGCAGGCCTCCGGCGTCGACGACAACCGCGCGCTCGATGACTTCCTTTTCGAAGGGCAACCCGCCCAGAGAGAGGTCGATGTCCACGCCCGATCGATGTCGCATGAGCAGGACGCGGGTTTGCCGGGAGAACTCCAGCGCGTCCTCCGTTCGTGGTTCGAATCCGTAGCGAGATCCTGATGCGATCAGCGTTGCTGCATCCGCGTCGAAAACGACAGCGTCGATGTCTTCCGTCAGCCGCGGCTGCCCCTGGAAACCGGCTGCAACACCGCCGATCACGGCCGCATCGAGTCTCTCCGCCTCGATCCATCGCATCAAAGCGGTAAGCGCTTCGCGAAGGTGATCGGTTGGTGTCGTCACTTGCCGGCCGGCCGGTGCGCGCGCAGCCGTTGCCACAGCTCGATGACGCGCTGATCGCCGCTCGCGCGACGGGACATGTCGAACATTCCCGCGGAGCTCATCAGAGAGCTCATCTGCCGAAGCTTCTCCTCGAAGGTCATGGACGCCAGGCGTTCGCGCTGCCTCGCGTTGGCGAGCTCATGACCAGCGATTCTTGCGCGGAGCTCTTCGCGGACGTTCGAAGGAGGCATCGATCGATGGTAACACTCCGTTTTCGTGATCCTTTCCAGAATCAACCGGCTCGGTTGACCGTTCATGTAAACTGCGGAGACTTCAGATGCCTCATTTCATCACCGACCTTTGCATCGGCTGCGGCGTTTGCGAGATCAAATGCCCGACCAACACCATCTGGGGTGAAGCGAAGGGCCAGTTCTATATTCACCCCGAACGCTGTATCGACTGCTCGGTCTGCGGCATCTACTGCCCCGTCGATGCGATTCAGAACCAGCACGGCGATCTGATCCCGCGCATCAAGCCGAAGGACATCCCGAAGGCCGAAGTCATCAACGAGCTCTGCACGGGATGCGAGTTCTGCGTCGACATCTGCCCGTTCGAGTGCATCAAGATGGTGGACGCGAACGACGAGACGATCGCGAATCACTACAAGGTCGCCTTCGTCGAGAAGAACAAGTGCGTCGCCTGCCGGCTGTGCGAGAGCGTGTGCGACAAGGACGCGATCGTGGTGCCCTTCGCGCCGACGCAGCTCAAGGGCTATCTGCCCGATTTCGTTGTGGATGGCACGGGCAGGTGAACACGATCGAAATGAAGGCAGAAGGCAGAGTGCAGAAGGCAGAACTGAGAACCTCCGTCGCCGCCGTTCTACCTTCTGTCTTCTGCCTTCTGCCTTCTGCCTTCATTTCATGACCGAACCCTCCCTCGACATCCCCAAAGAATCGCCGCGCACGATCATTTTTCAGTTCGTCGTGTTCCCGCTCGGCGTCGTGCTGATCGGCGTCGCGATCTTCTTTCTCTTCGGCAAGCTCGCCTCGGATCAGCAGACCATTCCCGACTACTTGAACGAGGTGCAGTCGGGCGGCCGGCGTGAGCGGTGGCAGGCGGCGTATCAGCTCTCGCAGCTGATCAACGTCGGCGAGGCGAAGAAGTATCCGGACCTCGTCAATCAGGTGACGGCGGTCTATCGCTCGTCGAAGAACGACGATCCGCGCATCCGCCGCTACCTTTCGATGGTCCTCGGCAATCTCGGCGACCGGCGCGCCACGCCGCTGCTCGTCGAGTCTCTCGGCGATCCCGACGTCGAGACGCGCATCTATGCCGCGCTCGCGCTCGGCAGGTTGAAAGACCCGGCCGCGGTACCGCGGTTGATGGAAGTCTTTCGCTCCGACGAGAACGACGTGCGCAAGGCCGTCAGCTACGCGCTCGGCGAGATCGGCGATCCACGCGCGGTTCCCGCGCTGACGGCGGCGCTCGAGGATCCGAAGCCGGACATCCGCTACAACACGGCGATCGCGCTGGCACGCCTCGGCAGGGCCGAGGGGATCGGGGTGGTGCGGGAGATGCTCGATCGGAGCCGCCTGGATCGCGTGCAGGGGATGACCGTCGAGCAGAAGGAAGAGACGATTCTCGGCGCGATCCCGGCGCTCATGAAAATCGCGCCTTCCGAAGCGCCGTCGCTCCTCGGACCGCTCGCCGAAAAGGACCCCTCCATGCGGGTCCGTTCCGCGGCCAAAGAAGCGCTCGCACAAACGCGCTAAACGATTCATCTGAAACGCTATGTAGCGCATCACGTTGAAACGTGCGCTGCGTCACTTTTTGCGTTGACAGGGTTTCCGTTTTCACCGATAGTAAGCCGCACCGAGCAGAAGACCGAACCTTCTGATGTCTGAGCCAATCACGCCATATCAGGTGACCCCGAAGACCCCCCTTGCGGGGAGTGCCGCGGCCGAGATTCGCGAGCAGGGGGAGATCAGCCGGCGCAAGTTCCCGTTCGTGCTCACCGCGGCATGGACAGCGCTCGCAGCGGCGGTCGGCGGTCTCAGCAGCGTCCTCGTCCGCTTCCTCTTCCCGAACGTCCTTTTCGAGCCGGTCCAGAAGTTCAAGGCCGGTCCGCCGAACGATTACTCGGTCGGCGAAGTCGACGAGCGCTGGAAAGAGAAGTTCGGCATCTGGGTCGTGCGCAACGAGGAACAGATGTACGCGCTCATCACCACCTGCACGCATCTCGGCTGCACGCCCAACTGGCTCCCGTCGCAGAACAAATTCAAGTGCCCGTGCCACGGCAGCGGCTACTACCGGACCGGCGTCAACTTCGAAGGTCCGGCGCCGCGTCCGCTCGAGCGCGCGAAGATCGCGATCGATCCGGCCGACGGTCAGATCGTGATCGACAAATCGGTCCAGTTCCACCAGGAGCGCGGTGAATGGACGAATCCCGATTCTTTCCTGAAGGTGTAGCTCTTAGGGGTTAGCTGTTAGCTCTTAGGAGAGACGAGGTGACACAAAGCGTTCTTCCCAGGAGCTAACAGCTAACAGCTAAGAGCTAAAGCCAAGAGCTAGAGCCAGAGACAAATGACGCTCAAACAAGTTCAGGACGGCATCGTCAACTCGCAGATCTGGAAGTCGATCTTCCGAGTCGGAATCCCCAACACGAACCGCAAACGCGTTCTCGCCGTTCTCGGCTCCCTCATCCTCCACCTGCATCCCGTCAAGGTCCGCCGCTCCGGCGTGCGCATGAGCTACACGTGGTGCATGGGCGGCACGTCGTTCTTTTTGTTTCTCGTCGAGACGGTGACCGGCCTGCTGCTGATGTTCTATTACCGGCCGACGATCGAGTACGCGTTCACCGACATCATGGATCTGCGCGAGCAGGCTCCGTTCGGGATCATGCGCGAGATGCACCGCTGGGGCGCGCACGCGATGGTCATCGCCGTCTGGCTGCACATGTTCCGCGTCTTCATGACCGGCTCGTACAAGCCGCCCCGCGAGTTCAACTGGAACGTCGGCGTCATCCTCCTCGTGCTGACGCTGCTTCTCTCCTTCACCGGATATCTGCTGCCGTGGGATCAGCTCGCGATCTGGGCGATCACGGTCGGATCGAACATGGCCCGAGCCACACCCGGGGCAGGAAATGAGGGGCCCATGTCGGCCCTCATGAAACTAGGCGACGTCCCGCTGATCCATGCGGGCGACGACGCGCGCTTCGCGCTCATCGCCGGACGATCGATCGGCGCGGCGACGCTGCTGCGCTTCTACGTGCTGCACTGCATGGTCATTCCTCTGGCGGCCGGCTTCCTGATGGCCATTCACTTCTGGCGAGTCAGGAAAGACGGCGGGATCAGCGGGCCGCTGTGAGCTGACGGAGACGAGATCGGCCAATGACCTTCCTGAAGAACTTCGTCAACGTCCTCTCGGTCGCGTCCATCTCGTTCATCCTTCTGTCGTCGATCTTCGCGTTCATCGTCTTCTTCAATCTGCTGGACGGGAAGATCAAATCGAAGGGCGGCGTCGGCTTCATCGTCTTCGGCTTCGTCCTCGCCTTCGCCGGTCTCTTCGTCAGGCCGCTGATGTATCTCGCGGTCGCGTACTTTCTGATCCTCTGGGTGCTGTCGAGTCTCGGCGGAAGGCTGTGGGACAAGAAGGTCGGCGCGTGGCTGCTGATCGCCGGCGCCGTTGGGTTCGCGCTGTCGCTGCTCGATCCGAATTTCAAGCTCATCGCCGCGAAGCCCGACAACGTTCCCATCGGCGCGATGATCTTCCTCCTCGGCATCTTCACGTGGATCGCGCTGCGCAAGGCGTATCTCAATGACCGGCAGATTACCGGCGGCGGCCTCTCGTTCGAGAAGACCGAGTCCGACGAGAAGCTCTTCACGTGGCCCGACCTCGTCTATACCGAACTGCTCTGCATGATCGCGCTGACGATCATCATGATCGTCTGGTCGATCGCTCTGCGCGCGCCGCTCGAGGAAGCCGCGAATCCGACCTCGTCGCCGAATCCCGCGAAGGCTCCCTGGTACTTCCTCGGCCTGCAGGAGATGCTGGTCTACTTCGATCCGTGGCTCGCCGGCGTCGTTCTTCCGACGCTGATCATCGTCGGACTGATGGCGATTCCCTACATCGACACGAACCCGAAGGGCAACGGCTACTACGCCTTCCGCGAGCGCAAGTGGGAGATCGGCGTTTTCCTCTACGGCTTCCTCGTGCTCTGGTCGTTCCTGATCATCACCGGCACGTTCCTGCGCGGTCCGAACTGGAGCTTCTACGGACCGTACGAGTTCTGGGATCCGAACAAGCTCGAGCCGCTGGTCAACGTCGACCTCTCGGAGCTGATCTGGGTCAAGGCGCTGAGCATGCCCCTGCCGAAGCTCTGGATCATTCGCGAGCTTCCGGGCCTCGCCCTCGTCTTCGCCTATCTCGGACTCGCGCCGGCGCTCGCGCTCCGGCCATTCCGCCGTTTCTATCTGAAGATGGGCGCGCCGCGTTACTACGTCGGCGCCTATCTCTTCCTGATCATGCTCGCGCTGCCGATCAAGATGGTCCTGCGCTGGCTGTTCAACCTGAAGTACCTGGTTCATATCCAGGAGATCTTTTTCAACATATGAGTTGGTCGGTTAGTCGGTTGGTCCGTTGGTCCGTGCCGGCGTCGCCAGTGCGATGCTCTGCGCGCCCGCGAGGCTTTCAACCGACCAACGGACCAACGGACCAACGGACAACGAACGAGTGAAACCGCAAGAACCCATCCCGCACAACTACTCGATGTCGAAGCTCAACGCGATCTTCGCGCTGACGAGCCTCGTCCTGCTCGCGGTGACGGGCGGGATGGTGTTCTACGACTACGTGCGCGGCTGGAAGTGGTTCCAGCTCGAGTTCAACCGCGTGCAGGAGCAGCGCATCAGGCAGGAGCTCACCGCGCTGAACGACGCCCAGACGCGCAAGCGCCTCGCGGATCTCGACAAAGAAATGCGCGACGGGCAGGTCGAGATCGCGCACAACCGTCAGGCCTACGTTGCCGCGCAGAAGGATCTCGAGGAGTGGGAAGGCAGGCACTACGCGGCGGATCAGGACTATCGGTTCGCGAAGGCCGTCCTCGACGCCAAGCGCTACGAAGCCGAAGCCGCGGTCGTGCAGCATCGCAGCGACGCGCGTGAGAAGCGCATCGACTACGACGCCCAGGCGAAGAAGGTCAACGACCTGAATCTCCGTCTGCAGCAGGTCACGCGCGATCGCGACGCCGCGCGCGCGCACGTCAATCACTTCCTCGAGAAGATCACCGAGCACGAGACCCGTCGCAAGGAACTGACCGCGGCGATGGATCTCCTCAACAAGCAGCTCAGCAAGGTCTCGCTCGACAACTCCGCGAACATCGTGCTGAACCTGCCGATGCTCGACTTCGTCAATCCGACGCTGAAGATCGATCAGGTCGTGCTCAACGATCTCTTCATCGAGATGAACTACATGTCGGTGCCGCGCGTCGACCGTTGCATGACCTGTCACCGCGCCATCGATCGCCCGGGCTTCGAGTCGAAGAAGGAAGCGCGCCGTCTCTCCGACGAGCTGCAGACGAAGCTCGAGAAGAACCTCATCGAGCCGCGCCGCCGCGCCGAGACCGAGGAGCGCGTCGCGCAGCTCAAGCGGATCATCGACGCGCCGGAGGAAGTCCTCAATCCGTTCCGCACGCATCCGAAGCTCGACGTCTTCGTCGGCTCCGCGTCATCGCATCCGTATCTCGAATATGGATGCACCGCCTGCCACCGCGGCCAGGATCGCGCCACCGAATTCGGACGCGCCGGTCACACCCCGATGAGCCGGAAGATGGAGAAGCGCTGGGAGTCGGCGAACGTCTCGCTGCTGCCCGGCCCGTGGGACTACACGAAACGCAACTGGGGCTACGAGGTCAATCCGTTCCTCGAGACGCCGATGTATCCGAGGCAGTACTACGAGGCGGGATGTCTGCGCTGTCATTCGGGACAGGTGAAGGTCGACCAGGGCGACGAGATCAGCAAGGCCACGCACATGGTCGAGCTGTACGGCTGCCATGCCTGCCACAAGATCAACAACTGGCGCTTCAGCGAGCTGCGCAAACCGGGTCCGAACCTCGACGGCATCGCCGAGAAGACCACGCCGGAGTGGGCGTTCCGCTGGATCGCGAACCCGAGCCGCTTCCGCGCCACGACGCGCATGCCGTCGTTCTTCTATCAGCGCAACATGGTCGGGCCGATGGTGCCCGCCGCGGATCGCGCGCAGAACGTCAAATATCAGGACGCCGAGATCCACGCGATCGTCACGTATCTCTTCTCGAAGTCGACGCATCGCCAGTGGGCCGCGCCGAACACCGGCGACGCCGCGCGAGGAAAAGAGATCGTCGCCAACGTCGGCTGTCTCGCGTGTCACCTCACCCAGGAAACGATCACCGATGACAAGGGCGTCACCCGCGTCGCGCGACGCGACGACTTCCCCGTCGAGCGCAGCTTCGGATTCAATCTGACCGGCGTCGGCACGAAGACGCATGCCGGATGGATCTACAACTGGATCCGCAATCCGAAGAACTACTACGCATCGGCGCCGATGCCGAGCCTCCGTCTCTCCGATTCGGAAGCCGCCGACGTCACCGCATATCTCGTCACGCTGCAGAAGACGAAGTTCATGAACGACCCGCTGCGGCCCGCCGATCCGAAGACGGTCCGCGAGCTGGCGAAGACGTACCTGATCAACACGCTGACCGATCGGGACGCCGAGGCGCGGCTCGACTCGATGCCGATGCAGGAGCAGCTCGTCTACCTCGGCCAGCGCAGCATCGAGAAATACGGCTGCTACTCGTGCCACGAGATCAAGGGCTTCGAAGGTCTGAAGCCGATCGGCACGGAGCTCACCACCGAAGGCTCGAAGGCCCTGCACCTCTTCGACTTCGGATTCGCGCACGAGTACACGCACAACGACGGGTCGAAGGAGCACGTGCTCCACACCGTTCCGTCGTGGATCTACAACAAGCTCCGCAGCCCGCGCATCTACGACGACCGCCGCGCCAAGGTCTACAACGACAAGTTGAAGATGCCGAACTTCAACATGACCCCGAACGAGGCCCGCCTCATCTCGATGGTCGTCCTCGGATTGACCAAGGAGAGGATCGGCGACGCGAAGATCGCGGCGAAGGACTCGCGCTCGCGCACCGCGGAAGAAGCGCGGAAGATGATCTCCGAGCACAACTGCCGCGGATGTCACGTCGTCGATCACACCGGCCGGGCCATCGCGGCGCTGATCAGCGACACGAATTTCCTGCCGCCCGACCTCTCGCCGCAGGGAGCCCGCGCACAGTCGGCGTGGCTCTTCCAGTTCCTCAAGGATCCGACGGTCACGAAGATCCGTCCGTGGATGCACGTGCGGATGCCGACCTTCCACTTCACGGATGAGGAAGCGGCGAAGCTCGTTTCCGGATTCGCGGCGGCGGGCAATCAGCAGCAGTTCGACACCATGAAGTACGTCGATCCGTCGCCGCGCAACGTCGCCATCGGACGG
>Ga0075425_100002576_pt1 | contig 18193 bp, 18 predicted proteins | sample SoiMethybrSBSTD4_FD_75300 | JGI IMG/M metagenome (GOLD analysis project Ga0075425, IMG submission 75300) | Bulk soil microbial communities from a Populus tree surrounding site in Tennessee, USA - Soil MetaG P. TD hybrid SBSTD4 | ecosystem: Environmental > Terrestrial > Soil > Tree plantation... | reverse complement strand
CTGCCTCGGGCGGGACCGCGGGAACGCCCCCGGGTGCGAGGGCAGCCGTTTCCATCGAGTCGTCAAAAACGATCGATATCACCTGGCTGCGATGAAATTTCAGCGTGCCGAAGGTGCTCTTGAAGACGAGCGTGTCCCCCACCACCTGCACCAGGCGGCCGCGAACCGTCGACTGATCCTTGAGCTTCACCACTTCGCTGGAGGAAGCCGCGGGAATTATGAGGAACAACAAGGAAGCGAGACGCCACCACCGCACGCGCATGAGCGATCTTCCATGAAATTCGGGGTGGCGGGATCATACGCGCCGCGACCGTCGCGCCACAAGCAAAAGACCGCATCAAGAACTTGGCGTAAGGACGCCGCATATCTCGACACGACGCGAACGCGTGTGGTAGACTTTACCTACTAAAACAGACGCTCGTCCGCGATCGGACTCCCCGGGGAACGGTGCACCGCCCGGGTGTACGGATGCGTTCGGGCACTCGTCACAGCGACCGTCAGACATCCTTGCATTGCATCAAAGGGGTTGATCCTCTCATGAAACGGTCTCTTCTCATTTTTCTCGCCCTCGTCGTCGCCGCACTTCCCGCATTTGCGGCGCCGTCCGCCACCAAAGCCGTCAAGGCCGAGAGTGACGGCGTCACCACGCTTGCCGTCAACGTCACATCGGATGACGAAGTCTACGCCGTCATCATCACCGGCGCCGCCATCGACGATGTGCGCGCGCCACACGGATGGGTCGGCGTCGCCTCGGGCAACCACGTCATGTTCATGACCGGCGACAATCCCGTCAAAGCGGGCAGCACGGTCGCGTTCAAGATCATGACGACGGAGCCTTCCGCCGCGCTCAAGGTCTCCTTCCGCGGCAAGGAAGATCCCATCGGCAATCCGCTGAATATTTGACGCGATTCGGGAAACCGAATCCACGCCAAACGCGGCGCGGGGACGAGAGTCTCCGCGCCGTTTTCATTTTCCGCGTGCGCAAAACGCGGGCTTCTATCCCGGTCACGCCCGGCCTATATTCTCTGCGTGACGCGGCTCCTCCTGCTCCTCATCCTGCTCGCTCCATGCATGCGCTCCTTCCCCGCCGCGGCGGCCGGGGCCCATGATCCGGGGGAATATGTCGTGCGCGCGAACAACATGCTGGCGCAGCGCGACACGTCCGGCGCCATCGATCTCCTCGAGCACTCCAACCTGGACCAGCATCCCGACCCGCGCGCGTACATCCTGCTGGGTCAGATCTGGCGCGACCGCGGCACCATCGACGGACGCCTGCGCTCGCAGAAGGTGCTCGAGGATGCGCGCGCGCACTTTCCGCACAATGTCGACGTGTTGATCGAGCTCGGACGCACCTATTTTGCGCAGCGCTTCTTTCCCGATGCCGTGGGAACGCTGCAACACGCACTCGACATCGACCCCAAACGCTGCGACGCGCGCTTCCTGATCGGTCTTTACCACTACCACAACTGGAAGCGACTCAACACGTACACCGACGATCTCGACGTGGCGCGCCGACAGCTGCGCACGGCGTGGACCTGCGACCCCTCCAATGTGGAGGCGGCCAAGCTCTACCTGTACGCGCGCTATGCGCTTGCCGACACCTCGGCCCGCGAGGCCGACCAGATCCTCGCCCGTTATCCGAAGCAGGCGTGCTTCCATCTGTATCGCGGCGCGCTGGCGTATGACGCGAAGCAGTACGATCTGTGCGGCCGCTGTTTCGAGCGCGGTCTCGCCCTGCTCCCGCCTGCCGAGCGCGAGGTGTACGAGGATCTCGCGTCGGTGCTGCCGGTGAATTCGGCCAATCGCTATCTGGAGAGCACGCGCGATGTGCGCGACGTGTTGCGCCGCGGCTACTGGGTGGCGAACGATCCCGATCCCACCACGGCGGTCAACGAGCGCCAGCTCGAGCACATCTACCGCGTATTCGTGTCCGACCTGCTTTTTTCCAACGACTGGACCGGCCGGCGCGGCTGGAAGAGCGACCGCGGCGAGACCTTCATCAAATACGGCGCGCCGCTCAAGATCGAGCATTCGATGGGCGCCGCCATGGACGGCCACAGCGAGACGTGGTCGTACAACCGGGACGGCGAGTTCCGGCAGTTTCTGTTCGTGGACGAGTTCTTGAACGGCGATCCACGCATCCCCTACGACGACGATTACGTCCTCCACAACATGCTTCACGACTCTGAAATCTCGCAGCTGCAATCGACCACGGCGCGCATCTCGGGGCTGCTCGATGTCGCCGTGTTCCGCGACGACGAGCTGCACGCCTCGCTGTACAGCGGCATGCGCATCGACGCCGATTCGGTGGAGACGCACGCGCTGCCCGGCTCGACGAACATCTACCTCATCCGCGGCGCCTGCTTCGACGCGGCGTGGAATCGCGAAGGCGGCGACCTCGATACCCTGTGGACCTCGCAGCTTCCGCCGCACGCCATCGACGGCAACCGCGTGCTGGAATTCGTCCGGCGGCTGCCCGTGTCCTTCGGCGCCTACCGCGTTGCCTACAGCATGCAGGACGAGCACGCGCGCGTGCGCGCGATCGGCCGCGGAAACGCCGACGCCACCCGCTTCGCGGGTGACCAGCTCGCGCTCTCCGATGTTCTGCTCTACGACGAAGCGCCGGCGGCGGAACGCAACACCGCCGGCTTCATCGAGCGCGGCGGACTGCGCATGCATCCGCGCATCGGCCACAACTACAGCACGGCGGACGCGGTGAATTCCTACGTCGAAGTCTATGGATTGAATCTGATCGACAGCGCCGCGGACTACGAAGTGCGCTACAGCATCTTCCCGGCCCAGCACGAGGACACGCCCGCCTGGCGCGAGCTCCTGCACGCCGCCGCCGATGCGCTCGGATTCGACAACGACGATCCGGTCATCTCGCAGTCATTCACGCGCCACGGCAACGAGCACGACGCCAGCGAGCACATCGCGATCAACATCGACAAGCTCGAGCCCGGCTATTACGAGATGCTGGTCGAGGTGATGGACTTGAATTCGGGGCAACATGCCGCCAGCCACACGCCGCTCACCGTCGAATCCGGGGCGGAGCGCCGGCCCTGATCACTGCGGGGGCGGGATGGGCTTGCCGTTGGAACCGGAATTCGAGGACGAGTTGTCCTTCTCGATGAAGACTTTTACGATGAAGAACGCGACAAACGCGGCGATGAGCGTCCACATCACGATTTCTTTCGTGATCTGCTTCTTGCTCTTTTCTTCGGGAAGCGTAAAGCCGGTGTCGGCGGTGTCGGGCGGGGTGGAAGCCGCCAGCGTGGCGGGAATGGCGTCACGGAGAAAATGGTCGTTCGCAGGGCCGGGCTCGGCGCTGGCCTGCACACGCATGTGTGTCTGCGCGCGTGCCGGGCGCACGCCGAGCGACGGAAAGCCCGCGGCGACGAGACAAAGCGATACCGACCCGGCAATCAGGCGCCGGAAGGCACTTCCCTTCCATGTGTGGTTGATCACTGCCTCGAAGATAGCGGCAGCCGCGCGCCTTGACAATCTACAACTACCCCGCTACGTTTGTACTCGCTACCAGCCTAACCAGGTGAGCGTAGCGCAAAGTGGGCCTGTTCGTGGTCGGCGGCAGGCCCCTTTGCTTTGATATACCCTGCCATGGCCCACACCGAGACCACCAGCATCGCCGACAGCGACGCGATCACGTACGGGGCCGGCACGTGCCTGCCCAGGAAGTGCGTGATGCCCAGGAGCGTCAGGCCGCCGGCGCACTGCAGGAACATCTTGAGCTTCCCCGGCCCGCTGGCCGGAATCAGCCTCCCCAGCCGTCGCGCGCTGTACATCCGAAAGAGCGTCATGGCAAGCTCGCGCCCCAGTGACAGGCCCACCAGGCACCACACCGTCACAGACGCCGCGTCCCGGCCGAGCCAGAGCATGATGACCGTGACGAGCACCTTGTCGGCGAACGGATCGAGGTGCTTGCCGAGCGATGTGGTGCTGGCGAACGTGCGCGCGTACCAGCCGTCGAATACGTCGAGGACGGCGGCCGTGATGAGCAGCGACACGGCGAGGGCCTCGTGGCGCGCGCTGAAGCCGAGCCACGCGCCGATGGCAACCAGCACCAGGCGTCCCACGGTAACGAGGTTGGGTACGGTCAACTGCGCTCTCACAGCGCATGACGCTAGCACAGAGACGGTGTGGCGGCCACGGGAAGCAGCACAACCATGAACGGACGGCCCGGAACAACGCATCGGCGACGGGTGGTGGTAGCGGGTATCGCGCTCGGCGTGGTCGCGCTGTTCCTCCTCGCGCACGAAACCGGGGTGGACAATCTCTTCCAGCGGGTGGATCTCGCGCCGGATACGGTGCTCACCACGCCGCAGGGCGTGCCGCGCTCGCAGTTCGCGGTCAACATCGACCCGGAGACCAACGTCACGCAGGTGATCGACGTAACGCCGCCTCCCCCACCACCGCCTCCCAGGCCCGCAGCGGTCGACACCACGCGCGTGCGCCCGGAAAAAGAACAGCCCGACCAGCGTCCCAACCTCGATGTCGGCGACCTGCTCGACAAGGATGCGGGATCACACGGCGGCGCCTCGTCCGCAGTCGTTGCCTCGGTGCCGCCGCGCCCGGTGGAGATCACATGGCCGGAAACACGCCAGCTCAAGCAGTGCATCGGCCAGAGCGTGAACGTACAGATACTGGTTGGCGAGGATGGAAACGTGAAGGACGTGAAGCTCGGTCCAACCCGGATTCTGCCCGCGTGCGCCGACGCCGCGCTCTCTGCCGCCCGCCACATCCGCTTCGAGCCGGGACGGACCGGCGGCGTGCCTTCCGAGATGTGGACCGAGGTCCGGATCGACTTTCAGAAACGCGACTAGCGCCGCCGCGCTACCACACTTCGCGCGTTCTCGCCACGTCGAACACGCGAATGGAGCGGTCGGGGAATTCCCCCACCACGTCCGGATAGCCGTCGCCGGTGATGTCGAGCAGATCGATGCGATCGCCGAACACCTTGTCGGTCTGGAACTGGATGTTGTAGAAGCGCCCGTCCACGATCTTGCCGGTGTTCAGCACGATCTCGGGCTGCGGATCGTCGTCCACGTTGCCGATGACGAGGAAGGTCGCGGGGATGGTCACCGTGCTGCTCCACTGGATGTTGCGGTTATACCCGTCGAAGATGTAGAGCCTGTCGTCGGCCAGAATCACCACTTCCTGCTGTGCATCGTTGTCGAGCTGCGCGGGCGCCATGAAGTCGATGCGGTTGTAGCGCAGCTGCAGGTTCTCCCAGTCCAACTGATACGTGGCCAGGTCGTAGATCAGAATTCGTCCCGCGATGGTGCTCACCACGATCTTCTGCTTGCCGTCACCGTACAGATCCGTGACGAAGAGCGACGTGGCGCGCGAACCCAGCGTGGTCGACTCCCAGTCCGAAACCAGCGCGCCGTCCTCGATCTTCTCCACGTGGAGGTGCCCCGCCTGGTCGGTGTACAGCACGCGGTACGACGGCGTGCCCGGCGTTCCCGTGGTCTGCATCATGTAGAAACGCCCGGCCACGCGTTCGATGTCTTTGGTACTGATCGCGTCCGTGCGTCCAGCGCCGTGCGCGGAGGCGCACGCCAGCGACGAGCCCAGCACCAGGACGAGCAACAAAAAGCGGTTCATGATCGGGCACCTCCGGAACATTGGCAGGGGGACTCGCAACGACTACAGCGAAATCACCTTCACGAGATCGCGCACGTGCTGCACGGATTCTTCGAAGAGCTTGCGCTCGTCCGCCGACAGGTCGATCTCCATCACGCGCTCCACGCCGCCCTTGCCGATCACGACCGGCACGCCGACGTAGAGACCGTCCACACCGTATTCACCCTGGAGCAGCGCGGCGCACGCGAGCACGCGCTTCTTGTCCTTGAGATACGATTCCGCCATGGCGATCGCGGCGGCTGCCGGCGAGTAGAAGGCACTCCCGGTCTTCAACAGCTCGACGATTTCGCCGCCCGCGAAACGCGTGCGTTTCACGATGCGATCGATGGCCTCCTGCGACAGGAGCTTGGTGATCGGAATTCCCGCCACGGTGCACAGGCGCGACACCGGCACCATGTCATCGCCGTGGCCGCCGAGCACAAAGGCCGTGACGTCTTCCACGCTCACGCCCAGCTCCATCGCAATGAAGCAGCGCAGGCGCGCCGAATCCAGAACACCGGCCATCCCCACCACACGCTCGCGCGGAAAATTGGTGATCTTCTTCATGGCGTACACCATCGCATCCAGCGGATTGGAAATGACGATGACGAACGCGTTCGGGCAGTGCGTCTTCACGTTGCCCGCGACATCTTTCATGATCTCGATATTCTTGTTGAGGAGGTCGTCACGGCTCATGCCCGGCTTGCGCGGGAAACCCGCCGTCACGATGACCACATCGGCGCCGGCCAGGTCCTGGTAGCTGTTGGTACCCTTCAGGTCGACGTCGTAGCCGTCGACGGGACGCGACTCCATGATATCGAGCGCCTTGCCCTGCGGCATGCCTTCCACCACGTCGTACAGCACCACGTCACCCAGTTCGCGCTGGGCCGCCATGAGCGCCAGCGTGCCACCAATCTGTCCTCCGCCGATCAATGCAATCTTGCGCCGAGCCATCGAAATGCTTCCTCCTCGTTACCGTTACCCCGCCGCGACGGGGCGCCTCAGATACGAATTGACGCCCCTCGCAGGCAGAGGCGTCGCGGCCGCAATCAGTATACATGCTCGCCGGTTCACTTCCATATCTTTCCAAGTTCCCCAAGCGCCCCATTGCCCGTCAGAGAGACGAGCGCTATATTCGCGCCATACCCAACCCTTCCCGGAGGCCTTTTATGAAACCCGCCGTTGTTCGATCGATCACATTCGCCGTCGCGACGCTCGCCATTGCGTCGCTCGTTGCCGCCTGCGGCAGCGACAGTTCCACCAACCCGCCTCCCCCCGGCAAGTTCAACGGAACGATCCAGGTGAAGAGCAACTTCTACTCACCCGCCAGCGCCACCATCGCACCCGGTGACAGCGTGACGTGGGTGTGGGACGGAAGCTTTCATTCGGTGACCGAGGGCACTCCCGGAGGGGGCGCGCCCGCGTTCGACAGTGGCGTCAAGAGTAGCGGAAAGTTCGGACACCGCTTCAACACGGCGGGAACCGTTCATTATTTCTGCACGGTCCACGGCGCCGCGATGACGGGGACAATCACGGTCAAGCCATAAGCGAATTGCCCCCGTTCGACGCCGGATTTCGCATGAGTCATGCGCGGGCCGGGCTCGTTGACCCTCATCGATGCCCGGTGATACAATCATGGTGGGTCGGTTCTTGCTCGCCAGCCCCGCCTAGACCCTTTTTCGCCGGTGAATGCATGAAAATATTTCGTCTTCTCGCACCCTCGATCCTGTTTGCTTTCGTACTGAGCTGCTCGAGTGATTCCACCACGACACCGCCGACCCCGCTCGATCCCGTGGTCAAGGGCGACATTACGACGTGGGCGGGGACCGGGCACGCCGGCAATGACGGCGACGGACACGACCGCGAGCACACCAATTTCTACTGGCCGATGGACGTCGAGTTCACGCCCGACATCGGCGTGTACGTGAGCGACTGGAACAACCACCGCATTCGCCAGCTGGGCAATGACGGTCTCTTCCACACGGTCATCGGCCATGGCAACGACGGCGACGGTCCCGAAGCAGGCGAGGCACAATCCGACACCGTCGCGCCCTATCTCGACGGAACCTTGTGTGAGCTCAACCATCCGACCCAGGTGTTTGAGCGCAGTAACGGCAAACTCATCATCGTCTGCTGGCACAATCACAAGCTGCGCGAATGGGACCCGGTGACGGGCAAGATTCAGCTCCTCATGGGGCGCGAGGCGGGCTGTCAGGGTGACGGCGAGCAGTATTCAGCATCGCTCAAGATACTGAACCAACCTCCCCACGCGATCGAGGGACCGGATCACTCGATCTACATCAACGACCAGCGCAACCAGTGCATCCGCAAGATTGACGGCGCTACCGGCATGGTAAGCACGGTTGTCGGCACGAGAAAATGCAGTCTCGCGCCCGGTTCGTTCGGTGGTGACAACGGTCCCCCGGCGGCAGCGCTGCTCAGCCAGCCAACCGGCTCGGTTCCGGATCCGGGCGGGGGCCTCGCATTTGACCCCCAGTGGCGTCTTTACATCGCGGACACGAACAACGAGCGCATACGCCGTGTCGACTTCAACGCCAACCTGATTACAACCGTCGCCGGAAACGGCACGGCGGGATTCGGCGGCGACGGCGGCGACCCGCTTCTCGCGTCGTTCAATTCGCCGCGCGACATCGTCTTCGGACCCGACGGCCGTCTCTACGTGGCGGACGAAGAGAACGATCGCGTCCGCGCCATCGACTTCAACGCGAACGTGATCACGACCGTGGCCGGCAGCGGCGTGCGCGGATTCTCGGGCGATCGCGGTCCCGCGACCGAGGCGCGCCTCAACCGTCCCTACGGAGTCGCGTTCGACGCCGCGGGTGATCTGTACATCGCGGATACCTACAACCAGCGCATTCGTCGCGTGAAGATGAACGACTGATGAAAAACGTGAAGCACACACCCTGGCGCTCCATCCTTCTGCTCGTTGGTCTCGTCGTCATATCGAGCTGCGGTTCGGGGTCTTCCACGGCGCCGCCAACGGACAACACCCCGCAGCCGGGTCATGTCTACGTGTACGCCGGCCTTGGCAGCGCCGGATACGGTGCGATGGGACACACGCCGGCCCAGACCGAGCTCTACTGGCCCGTCGACGTCTATTTTTCGCCGGAGCATTCGCCATACATTCTGGACTGGAACAACCACCGCGTGATCACGGTGAGCGACAATGGTCACTGCAAACTGGTGGTGGGCGTGGCCGACGGAGATTTCGGTGATCCGTGCCCCAGCCCCACGACGCCGTGCGACAGCATCGTCGCCACCAACGCCAAGCTCAACCATCCCACCGGTGTCGCGTTCGATCCCGCGACCGGCGACATGGTCCTGTGCGCGTGGCACAACTCCGAGATCATGCTCCTCGACCGCAAGACGAACTTGATGAAACGCATTTGCGGAAACGGCGCGCGCTCATACAACGGCGACGAACGAACCGCCGTGTCTGCATTCACGGACCTGCCGGTGTGCGCCGTGTTCAACAACGCCGGTGAGCTGGTGTTTGCCGATCAGGCCAACATGATCATCCGCAAGATCGACGCTGGTGGCATCATCCACACCATTGCGGGCACTCCGCCGACCGGCACAGCACCCAATCTCTCATACCAGATCGGATTCGAGGGCAACGAAGGCCCCGCGACGGCAGCGAAGTTCAGCTTTGATCGCGGCCAGGTGGCCGACCCGAGCAGCAAGATCTGCTACGACGCGAACGGCAATCTTTATGTCGCCGACACGCGCAACCACTGCGTCCGCGTCATCGATCCGGCCGGCATCATCCATCAGTTCGCCGGCACCGGCCCGTATGACATCAACGCCGAGCCCACCTTCAGCGGTGACGGCGGCCCGGCGACGCTGGCGCACCTTTTCTTCCCGCGCGACGTGGCGGCGGATGCGGACGGCAACATCTACATCGCGGACACGGGTAACAGCGTGATCCGGATGGTCAACCCGGCCGGCGTCATCTCCACCGTGGTCGGGAGGGCGCGTCCACTCGGCGCGACTCCGCTGACGCCCAACCAGATTCTCGCCGAGGACGGTAACGTCGCGTCGAAGATCACGCTCACCGCTCCCTACGGTGTCGAAGTCGACTGGAAGGGGCGGCTGTGGATCGCGGACACCAACAACAACGTGATCCGAATTCTCTACCGGTAGCAGAGACAACCCCTCCCGATGTACATTAGGGCGCGCGCCTCGGGATGAAGCGCGCGCTTTTTCATTGATTGCCGGTTCTCGCGCGGCGCAACGAGCTCAGTGCACATGAAATTCCAACCCGTCACCCCTGCCCTCCTGGCCACGCTGCGCAGCACACTCGGCGACGAATGTGTTCATGTCGACGAAGACACCCTGGCGCAGTGTGCGTCGGATGAAACCGAGGACCTGGTTTTTGCGCCCGAGGTCGTGGTCACGCCCCGGGACACCGCGGCGGTCGCGGCGGTCATGCGGATTGCGGGCGCGCATCACGTCCCGGTGACGCCGCGCGGCGCGGGCACGGGACTCTCCGGTGGCGCGCTGCCGGTGCACGGCGGCATCGTACTGTCGACGCGCGCACTCAACCGCATCCTCGAGATCGACACCACCAACCTCATGGCGGTGGTCGAGCCGGGCGTGATCACGCAGGTGTTTCAGGAAGCGGTGGAGGCGGCGGGGCTCTTCTATCCCCCCGATCCCGCCAGCCGCGGCAGCTGCTTTCTTGGCGGCAACCTCGCCGAATGCTCGGGCGGTCCACGCGCCGTGAAATATGGCGTGACCAGAGATTTCGTCACCGGCCTGGAAGCGGTGCTGCCCAACGGTGACGTAATTCGTCACGGCGGCAAGCTCCTCAAGAACGTGACCGGCTACAACCTCACGCAGCTGCTCATCGGCTCGGAAGGCACGCTGGGCATCATCACCAGGATCTATTTTCGGCTGCTGCCCCAACCGCGGCATCGCATGCTGCTCCTGATTCCGTTCGACACGCTGGAAGCGAGCGCGCGCACGGTGCCTGCCATCATGCACGCCGGCATCATTCCCTCCGCGCTCGAGTTCATGGAGCGCGACGCGATCGAGATCGCGGAGCGCCACCTGGGCAAGCCCTTCCCCAACGCGGGCGCGGCCGCGCAGTTGCTCATCGAGATCGATGGCAACGACGAAGCCGCCATCCAGCGCGACGCCGAACGCATCACCGAGATCGCCATGGGAGAAGGAGCCACCGACGCGCTCGCCGCCGACACCCCCACGCGCATGGGCGAGTTGTGGGCGCTGCGCCGCTCGCTCGGTGTCGCGGTGAAATCGGAATCGGTCTACAAGGAAGAGGACACCGTGGTGCCGCGCGCCAACCTGGTGGCGCTGCTATCGGGGGTAAAGGAGATTGCGCACCGTTACCGCATCCGCACGGTGTGCTACGGCCACGCCGGCGACGGCAACCTGCACGTCAACATTCTCAAAATGGAGATGAGCGACGAGAAGTGGGCCAACGATCTGCCGCCGATGATTCACGAAATCTTCGAGCTGACGGTAGCGCTGGGTGGAATGATCTCGGGCGAGCACGGCATCGGGTGGGTGCAGAAAGAATACCTGCCGATTGCACTCTCGCCCGCCGAGCTGGGCGTGATGCGCGCGATCAAACACGCCCTCGACCCCGAGGGCATCCTCAATCCCGGAAAAATCTTTCCCGACGAAACAAGCTGACGCGGTGCGGAGGCTCGCCGAGGCGCCGCAATTACAATCAATAAATAGCGTCGCTGATGGGACTCTTGCCTTCGGGATGGTTGGCCAGCAGATAGTCGAGGTCGAGGATCTTGACGGGCCCTTCGTAGTACGCCGCCGTGATCTTGCCGGTGTCCATGCGGATGGCGTCGCACGGGCAGGCCTCCACGCACAATCCGCAGTAAACGCACTGCAGAATGTCGATGTCGAAGCGCACGGGGTATTTCTCCACGCCGTCGTGGCCGGTGTCGGCGCCGGTGATCTCGATGCAGTAGGCCGGACACGCGGTCGCGCAGCAGTTGCAGGCCACGCACCGCGGCGTGCCGTCGGGACGCTGCATGAGACGATGCTCGCCGCGCAGGTTGGGCGGGAGCGGCGTGGGCTCTTCCGGCCACTGATAGGTGATCCCCACCCGGTCCTTGCGCAGGTCCGCGATATTCTTGAGGAAATGGGTAATGGTGATCCCCATGCCACGGACCACTTCGAACAGATACGTGCGCTCGCGGACGGGAGCTTTTACATTGAGTGGCGTGGTGACGACCCGGGTTGCCATTTATCTTCTCCGTTGGGGAATTCCGCCGTGAGCGGCGGCACGCCTCAAATTGCCCAACCTCCGGTCCAATGTCAAGGCATTTCGCCCCTTACGCTTTGACCGCACGACGCGCTTGCGTTTATCATCACGCGCAACCATTCCCCGGGAGGCATGATGTCCGACCAACATGAAGTGCTCGAAGTCGACGTGTTGTTCGTGGGTGGCGGCGCTGCATCGCTCGCCGGCGCGCTGCATTTGCAGCGGCTGGTCAATGCCCACAACGAGCGCGTGACGCAGACGGGCCAGGGCACGCAGCTGACACCGATGATCGCCGTGATCGAGAAGGGCGCCGAGATCGGCGCGCATTCTCTCTCCGGCGCCGTGATGGATCCCGGCGCCCTCGCGGAGCTCATTCCCGACTACAAGGAACAGGGCTGCCCCATCGAGCACGTGGTCGAGTCCGAGGACGTCTATTTCCTGACGCGGCGACAGGCACTGCGCTTTCCGGTCGCACCGCCTCCCATGCGCAATCACGGCAACGTGATCATCTCGCTGGCGAAATTCAACCGCTGGCTCGGCGGCATTGTGGAAGCCGCGGGCGTCAACATCTTCCCCGGCTTCGCGGGCGTCGAAATCCTGGAAGAGAACGGGACCATCACCGGCGTGCGCACGGGCGACAAGGGCATCGACAGACACGGCGAGCGCAAAGCGAACTTCGAACCGGGCATCGATCTGCGCGCGCGTGTCACCGTGTTCGGCGACGGACCGCGCGGTTATCTCTCCAAGCAACTAATCGCGAAACACAATCTGCTCGAGGGGCGCTCCCCGCAGGTGTTCGAGACCGGCGTCAAGGAAGTGTTCGAGCTTCCCGCCGGGCGCACCGACATCGGCCGTGTCATTCACACCATGGGATACCCGTTCCGCGCCGACAACGTGGGCGGAAGCTTCATCTACACGATGGCGAACAATCTGCTCGCGATCGGCATCGTGACTCCGCTCGACTATCGCGATCCACTCCTGAACCCGCACGAGCAGATGCAGCAGTTCAAGGAACACCCGATGATCGCGAAGCTGCTCGAGGGCGGCAAGAGCCACTACTACGGCGCGAAGGTGATCAGCTCCGGCGGCTATTACTCGATGCCCCGGCTCTACACCGATGGCGCCATGCTGATCGGCGAAGCGGCATCCATGGTGGACATGGCGCGACTCAAGGGCATCCACCTCGCCATCAAGTCCGGCATGCTGGCTGCCGAAACCCTGTTTCAATCGCTGTCGTCGGGAGACTTTTCGGCGCGCGCCCTGGCGCCGTACGAAGACGCCGTCCGCGCCAGCTACATCGGGAAGCAATTGCACAAGGTGCGGCACTTCCACCAGGCGCTCTCGCGCGGGCTCCCGCGCGCGTTCTTCCACCTGGGCATCCAGCAGCTCACCAACGGCGCCGACCTGATGGGGGCGCCGCACGACAAAGAGGAGCGCTACGCGCTCAAGAGCGTCGCCGAATATTACGCCGTGGATCGCGACCTTCCCGAGCCGCGCAAGTACGACGGCGTGCGTTTTCTCGACAAGCTTGCCAACGTGTACCAGTCGGGCGCCATGCACGGTGAAGATCAGCCGTCACATCTCAAGGTGCCGGATACGCGGTTGTGCTACGACGTCTGCGTCTCCAAATTCCGCTACCCGTGCAACCGCTTCTGCCCTGCCAATGTGTACGAGATGGTGGCCAACGAAGGCGGAACGCTACGGCTGCAAATCAACTTTGCCAACTGCGTGCACTGCCAGACATGCGATATCAAGTGCCCGCTCGACAACATCCGCTGGACTCCCCCCGAGGGCGGACAGGGTCCGAACTACACGGTGCTCTAGAATTTCCTTCGTGGGGGCTTGCCGACGCGAGGTATACATTCCCCTCGCGGAGGCTTGCCGACGCGAGGTATGCAAAAAAACGAAACACCGCCCGGCGCGAAGCCGGACGGTGTTTTCGTTGAACGGTTGGTTGCCGTAATCTACGTCGAGGGTGTTCCCTCCAGAGGACGTCTCACATTGGAATCGGCGTCACGAATCGAACGCCAGAACCGCACCGCTTCTTCGCCTTTCTTCCACGACAGGTAAACCACGGTGTTGTTCTGGATCGAGAAGAAGTCCACCAGGCCCTTCTCCTCGTCCTTCAAGATGCAGCCCGAGTCGCGGACCGACGCACGCGCACGATCGATCTCCGCTTCTACGGTCTTGATCTCGTGCGTCTTGTCGTCCAGATCGACCGCATCGCGGTTGGCCTCATCCGCGCCGCATTCCACGATCAGCTTGAGGATTGCGATCTCTTCCAGAAGCCACAGATAGCGCTGTCGATTGCGCCGGATTCGCTCCAGCGCATTTTCCAGAAAACCAGTGAGGGCGTTTGCTTCTTCCACGGTGAAAAACTTGGGGTTCATGCCGAACTTGACTCCCTGCGTCGCCCCGGCGTCGCCAAAACATTGTTCCCTGACCTTGCCCTTAGTGTCCCGGACGATCCTCTTACATCGTCTGATGTATAGGTAGTCCGGTTACCCCTAGAAATCAAGGAGCAATTACCTGATGCCCTTGTGCAACTTTTCACGCGACAATACTCTGCATCCTTCAGCCTCCCACATCACATGAAGTGCGGCCTCGAAGCCGGACCTGCGCAGCAGGGTTAGCATCGTTGACCGTCCCCGGCCGGGTTGATACCTTGGGATCCATGTCCGCGACAGAAGACCCGTTCTTCTTCTGCCCCATACGCGACCTCGACCTGTCGGCGATCGAGGCTGTGGGGTTCGACCTGGACCATACCCTGGCCCTTTACGACGATCATGCCGTCAACCTCCTGGCGGCCGGGGAGACCGTCCCCTTCCTCGCCGATGCCGGCCACCCGAATGCGAGCTTCCCAACAGAAGATGTGACAAGTACGGCGCGCGGTCTCTCCATGGATCTGCGGCATGGCAACGTGATCAAACTAGGAGCCGGGGGTCAGGTGATTCTGGCACGCCGGGGTGAGAACTGGCTGGCGCCGGCGGACGTCGCGGCGATCTACGAAGGCCATGATCCCGCCGACGAAACCACCACCTGGCACGTCAACTCTCCTTTCGATATTCCCACGCTGTGGTTCTTCTCGACGCTCGGACCGCGCATCCGGGATCCGAAGGACGTCGCGTACGCGAGCCGCGTCCTGGGCGACATCCGTCGCTCCCTCGACCGCTCGCACACCCATGGCGAGCTCAAGCGACACATCACGCGCGACATGGGGCGCTATGTCTCCGCGCCCCCGGGGGTGCGCGCCGGGCTCGAGCGCTGGAAACGAGCCGGCAAGCGGTTGTTCGTGGTGACCAATTCGGATTCGTCGTACGCGGGACACGTGCTCGCTCACGTGCTGGGTGACGGCTGGGAGGAGCTCTTCGATCTCGTACTCACCGACGCCGGGAAGCCGCGCTTCTTCGCCGAAATCGCCTCGCGGCTTCCGCCGCACGAACCCGCCGCACACGTGCTCGATCACGCCCACGCGCAGCACGTGGAAGCGCGGCTGGGTGTCGCGCCGTCGCGCATTCTCTACGCCGGCGACAACACGCGCGCGGACATCGCGCCGGCGCGGCGTCGCGGCTGGAAGACGCTGCACGTGGTGGCCGAGATCGCTGCCAGCGCCGTCCATTCACCGTGGGAGGCCGCGCTTCATCACCATGGGACCCCGACGTGGTTTGCGCGGCGCATTCACGACCACGCCGACGCGACGTGTGCGCGCATCGACGCCTTTCTGGCACTCGATCCGGACACCCGTTTCGATCCCGCAGCGGATTTCTACGCGCGCATCGCGCGCGATGGTGCGGGCAAAGCCCCTTGACACATTCGCGCGTGATTGCCAACATCACGCTTCACATTGCATTGCCGCCGCGCGCGGCCGGAAAGGTTCCCATGAGCACTGCCCCGACGAATTCGGCTGTGAGCCGCCCGTTTCCCCTCTCGCCTGCGACCGCGTGGCTTCCCGCCGCGGGCGCGCGCAGAATTGCCGCGGGGCTCGGATTGGCGCTCGCGTTTGCCGGTTTGACGGCGCTCGGGGCGAACATCGTCATCCCCATCGAGCCGGTTCCCATTACGATGCAGACGCTGTTCGTGCTCCTGGCCGGTGCGTCGATCGGCGCGGGCTGGGGCTCACTGAGCCAGTGGATCTACGTGGCACTCGGTGTGGCGGGGCTTCCGCTTTTCGCGCAGGGTCTCTCCGGTCCGGCCGTGCTGAGCGGACCGAGCGGCGGTTACCTGATCTCGTTCCTCTTCACGCCGTGGCTGGTGGCATGGATGCTGCGCCGGTCGAATTCGATTGGCTGGCAGGTGGCTTCCTTCACCGCAGGACAGCTGCTCATTCTCGCGCTGGGCGTCGCGCACCTGACGCTCTTTTATACACACGACCTCACACGATCCCTTACGGTGGGCGTGCTGCCGTTCCTGCCGGGGGATGCATTCAAGATTGCGGCCGCGGTGTCGATACACCGGTCGTCACAAGCCCTGGTTCGCCACTATAGAGGTTAAGAAAGAACCCGCTGTCGCGGGTTTACGATAGAGCGTAGTGGACGCAGTTCTTTCCCGCCGCCTTGGACTGGTAGAGCGCCCGGTCCGCCGCATTGAAGAATTCCCGCCGGTTGCCGCGGAACACTGACACCCCGATGCTCACGGTCACCTTGAGCACGATGTCCGTGTCGGGCACATTGAAGCGAATCGTCTCCACCGCCGCACGCAGTTTTTCCGCCACGTTCTGGACACCGCCCTCGTCGGTGTCGGGCAGCATGATGGCAAACTCCTCGCCGCCGTAGCGCGCCACGATATCCGTGTCGCGCACGGTGTCCTTCAGCACGTCCGCGATCGTTTTCAGGAGCACGTCGCCCACGGAATGTCCGAACTTGTCGTTCACGCGCTTGAAGTCGTCGAGGTCGACGAGCACGAGGGCGAGATTGCCATTGTTCACGCCGACGCGCGTCATCTCCGTGTTCATCAGGTTCCAGAAATGGCGGTGATTGAAGAGCCCGGTGAGCCCGTCGGTAACGGAGAGCTTTTCGAGCTGTGCCGTCTTCTCCTTGAGCTCGATGTTGTACGTGCTGAGCTTCTTGTTGGTGGACTTGAGCTCGGCCTGGGAGAGCGTGATCTTCATGGCCATCTCATTGAACGTGTCGATGAGGAGCCCGATCTCGTCGCTCGAGCCGCGCGGGATCTTCACGCCCACGAGCCCTTCGTTGATGCGGCGCGCACCCAGGGCGAGCCCCTTGATCGGGCGCAGGATCGACTGCGCGATGCGCAGGGTGAGCAGGATGAAAATGGCGCCCACGATCAACACCGACACCCAGATGCGCCGCTGCGCTTCCAGCACCGGCGCCATCGTCAGCGCGTAGTCCTCTTCGTAGACGAGCCACGCACCGAGCTCGTCGAGGTGAACCTTGCTGTGAAAGACGGAATGGCCGCGGTAGCTCGGACGCCGCTCAACCGTGATGGGACCTTCCTGGCGCGTGGGAACCTGCATCGCGACCGTGCCCACCAGCCGGTCATTCGACAGGCGCGGCTGCGTCACGAATTTTCCCTGCCCGTCGAGGACGAAGAGGTCACCGCCCGAACCGAGCTTCACTTCGCCCAGCACGCTCTCCAGCGCGGCAAGATTGACGCGCGCGGCGAGCCATGAGCGCTGCGATTGGTCTCGCGATGCGTCCGGCGCCGGCGCAAACACCCAATGGTGGAAACCGTGCGCGTCGAGAACCGGCGATGAGACGCCGGCGTCAAAACCCAGCTCGCCGAGCTCGACCCAGGCGTCGTCGGCTCCTTCGCTGAATTTGCCGCGCGCCGAGGCCACCAGCGTTCCATTGGAATCGAGCAGCAGCACATCTTCGAATTCTGGATACACCGCAAGCGTGCTGTGGAGCTGGCTCCCCAGCTCTTCACGAATCTGATTCTTGTCCTTTTCCGTGCGTGCGCCTTCCAGGCGCGACAGCGCCAGACGGAGCGCGGGAAAGTTGGAGATCTCGACCGCGTCGCCGCGCTGGTGATCGCTCCACAGACGCAGGCGCGAGGTGGTGGTGGTGAGCGTGGACGGGAACCGGTCCTTCATGCGATCGGTCAGAAATTTCCCGGTACTGCGGGTGGTGGTGAGTCCGACCACGAACGACGTGAGAATCACGCTCGATGCGACGAGCATGATGATCTTCGCGGAGAAACTTTCTTTGACTCTGTTGACGAACCCGAGCTGCATGGCGGCGGCTGTTCCCCTGGCGTTACGACCGTTCCTGCAGAGCAAGAACAGTACACAAAAGGAACGTTGCGACCGCGACGCGGACCTTC
>Ga0075425_100002575_pt1 | contig 18195 bp, 17 predicted proteins | sample SoiMethybrSBSTD4_FD_75300 | JGI IMG/M metagenome (GOLD analysis project Ga0075425, IMG submission 75300) | Bulk soil microbial communities from a Populus tree surrounding site in Tennessee, USA - Soil MetaG P. TD hybrid SBSTD4 | ecosystem: Environmental > Terrestrial > Soil > Tree plantation... | reverse complement strand
TGCCGCCTACTTCGTCGTCGCTCCGGGACGAAAAGCGTGTCCCCTCGCTCCTCCTCAGCACGGCGCCGCGCGATCCCTGCCTGATTGCTCCGCTCGCTGCGCTCGCTCCGCCCGGATCGCGCTTTTGTGCCGCCTACTTCGTCGTCGCTCCGGGACGAAAAGCGTGTCCCCTCGCTCCTCCTCAGCACGGCGCCGCGCGATCCGGTCTCAGCAAAGCGCCAAGATGCATGGCCAGGCTGTGTAATCATTCACCAATGGCCATGACCGCCCAGGTGAAATCAGAGCTGGCGACCATCAAGGTGACCAAGCCCTGTGACCGCAAGTCGGAGGTTGCCGCGACACTCAGGTTCGCCGGTGGCCTACACATCGTCAGCGGTCGGATCGTCATTGAGGCCGAACTAGACACCGGCGCAGCAGCGAGGCGCCTGAGGACCGACATCAGCGAAGTCTTCGGCCATCCCAGCGAGCTGGTCATTGTGAACGGCTCCGGCATCCGGCGGGGCACGCACTACGTGGTCCGTGTGATCAAGGATGGCGAGGCGCTGGCACGGCAGACCGGCCTCATCGATTCCCATGGCCGACCGGCTCGTGGCCTGCCGCCACAGGTCGTGAGCGGTGGCCTCTGCGACTGTGTCGCCGCGTGGCGCGGGGCATTCCTGGCGCACGGGTCGCTGACCGAACCCGGCCGTTCCATGGCGCTCGAAGTGACCTGCCCAGGGCCGGAGGCCGCACTGGCGTTGGTCGGCGCGGCTCGCCGGCTCGGGATACCGGCGAAGGCTCGCGAGGTACGCAACATCGACCGGGTTGTCATCCGCGACGGCGACGCCATCGCTGCCTTACTGACCAAGCTCGGGGCCCATGAGTCTCTGCTGATCTGGGAAGAGCGCCGGATGCGCCGAGAGGTACGCGCCTCGGCGAACCGGCTGGCGAATTTCGATGACGCCAATCTGCGCCGGTCGGCTCGGGCGGCTGTGGCTGCGGGTGCGCGAGTCGAACGCGCCCTGGAAATCCTTGGAGACGACGTTCCAGACCATCTCAGAGCTGCCGGATTGCTGCGCATCGAGAACAAGCAGGCAAGCCTCGAGGAGCTGGGCCAGATGCACGAGCCACCGTTGACCAAGGACGCCGTCGCCGGCCGGATTCGCCGACTGCTCGCAACCGCGGACAAGCGGGCAGCCGAGCTGGGCATACCCAATACCGAGGCCAGCCTCAGCGCAGACATGCTCGATGAGGAGTAGCTCTCGCACGCGGACCTGACCACCAGCAAAACCGGCGGTTACAGCGCTCGCGAAGTTCGTTAAGGTGGTCTCTGGCCCAGTTGCCATGGGCCTTCCCCCCCGAAGGAGATCGTGATCATGACCGTCCGTGTTGGTATCAACGGCTTCGGCCGCATCGGCCGTAACTTCTACCGCGCGTTGCTGGCCTCGGGTGCCGACATCGAGGTCGTCGCCTTCAACGACCTGTTCGACGACGACACGCAAGCTCATCTGTTGAGGTACGACTCGATCCTGGGCCGGCTGGATGTGCCGGTAGAGGTCGCCGACGGCGGCATCAAGGTCGGCGACAAAGTGGTCAAGTCCTATGCTGAACGTGATCCCGCAGCGCTTCCCTGGGGCGAGATCGGCGCTGACATCGTGATCGAATCCACTGGCTTCTTCACCGATGCCACGAAGGCCAAGGCGCACATCGATGCGGGCGCCAAGAAGGTGATCATTTCCGCGCCGGCCAAGAATGAGGACTGGACCGTGGTGATGGGCGTCAACGATGGCGACTACGACCCGGCCAAGCACCACATCATCTCCAACGCATCTTGCACCACAAACTGCCTCGCCCCTATGGCAAAAGCGCTCGACGACGGCCTGGGCATCGTCAAAGGCCTGATGACGACTATTCACGCGTACACCCAGGACCAGAACCTTCAGGACGGCCCGCATAAGGACCTGCGCCGGGCGCGCGCGGCCGCACTGAACATCGTCCCGACCTCAACGGGTGCGGCGAAGGCGATCGGCCTGGTGCTGCCACAACTGAAAGGCAAGCTGGACGGCTATGCCTTGCGGGTTCCGGTTCCGACTGGCTCTGTGACCGACCTCACCATCGAGGCTCCGCGCGAGACGTCGGTCGAGGAAGTCAACGGCATTGTGCAGGCCGCTGGTGATGGCCCGCTCAAGGGATACCTGAGGTACAGCACCGACCCGATCGTCTCAAGCGACATCGTGAATGATCCCAGCTCGTGCGTCTTCGACTCACCTCTGACCAAGGTGATCGGCAATCAGGTGAAGGTGGTCGGCTGGTACGACAACGAGTGGGGCTACTCCAACCGCATTCTCGACCTGGTCGGCTTGATCGGCCAGTCCCTCTGAGCATTTAGTCGGCAGCCGGTATCCCACGCTGCGTGGGATACCGGCGCTATGCATGGCTGCGAAAGGATCAAGCGTGAAGTCAGTGTCTGATCTTGGTGACCTCGCTGGCAGGCGGGTGCTGATCCGCTGCGACCTGAATGTGCCGCTGGATGGGCAAACGATCACCGACGATGGACGGATTCGCGCCTCGCTGCCAACGCTGCGCCAGCTCCGAGACCAGGGCGCCAAGATCATCGTGCTGGCACATCTGGGTCGGCCCAAGGGTCAGGTGAATCCCAAGTACTCGTTGGCTCCGGCAGCCAAGCGGCTGTCGGAGCTGCTGGATTCAGAGGTTCGGCTGGCCAAGGACGTTGTCGGCGAGTCGGCGCGGGAGGTCGTCAGCGGACTCGCTGACGGTGAGGTGGGGATGTTGGAGAACGTCCGCTACGAGCCGGGGGAGGAGTCCAAGGACGATGGCGAACGGTCTGCGCTGGCCGACCGCTACGCGGCTTTCGGCGACGTGTTCGTCTCAGACGGTTTTGGCGTCGTACACCGCAAGCAGGCCTCGGTGTACGACCTCGCCAAGCGGCTGCCGAATGCAGCCGGGAAGCTCCTGCAGACCGAGGTCGAGGTGCTCGGGCAGCTCACCGAAGCACCTTCGCGCCCGTACGTCGTGGTGCTTGGGGGAGCGAAGGTCTCTGACAAGCTGGCGGTGATCGCCAACTTGATCAAGATCGCGGACACTTTGGTGATTGGCGGCGGCATGGCATTCACCTTTCTCGCCTCTGAGGGCTACGAGGTGGGCAAGAGCCTGCTCGAGGCGGATCAGATCAAGGCCGTACGGAGATATCTCAATGACGCGGCCTCTGGCGGCAAACAAATCGTGCTGCCCTCCGACATTGTGGTGGCACCCGAGGTAGCCGCAGACGCCGTGCCCAGCGTGGTGCCCGCCAATGCAATCCCGGCTGACCAGTTCGGGTTGGACATCGGCCCGGACTCGGCACGGGTGTTCGCCGGGGTGATCAAGCGCGCCAAGACCGTCTTCTGGAACGGGCCGATGGGGATCGCAGAGTGGGAGAGCTTCGCTGGTGGCACCAAGGCGGTGGCACAAGCGCTCACCGAGGCACAGGGGCTGACGGTCGTCGGCGGCGGCGACTCCGCTGCGGCAGTTCGTGACCTTGGCTTCCGCGACGACCAGTTCGGTCACATCTCGACGGGCGGCGGCGCGAGCCTGGAGTATCTCGAGGGCAAGACCCTGCCGGGCTTGGCCGTCCTCGAAGAAGGGGCATAGCCGATGCCTCGAAAGCCGCTGATGGCGGGCAACTGGAAGATGAACCTCAACCACGTCGAGGCCGTTGGTCTGGTGCAGAAGCTGGCCTGGACACTGGAGGACAAGAAACACAGCCCGGACAAGTCCGAAGTCATCGTGCTGCCGCCGTTCACCGATCTGCGCACCGTACAGACGCTGGTTGACGGGGACCGGCTGGAGATTGGCTACGGGGCTCAGGACGTGTCGGCGTTCGACAACGGTGCCTACACCGGCGACATCTCCGCGGAGATGCTGTCGAAGCTCGGTTGCCAATACGTCGTCGTCGGACACTCCGAGCGCAGGCGCTTCCACGGCGAGGACGACAACATCGTCAACGCGAAGACCTTGAAGGCGGTTTCGAGTGAGATCGTTCCGATTGTCTGCGTCGGTGAGGGCCTCGCGGTCCGGCAGCAGTTCCGACAGGTGCCCGACACCTTGCACCATGTGGAGGGCGCGCTTGCTGGGGTGACCCCGGAGCAGATCGCAAAGCTCGTCATCGCGTACGAGCCGGTCTGGGCCATCGGCACTGGACGGGTGGCCACGCCACATGATGCTGAGGAGGTGTGCGGAGCCATCCGTACCTGGATCCGGGAGCGGCACGGCGGCGACATCGCGGAGCAGGTCAGGATCCTCTACGGGGGATCGGTCAATGCGACCAACGTCGGGGCCCTGATGGCACAGCCCGACATCGACGGCTGCTTGGTCGGCGCCGCCAGCCTGAAGGTCGACGAGTTCGCTGCTATTGCACGGTTTTACGACATGCCGGTGATCTAGGAACGCCGCGAATCCAACGCTCATTGAGATTTTGACTTGTTTGCGAATCCGTGAGTTAGGCTACGTGAGTGCCTCTCGTGCCGATGATGACTGTGCCGATCCTGATCTTCTCCATCATCTTGGTGATCACCAGCGTCGCGCTCGCATTGTTCGTATTGATGCACAAAGGCCGCGGCGGCGGTTTGTCAGATCTCTTTGGTGGTGGGATCTCTTCCTCCCTTGGTGGGTCCTCGGTCGCAGAACGAAATCTCGACCGACTCACTGTCATCATCGGAGTGGTCTGGCTAGCAGCAATCGTGGCGCTCGGCTTGCTCTACAAGCTGGGTGCCTGACTGCTGACGACCACCGGCCGGTCGCTCGACTCACAGGACACCGACTGATCCACAGCTAGGAAGGGCGAGGGAGAACGAACGTGGCTGGTGGAAGTGCCATTCGTGGCAGCCGGGTGGGCGCTGGACCGATGGGTGAGGCCGAGCGGGGCGATGCCGCGCCGCGCCTCTACGTCACGTACTACTGCGCGCACGGTCATGAAACGCGGCCTGCATTCGCTGCGGATGCCACGATCCCGGAGACCTGGGATTGCCCACGATGCGGTTTGCCGGCGAACCTCGACTGTTCGAATCCACCCCCACCACCGAAGATCGAGCCCTACAAAACGCACCTCGCCTACGTCAAGGAGCGTCGCACCGACAAGGAAGCGGCCGACATCTTGACCGAGGCGCTCCAAGCTCTGCGGGCCCGGCGCGAACGCGGCGAAGTCATCTACTGAGTCCACCTGACTGCTGCAGGCACTGCCGACATGATCCGGCATGCGCATCCGGCTGACCTCCCGGCGATTGTGGCCGCCTATGACTGGCTGTTCGCACCTCCGGGGATACGCCCGTCGGACTGGTCACCCGCCATTGCCACCGACCGTCTAAGAGCGGCCATAGCGGATGATCGTGCGGCCATTTTGCTTGCGGATGACAACCACGCAGTCGTTGGGTTTGCGACGATCTATCTGGACATCGTGTCGGTGCGCTTCGGCCAACGCGCGTGGGTCGAGGACCTTGCCGTCGCCCCGGACCGCCGCTCCAGCGGGATAGGAAAGGCTTTGCTCGATGCCGGGAAGGCCTGGGCTCGTGATCATGGTGCTGTTTGGCTTGGGCTGGAATCGGGATCGGCGCGCCTCGACGCCCATCGCTTCTACGAGCGCGAAGATCCCGACGGCTGGTCCCGATCCTTCAGATGGACGCTCTAGCAGAGCTAAATGCGGCCACGCTGCTGAAGATCTGCGGGCAGTTCCGCGGCAGCATCCCGATCCAGCAGCCAGAGGGTGCGTTCAACCCCGGATACACCAGCGGCGGGTACCTGCACCGGCCCAGCCCCGAGCAGCGCCATTTTCGCAGCCGCGGCCTTGTCAGTGCCGCTCACCACGAACCAGACCTCGTGCGACTTGTTGATCACCGGGAGGGTGAGGCTGATTCGTTCTGGCGGTGGTTTGGGCGAGGCTCGTACGGGGATGACATTCCCTTCGGCGTAGGACGAGGGGTGCTCGGGGAAGATCGAGGCCACATGGCCGTCTGGTCCCATGCCGAGCAGGCAGACATCGAAGACAACATCGCCAAGCTCGCGCCCGTACGCTTCAGCGGCGTGGTCGAGGTCAAGGCCGCCGTCGCTGGCCGGCATCTCGTGAATCCGGCCGGGATTGAGCGCCAGCGGCTGGGCGAGCAGGTCAAGAGCCTGCTTGGCGTTGCGGTCGCCGTCATCAGCGGGTACGAAGCGCTCGTCGCCCCACCAGAACTCGACCCGCGACCAGTCCACCGCGGAGTTAGATCCCTCGTTGGCGAGTCGCTGGTAGGCCCGCGTCGCGATCCGCCCACCCGTGAGCGCAATCTGCGGGATCCTGAAATCCCGCTGGATCTCGGTGAGCCTGGCCATAAGCCGGGCAGCGAGGGCTTCCGCCACCTCATCCGGTCCGGCATGCAGCAAGATCTCGGGGCTGACGCCGCCATTTGCCGCGCCCATCCTTAGCGTTTCCCTGCTGCCATCTTGCGGCCTTTCGCGCTGTTTGCCTTCTTCTTCCCATCCGTCCTGCCAGAAGCGTTCCCGGCCGCGGACTTCTTGATTGTCTGCCTCTCGCCGTCCAGCAGAGACTTGACGGTCTGTTCGTAGATCTCGTCGGCGTCCATCCGGCGCAGTTCCTCGGAAATGAGCTCGGTGAAATCCCTGCGCTTCAGGGCGACGAGCCTTTCGGGCTGGCCGGGCACGGCGTAGGAGGCCAGCCGACCGTCGGGCCGAGTGATCGCGATGTCGCCGGCCGCCGTGCTCATGCGCACCGCCGTGAGGCCAGGCCCATTGCTCGTCTTGCGGGTCACCTCGACCTTCAGCCGAGAATGCAGCCATGCCGCCAGCAGGTCGGCGGAAGGATTGCCGCGCTCCGACTCGATGACCACGGATTTGATCTTGGCCGGGTACTGGTCGAGGGCAGCGGCTAGCAACGCCCTCCAAGGCGTCAGCCGCGTCCAGCTCAGGTCACTGTCACCTGGTGTGTAATCCCGGGCGCGTGCCTTCAGCGCCGCGAGCGGGCGAGGGGAGGCTGCGGCGTCCGTCATTCGACGCATGGCTAGCTGTGCCAACTCGTCACCAGCACGGTTGTTCGGGACCTTGCCGGGCCACCAGATCACCACTGGGGAGTCGGGCAACAGCAGCGGACGGATGACCGAGGCGGGATGTGCCGCTACCGCACCGTGCATCCGGATGACGACCACCTCGCCCGGGGTGCCCCCACCGATGTGCACCTCGGCGTCCAGCGAGGGACCTCGGCCGCCGGCGCTGACCACCAGCAAGATCCGCGAAGGATGCTCGCGGCCGGCCGCCATGCTGGCCTCCAGCGCGCTAGGGAACTCGGACTCATCGCAGACGATGATCAGGGTCAGCACCATGCCCTGGGCTGGGTAGCCGACGCTGCGCCGAGCCCGCACCATCTCCGAGGAGATCGTGGCCGACGTGGTGTCGGTGAGGCTGATGATCACTACGGCCGCCTCCAACTGAATCCGTCACGAGCCAGCATCAGGTCGGCGCACTTCGGTCCCCAGGACCCTGGTTCATAGGCCTCAGGTTGGTCAGGCAAATCCGCCCAGTAGTCCAGGATCGGATCCAGAATGTCCCAGGACAGCTCCACCTCCTCGTGTTGTGGAAACAGCGGCGGGTCGCCCAGCAGCACGTCCAAGAGCAGCCGTTCGTACGCCTCGGGAGAGGACTCGGTGAAGGATCCGCCGTAGGCAAAGTCCATGTTGACGTCACGGATTTCCATCTGGGTGCCCGGCACCTTGGCGCCGAAACGCAAGGTGACCCCTTCGTCGGGCTGGATCCGCAGCACGATGGCGTTGTACCCCAGCTCCTCGGTGTCGGTCTTGGCGAAGGGCAGGTGCGGTGCGCGCTTGAAACCGAGCGCGACCTCAGTCACCCGTCGAGCCAGGCGCTTTCCGGTGCGCAGGTAGAACGGCACCCCAGCCCAGCGGCGGTTGTCGATGTTGATGCGGATAGCCGCGTACGTCTCCGTCTTTGACGATCGCGGGATCCGCTCCTCCTCCAGATATCCCTTGACTCGCTCTCCGCCGGCCCAGCCACCCGCGTACGTCCCGCGTGCGGTGTGCAGATCCATTCGCACCGGTGGTTGGGCAGCCGCGAGCACTTTCTGCTTTTCCCCTCGCAGCTGGCTTGCCTCGAATGACGTAGGTTCCTCCATTGCGGTCAGGGCCAGCAGCTGAAGTAAGTGGTTCTGAATGACGTCGCGGGCGATGCCGATGCCGTCGAAATATCCAGCTCTGCCCCCGATCCCGATGTCCTCCGCCATCGTGATCTGGACCTGATCGACGTATTTGTTGTTCCATACCGGATCGAACATCTGGTTGGCGAACCGCAGCGCCATCATGTTTTGCACGGTCTCTTTACCGAGGTAGTGGTCGATGCGGAACACCGAGGAGGCCGGGAAGACGCTGGAGACGATCTGATTCAGTTGTCGGGCGCTGGCCAAATCGTGGCCGAATGGCTTCTCGATAACCACCCGGCTCCATCGGCCAGCGTGTTCCTCGGCTAGTCCGTGCTCGCGCAGCTGATCCACAACGGTCGGAAACAAGCTCGGCGGTATTGACAAGTAGAACGCATGGTTTCCGCCTGTGCCACGCGCTTCGTCGAGGTCGGCGATCGTCTCGGCCAGCTTGCCGAAGGCCTCGTCATTACCGATCTCACCCGGCACGAACCTGATGCCCTCTGAGAGCTGCTGCCAGACCTCCTCGCGGAACGGCGTTCGTGCGTGTCGTTGAACGGCACCGTGTACGACCTTGGCGAAGTCCTGGTGAGCCCATTCGCGGCGTGCGAACCCCACGAGGGCGAAGCCAGGCGGCAGTAGCCCACGGTTGGCCAGGTCGTAGACCGCGGGCATCAGCTTCTTAGTTGACAGGTCACCGGTAACACCGAAGATCACCAGCACGCACGGGCCCGCAATCCGGGGAAGCCGCCGATCCCGCTCGTCTCGAAGGAGATTCGGACGCATTTCAATGATCATGCGGCCCCTAACCGACGCTTGCAGCTGGGCGTGAGTGCCTCTGGCCTTGCCGGGTTAGAGGGCTGCCTTGGCGGCTTCGAGTTCCTGCTGGACGTCGACGACCAGCTCGTTCCAGGACGCCTCGAACTTCTCGACGCCCTCCTTTTCCAGCACGTCAACCACATCGTCGTAGGAGATGCCGACCCGCTCCAGATCGTCGAGCACCTGCTGCGCCTCAGCCTTGGTGCCGGTCACCATGTCGCCACGCACCTCACCATGATCGGCAAAGGCCATCATGGTCTTCTCCGGCATCGTGTTGACCGTGTTCGGAACCACGAGCTCGCTGATGTACATCGTGTCCGGGTAATCAGGATTCTTGACTCCGGTCGATGCCCACAGTGGCCGTTGCCGGTTGGCGCCCTTGGCCTCGAGAGCGGCGAACCGCTCGCCGCTGAACTCCTCCTCATAGAGCGCGTAAGCGAGCCGAGCATTCGCGACGGCGGCCTTGCCGCGGAGGGCCAGCGCCTCGTCCGAGCCGATTGCCTCGAGCCGCTTGTCGATCTCGGTGTCCACCCGCGAGACGAAGAAGGATGCCACGGAGTGGATCTTGCTCAAGTCGTGGCCGGCGTCCGAAGCCCGCTCCAATCCAGTCATGTAGGCGTCGATCACCCCGCGGTAACGCTCCAGCGCAAAGATCAGCGTGACGTTCACACTGACGCCCTCGGCGGTGACCGTGGTAATCGAGGGCAGTCCGGCCTTGGTCGCGGGGATCTTGATCAGCACGTTGGGTCGGTCGACTACCTTCCACAGGTCAGTGGCCTGTGCTGTGGTGGCCTCGGTCTCGTTGGCCAGATCGGGGTCGACCTCGATGGAGACGCGGCCGTCGACACCGTTGCTTGCCGTGTAGGTCGCTGCCATGATGTCGCACGCATTGCGTACGTCGTCGGTGGTCAGCACCTTGATGGCGTCGTGCAGGTCTGCGTCGCGTGCCGCAAGCTCCCTGATCTGGTCGTCGTACATGTGTTCTTGAGCGAGCGCAGTGGCGAAGATCGTCGGGTTGGTCGTAACGCCGCTGACGGAGTAGTTGGACACAAGATCGGCAAGGTTGCCTGATGTGATGCGCTCGCGCGACAAGTCGTCCAGCCAGATCGACACTCCGGCGTCTGCGAGGGCCTTGAGCCGTTCGTTCATGATCAGTTCTCCTGGATAGGGGTGGGGACGTCAGCTGGGCTCAGCTGATCGTGACGCCCGGATGGGCCTCTTCGTCGGCGGGCCCGATCGGCCCGCTGGCTGCTGGGTGCGTGGGCGCGGCGGTTCCGGGTGCCGCTTCGAGGCTGGACTGCGCGGCGACTACGACGGTTTCGGCGGTGAAACCAAACTCCTTGAACAAAAGACTCCCGGCCGCACTAGCGCCATAGTGATTGATGCTGACGATCCGGCCGGCGTCACCGACGAGGTCGCGCCAACCGAGACCGACCCCAGCCTCGATCGAGACGCGTGGCCTGATCTCTGGCGGGATGACTGAGTCCCTATACCCCTGATCCTGCTCATCGAACCATTCCCGGCACGGCATCGATACCACCCGCGCTCCAATGCCCTGGTCGGCGAGCTGCTTCTGAGCTTCGACGACGTACTGCACCTCCGAGCCGGTCCCGATCAAGATCACATCCGGAGTGCCTTCGCAGTCTTTGAGGACGTAGCCGCCTTTGGCTACTCCCGAGGTGTCGGCGAAGCCGTCCTCGCCGCGTGGGAAGATGGGCACGGCCTGCCGGGTAAGGGCCAGCCCGGCTGGCCTGTCTTTGTTTTTTAAGATCACCGCCCACGCTGCCGCGGTCTCGTTGGCATCCGCAGGGCGCACGACGTCTAGCCCAGGAATTGCCCGCAGTGCGGCAAGGTGCTCGATCGGCTGATGTGTCGGGCCGTCCTCGCCGAGGCCGATCGAGTCATGAGTCCAGACGTAGGTCACGGGCAGTTCCATGAGTGCAGCCAGCCGGACCGCGGGCCGCATGTAGTCGCTGAACACCAAGAAGGTGCCGCCGTACGGCCGCAAGCCGCCGTGCAGCTTGATGCCGTTCATGATCGCGCCCATGGCGTGTTCGCGAATCCCGAAGTGCAGCACCCGGCCATATGGCCCGCCGGGGAACATCTTGGTTTGCCGGTCGCTGGGCAGGAAGCTCGGCTCGCCTTCCGGGGTAGTGAGATTGGATTCGGCGAGGTCGGCTGACCCGCCCCATAGCTCCGGCATCTTGGGAGCGATCGCACTCAGCACCTTCCCGGAAGCTGCTCGGGTCGCAACCCCTTTGGGATCGGTCGACCAGCTTGGCAGTACGTCCTCCCATCCAGGGCTGAGTTCGTTTTTCGTCAGTCGATCGTGAAGAGCCTTGCCTTCCGGATTCTCCGCTGCCCAGCTGTCGTAGGCCTCCTGCCACTCCTGCTCGGCGACGGCTCCGCGGTCGACGAGCTTCCGCGTGTGCGCGATCACCTCGTCGGCAACCTCGAAGGTCTTTTCCGGATCGAAGCCCAAGACCTTCTTGGTATCGGCGACTTCCTCTTCACCCAACGCGGCGCCATGGGCCTTGCCAGTGCCTTGCAGGTGGGGGGCGGGCCAGCCGATGATCGTATGCAGGCAAATGAAGCTCGGCCGATCGGTGACTGCTTTCGCGGTCTCCAGAGCATCCTGCAACGCCGCCACATTCTCCTGGTAGTGATGAGCGTCGCCGTGGGTCCAGTCCACGGTTTGCACGTGCCAGCCGTACGCCGCGTACCGGGCCGCGGTGTCCTCGGTGAGGGCGATGTTGGTGTCGTCCTCAATGGAGATGCGGTTGCTGTCGTAGATCAGGGTGAGATTGTCGAGCCGCTGCGTCGCGGCCAGCGACGAGGCCTCCGAGGACACGCCCTCCTCGATGTCGCCATCGGAGGCGAGGCAGTAGATGTGGTGGTCGAAGACGGAGGAGCCGGGCGCGGCATCGGGGTCGAGTAATCCGCGCGTCCGTCGAGCCGCCATCGCCATGCCCACCGCGTTGGCGACACCCTGGCCCAGCGGCCCGGTGGTCACCTCTACGCCCTTCGTGTGCGCGTGCTCCGGGTGCCCCGGTGTCAACGATCCCCAGAATCGATAGGCCTTGATGTCGTCGAGCTCCAGCCCGAAACCGCCGAGGTAGAGCTGAATGTACAGCGACAGGCTGGAGTGCCCGCAGGAGAGCACAAATCGATCCCGTCCCGGCCAGTTAGGGTCGCTCGGATTGTGCCGCATCACCTTTTGAAACAGCAGGTAGGCGACCGGAGCCAAGCTCATCGCGGTGCCTGGATGGCCATTGCCGACGTGCTGTACGGCGTCGGCGGCCAGCACGCGTATGGTGTCGACGGCGCGAGAATCGAGGTCGGTCCACCACTCCGGGAGGACTGCGCCGGATAGGTCTGTGTCAGTCACACTCACCTAGGAAATATCCTTCCGTGACTTTCAATCTGAAAATGCACATGCGGCGCTGCTCGTTGAACAGGCGGGGACAATGCGAGCCTATCGGGGGCCGGTAAGCCGCGGATATAGGGTCAGGCCGAGAACTAAACCGTGCGTTGTAGCGATCTTCGAGAACTCCACGTCATGAGGTGTCAATCCCAGCGGCGAGCCATAGACTCAGCCTCGAGTGGCCGCCTTTGCAACGACCCTGCTTTCGCGAGCTGACGCTCGATGTACGGACTATGGGCGGCGCCCAAGAAGCAGATTTGACCAGAGCCGACTAGCAGTGAGTGAGTAGAGCTTGTGACGAGCATCGACGTGCCAGATCGGGTGGCCGCCGACAAGGTTGGCATAGGCAGGCGTGCAGCCCACGTCGATCTCGGGGTGAGGACTGTTCGCGGCAGCCGTCAACTCATCCGGGTTCGCGACGTCGCCACCGCGTACCTCGGGCTCACCAAGCCCCGGATCATCGAGCTGCTCCTGGTGACCACCGTGCCTGCGATGTTTCTCGCCGCGGGGGGAGTTCCACCACTCAAGGTGGTTCTTGCGACGATGGTGGGCGGCTGTTTGGCCGCCGCCAGCGCCAACGCGTTCAACTGCGTTCTGGACCGCGATATCGACGAGCGGATGCGCCGTACGCGTCGTCGCCCGCTGCCCCGCCACGCCGTCGGTCCGCTCGGTGCGACGGTGTTCGGAATGATCTTGGGGATCGCCGCGACACTGTGGCTGGGCTACTTCGTCAACTGGCTGTCGGCGGCGCTCGCCCTGGGTGCGAACGCCTTCTACATCGTCGTGTACACCATGTGGCTGAAACGACGTACTCCGCAGAACATCGTCTGGGGCGGCATCGCGGGGTGCTTCCCACCGCTGATCGGCTGGACCGCAGTGACCGGCAGCCTTGCGCTCGCCCCGTTCGTGATGTTCCTCATCGTCTTCTTCTGGACCCCGCCACATACCTGGGCGCTGGCCATGCGTTATCGGGAGGATTACGCGGCTGCGAACGTGCCGATGCTGCCGGTTCTGCGATCAGCCCCTGTGGTGGCTCGCCAGATCATGGCGTACTCGGCGGCGACGGTGCTCGTGTCGCTGACCCTCTGGCCAGTGGCACACACCGGCTGGTTCTATCCCGCCGCCGCCATGGTCCTTGGCGTTGCGCTGCTGTGGCAGTCCGCGTTGCTGCTGGCTCGGGCGCAGCGTGGCCTGACCGATGCGGCGTTGAAGCCGATGAGGCTCTTTCATTGGACGAACTCCTACCTTGCGCTGCTCTTCGTCGCCGCGGCGGTCGACACACTGATTCGCTAACTGGGTCACTGGCCGAGCGAAGCGACCATTCGGCGCCGCAGTGGCGGCACCGCAGCGACGATGCGCAAAACAGTGCGGAAGGCGCCGCGAGCGAGCCTGTTGGCCGAGCCGGCTTGACGCGCGTTGCTCAGCGATCGCTTCACCGCCGCGAAGCCGTAACGACGCATGTGCTCCTCGTACTCGTGCAGGGCAGGCACGAGGTCCTGCTCTCCGGAGGCGACGGCAATCAACTGGCGGCGCAACAGATCGGCATCGCGTAGCGCCGTGTTCGCGCCGATGCCGGCCATTGGCGTCATGTTGTGAATGGCGTCACCGAGTAGGGTCACCCGGCCAGTCGGCCACGGCTCCACGGGCGTCGCGCTACGGACCGGGATCGCGTTCACGGTCGCCGGGTCTGAACCGCCAATCAGCTTGCGCAGGGCCGGCGCCCAGTCGGTCGTACGGTCGAGTACGAGGCTCTGCAGGCGGTCTCCGCTCTGAGTCTCCGTGTCAGCTGGGAAGCGGCTGGCCTTGTCGGCGTACGCCCAGAACGTGTAGGCCGTCGTGTTGTCGAGCAGGAAGCCATCTGGCGCGGTCTGCTCGACAAGATTTTTGCGGTCCGGCTGCCAAACAGCGGTGAATAGGAAGCCGCTACCGGCCGGGACGACCATATTGGCGTCCTCGCGCAGGCTGCGAGGCAGGCTGGCTCCGTTCAGGCGGTGCTTGCCGGCGACGGCGAGGACGCCGGTGTCGATCCGCTCCGCGTGCGGAAGCAGCTGCTCTCGTACCCGCGAATTGGCCCCGTCGGCGCCGATCAGCACATCTGCGGTCGCGGACGTGCCGTCGGTGAAGTAGGCGGTGACTCGCTCGTCTGCGCCGATTTCGTAGCGTTCGAACGTCTTGCCAAGCCGTACGACATCGTCGAGATCAGACAGCAGCACCTCGCGGAGGCTGATTCGGCTCACACCGTAGTGCCTGTCTGCCGGGTCGGCGTCGGGCAGGATCTCCGATCCGGCGAACCGCAGCAGATCGTCCAGCTGCTCAGTGACGAAGCCGAAGCCGCCGCCATTAAACGAGACGGAGTCAAGGAATCGCTGCCATGCGGCGGGCGTCAGTGAGTCGTGCAACGCGCGGCTGCCGTGAGGGTTGATGTGAATGCGGTAGCCCTGCAGCCAGTCGGTGCGGGCCTCGGTGCGCTCATAGACGGCTACCGGTAAGCCAGCCCGATGCAGGCCCTGCGCCAGGCACAGGCCGCCGATGCCGCCACCGATGATCATGACGTCAAGCTTCTGAGAAATGGTCATGACTGAAGTATCACGCCGATGTATTACTTTATCAAGTAGATACATGATTAAATCATATCTACATATGATTATGTTAGGGTTGATTGTCATGAGCCAACCTCGCCGGTCTCCTCGTGGCCAGGACCGCAAACGCGACCCTGAGCGCACTCGAGAGCGCATCCTTGATGCCGCGGTCGTGGAATTCGGCGAGCATGGGTTCGCCGGCGCGCGAATCAGCGCCATCGCCGGCCGCGCCGGCGTCAACGAGCAGCTGATCTCGTACTACTTCGACAGCAAAGAGGGCCTCTATCGAACGCTCCAGGAGCGCTGGCGGTTGACCAGTGCTGACGCGAGCCGGCCCGAGCTGTCCATCGCCGAGGTGGTCGCGGCGTTCTTACGGCTGAGCGTCGAGCAGCGATCTTTCGCGCGGCTGCTGGCTTGGGAGGGGTTGGCTGACAGCGGGACCGATCTCGCCGATCCTGATCCGTACTTCACCGACATGGTCGAAGAGCTGCGGCGCCGGCAACACGCGGGGGAGTTGGCCGTCGATCTGGATCCGGCTTACGTCCTGCTGATGTTGTTCGCGGCCGCGCTCGCCCCGACTGTGATCCCGCAGATTGCCCGGCGATTCACCGGATTGGCGGCGGACTCGCCCGAGTTCCAAACCGCGTACGCCGATCAGCTGAGGCGCATCGTCGAACGGCTGGCCGACTAGTGGCCCAGTCCGTGGAGCTGACACTGGACTCAGCAGCCGAGGCGGCGCTGGTTGCCCAGTGGGATCGTTTGGCTGCGGCCGGCCTAGCCAGGGCTAGGCGTCCGGAGCCTATGGGGCAGCACCTACCTCATGTCACCTTGTACGCGGCCGACGCGATCCCCGAAGCGGCGGAGGCCGTTCTTCCCGAGATCGTTGCCGGTCTCGAGCTCACGGTACGCATCGGGGCAGTGATGATCTTCGGCCCTCGGAACGGGAGATGCATCTTGGTGCGCCAGGTCTTGGCCTCGGTCGAACTGCTGGAGCTCCAGCAGCGGGTCGCGCTCGCTTGTGGCGCCGATCCGGCTGGTCAGTTCGGACGTGGGCGCTGGAGCCCACACGTGACGCTGGCGCGTCGCGTACCCAGTGATCAGGTCGGCAAAGCGGTTAACGTGCTGGGCTCACGTGGTGAACTGGACGCGACGATCGAGCGTTGTCGCCGGTGGGACGGCAAACGACGCCTTGCGTGGTGGCTCACCTGACCGTGCCGGATTCCCGGCCTACCTGGCAGCGGCGATGAACGCCTGGAAAATGCCGTGCTGAATGGGGTCGGTATCGGCGAAGTCCTCCAGATGCCACTGCAAGCCCAGAAGCCAGCCTTCGTGTCCGGCCAGAGTGACAGCCTCAATGGTGCCGTCGGCCGCGTACGCGGCAGGCACCAGCTTGTCACCGAGCTGGTCGATGCATTGGTGATGCGAGCACGAGATGGTGATCCGATTGTCTGCAACGACCTCGCGCAGCGGAGAGTCTTCGGCGAGCTCGATGTCGTGCACCTTCCCGCGATGGTTACGCCCAATGACCTCGGTCATGTCCTGCACCAGCGAGCCGCCGCGCGCCACGTTGACGACCTGGTTTCCGCGGCAGATTGCGAGCAGCGGAATCCTGTCTGTGATTGCCCAACGGGCCATCGCTAGATCGAAGGCATCTTGATCTTCGTTCACCCCAGACGAGCTGGCGCGCGGGTCCTGCCCGTACCAGCGTGGTGAGACGTCACCGCCGCCTGGCAGCAAGATGGCGTTGGCCATCCAGAACCGGTCTGCTAGCTCCTCGATCCGAGGTTCTGGCGCTGTGGGATGTACCACGAGGGGCTCACCGCCTGCGGCCCACACTGCCTGCAGCAACTTCGTGGCGGCCACCTCCGCGCCGAAGCGCAGCGCACTCGCGGTTTCGGAGAGCCGCGCAGGAATAATCACCAGCGGGCGGGCGGCAAGGGGTTGTTCAGGCATTCTCAGAGGCTACGCACGAGATCCAGGAAGCTGTCCACGCAGCCAGGTGATCATGCTCGGCAGACTGCGGGGTGCGGCGGGCGAAGTCGAGATGTCGGGCTAGGTTCGCAATCCCACCATCGCCCGTAACTCACCTGTCGCCGTCGCCGGTCACGAGCGGATATTCGACCTTCAACTCGGCTGGAGCCCGCATGTGCCAGGCATCGGTGACCAGCTCGCGGAGCCGCGTGATGTCGATGGCCTCCAGCCGGACCATGACCAGCGGCGACCAGTCGTAGGCGGAGGTAGTAAAGAACACCTCCGGCTCACTCAGCAGCAACGCCTGCTTCTCCGCCTCGTCGCCCACGTACAGGACGGCGATGTCGGTGCGGATGACCCGCCGCTGACCCGGAACGTACTCGGGGTATGACCACACGAACCCACGGTTGCCCACACGGAAGTCGAAACCGTCGCTGTCAATCTCCACCGTGTGCGGAAGGCTCATCGCGATCCGCCGGACATCGTCGGCATCAACCACGCAAATCACCGTCGCGCATCGCTCGGGTCACCCAGATAATGCTAGGACGCCCACCGATGGCCCAACGACACGCTCAGGATCAGGGGCGACAATCTCGAGATACGTTCTTGGGCCGAGCGAGAGCAGCTTGTTGTGAGTGCCTTGCCCCGTGTGTGCTTCCGCTACCGCTCGGGCGCACACGGAAGCGTCCTTCGATGTCTGCTACTGCGATCTCAAGATCGGGAGCGGCGTAGATGATGTGGTCGATCAGCATCGAGGCTGCCGGGGTGGTCGAATAACGCGCTTCCTTTCTCAAGTCACCACGAACGCAGTCGTCACAGGAAGGCGTCCGGGGTCAACGGAAGCTTCCGCACCCGGACGCCCGTCGCGTGGTAGGCCGCGTTGGCGATCGCGGCTGCTGCGCCGACGATCCCGATCTCGCCGAGTCCCCGAGCCCCCAACGGGCCAGGGGCCGCTTCCTGTTCCTCGAGCCAGATTGCCTCGAGGTCCTCGATGTCTGCGCAGGTGGAGATGTGGTAGTCCGCGAAGTCGTGGTTCACGATGGTGCCGAAGCGCGGGTCCATGACCCCGTGCTCATGCAAGGCCATCCCGATGCCCATGGTCATCCCGCCGATGAACTGTGAGCGCGCGGTCGCGGGGTTGATGACGCGTCCGATGGAGAACACACCCAGCATCCGTGAAACGCGGATCTCGCCGGTGCCAGCGTTGACTCGCACCTCGGCGAACTGGG